>Ga0193752_1000478_pt1 | contig 38527 bp, 38 predicted proteins | sample H1c1metaG_FD_144924 | JGI IMG/M metagenome (GOLD analysis project Ga0193752, IMG submission 144924) | Soil microbial communities from a riparian zone of the East river system, Colorado, United States - H1c1 | ecosystem: Environmental > Terrestrial > Soil > Riparian zone | place: USA: East River... | reverse complement strand
ATCACGTCGCGGTCGACGCTGATCGCGATGTCGTTGGCTTGCGGCGGCGTCCCGACTTGCCCGCTCGAGCCGATGCCCACGCCGTTGTTATCTGCTGTGCCTCCGCTGACGATGAGGCTGCCGCCGTTCCTTGCATTGAGCTGCAGGTCGGTGGCGCCGCCGTTGCCGCCGATGCGTATCCCCGGGACGCCGGTTCCCGCGGCGCTCGACGCCCGGGAGGTGAGGGTGACATCGCCGTTGGCGGTGATCACCTGGTGAGCAGCCAGGATCGTGGCGCTGCTGTTGGTGCCGCCGGTCCCGTTTTCCAGGTTGATGTTGCGCGCCGTGATGGTCTGGTTGCCCAAGGCGTTGATCGACGCGTTGTTGCCGGCGCCCGCCGCAGCGAAGAGATTGATATCGCCGCCCCCGGCGTCGATGGTCTGATCGCCGCCTTGTGCGCTGATCTGGGCGCCCGAAGCTGCCGCCGGATTTGTGCCGTTTGGCGAGGCTTGCAGTGTGATTCCCGACGAGGTGATGGTCTGCGTGCCGGTCGTCGCGTTCTGGAAGACGCCGGATTGACGGCTGCCAGCAGGGTTGCCGGTCGTGCCGCCTACGACGCTGAGCAGCCCGCTCATGGTGAGCGCCTGGCTCGCGCCAGGTGCGCGGTTGATGATTTGTGCAACCCCCGAACCGCCCAGCGCGATGAGGTTCATCCCTCCGGCCGTCGCGGTGATGCTCTGGTTACCGACGCCCTGGTTCTCGATGTTCGCGCGGCGGTTGTTCGATGCGGTGAGGTTGATCGACTGCGCCGTAATGTCCTGGCCGCCGAACGAAAGCAGCACGGCATCCTGCGCGCCGTTGCCGTTGACGTTCAGCGCGCCGGCGACGTTGAGGGTCATCATGCCGCCGCTCGAAACCGTATCGGCGACGTTAAGGCTGCCGTTGTTGTTGAAGGTCAGGTTGCCGCCGACACCGAGCTGCGAGGTTCCCGGCGGGGCGGGCGGGGGAGCCGGCACCAACGGTGCGCTCAGGGTCGACACCTGGTTCGGCCCGACAAGGGACGCGTCGCCGTTCACCTTGAGCGTCAGCTTGCCGGCTTGAATGAGATCGCCGGGGCCGGTTTGCACGATGCGCGAAGCGCTGAGGCTGACATCGCCCAGCGTGCGAATCGAGGCGCTTTGCGAGGGGGCTGCACCAGTGCCGTTGAACTGGATCTCACCGCCCGCTGTGATGGAGATCGCGCCGCCGGCGGTGCCGTTGACCGAAGAGCTGCCGATGCGCATGCCGGTGCCGGGCGCCGTGCCGGCGCTCAGGATGACGTCGCGGTCGACGTTGATCGTGATCTGGTTGGCGAACGGCGTGCCGACTTGCCCCGAGCCGATACCCACGCCGTTGTTGTCCGCCGTACCGCCGGTGACGATCAGGCTGCCGCCGTTCCTTGCGTTCAGCTGCAGGTCCGTTGGGCCGGCGTTGCCGCCTATGCGCACGCCCGGAACCGCAGTTCCGGCGGCGTTCGACGATCGCGACGTAAGCGTTATGTTGCCGTTGGCGGTGATCACCTGGTGAGCGGCGAGAATGATGGCGCTGCTGTTGGTGCCGCCGGCTCCGTTCTCCAGGCTGATGTTGCGCGCCGTGATGGTCTGGTTGCCCAGGCCGGTGATCGATGCGTTGTTGCTTGCCCCCGCTGCACCGAAGAGGTTGATATCCCCGCCGCCCGCGTCGATGGTCTGATCGCCGCCTTGGGCGCCAATCTGGGAGCTGGAGGACGCTGCCGGGTTGCTGCCGTTCGGCGAGGCTTGCAGTGTGATTCCCGACGAAGTGATGGTCTGCGCGCCGGTCGCCGCGTTCTGGAAGACGCCGGATACGCGGCTGCCCAACGGGTTGCCGGTCGTGCCGCCTACGACGTTGAGCAGTCCACTCATGCTGAGCGTCTGGCTCGCACCCGGTGCGCGGTTGACGATCTGCGCCACCCCCGAGCCGCCCTGAGCGATGAGGTTCATCCCGCCGGCCGTCGCGGTGATGCTCTGGTTGCCGACGCCCTGGTTCTCGATGTTCGCGCGGCGGTTGTTCGATGCGGTGAGGTTGATCGACTGCGCCGTGATGTTCTGGCCGCCGTTCGACAGTAGCACCGCATCCTGGACGCCGCCGCCGTTGAGGTTGAGCGCACCGGCGGCGTTGACGGTCATCGCCCCGCCGCTGGACACGAGGCTGGTCACGGTGAGGTCGCCCCCGGCGTCGACCGTCATCGTGCCGCCGCTGCGCGCGCTGCCGCGGACCGTGACGTCGGCGCCGGCCGAAACTTCGATCTCGCCCGCGCCCGGCCCGGTCGCCTCGGCGGTCGAGCCCGCGTCGAGCGAAACGCTGCCCGTCGCCTTGAAGACGATCTTGCCGTTCTCACCCAGTACCGCGGTGTTGGCCGATACCCGGCCGGCATTGCGCACCGCGGCGCCGTAGATGCCGACCCGCCCGGCCTGGGCGACGACGTCGCCCAGGTTGAGCGCCTCGCCATCGGGCGCCGTGAGCTCGACGCGGATGTTCGGCGTGCCGGAGTTGACGATCTCGACGCTTCTGCCTGCGGCGAGGATGACTTCACCGCTGGGTGCGGTGATGACGCCGTGGTTCTCGACGTTCGGTGCGACGAGGTAGACCTGGCCGCCGGAGGGCGTGGTGATGGTGCCCTGGTTGACGACGGCTCCGGCGCCGATCTGGTTGGTGAACCGGTAGCGGCCGGCGAGGAAATCGGCGTCCGACAGGTTGAGCGAGCTGGCGACGAACGCCGCGACGTCGATGACCGCACCCTGGCCGACGACGATCCCGCTCGGGTTGATGAGGAACACGCGGCCGTTCGACAGCAGCTGGCCGAGGAGCTGGGACAGGTTGCCGCCGGTGACGCGGTTGAGCACCGCCGACGAGGCGTTCTGCTGCAGGAAGCGGGTGATCTCGTTCGCCTGGATCGAGAAACCCTGCCAGTGAATGATGGTGCCCGGGACGTTGCTGATCGTCAGCGCGTTGCCGAGCGTGTTGAACGTCGCGGTTCCCGACACCACGCTCGGGCCGGTCGGATTGGCATTCGCCGCGGCGGCGAAGCAAGAGGCCACGGCAGCTGCAAGCGCGCGGCGGTTCAAAGCGGTGTGGGATCTGCGGGCCATCGTTCCCCCCCAGGCATCGATTGGCGTATGGAAATTGTAGTTGCGAAGCGACCTGGTGACATCCCCTGTTTAGGTGGGCATGTCGCTTGCTCATATCCGATTATCCAATTCGGAGGTCTTATGCACCTGCAGCAATGGCGCCGGAAGCAAGAGGGAAAGATGGGCTACATCTTGCTATGGGCGCTTGGTGTGCCTATCCCCGTGCTCTTCGTAATTTTCCTGCTGCGGGGTTGCACCTGAACCTTTCACCATTCTTACAACCTGGAGGTATGACATGAGCAAGATTCTGATGGCGTGTGGCATCGCACTCGCGGCAGCTCTGGCCGGCTGCGGCGGCAACCCGACCGGCAAAGGCGAGACCATCGGCACGGTCGGCGGCGCGGCCGCCGGCGGCGCGATCGGCTCGGCGGCGAGCGGCGGCAGCACCGCCGGCACAGTCGGCGGCGCAGTGGTCGGCGGCGTGATCGGCAACGAGGTGGGCGAGCGTTACGACGAGCGCAACCGCCAGTAGTAGCGGCCGCAACGCAACCAAGGGCGCCTTCGGGCGCCCTTGTTGTTTCTACCTATAATCGCAGCATGGGGAAGGCTGAAGAGCTCGGGGTTCCCGCAGTCGCCGGCCGTGCTGCGCGGGTCGACCTCGCCGCGGCATTCCGGCTCGCCGTGCGGATGGACCTGCACGAAGGGGTCTGCAACCACTTCACCCTGATGCTGCCCGACGGCAAAAGATTTCTGCTGAACCGTTACGGCTTGCACTGGAGCGAGGTCACGGCTTCCAACCTGCTCGCGCTCGACGCGGGCGGTCGCATCCTGGAAGGCGAAGGCGAGTTCGAGAAGACCGCCTTCTACATCCACTCGCGCATCCACCTCGCGAATCGCAACGCGACGTGCGTGCTTCATACCCACATGCCGTACGCCACGGCATTGACGTTGCTCGAGAGCGGCCGACTCGAGATGGTCGAGCAGAACGCGCTGCGCTTCCACGACGACATCGCCTACGACGACACGTACAACGGGCTGGTGGTGGACAACGCCGAAGGCGATCGCCTGGCCCGCGTGCTCGGTTCAAAACGTGTCCTGTTCCTGGCAAACCATGGCGTGATCGTGGTCGGGCCCTCGGTCGCCGAGGCGTTCGACTCGCTCTACTACCTCGAGCGCGCCTGCCGCCTGCAGGTCCTGGCGCGCTCGACCGGCATGCCCTTCCGGAAAGTGCGTGCCGAGGTCGTGCGCGAGACCTGCCGCATGATCGCCGCCGATACGCCGAAGTACGCGGGCGCGCATTTCGAGGCGCTCAAGCGCACCCTGGACCGCGAGGAGCCGGACTATTCCCGCTGAGCTGGTGCGGGTGCAGGTGCGAACGGCGACCGAGGACGACATCCCGGCGATCCATGCCATCTACGCGCACCATGTCCTGAAAGGCCTCGCCTCCTTCGAGGAGGAGCCGCCGGCGCAGGGCGAGCTGCTGCGCCGCTATCGCGAAGTCACGGGACAGGGCCTGCCCTACATCGCGGCCGAGTACGGCGCGGAGGTCGTGGGCTACGGCTACGCCGCGCTCTACCGCACGCGCTCGGCGTACCGCTACGCGCTCGAGGACTCGGTCTACGTCCGGCACGACATGCACGGCCGCCGGGTCGGCGCGGCGCTGCTCGCCGAGCTGATCCGGTGCTGCGAGGGGCTCGGCTACCGGCAGCTCATCGCGGTGATCGGCGACAGCGCGCACGCGGCGTCGATCAGCCTGCACGCGAGCCAGGGATTTCTGCGGGTCGGCACGCTGCGCGCGGTCGGCTTCAAGTTCGGCCGCTGGGTCGACAGCGTGATCATGCAGCGGCCCCTCGGTAGTGGGGACGCAGAGAAGCCGCGCTAGAAGCAGCGACGCCGAAAAACCTACGTCGTAAGGACGAGCTTTCCCTTGACCTGGCGAGCGGCCATGAGCTTGAGCGCCTCGGCCGCTTTCTCCAGCGGGAACGTCTGCGAGACGTGCGGGCGCAGCTTGCCCTGCCGGTACCACTCGCCAAGCTGGCGCACGCTCTGCGCGAACTGCCCGGGCTCGCGCCGCGCGAAGTCGCCCCAGAACACGCCGACCACCGACGCGCCTTTCAGCAGCGCGAGGTTGAGCGGCAGCTTGGGGATGTCGCCGGCGGCGAAGCCCACCACCAGCAGGCGGCCGCGCCAGGCGAGGGAGCGGAACGCCGGCTCGGTATAGGGCCCGCCCACCGGGTCGTAAACCACGTCCACTCCGCTTTTTCCTGCTATCGCCTGGATGCGCTCGCGCAGGTCCTCGGTCGCGTAATTGATGCCGGCATCGGCGCCATGGCTGCGGCAGACGGCAAGCTTTTCCTCGCTCGACGCGCAGGCGATGACGCGCGCACCCAGCGCCTTGCCGATGTCGATCGCGGCGAGGCCCACGCCCCCGGCGGCGCCGAGCACCAGCAGCGTCTCGCCCGCGCGCAGCGCGCCGCGGTCGCGCAGCGCATGGTCGGAGGTGGCGTAGGTGAGGAGGAACGCGGCGCCGGTGACGAAATCCATGCCGTGCGGCAGCGGCACCAGCCTGGTCGCCTCGGTCTTCACTTCCTCGGCGAAAGCGCCATACGTGGTGAAGGCCATGACCTTGTCGCCCGGCTTGAAGGCGGCGACGCCGGCGCCCACCTCCTTGACGGTTCCGGCGAGCTCGCTGCCGGGAGAGAAGGGCAGCGGCGGCTTGAACTGGTACTTGTTCTGGATGATGAGAACGTCGGGGAAGTTGACGCTCGCCGCCTTCACCGTCAGGACGACCTCGCCCGGCCCCGCGTGCGGCGACGGCAGGTCCTCTACGAGCAGCGAATCAGGGGGGCCGAACTGCTTGCAAACAACCGCTTTCATCGCCATAGAATGCCACATGCCAAGCCTGAGCACCGACGACGGAGTCAAGCTGCACTACGAGGAGACGGGCACCGGCACGCCGATCGTCTTCGTCCACGAATTCGCCGGCGATCATCGCAGCTGGGAGCCGCAGCTGCGCCACTTCTCGCGCCGCTACCGCTGCATCGCCTACAACGCGCGCGGCTATCCGCCCTCCGACGTGCCGCAGGACGTGGAGCGCTACTCGCAGGCGCGCTGGCGCGACGACATCCGCTGCGTGCTCGACGCGCTCGGCATCCAGCGCGCGCACATCGTCGGCCTGTCGATGGGCGCGTTCGCGTCGCTGCACTTCGGCATCACCTACGGCTATCGCGCGCTGTCGATCACGGTGGCGGGCGGCGGCTACGGCGCGCATCCGGCCCAGTACCGCAAGTTCCAGGACGACAGCCGCACCAACGCGGCGTTCATCCAGCGCGAGGGCATGGCGAAATTCGCGGCAACCTACGGGCACGGCCCGACGCGCGTCCAGTTCCAGAACAAGGACCCGCGCGGCTTCGACGAGTACATCCGCCAGCTGACCGAGCACTCGGCGCTGGGCTCGGCGAACACCATGCTCGGCTACCAGGGGCGGCGGCCGTCGCTCTACGATCTCACCGCCGAGATGGCGCGCATCGACGTGCCGACGCTCATCATGGCGGGCGACGAGGAAGAGCCGTGCCTCGAAGTCTGCCTGCTGATGAAGCGCACCATCCCGACGGCGGGGCTCGCGATCCTGCCGCGCAGCGGCCACGGCATCAACCTGGAGGAGCCGGTGCTGTTCAACCGGCTGCTGGAGGATTTTTTCCACCAGGTCGAGGCCGGCCGCTGGGGCGCGCGCGACCCGCGCTCGCCGGTGCCGTCGATCTACGGTCCCGGAGGCAAACCGTGAGCGCCGGTGAGCTCAGGGTGGAGAAGCGCGGCGCCGTCGGCTGGATCGTGTTCGACTCGCCGGCGAAGCGCAATGCGATCAACGGCGCCATGTGGCGCGGCATCGCGCCGGCGATGGCCCGCTTCGACGCCGATGCGGAAGTGCGCTGCGTGGCATTCCGCGGCGCCGGCAGCGAAGCGTTCTCGGCCGGCGCCGACATCTCCGAGTTCGACCGGATCCGCGCGCAGAACGCGGCCGTGTCGGAGTACGACGACCTGCTCGACCAGGTGCTGCACGCGATCCAGGACTCGCGCAAAGCCTCGGTGGCGATGGTCCACGGCTTCTGCATGGGCGGCGGGCTCGAAGTGGCGCTCGCCTGCGACCTGCGCTACTGCGGCGCGTCGGCGCAGTTCGGCATCCCGGCGGCGAAGCTCGGCCTTGCCTACAACGTCGAGGGCCACAAGCGGCTGCTCGAGACGGTGGGCCACGCGCGCGCACGGGAGATCATGTTTCTCGGCGGGCGCTACGTTGCCGCCGACGCGCTGAAGATGGGACTGGTGAACGCGGTCCTGCCGGATGACGCGCTGGAGAAGTACACCAATGAAGTCCTGCAAACCCTGTCGGACAACGCGCCGCTGGCAATCGCCAACTCGAAGACCATCATCGAGGAGTACGTGAAGTCGCAGGGCGCGCCCGACGCCGCGGCGATGGAGGCGGCCATGAAGCGCTGCACCGAAAGCGACGACTATAAGGAAGGCAGGCGCGCCTTCATGGAGAAGCGCAAGCCGCGGTTTCAAGGAAAATGAAGACGGGAAAATGGCTCTGAAGATCGAGGGCGTCCGGCTGCGGGCAGTGGCGGTGCCGATGAAGCGGCCGCTGCAGACCAGCATCGCCGCCGTGACGGTCGCGCCGCTGCTGCTGATCGACCTGCAGACCGACGGCGGCATCGTCGGCCGCTCCTACCTGTTCAGTCCCGGCAAGCAGCATCTGCCCGCGATCGCGAAGCTGGTCGAAGCGATGGCAGAGATGCTCAAAGGCGACACGGTGGCGCCGTTCGACATCGAGAAGAAGCTGCGCGCCAGGTACCGTTGGAGTTGTGTGCATAACATCGTGCTGTTCGCCATGTCGGGGATCGACATGGCGGCCTGGGACGCGCTCGGCCAGGCGCTCGGCCAGCCGCTGGTGCGCCTGCTCGGCGCGGCGCCGCGTCCGATTCCCGCCTACAACTCCAACGGGCTCGGGCTGATGCCCCTGAAACCGCTCGTCAAGGAAGCGCGCGAGCTGGTCGAGGCAGGCTTCTCGGCGATCAAGCTGCGCCTGGGCCGGCCCGACGCGCGCGAAGACATCGCGGCGATCCGCGCGGTGAAGAAGGAGATCGGGGCCGAGGTTCTCCTGATGAGCGACTTCAACCAGGGGCTGAGCGTGGCCGAGGCGCTCAAGCGCGGCCGCATGATCGACGAGGAGGGCGGCGTGTACTGGATCGAGGAGCCCATTCGCGCAGATGATTTTTCCGGTTGTTGTTCGATAAGAAAAGAGATTCAAACGCCGATTCAGCTCGGCGAGAACTTCATGGGCCCGGAGCAGATGGCGCAGGCGCTTGCCGCCGGCGCCTGCGACTACGTCATGCCCGACGCGGAGCGCATCGGCGGCGTGACCGGCTTCATGCGCGCGGCCGCGCTGGCGCAGGGCGCCGGCGTCGAGATGTCGAGCCACCTTTTTCCTGAGATGAGCTGCCACGTGCTGGCCGCCACGCCTACCTGCCATTGGCTGGAATACGTCGACTGGGCCGAGCCGATTCTGAAAGACGCACTGGTCCTGAAGAAAGGCTTTGTGGAAATTCCCGAGCGGCCGGGTCTGGGCATGGAGTGGGACGAAAAGGCGGTCAAGCGCTTCGCCGTGTGATGTTCACGAGGCATTTCCGGCACTGGCCGCCGGGCCAGCCGAAGACCATCGAGCTGCCGCGGCACACCGTGTATGGCAACCTCGAGGCAAATGCGAAGAAGCATCCCGAAAGGGCGGCGATCGACTACTACGGCAGCCGCCTGTCCTACGCCGAGCTCAAGCGCCAGGTCGACGCGATCGCCGGATTCCTGCAGCAGAACTGCGGCGTGGCGCGCGGCGACCGGGTCATGCTCGATATGCAGAATTGCCCGCAGTTCATCGTCGCCTACTACGCCATCCTGCGCGCCGACGCGGTGGTGGTGCCGGTCAATCCGATGAACCGCACCGAGGAGCTGCGCCACTACGTCGAGGATTCCGACGCGGCGGTCGCCATCGTCGGGCAGGATGTCTTCGGGCGGATCGAGCCGATCCGGAGCCTGAAGCATGTCCTGGTGGCAGCCTATTCGGAATACGCCGACGGGAAATCCTGCCTGCCGCTGCCCGACTTCGTGCGTGCGCCGCGGCAAAGATTTTCTTCAGCGCAGCATTGGAAGGAGGCGTTGGACGCCGGCCTTCAGCCTGGACGCCACGAGGCGCTTCCCGAGGATCTCGCGGTCATGCCGTATACCTCCGGCACCACCGGCAAGCCGAAAGGCTGCATCCACACGCACGCCAGCGTACAGGCAACCACAGTGCCGTATCTGCACTGGCGCGGCGTGCAGCAGCACGCGGTGGTGCTCTCCGCGTTGCCGATGTTCCACGTCACGGGCATGCAGGCCGGCATGAATGCGCCGCTGCACGTCGGCGCAACCCTGGTGGTGCTGTCCCGCTGGGACCGCGAGTGCGCGGCGATGCAGATCGAGCGCGCCAGGGTGACCAACTGGTCGGCCATCACCACTATGATGGTGGACTTCCTGTCCAACCCGGATCTGGGGAAGTACGACCTCGGCTCGCTCAGGCAGCTCGGCGGCGGCGGCGCGGCGATGCCCGAGGCGCTGGCGCGCAAGCTGGAGGAAGTCATCGGGCTGCCGTTCGTCGAAGGCTACGGCCTGTCGGAGACCATGGCGCCCACCCACATCAACCCGCCGCAGCGCCCGAAGCGCCAGTGCGCCGGCATTCCCTTCTTCAACACCGATGCACGCGTTCTCGATCTTGAGACGCAGAAGGAGACTTCTGTGGGGGAAATTGGTGAAATCGTGGTCCACGGCCCGCAGGTCTTCCAGGGCTACTGGAAGCAGCCGGCGGCCAGCGCCGAGGCGTTCGTCGAGCACGATGGCAAGCGCTTCTTCCGCACCGGCGACCTCGGCTACTACGACGAGGACGGCTACTTCTTCATCACCGACCGCCTGAAGCGCATGATCAACTGCTCGGGCTTCAAGGTCTGGCCGGCCGAGGTCGAAGCGATGCTCTACGCGCACCCGGCGATCCGGGAAGCCTGCGTCATCGGCGCGCGCGACGAATACCGGGGCGAGACGGTCAAGGCGCTCGTTGTCCTGAAGGGCGGGTTTCTTGAAAAAACGACAGCACAGGAGATCATCGACTGGGCGCGTGAGAAGATGGCCGCCTTCAAGGTGCCGCGCGTGATCGAGTTCGTCGAGGCGCTGCCCAAGACCGCCACCGGCAAGATCCTGTGGCGCGAGCTGCAGGAAAAGGAAAACCGCAAATGAGATTCTTGTTTTTCATCATGTGCCTCTTCTCCACAGCCGCGCTCGCCCAGGTCGAAATCGAGAACGCGTGGTCGCGCGCTACGCCGCCGGGCGCGAAAGTGGCGGCCGGCTACCTGACGGTCCGCAACAAGTCGGCCTCGCCCGACCGCCTGGTCGGTGCCTCTTCGGCGGTGGCGGGGCGCGTCGAAACGCACATCGTCGACAAGCAGGGCGAGGTCATGCGCATGCGCGAGGTGAAGGGCTACGACGTGCCGGCGAAGGGCAGCTTCGAGCTGAAGCCCGGCGGCCCGCACCTCATGCTGGTCGACATCGAGCGGCCATTGCAGGCGGGGGAAAGGATACCGGTCGTCCTGCGGTTCCAGAACGCAGGCGAGATCAGGATCGATCTCGAAGTGAAACCGCTAGGCGCCACCGGGCCACACGGCCACTAAGCCGCGAGCAGCGCGCGCGCGGGCGTCAGCCGCGGAATATCGCGTGGCCGAGCCACCAGGCGATGCCGGCGATGAAGGCCGAGCAGGGGATGGTGAGAATCCAGGCCCACAGCAGGTCGCCCGCCACGCCCCAGCGCACCGCCGATACCGATTGCGCCGCGCCGACCCCGACGATCGACCCGGTGATGGTGTGCGTCGTCGACACCGGAATGCCCAGCGCGGTGGCGAGGAACAGCGCCACCGATCCCGAGGTTTCCGCACAGAAGCCGCCCACCGGCCGGATCTTGGTGATGCGCTGCCCCATCGTCTTGACGATGCGCCAACCGCCAAAGAGGGTGCCGAAAGCGATCGTCACGTAGCAGGCGACGACTACCCAGAGTGGCACCGGGTCGTTCGTGCCGGTGTAGCCGGCGGCGATCAGCAGCATCCAGATGATGCCGATGGTCTTCTGTGCGTCGTTGCCGCCGTGGCCAAGGCTGTAGAGCGACGAGGAGACCAGCTGCAACTTGCGGAACAGGCGGTCGACGCGGCTGGGCGTTGAGCGCCGGAAGATCCACGAGATCGCGAGCAGCAGCAGCGCGCCGAGCAGGAAGCCGATCAGCGGCGAGATGAAGATGAACGCCACCGTCTTCAGGATGCCGGAGGGGATCAGCGCCCAGGTTCCGGCCTTGGCGACGCCCGCGCCGCACAGCCCGCCGATCAGCGCGTGCGAGGACGAGGAAGGAATGGCGTAGTACCAGGTGAGGAGGTTCCAGGCGATTGCGCCGGTCAGGGCGCCGAACACGACGTAGTGGTCGATGATCCCCTGGTCGATGATGCCCTTGCCCACGGTGGCCGCGACGCTCAGGTGGAACACGAACACCGCGACGAAGTTGAAGAACGCCGCCATCAGCACCGCCTGATAGGGCTTGAGCACCCGCGTCGAGACCACGGTGGCGATGGAGTTCGCCGCGTCGTGGAAGCCGTTCATGAAGTCGAAGGCGAGCGCCACCACCACCAGCGCGACCACCACCCACAGACTGATCGAGATGCTCTCCACGCCTACGAGTTTTCCAGGACGATGCCTTCGATGATGTTGGCGACGTCCTCGCAACGGTCGCTGATGGTCTCGAGCAGCTCGTAGATGGTGCGCAGCTTGATCAGGTTCTTCACGTCGGGCTCGTCGCGGAACAGCTTCGACATCGCCCCGCGCAGCACGCGGTCGGCGTCGGACTCGAGGCGGTCGATCTCCTCGCAGCACTTGAGGATCGCTGCGGGGTGCTTGATGTTGCTGAGCAGCCCGACCGCGACCTTCACGCGCTCGCAGCACATATGGTTGATCTCGGCGAGCTGCTTCGCCTCCGGCGTCGCGCGGCGCAGGTCGTAGAGGGCGATCGATTCGGCCACGTCCTGGATCAGGTCCAGGATGTCGTCCAGCGTGTTGATCAGCTGGTGGATCTGGTCGCGGTCGAACGGCGTGATGAAGGTCTTGTGCAGCAGCGCGATGGTCTCGTGCGTCACCTTGTCCGCGGCGCGCTCGGCGGTGTCGATGCGCTGCGCGTGCGCCTCCAGCTCGGTGAAGGTGCCGATCATCGCGGCCAGCTCGCGGCTGCCTTCGACGATGTGCCCGGCATGCTTGTTGAACAGTTCGAAGAACTTGCCCTCGCGGGGCATCAGGCGTCCGAGCATCGAGTCACTCCTTGGTTCCGAGGCCGCGCGATTCTAAGCCTTTTATTTCAGTTTCATTAAAACCCCATTCCGCCAGGGCTTGCGCGCCGCCCTCGCCGCGCTCGGGCGGCGCACGCTGGATGCCGGCTGGGGTACGCGAGAAGCGCGGCGCAGGCGCCGGCTGCGCCACGCCTTTCACTTCAACGTGGCTTCTCCTGAAAACATTGTGGGCGTCGCGCCGCGCTTCCGACCAGGACAGCACCGGAGCGAAGCAGGCGTCGGAGCCCTCGAATACCTTGACCCATTCGTCACGGGTTTTCGACTTGAAAGTCTGCTCGAACAGGGCCTTCATCTCCGGCCAGCGTGACCGATCGTGCTGCGGGGGCACGTTCGTGAGCTTCAGTCTTTGGACCAATTCTTCGAAAAACCGTGTTTCGATCGAGCCGATCGAAATGTACTTGCCATCCTTCGTCTGGTAGACGTCGTACCAGGGCGCCCCGGTGTCCAGGATGTTGCTGCCTCTTTCTTCCGACCAGTTCTTTGAAGCGATAAAGCCGGAGAACATCGCCGCAAGCAGCGCGGCGCCCTCGACCATCGCGGCGTCCACCACCTGGCCTTTCCCCGAGCGCTGCGCTTCGAGCAGCGCGCAGGCGACGCCGAAGCCGAGCAGCATGCCGCCGCCGCCGAAGTCGCCGACCAGGTTGAGCGGCGGCACGGGCGCCTCGCCCTTGCGGCCGAAGGCGTGCAGCACGCCGGCGAGCGCGATGTAGTTGATGTCGTGGCCGGCGCGCGGCGCGAGCGGCCCGTCCTGGCCCCAGCCGGTCATCCGGCCATAGACCAGGCGCGGATTGCGCGCTAGCGAGACCTCCGGTCCCAGCCCCAGGCGTTCCATGACGCCCGGGCGAAAGCCCTCTATCAGCGCGTTCGTTTTCTCGATCAATGCAAGTACGGCTTCGGCGGCCGCGGGATTCTTGAGATCCAGCGTGACGGACCGCTTGCCGCGCATCATCACGTCGTACCAGCGCTCGCGCTTGAGGCCCAGGTCGGCGGAGGCGGGGCGGTCGACCACCAGCACGTCGGCACCCATGTCGGCGAGCAGCATGCCGGCAAACGGCGCCGGGCCGATCGCCTCGAACTCGAGAATCCGGATCCCGGAAAGAGGTCCAGCGGCGCGCGGCCCCGACATCGGGCTAGTCTATATTGCCCGTCATGGCCGCGCGCCTTCCCGAACGCATCGTCTGCCTGACCGAGGAGACGACCGAGACCCTGTACCTGCTGGGAGAAGAACGGCGCATCGTCGGCATCTCCGGCTACACCGTACGCCCGCCGCGCGCCCGCAAGGAGAAGCCGCGCGTGTCTGCTTTTCTGAATGCCAAAACGGAAAAGATCCTCGAGCTGAAGCCCGACCTGGTGCTCGGCTTCTCCGACCTGCAGGCCGACATCGCGCACGACCTGGCGAAAGCCGGCCTCAACATCATGATCTTCAACCAGCGCTCGGTCGACGAAATCCTGTCGATGATCCTGACGCTTTCTTCACTAGTGGGCGCGGTCGAGAAGGGCGGGAAGCTCGTCGCAGACCTCGAGGCCAACCTCGCAAGCGTCCGGAGGGCCGCAAGCGCCTTCCCGAAACGACCCAAGGTCTACTTCGAGGAATGGGACGAGCCGATGATCAGCGCCATCCGCTGGGTGAGCGAGCTGGTCGAGATAGCCGGCGGCGAGGATGTCTTCGCGCAGAGATCTTTCTCCCAGGCGGCCTCCGGACGCATCGTCGCCGACGGTGGCGAAGTGGTGAGAAGCAACCCCGACGTCATCCTGGGATCGTGGTGCGGCAAGAAGTTTCGGCCGGAGAAAGTGGCGGCGCGCCCGGGATGGGACGCGATCTCGGCGGTGAGGAACGGCGAGCTGCACGAGATCAAATCGGCGGACATTCTGCAGCCTGGTCCGGCGGCGCTGACAGACGGCGTGCGCCGCATTCACGAGATCCTTAAGGCGTCTTTACTCCCCGCGCCTCGAACGCGCCGGCCAGGCGCTTGACGAACTCGCGCCGCACGCTGTCGCGCGCGTACGGCAGCACCTTGAAGCGGCAGCGCAGCGACAGGCCCCACAGCTCCCAGCGCTCGACGCCGAAGACTTCGAGGTCCGCGAGGATGGCGGACCCGAGCTGCGGGTCCTTGCGCAGCGCCTCGCCGATCTCGCGCATCGCGGCGAGAGCCGGCTCGACGTCCTGGTAGCCGGCGACGGCTGCGTCGATCATCGTGTAGGCGTAGGCGCGGGTGCGGTTGGCGACCAGCTTGATCTCGCCGTTCGGCACGAAGTGGACGAAGCCGTCGCCGTCGCGCAGCCGCACGTAGCGCAGCGTCACCTCCTCGACTTCGCCGGCCTTGCCGGCGACCTCGACCACGTCGCCCTCGCGGATCTGGTCTTCGAGCAGGATGAAGAAGCCGTTGAAGTAGTCCTTGATCAGGCTTTGCGCGCCGAAGCCGATGGCGATGCCGGCGACGCCGGCGGTGGCGAGGATCGGCGCCACCGAGATGCCGAGCTCGCCGAGCACCAGCATGCCGGCGACCAGCACCACCACGACGTTCAATGCGTACCGCAGCGACCGGCCGAGGGTGCCGGCGCGTCTCAGGTCGTGGCCCTCGCCGGCGCGGCGCTCCATGGCGTGGTGCAGGCCGCGAATTAACCTGCCGACAAACCGCTGTGCCAGCCAGGCGCCGAGCAGAATGACCGTGATGCGCGCGCTGCGCACCAGCAGGATCCGCGCCTCGTCATCGAGGTCGCGGAAGTACGAAAGGATGCTGTCCAGCGTTAGTGCAGACCCAGGGAGGCCTCGATGTTCCGCACCATCGCCACCAGGCGCGGCCCGATGTCATCCTCGAGCTGCCCTTTCTTCATCATGAATGCCGGCACGGCGCAGTTGAAGGCGACGATCTCGCCGTCGACCGTGCGGCGCATCGGCACGCCGACCGCGTAGACCTCGCGCTTGAGCTCGCCGAGCGAGGCGCAGAAGCCGCGCGCGCGGATGTCCTCGAGGGCCTTGTCGACCGAGCCGCGGTACTTGCGGTGCGTCTCGGGCTCTTTAACCTTCATCTGGTTGAGCACCGCCTCGCGCTCCGGCGGGGTGCAGGCGGCGAGGAAGGCGCGGCCGATCACCGACTGCGCGATCGGCACCGAGGTGCCGATGTCGGGCAGCGTGGTGATGCCGTTGCCGCTGCGGCTCGACTCGACATAGACCATGTTCAGCCGGTCGCGCACGCCCATCGACACCGAGCCGTTGCAGTAGTCGGCGAGATCCTTGAGCAGCGGCCGCGCCACCTGGCGCACGTTCATGGAGGCGAGCAGCGGGTAGCCGATCGACAGCACCGCGGAGCCGAGCTGGTACTTGCCCAGGCGCATGTTGTGCCTCAGGTAGCCCAGCTTGGTGAGCGTGTACGTGAGGCGCGACACGGTGGGCTTGGGCAGCCCGGTGCGCACGGAAATCTCCTTGTTGCCGAGCAGCGGCTCGAGCGGGGTAAAGCACCTCAGGACCTCGAGACCGCGCGCCAGGGTGGTGGCAAACTGGCGGTCGCCTTCGTGTTCGTAGCTGAATGTCGCGGGCGGCTGTGAAAGCGGCGCCGCGGGTTCTGGGGCTCCCATGAAAACCTTCTCCTTTTGGTCTATTTCTGTAAGCGGGGCTGCAGGATGTTTCGCGTTTCGATATTCTGTCGGCGAGGCCTGTCTGTCAACTTAGTCATACCAGATTTCGCATAGTGAAATCAACCCCCTTCGATTTGAGCGGCAAGGTCGCTATGGTGACCGGATCGACCCGCGGCATCGGTAAATCGATCGCCGAGGAGCTTGCGCGCGCCGGGGCCAAGGTGGTGATTTCGAGCCGCAAAGCGGAAGCCTGCCTGCAGGTAAAGGAGGCGTTCGAGAAGCAGGGCTTTGAGGTCCTCGCCAAGCCCTGCAACGTGTCCCGCAAGGAGGAGCTGCAAGGCCTGGTCGAGGCGACCATGGCGAAGTGGGGGCGGGTCGACATCGTCGTGGCGAACGCGGCCAGCAATCCCTACTTCGGGCCGTTGACGGACATCTCCGACGACGCCTTCGACAAGATCGTGACCAACAACCTGAAGAGCGTGCTGTGGCTCGCCGCGATGACGCTGCCCGGCATGGCCGAGCGCGCCCAAAGGGAAGGGACCTCGGGCAGCTTCATCGTCGTGGGCTCGATCGGCGGCATTCTCGCCAACACCGCGATCGGGGCCTACGGCATCTCGAAGGCCGCCGGCCACCATATGGTCCGCAACCTGGCGGCGGAGTGGGGCCCGCGCAATGTGCGCGTCAACGCCATCGCACCCGGGCTGATCCGGACCGAGTTCGCCCGCGCGCTCTGGGAGGACGAGAAGCGAGCCGCCGAGCGCATCGCCGCGACCCCCCTGCGCCGCCTGGGCGAGCCGCGCGATATCGGCGGCATCGCCGTCTTTCTCGCCTCCGATGCCGCGGCGTTCGTCACCGGCCAGGTGATCGTCGCCGACGGCGGCGTTACTATTCTCTGATGGACTTGAATTACTCCCAGGAGGAGATCGCCTTCCGGGACGATGTCCGTACCTGGCTGGAAGCGAACCTGCCGCAGGATCTCAGGCAGAAGATGGCGGACTACGCGCACCTTTCCAAGGATGACCTGGTGCGCTGGCACAGGATCCTCGCCAGGCAGGGCTGGGTGGCGCCGTCCTGGCCGAAGGAATGGGGCGGCACCGGCTGGAACGTGGTGCAGCGCTACATCTTCGAAGAGGAGCTCGGCTACGCCGGCAGCCCGCCGCTGATTCCCTTCGGCCTCACGATGTGCGCGGCAGTGCTGCTGCAGTTCGGCAGCGACGCGCAGAAGAAGCGGTTCCTGCCGCGCATCTACAACTGCGACGACTTCTGGTGCCAGGGCTATTCCGAGCCCGGCTCGGGCAGCGATTTGGCTTCTCTGAAAACAAAAGCTGTCAGAGAAAAAGACGGCTACATCGTCAACGGCCAGAAAATCTGGACCACGCTCGCGCACTACGCCGACTGGATCTTCTGCCTGGTGCGCACCGATGCCGGCGAGAAGCGCCAGGACGGCATCTCGTTCCTGCTGATCGACATGAAAACGCCCGGCATCACCGTGCGCCCGCTCATCCTGATGGACGGCGCGCACGAGGTGAACGAGGTGTTCTTCGACGACGTGAAGGTGCCGCTCGGGAACCTGGTGCACCAGGAGGGCAAGGGCTGGACGGTGGCGAAGTACCTGCTCGGCCACGAGCGCATGAACACCGGGCGCGTCGGCGAATCCAAGCGCCAGCTCGCCAAGCTGAAGAAGTTCGCCGCGCCGCGGCTGCAGGACCTGCGCTTCCGCGACCGCCTGTCGCGCCTCGAAGTGGAGCTGATGGCCCTCGAGATCACCAACCTGCGCTTCCTCGACCGCATGCGGCGCACCGGCCAGCCGCCGGGCGCCGATGTCTCGATGCTCAAGATCAAGGGCACCGAGATCCAGCAGGGCATCACCGAGCTGATGATGCAGGCCGCCGATCCTGCCGCCAACGACGCTTTTTCTGCCGCCATCAGGAAAAGGTACCTGTCGATGCGCAAGACGACCATCTACGCGGGCTCGAACGAGATCCAGAGAAACATCATCGCCAAGATGACCCTGGGTCTATGAATTTCGACTACAGCGAAGAGCAGCAGCTACTCGCCGATTCCGTACGCCGTTTGCTGCAGAAGGACTACGACTTCGAGGCGCGCAAGAAAATCGTCGCTTCCACCGACGGCTTCAGCCCGAAGGTGTGGGCGACGTTCGCCGAGATGGGTCTTACCGCCCTGCCGCTGTCGCCCGACTACGGCGGCTTCGGCGGCGGCGCGGTGGACCTGATGGGCGTGATGGAGGCGTTCGGCGAGGCGCTGGTAGTCGAGCCGCTCGTGCCGACGCTGCTCGGCGCGCTGCTCGTCGCCAAGGGCGGCTCGGCCGAGCTCAAGCAGGCGATCCTGCCCGCGGTCGCGGAAGGAAAGATGAAGCTCGCGTTCGCGCACACCGAGCCCGGCTCGCGCTACAGCCTGTCGGCGATCAGGACGCAGGCGAACGGAACGAAGCTAGACGGCGAGAAGAGCGCGGTGCTGGGCGCGCCGATGGCCGACAAGCTGGTCGTATCGGCGCAGGGCGGCGGGCTGTTCCTCATCGACCGTAGTGACGCTACGCCGAAAGCCTTCCGGACGTTGGATGGGATGGTTGCCGCGGATCTCGCCATCCAATCATCCAAAGCGATTCCCTTGGAAGGCGGAATCGAGCTGATGGAGGAGGTGATCGACTTCGCCACTGCGCTCGCCTGCGCGGAAGCGGCCGGGGCGATGAAGTTCGCCTGCGACACGACGCTCGAATACCTCAAGACGCGCAAGCAGTTCGGCGTGCCGATCGGCACGTTCCAGGCGCTGCAGCACCGCATCGTCGACCTGTACATCGCGTACGAGCAGGCCAGGTCCATGGCTTGCTTGGCTTGCTCGAAAATGGACTTGTCCGAAAATCCCGCGGATCGCGCCCGGGCCGTCTCGGCCGCCAAGATCAAGGTCGCCGACGGCGCGCGCCAGGTGAGCCAGGAAGCGGTGCAGCTGCACGGCGGCATGGGCATGAGCGAGGAGCTCAAGATCAGCCATACCTTCCGCCGCCTCACCGTGCTCGCGCAGCAGTACGGCGACGCGGATCATCATCTGGAGCGTTTTGCTTCGCTTTAGGACTTTTCTGCTCGTGCTTGCTGCTGGTTGTGCATCTCAACCTTCACATGAGGTGCAACAGCAACAGCAGCCATCCCCGCTCGCGCAGCTGCCGGCGACTTTCGCCAATACGCCGGGCTGCGAAGGCTGCCTCGGGCTGACGCTCACGCTGCGGCCCGACGGCGCCTACCTGGTGCGCGAGCGCCTCGGCGGCTCGGAGTTCTACGACTTCGGGCGCTGGCGCGAAGGCTCCGACGGGCTGCTCCTCGAAGGCGGGCGCGACGCGCCGCGGCGCTACGCGCTGCAGCCGCCCGACACGCTCGATTCGCTCGCCGGCACGCAGGGCGGAAACCTGCGCCGCCAGCCGCAGCTCGAGACGCTGCGCGGCCCGTTCCGCGTGGTCGGCCGCTACGACGGCGCCGCGTTCCGCGAGTGCCGCACCGGGCTCGCCTGGCCGCTGGGCGAGTCGCGTCCCGGCGAGCGGCTGAAGGAGCAGTTTGAAGAAATGCGGGCCTCGAAGAAGCTCCTTGAAACCCTGGTTGCGGTCGACGGCCGCTTCGAGGCCCAGGCCGGGCGCGAGGTGCTGGTGGTGCAGCGCCCTGCAACCCTGCTCACCGGCGAGCGCTGTCCCGGTTAAACTCCATCCCCCGATGGAGAACAAGCGCGTGCTCCTCGCCAGCCGCCCGACGGGCGCGGTGAGCGAGGACAACTTCCGCGTCGAGAGCGCCCCGCTGTCGCAACCGCGCGACGGCGAGATGCTGGTCAGGAACCTCTGGCTCTCGCTCGATCCCTACATGCGCGGCCGCATGAGCGACGCAAAGAGCTACGTCAAGGGCGTCGAGATCGGCGAGGTGATGGTCGGGCAGACCGTCGGCGAGGTGCTCGAGTCGAAGCATCCGGACTTCAAGCCGGGCGACAAGGTCCTGACCCAGCTGGGCTGGCAGCTTTTCGGCGCGACGAAAGATGCAATCCGGCTGAAGGACCTTCAAGTCCCCCTCAGCTACTACCTCGGCGTGCTCGGCATGCCGGGCATGACCGCGTACTTCGGCCTCAAGGAACTCGGCCAGCCGAAAGCGGGCGAGACCGTGGTGGTATCGGCGGCCTCTGGCGCGGTGGGCAGCGTCGTCGGACAGCTGGCGAAGATCTGGGGCTGCCGGGCCGTCGGCATCGCCGGCGGCAAGCAGAAATGCGACTACGTCACGCGCGAGCTCGGCTTCGATGCCTGCGTCGACTACAAGGCCGGCCGGCTTCACGAGGACTTGAAGAGCGCGTGCCCGAAGGGCATCGACGTGGATTTCGAGAACGCGGGCGGCGAGGTGCTCGACACGGTGCTCAGGCAGATGAACCTCGCCTCGCGCATCGTGGTCTGCGGGCTGATCGCCGAGTACAGCTCGGAACAGCCGTACGGCTACAAGAACCTGCGCGCCATCCTGGTGAACCGCGTTCGCATGCAGGGGATGATCGTGTTCGACTGGAAGGACCGCTATGGCGAGGCGCTCAAGGCGCTCGGCGGCTACCTCGCGCAAGGTAAGTTGAAGTATCGCGAATCGATCGTCGAAGGGCTCGAAAACGCGCCCAAGGGGCTGATCGCCCTTCTCAAGGGCCACAACTTTGGAAAACAACTGGTGAAACTATGATCGATCTCTATACCTGGCCGACGCCCAACGGGCACAAGATCCACATCATGATGGAGGAGACCGGCACGCCGTACCGCGTGATCCCGGTCGATATCGGCAAGGGCGAGCAGTTCAAGCCCGACTTCCTCAAGATCTCGCCCAACAACAAGATGCCGGCGATGGTCGATCCCGACGGCCCGGGCGGCAAGCCGTTCGCGCTCGCCGAGTCGGGCGCGATGCTGTTCTACCTCGCCTCGAAGACGGGGAAATTCCTGCCTGCCGACCTGCGCAAGCGCTGGCAGGTGATGCAATGGACCATGTTCCAGATGGGCCACATCGGGCCGATGCTCGGCCAGGCGCACCACTTCCTCGGCTACGCGCCGGAGAAGATCGAGTACGCGATGAAGCGCTACGGGAACGAGGCAAACCGCCTCTATGGCGTGGTGGACCGGCGATTGAAGGAATCGAAATACCTCGCCTGCGACGAGTACACCATCGCCGACATGGCCACCATGCCCTGGCTGCGGTTTCCCGAGCGGCAGGGGGTGGACATCGAGCAGTTTCCGACGCTCAAGCGCTGGCGCGATGCACTTCTCGAGCGCCCGGCGGTGAAGCGGGCCCTGGACGTGCTGAAGGACGCGCGCCGCGCGGGCGAGATGACCAAGGAACAGAAGGAAAACCTCTTCGGGGCGGCCCAGTATGCCAAGCGGTAACCAGCACGGTAGAGTGGTGTGGATCACCGGCGGCGGCTCGGGCATCGGTCTCGCCGGCGGCATCGAGCTGGCGCGCGCCGGCGCGCACGTCGTCATCTCGGGGCGCAGCGCCGAGACGCTGAAGAAGGCGGAGAAGGAGGTAAAGGCCGCCGGCAGCTGCGAGACCATCGCGCTCGACGTCGCCGACCAGAAGGAAGTGGCGCGGGCGGGCGCCGAGATCGCCAAGCGCCACGGCCGCATCGACGTGCTGATCAACAGCGCCGGCATCAACCATCCGAAGCGCAGTTTCAAGAGCGTGTCGATCGACGGCTGGGACCAGATCGTCGCGGTCAACCTGTCGGGCATGTTCTACTGCGTGCAGGCGGTGCTGCCGGGCATGCGCGAGCGCAAGGACGGCCTGATCATCAACGTCTCGTCGTGGGCCGGGCGCTACGCCAGCACGCTCACCGGCCCGGGGTACAACGCCACCAAGACCGCGGTGATCGCGCTCACCGAGTCGATCAACATGGAAGAGTGCATGAACGGCATCCGCGCCACTTCGGTGCTGCCGGGCGAGGTGGCGACGCCGATCCTCGAGAAGCGCCCGGTGCCGCCGCCGCCGGAGGAGCGCGCGCGCATGCTGCAAGCCGAGGATCTGGGCAAGACGATTCTGTTCATCGCCTCGTTGCCGCCGCGCGCCTGCGTCAACGAGATCATCGTCAGCCCGACCTGGAACCGCTTCTACCTGGGCGGGCTCGAATCTCCGAAAAACTGATTTTTTTCAGAGTAGCCCTGCCCTTCCTGGCGGGGTATTTCGTCTCGTACGTGTACCGCATGGTGAATGCGGTGCTCGCCCCGACCCTCGCCGAGGAATTCGGCCTGACCGCGGCGGGACTGGGGTTGCTCTCCAGCGTCTACTTCCTGTCGTTCGCCATCGTGCAGCTGCCGGTCGGCGTGGCGCTCGACCGCTTCGGGCCGCGGCGCGTGAACGCCGCGCTGCTGCTGGTCGCCGCCGCGGGCGGGGCATGGTTCGCTGCGGCCGAGACCGCGACCGCCGCCATCGCGGCGCGCGCGCTCATCGGCCTGGGCGTCTCGGCGTGCCTGATGGCCTCGCTCACCGCGTTCGTGCTGTGGTATCCGCCCGAGCGCATCTCGTCGATGAACGGCATCGCCTTCTCGGCAGGCGCGGTCGGCGCGATGGCGGTGACCGTGCCCCTCGAGCTGCTGCTGCGCACCTGGGGCTGGCGCGAGGCCTTCCTGCTGATCGTGGCGGCGAACCTGGCGGTGAGCCTGATGCTGTGGCTATGGGTGCCGGAGCGGCGCGCGACGCGGCAAGGCGAGCCGCTCGTCGACCAGTTGCGCGGCCTCGGCGAGCTGCTGCGCGATCCGGCGTTCCTGCGCCTGGCGGTCTGCGTCGGCGCGAGCCAGTGCGCGGCAGTCTCGCTGCAGACGCTGTGGATCGCCACCTGGCTGCGCGACGTCGCCGGCTGGAATCCCGCCGAGGTGGCGCGCGGGCTGCTGGCGGTCAATGTCGCGATGATCGTCGGCTATCTCGCGTTCGGCCGCGCCGCGGATGCATGGCAGCGCCGCGGCCGCAATGCGTTGCCGCTGCTCGCCGCGGGCGTCGCGCTGTCCTCGCTCAGCCTCGGCCTGCTCGCCCTCGGCGTGCACTCGCTCGCGCTCTGGTGCGTATTCGTCGCCGGCGGCACCGCGGTGATCCTGGCCTACTCGACCGTCGCGCGGCGCTATCCGCAGGAAATGGCGGGCCGCACCAACACCGCGGTCAACGTGGTCGGCTTCGTCGGCATGTTCGGCGGCCAGTGGGGCATCGGCGCGGTGCTCGCCCTGTGGCCGCAGCCCGCGACCGGCTATGCGCCGCAGGGCTATCCCTGGGCGCTCGGCATGGTCTGGGCGGTGCAGCTGGCCGGGCTCGCCTGGCTGTGGGCGGGCCGGCGGCTCTACGACGTGAAGTAGATGTCCCGGTAGGAAGCGTAGATCGAGCCGGCCACGACCGGTCCGAGCACCAGCCAGCCCAGGCCGAACGGGATGGACGCGATGATCGCCGCCACGAACAGCACCACGCCGTAGAGCAGGAACGGCACGATATTCTTCAGGCAGGCAGCGAAGCTTTCCTTCATCGCCTCGACTGCGCCGCGCTCGTTGAACAAAATGAGGCACGGCGCGAACCAGATGGCCATCGCCAGCGGGACCGTGAGGGCCATCGCGATCAGGATGGCGAGCACCATGCCCATCGCCACGCCGCTGTCCGCGCCGCCGCCCATCAGGGTGAACAGGCTCGCGCCGGTGATCAGCATGACCACCACCATGATGACCACGTAGCCGGCGAGGTAGAGCGCGCCCGCCGCGGCGAGGGCGCCGAACTTTTCCTTGAAGCCGGCGAAGAGGTGCCCGAGCTCGAGCTCGCCGCCTTGCTCGAGCGTGCGGCAGCCGAGCATCATGCCGCCGGCGAATACCGGGCCGAGCACCATCAGCGCGACCGAGCCGAGAAACGGGATGACGGCGAGGACGATCATGATGATCGCAGCGACCACGATCAGGCCGACCCACATGCCCGGCTGCTTCTTGAACAGGTCCCAGCCGGCGACGATCCAGTCCCAGCCGCGGCCGGCGGCGACGCCGCGCCCTCCGGGGATGAAATCGCCTTGCGGCGCGATGGCCGCGTCGGCGACCGCGGCTTTGGGGGTGGCGTACGGGTTCGAGCTCATGTTTTCTCCCTTTGTCTGACTCGGACAGTGGCGATCGCCTTGGCGACGAGCGAGCCATCTTCATTCCGCGCCTCGGCTTCGACGAAGCTCATGCTACGCCCATCTTTCAGGACGCGCGCCTCGGCCAGCAGCCTGGCCCCGGTGCCGCCGTCGATGAAGGAGGTGCTCATGTCGATGGTGATCGCCCCGATCGAGCCGGGGTGCAGGGTGCGCGCCGCGGTGCACAACGCAATGTCCAGCAGCGACATGATCACGCCGCCGTGCACCGTCCCCATGCTGTTGGTGAGGTGCGCCTCGATCGGCAGCGACAGCTTCGCCGAGCCCGCGCCTAGCTCCTCGGTCAGGATCTTGAGATGGGAGAGGAAGGGGATCTTCTTCTGGTACTCGCGCGTGTACTCGAGCGCTTCCTTCATATGACGGTGGCCCCGCCGTCGACCGCGATCGCCTGACCGGTGATGTGGCGCGAGGCCTCCGACGCGAGCAGCACCACCAGGCCCTTCAGGTCCTCGTCGTTGCCCACGCGCCCGGTGGGCGTGGTGTCGAGGATCAGCTGCATATCCTTGCCGAGCGTGGCCTTGGTCATCTTGGAGGGGAAGAAGCCGGGGCAGATGGCGTTGACGGTGATGCCGTGCGCGCCCCACTCGGCGGCGAGCTGGCGCGTCAGGCCGACCAGGCCGTGCTTGGTGGCGTTGTAGGCGACCGTGCGCACCACGCGCGGGTCGCTGGCGGTGATGCCGGCGACCGACGCGGTATTGATGATGCGGCCCCACTTGTTCGGGATCATCGAGCGCTTGGCGATCTGCTGGGCGAGCAGGAAGGCGCCGGTGAGGTTGACGTTGACCAGCTTGTCCCACGCCTCCAGCGGATGGTCTTCCGCGGGCGCACCCCAGGTGGCGCCGGCGTTGTTCACCAGGATGTCGACCTTCCCCAGGTCCTTCAGCACGGCATCGGCCAGCGGCGCGATCTGCTCGCGCTTGCCGATGTCGCACACATAGGACTTACAGGAAATCCCCAGGGAAGAAAGATGAGACGCAGCTTCGTCCAGCTCGTCTTTCTTGCGCGCAGTAATGGCGACCTTCGCGCCCATCTCGCCCAGCGCCTCGGCCATCTGCAGGCCGAGGCCGCGGGAGCCGCCGGTGACGAGAGCGGTTTTTCCCTTGAGGCTGAGAAGATCCTGGACTTTCATCCTTTGAGCTGCAGCGACTTGTATTCGAGGAATTCCTCGAGGCCGTAGACGCCGGCTTCCCGGCCGTGGCCGGACTGCTTGAAGCCGCCGAAGGGCGCGTTCATGTTGAAAGCGCCGCCGTTGACGTCGACCTGCCCGGCGCGGATGCGCCGCGCGACGCGCTGGGCGCGCGCCTCGTCCTTCGACCACACCGCGCCGGCGAGGCCATAGGGGCTGTCGTTCGCGATGCGGATGCCGTCCTCTTCGTCGCGGTAGGCGATGATCGACAGCACCGGGCCGAAGATCTCCTCCTGCGCGATGGTCATGTTGTTGCTCACCTTGCCGAACACCGTGGGCTTCACATAGTAGCCGCCGGCCGGCACGCCTTCGGGCGCCTCCGCGCCGCCGGCGAGGACTTCAGCGCCCTCGGCGACGCCTTGCTTGATGTAGCTGCGCACCCGCTCGAGCTGCGCCTGCGAGGTGAGCGGGCCCAGCCGCGTGGTTTCCGACAGAGGGTCTCCCACCACGAAGCCTTTCGCCGCCTCCGCCGCGAGCCGGGAAGCTTCCGGATACAGAGACTCCGGCACCAGCATGCGAGTCAGCGCGGTGCACGTCTGGCCCGAGTTGAGATAGCAGCCGTTGACCGTGCCCTTCACCGCGGCCGCCAGGTCGGCGTCGTCCAGGATGAGCGAAGCGCTCTTGCCGCCGAGCTCGAGCGCGACGCGCTTGACCGTTTGCGCTGCGAGCTCGCTGATCCGCTTGCCGGCGCGCGTCGAGCCGGTGAACGAGATCATGTCGACGCCGGCATGCTTCACCAGCGCCTCGCCCGCGGCCGCGCCGGTGCCGGTGACGATGTTGAGCACGCCCTTGGGCAGGCCGGCCGCCTCGGCGACCTCGGCGAGGAGGAAGGCGTTGAAGGGCGCCACTTCGGAAGGCTTGAGCACCACGGTGCAGCCGGCGGCGAGCGCCGGCGCGACTTTCAGCGTGATCTGGTGCAGCGGATAGTTCCACGGCGTGATCGCGCCGACCACGCCGACCGGCTCGCGCACCACCAGTGAATTTCCTATTTTTTGTTCAAAAGAAAATTCTCTTACAAGCCGGGCGTAATTCGCAAAATTCGCGATCGGCAATCCCGCCTGGATGCGCGCGGCCATCTTGAGCGGCATGCCGACTTCCTGCGCGATCAGCTTCGCCAGCTCGTCGGCGCGCGCCTTGAGGCCGGCGGAGATCTTGTCGAGGTACTCGGCGCGCTTCTCGGCGGGCGTCTCGCGCCAGCCGTCGAGCGCCGCACGCGCGGCGGCGACGGCAGCATCGATGTCTTTCGCTCCGCCGGCCGGAACGCGTCCCATCACTTCGCCGTTGCCGGCGTTGTGGACGTCGATCATTTCCTGACCCGAGGGCGCGGTCCAGCGCCCGTCGATGAAGAATTTGTCTCGGTTCAGCATGGTGGGAATCCGGATCGCAGGAGAGGGACCGATTATACTGACGCGCATGGCACGCAAAGCGAAGGCGGTCCTGTGCCGCGAGCTGAACAAGCCGGTGGTGGTCGAGACGATCACGGTGGATTCGCCGCAGCGCGGCGAAGTCACCGTCCGGATCGCCGCGTGCGGCGTGTGCCATTCCGATCTGTCGGCCACCAACGGCACCATCCCGCTGCCGCCGCCGCTCATCCTCGGCCACGAGGCGGCCGGCGAGGTGGTGGAGGTGGGCGAGGGCGTCACCTCGCTCAAGGTCGGCGACCATGTGGTGTCCTCCTTCATCTATATGTGCGGCGAGTGCCGCTTCTGCGCCGCGGGCCGGCCGGTGCTGTGCCTCGAGCAGGGCAAGGCGCTGACTACGCTGCCGGACGGGACCCTTCGCACCCGGGATGAAAAAGGATCTTTCATCAATATTTTTTCGGGCTGCGGCGTGATGGCGGAGTACGCGACGCTGCACGTCGACAACCTGGTGAAGATCGACCCGGCCGTGCCGCTCGACCGCGCCGCGCTCGTCGGCTGCGCCGTCACCACCGGTGTCGGCGCGGTGTTCAATACGGCGAAGGTCAAGCCGGGCGCCTCGGTGGCGGTGTTCGGCTGCGGCGGCGTCGGGCTGAACGTGATCCAGGGCGCGCGCATCGCCGGCGCCGGGCGTATCGTCGCCATCGACACCATGCCGGCGAAGCTGGAGATGGCGAAGCAGTTCGGCGCCACCGATGTCCTACTCGGTAAGGAGGACCCGGTCAAGGCGCTGAAGAAGCTCACCGGCGGCGGCCCGGACTACGCCTTCGAATGCGTCGGCAACGGCGAGCTCGCCGCGACCGCCTACCGCTCGATCGGGCGCGGCGGCGTCGCGGTGGTGGTGGGCGTAGCCAGGCCCGGCGACTCGACTTCGGTGCGCACCATGACGCTGCCGTTCGAGGAAAAGACCCTCACCGGCAGCTACTTCGGCTCCTGCGTGCCGCGCATCGACTTCCCCCGCCTGCTGGCGCTCTACATGGGCGGGGTGCTCAAGCTCGACGAGCTGATCACGCGCCGGTATGCGATCGGCGAAGCCGCAAGCGCCTTCGCCGATCTGGAATCCGGGAAGAACGCGCGAGGCGTGATCGTGTTCCAGGGATAGCCGCGCCGATGGCCGAACGCATCCTGGTGGTCGACGACCAGCGCACCAACGCCGAGATGGTCGCCGGCCTGCTGCGTAACCTCGGCTACGACGTGCAGATTTCCCTCGACGGCGCGGGCGCGCTGGAGCGCGTGCGCAGCGCGCCGCCCGACCTGCTGCTCTCCGACATCATGATGCCGCTGATGGACGGCTACGAGCTGTGCCGCAGGCTGCGCGCCGACCCCGCGACGGCGCTGCTGCCGGTGATCCTGGTGACCTCCGCCGACGCGAACACCGAGCGCATCAAGGGCATCGAGGCGGGCGCCGACGACTTCCTGACCAAGCCGGTCAACTGGCCGGAGCTGTTCGGCCGCGTCAAGCGGCTGTTGCGGGTGAAGGCGCTGCAGGACGAGGTCAAGACCCTCAACGCCCGGCTGGAGGAGCGCGTGCGCGACCAGGTGTCGCAGCTCGAGCGCCTGGGGCGCCTGAAGCGCTTCTTCTCGCGCCAGGTGGCCGAGGCCATCGTGGCGGGCGGCGAGGACCTGCTCAAGCCGCACCGGCGCGAGATCACCGCGGTATTCCTCGACCTGCGGGGCTTCACGGCGTTCACCGACCGCGCCGACCCGGAAGAAGTGCTGGAGCTCCTGCGCAGCTACCACGCCGCGCTGGGCCGCACCGTGGACGAGTTCGGCGGCACGCTCGAGCACTTCGCCGGCGACGGCATGATGATCTTCTTCAACGATCCGTTCCCGGTCGACCGGCCCGCCGAGCGGTCGGTGCGCATGGCGGTCGCGCTGCAGCGCGACTTCGAGCCGATCGCCGAGGCGTGGGAGAAGCTTGGGCACCAGGTGGGCCTGGGCATCGGCATCGCGCAGGGCGAGGCGACGCTCGGGGTGATCGGTTTCGAGCAGCGCTGGGAGTACGCTGCGATCGGCAACGTGCCGAACCTCGCGGCGCGGCTGTGCGGCCAGGCCGGCGCCGGGGAGATCGTGCTCGACGCCCAGACCGAGCAGGACGTCGCGCACATCGCCGACACCGAGTCGGTGGGGCCGCTCAGCCTGCGCGGCTTCCAGCACCCGGTGGCGGCCTTCAGGCTGAAGGCCCTGAAAGCCTAGTAGCTGGCGGGGCTGCTGATCTCGCGCGCCAGGGTCTGGGCCTCGGTTTCGTCCCAGTCCAGGCCCAGGGTTTCCTCGTCCCAGTCCTCGGCTTCCTGCTCCAGCGGGAACTCGTCGTTGTCGGGGCCGTACACGTCGTCCAGGGTCATCGCCGTCTCCGTGAATTGTTTCTGTGTCACGGCCCTATTCTTGGCGGCGCTTGTTACACGGCGATACGTAATCCGTGCTCCAGCAGGGGAGTGAGGAGAGCCCTGTCGCCGATCGACGGCAGCGGAGCGAGCGCTCCTTTCAGGCGACTTCGAAGAGCCCCGCCGCCCCCATGCCGCCGCCGATGCACATCGTCACCACCACCAGCTTCGCGCCGCGGCGCTTGCCTTCGATGAGCGCGTGGCCGACCAGGCGCGCGCCGCTCATGCCGTAGGGGTGGCCCAGGGCGATCGCGCCGCCGTTGACGTTGAGCTTCTCGTCGGGGATGCCGATGCGGTCGCGGCAGTAGAGCACCTGCACCGCGAACGCCTCGTTCAGCTCCCACAGGTCGATGTCGGCAACGCGCTTTCCCGTGTTCTCCAATAATTTTGGAACAGCAAAGACCGGCCCGATGCCCATTTCCTTCGGGTCGCAGCCGGCGGCGGCGAAGCCGCGGAAGATGCCGAGCGGTTTCAAGCCGCGCTTGGCCGCCTCCTTGCCGCTCATCACGACCGCCGCCGAGGCGCCGTCGGAGAACTGGCTGGCGTTACCCGCCGCGATGACGCCGCCCTCGATGGCCGGCTTGATCTGCGACACGCCCTGGTAGGTCGTGTCGGCGCGGATGCCCTCGTCCTCGGACGCCGTCACCTCTTTCATGGTCTCGGCGCCGGTGGTCTTGTCGACCACCTTCATCTTGGTGGTGATCGGCGCGATTTCGTCCTTGAACCTGTCCTCGGCGCGCGCCTTGGCCGCGCGCTGCTGGCTGCGCACGCCGAACTCGTCCTGCTTGTCGCGCGGGATGCCGTATTTCTTCGCCACGTACTCGGCGGTCTGCAGCATCGGCCAGTAGGTCTCGGGATGGTGGCGGTGCAGCCACTCGTCCTGGAAGTGGTGCTTGTTCATCTCGTTCTGCACCAGCGAGATCGACTCGACGCCGCCGGCGACGAATACCTCGCCTTCGCCGGCCAGGATCCTCTGGCTGGCAAGGGCTATGGTTTGCAGGCCGGAGGAGCAGAAGCGGTTCACCGTCATGCCGGGCACCGTCACCGGGCAGCCGGCGCGGATCGCGATCTGGCGCGCGATGTTCCAGCCGGTCGCGCCCTCCGGATTGGCGCAGCCGATGATCACGTCCTCGACCTCGTCGGCGTCGACCTTGGCGCGCTCGAGCGCGGCGTGCACCACGTGCCCGCCCATCTTCGCGCCGTGCGTCATGTTGAGCGCCCCGCGCCAGCTCTTGCAGAGCGGCGTCCTCGCGGTGGAGACGATCACGGCCTCATTCATTGAACTTCCTTCCTGCCTTCGCCAGTTTCACGAGGAGCGGCGCGGGCTTCCACTGCGCGCCCTGATAGCCCTTCTGGAATCCTTCGATCGATTTCAGGACCTTGTCGAGGCCGACCGTGTCCGCGTAGAACATCGGCCCGCCGCGGTAGGGCGGGAAGCCGTAGCCGGTGAGGTAGACCATGTCGATGTCGGAAGCGCGCAGGGCGATGCCTTCTTCCAGTATCTGGGCGCCCTCATTGACCAGCGCGTAGGTCAATCGCTCGACGATTTCCTCGTCGGAAATCGCACGCGGCTTGGCGCCGATTTCTGTCCGATATGAATCCATTATTTTTTGCACGTCGGGATCCGGAATGGGCTTCCTGTTCCCTGGCTCATATTTGTAGAACCCCTTGCCGGTCTTCTGGCCGAAGCGGCCCTGCTCGCAGATGCGGTCGGCGATTCTCGAATAGACGAAGTCGGGACGCTCCTGGTAGCGGCGCTTGCGGATCTCCCAGCCGATGTCGTTGCCCGCCATGTCGTACATGGTGAAGGGCCCCATCGCCATGCCGAATTTCGCCATCGCGCCGTCGACCTGCTGCGGCGTGGCGCCTTCGTCGAGCAGGAACAGGCTCTGCTGGCCGTACTTCTCCAGCATGCGGTTGCCGATGAAGCCTTCGCACACGCCCGAGACCACCGCCACTTTCTTGAGCGTTTTCCCCAGCTTCATGGTGGTCGCCAGCACGCCCTTGTCGGTGTGTTTTCCTCTGACGACTTCCAAGAGCCGCATCACGTTCGCGGGCGAGAAGAAGTGCGTGCCGATGACGTCCTGCGGGCGCTTGGTGCCGGCCGCGATCTGGTCGACGTCGAGCGTCGAGGTATTGGTGGCGAGGATCGCGCCGGGCTTGGCCAGCGCGTCGAGCTGCCTGAAGATGTCCTGCTTCACGTCCATGCGCTCGAAGACGGCTTCGACGATGATGTCCGCGTCTTTTATTTCTTCAAGTTTTGTTGTTTCTTTGATAAACCCCAGGCGCTGGTCCATCTCTTCCTGCTTCAGCCTGCCCTTGGCGACGGTGGCGGCGTAGTTCTTCCTGATGATGCCGATGCCTTTGTCCACCGCGGCCTGGTTCATGTCGATCAGCGTGACCGGGATGCCGGCGTTGGCGAAGTTCATGGCGATGCCGCCGCCCATCGTGCCGGCGCCGATCACCGCCGCCTTCTTCACCGTGCGCACCGGCGTGTCTTCGGGCACGTCGGGGATCTTGGCGGTCTGCCGCTCGGCGAAGAACATGTGGCGCAGCGCCTTCGACTCGGTGCCCTTCATCAGCCGGTCGAAGCCGACACGCTCCTGCTTGCGGCCTTCGTCGAAGGGCAGCGTCGCCGCGGCCTCGGCGCAGGCGACGATCTCGAGCGGCGCCGGGTAGCCCTTCGATTCCTTCGCCACCTGCTCGCGCACCTGGGCGAAGAAGGCCTTGGGATCGCCGTCGAGCTTGGCTTTCTGGTCGCGGATGCGGCGTAACGGCTTGCCGATGGCCTGCTTTGCGAAAGCAAGAGCGGATTCCAGCAGATCCCCTTGCACGATCTCGTCCACCAGGCCGAGCTCCTTCGCGCGCTCGGCGGAGATCATGGCGCCGGTGGTCATCATGCGCACCGCCTCGGTCATCGGAATGATGCGCGGCAGGCGCTGCGTGCCGCCCGATCCGGGCAGAATGCCGAGCTTCACCTCGGGCAGGCCGAGCTGCGAACGGGGCAAGGCGATGCGGTAGTGGCAGGCAAGCGCGAGCTCCAGGCCGCCGCCGAGCGCGAAGCCGCCGATCGCCGCGACCAGCGGCTTGCCCATCGAGTCCTGCTGGTTGTTGACGTCGGGCAGGTCGGGCGGCAGGCGCGTCGCGCTGAACTCGCGGATGTCGGCGCCGCCGGAGAAGAACTTCGCCGAGCCGATGATGACCACCGCGCGCACCGCGGCGTCGGCTTCGGCTTTCTTCAGGTGCTCCATCACCGCGGCGCGCAGCGCGTTGCCGAGGCCGTTCACGGGGGGGTTGTTGAGGGTAATGACGGCAATGCCGTCGCGGACTGCGTATTGCGCCGCTTCGCTCATTCGTCTGGCTCCAAGGGGAAGCCGATTCTAGCGTTACTGTAGGTAAAATCGGCCGAAACAAGCTATCGCAGCCCTCCGAGGAGGAGATCGTCGAACCGCTCTTGCGCGTGCAGGACGTGCGCGTCCGCTTTGGCGGCATCGTCGCGCTCGACGGCGTCTCCTTCGAAGTCGCGCCGGGCCGCATCGTCGGCCTGATCGGGCCCAACGGCGCCGGCAAGACCACGCTGTTCAACTGCGTGTCGCGGCTGTACCAGTGCGATGCGGGCGAAATCGCGTTCGACGGCGCCTCGCTGCTCGCGGCGGCGCGGCATCAGGTGGCCGGCCTGGGCATCGGCCGCACCTTCCAGAACCTGGCGCTGTTCCGCAGCATGAGCGTGCTCGACAACGTGATGCTGGGCCACCACAGCCGCACGCGCGGCGGCTTCCTCGCCAACGCGCTGCGCCTGCCGCGCGCGGCGCGCGAGGACCGCGCCTCGCAGGAGAAGGCGCTTTCGCTCATCGCCGTGCTCGGCCTCGAGGCGCATGCCGCCACTACGGTCTCCGACCTGCCCTTCGGCACGCAAAAGCGCGTCGAGCTGGCGCGCGCGCTCGCCGCGGAGCCCAAGCTGCTGCTGCTCGACGAGCCGGCGAGCGGCCTCAACCACGGCGAAGTCGAGGCGCTGGGCACCCTGGTGCAGGAGCTGCGCCGCCGCTTCGCCTTGACGGTGCTCCTGGTCGAGCATCACATGGGGCTGGTGATGCGCATCTCCGACCGGGTGGTGGCGCTCAACTTCGGGCGGGTCATCGCCGAGGGCACCCCGGACGAAGTGCAGCGCCATCCGGAAGTGGTGCATGCCTACCTGGGAATCTGATGCTTCTTGAGGTGAAGAATCTGCATGCCGGATACGGCCAGACGCGGGTCCTGCACGGCATGGATTTCACGCTCGAGAAGGGCTCGATCACCGCGCTGCTGGGCGCCAACGGCGCCGGAAAGACCACCACCTTGCGGGCCCTGTGCGCGATGGTGAAGACCGGCGGCGAGATCCGCTTCGACGGCGAGCGCATCGACGGCCGCGCCACCGAGGACATCGTGCGCCTGGGCGTTGCCCACGTGCCCGACGGCCGCGGCACCTTCCTCAACCTGAGCACGGAGGAGAACCTGCGCCTGGGCGCCTACACGCGGCGCGACCGCAAGGCGGTCGAGGCGGACCTGGCGCGCGTCTTCGGCTATTTCCCGCGGCTGCGCGAGCGCCGCGGCCAGCAGGCGGGCACGCTTTCCGGCGGCGAGCAGCAGATGCTCGCCGTGTCGCGCGCGCTGATGCTGGCGCCGAAGCTGATGCTGCTCGACGAGCCCTCGTTCGGCCTCGCGCCGCTGCTGGTGCGCGAGCTGTTCTCGATCCTGCGCGACATCCGCAGCCGCGAAGGCGTCAGCATGCTGCTGGTCGAGCAGAACGCGGCGATGGCGCTCGAGCTCGCCGACCGCGCCTACCTGATCGAGACGGGGCGGGTCGTGCTGGAGGGCACTTCACAAGAATTGAAACGTAACGACGCGGTCCGTCGTTCCTACCTCGGATACTGATGGAAGCCTTCCTCCACCAGGTGATGGCGGGACTCGCGACCGGCGGCATCTACGCCAGCCTCGCGCTCGCGCTGGTGATGATCTACCAGGCGACGCATCTGGTGAACTTCGCGCAGGGCGAGATGGCGATGTTCTCCACCTACATCGCGTGGAGCCTGATCAACGCCGGCATGCCGTACTGGCCGGCGTTCCTGCTTACCGTCGCGATTTCCTTCCTGCTGGGCATCGTGATCGAACGGATCGTCATCCGCCCGGTGGAGAACGCGCCGGTGCTCGCCGTGGTGGTGGTGTTCATCGCGCTGCTCGTGATCCTCAACAGCCTCACCGGCTGGATCTACACCTACACCATCAAGTCGTTCCCCAGCCCGTTCCCGCAGGAGATGGCGCTGGGCAGGTTCATGTCGCCGCACGAGCTCGGCGCCATCGGCGTCACGCTGCTGGTGCTGCTCGCGCTGTATGCCTTCTTCCGCTTCACGCCGCTCGGCCTCGCCATGCGCGCCGCGGCGCAGAACCCGGTGTCGAGCCGCCTGGTCGGCATCCGCGTCGGCTGGATGCTCGCCCTGGGCTGGGGCCTCGCCGCCGCGGTGGGCGCGGTGGCCGGCATGATGGTGGCGCCGATCGTCTACCTCGATCCGAACATGATGGGCGGCGTGCTCCTCTACGCCTTTGCCGCGGCCCTGGTCGGCGGCATCGACAGCCCGGCGGGCGCCGTGGTCGGCGGCTTCGTGGTCGGCGTGCTGGAGAACGTGCTCGGCGCCTTCGTCATCGGCAACGAGCTCAAGCTGTCGGTGGCGCTGGTGCTGATCATCGGCGTTCTTCTTTTCAAGCCTTCCGGTTTCTTTGGAAAAGTTCACGTGACCCGCGTATGAGCAGGGCGCCCATTCCTTTTGCCCCCCTGTTAAGGGGGGAGGCGAGCGGGTTCTTCGCGAGCGGGGGGTTGTTTTCTGAAAATCAAACCCCCCGTTCGCCTGCCGCTGCGCGGCAGGCTCGCGACCCCCTTAACAGGGGGTCGAAGAGAGCGCGGCCATGAGCAGACGGAATCTTCTCGCGCTGGCGATTGTTCTCACTGTTGTGTGCGCGCTGCCTTTCCTGGTCAGCAACTACCGCACCTTCCAGCTCACCCTGGTGCTGGTGTACGCGATCGCGCTGCTCGGCCTGAACATCCTCACCGGCTACAGCGGCCAGATCTCGCTGGGCCATGGCGCGTTCTACGCGCTCGGCGCGTACGTCGCCGCGATCCTGATGGACAAGGCCGGCATGCCGTATTGGGCGACGGTGCCGGCGGCCGGCGCGGTCTGCCTGGTGGCCGGCTTCCTCTTCGGCCTGCCCGCGTTGCGGCTCGAGGGCCTGTACCTCGCGCTGGCGACGTTTGCGCTCGGCGTATCGATGCCGCAGCTGCTCAAGTACAAGCATCTCGAGAGGTGGACCGGCGGCGTGCAGGGCATCGTCATCGCCAAGCCGGACGCACCTTTCGGCTTGCCTCTGAATCCCGACCGCTGGCTCTATTTCTTCACGCTGGCGGTGGCGATCGTCATGTTCGTCCTCGCCTGGAACCTGCTGCGCGGGCGCGTCGGCCGGGCGCTGGTGGCGATCCGCGACCACCCGATCGCGGCGGAGGCGATGGGGGTGCACGGCGCGCTCTACAAGTCGGCCGCCTTCGGCGTCTCGGCGATGTACACCGGCGTGGCCGGCGCGCTCGGCGCCATCGCGGTGCAGTTCGTCGCGCCCGACAGCTTCAATATCTTCCTCTCGATCACGCTGCTGGTGGGCATCGTGGTCGGCGGCCTGGCTTCCATCTCCGGGGCGCTCTACGGCGCCCTCTTCATCCAGTTCGTGCCCAACATCGCGGACGACATCTCGAAGGCGGCCCCGTGGGCCGTCTTCGGCCTGTTCATGCTCGGCTTCGTCTACCTGATGCCGAGCGGCGTCGCGGGCGCCATCCGCCTGCTTTCAGCAAAGAGGAGGTCACCATGAAGCGCAGCATCCTTTTCCTAGCGGTTTCCCTCGGTCTGGCCTTGCCTGCCGCCGCGCAGAAGAAATACGACCCGGGCGCCTCCGACCGCGAGATCAAGATCGGCAACACCAACCCGTACAGCGGGCCGGCCTCGGCCTACGGCACCATCGGCAAGTCGATCGCCGCCTATTTCAAGATGGTGAACGAGCAGGGCGGCATCAACGGCCGCCGGATCAACTTCGTCACCTACGACGACAGCTACAGCCCGCCGAAGACCGTCGAGATGGCGCGCAAGCTGGTCGAGCAGGACGAGGTGCTGTTCGTGTTCCAGACCCTGGGCACGCCGTCGAACACGGCGATCCACAAGTACATGAACATGAAGAAGGTGCCGCAGATGCACGTGGCCACCGGCGCCACCAAGTGGAACGACCCGAAGGGCAATCCCTGGACCATGGGCTGGCAGCCGAGCTACCAGTCCGAGGCGAAGATCTATGCGCAGCACATCATCAAGACCAAGCCGAACGCGAAGATCGCGGTGCTCTACCAGAACGACGACTACGGCAAGGACTACCTGAAGGGCTTCCACGACGGCCTGGGCGACAAGAAGGGCACGATCGTCAAGGAGGTGTCCTACGAGGTGAGCGACCCGACGGTCGACTCGCAGATCGTGCAGCTCGCCGCTTCCGGCGCCGACACGTTCTTCAACATCACCACGCCGAAGTTCGCCGCGCAGGCGATCCGCAAGGCCTACGACATCGGCTGGAAGCCGGTGCAGTACCTGAACAACGTCTCGATCGGCGTCGGCTCGGTGCTGACCCCGGCGGGGCTGGAGAAGTCGGTCGGCCTGCTGACGCTGGGCTATCTCAAGGAGCCCAACGACAAGCAGTTCGCGAACGACCCGGCGATCGTGCAGTGGCGCGAGTTCATGAAGAAGTACTACCCGGAGGGCAGCCTGGTCGACAACCTGAACGTCTACGGCTACTCGGTCGGGCAGACCATCGCCCAGGTGCTCAGGCAGTGCGGCGACAACCTGACGCGCGAGAACGTGATGCGCCAGGCGGCCAGCATGAAGGCCTTCCGCGTCGACACGCTGCTGCCGGGCGTGATGATCGGCACCTCGGCCGACGACTTCGCCCCCATCGAAGCCGGGCAGCTGCAGCGCTTCGACGGCAAGGAATGGGTGCGCTTCGGCGAGGTAGTCGGGCGCTAGTTGAACCGCTCCTCCGGGGTAAACTTATCCCGGAGGAGGTTTCACCATGCACGGCCTGATGATGGACGTGCCGCTGCTGATCAGCGATCTGATCCGTCACGCGGACCGTCACCATGGCAGCACCGAGATCGTCTCCAAGACGGTCGAAGACGGCTCGATCCACCGCTACACCTATCGAGAGGCGCACGCGCGGGCGCGCCGGCTCGCCAACGCTCTGAAGAAGCTGGATGTAAGAGCGGAAGACCGGGTGGCGACGCTGGCCTGGAACGGCTTTCGCCACTTCGAGATCTACTACGCGGTGGCGGGCAGCGGGGCGGTCATCCACACCATCAACCCGCGCCTGTTCCCCGACCAGATCGCCTACATCGCCAACCACGCCGAGGACAAGGTCGTGTTCTTCGACCTGAGCTTCGCGCCCCTGATCGAGAAGCTCGCGCCGCAGCTCAAGTCGGTGAAGCACTTCGTGTGCATGACCGACCGGGCGCATCTCCCCGACGCGAAATTCCTCTGCTACGAAGACCTGGTCGGGGCCGAGAAGGCCGACTTCGAGTGGCCGACGTTCGACGAGAAGACGGCGGCCTGCCTTTGCTATACGTCGGGCACCACCGGCAACCCGAAGGGCGCCCTCTACTCGCACCGCTCGACCATGATCCACGCCTACGCGGCGGCGCTGCCCGACACGCTGAATCTCTCGGCGCGCGAGGTGGTGCTGCCGGTGGTGCCGATGTTCCACGTCAACGCGTGGGGCCTGCCTTACTCGTGCGCGCTCGTCGGCGCGAAGATGGTGTTCCCCGGCCAGCACCTCGACGGCAAGAGCCTCTACGAGCTGTTCGAAGCCGAGGGCGTGACGATGAGCGCCGGGGTGCCGACGGTCTGGCTGGGTCTGCTCGCCTACATGAAGCAGCAGAAGGCGCGCTTCTCGACGCTGAAGAGCACGGTGATCGGCGGCTCCGCCTGCCCGCCGGCGATGATCCGCGCCTTCCAGGACGAATACGGCGTGCAGGTGCTGCACGCCTGGGGCATGACCGAGATGAGCCCGCTCGGCACCGCCGGCACGCTCAAGGCCAAGCAGGAGAAGCTAGGTAAGGAAGAGCGCTACGCGCTGCAGAACAAGCAGGGCCGCGCCATCTTCGGCGTCGACATGCGCATCGTCGACGAGAACGGCAAGGAGCTGC
>Ga0193752_1000476_pt1 | contig 38604 bp, 49 predicted proteins | sample H1c1metaG_FD_144924 | JGI IMG/M metagenome (GOLD analysis project Ga0193752, IMG submission 144924) | Soil microbial communities from a riparian zone of the East river system, Colorado, United States - H1c1 | ecosystem: Environmental > Terrestrial > Soil > Riparian zone | place: USA: East River... | reverse complement strand
AGCTCGTGCGGATCGCCTTTGCCATCGTTAAGTCCGGCCTGCCGTTTAGGCCAGAGCTCTTACAAAACGCTTGCACAAAACCATAGAATCTCAGGGTGAACGGATTAAGACTAATAGAAAGCACAGCTCATGCGCTTCTGATTTTGCGAGGAAACCTCAGCATCCGGGAGAGGCGATTAAAGAGCGACCATAGCGCTAGGTGTCGACGTGATTAAACATCGCAACCAGCGCTTCCGACTCTCTGACCCACAGCCTATAGCCCAGAGCCTACAGCCTTCTCACAACGCCGCTTTAAGGCTGAGCGTGACCAGATTGTAATCGTACCGCGCCAACTCAAAGTTCGCGTCGCGCTTGCCATGCTCGAAAGCGAGTACGCCTTCAAAGTGATAATTGGGACGATAGCCAAGCGAGATGCGTCCGATATGCGTCTTGTCTTCGCGCGGCGGTGCGTCCGCAATCACAAAGCCTGGATCGCCGTCGAAGTCGCGCTGCTCGTACACGTAGGCGGCTTGCAGGACCACTTTGGAAGAGATCGCCCACGCGGGTCCGAAGCTCCCTCCATCGACGACAGCATAGCTAGCGGCCAGCTCTTCGATGGCGCGTAGCTCTCGATAACCGGCGAGATCGATGAAGATTTTTGGGCTGGGCGCGAAGCGCAATTGCGCCCGGCCGGTGGTGCCATCGAAATCGCGATCGGGGACATCTTCATGCTTGCGCTGGGTATAGCCGACGCGTAAATCGAAACCGCCGGTTGTCGCGAAGGGAGCTTGCACCATCAAGCTCGATTCGGACTCTTCATACATGTTGTCGACGAAGGTGACGCCAACTAATTCCCGATTGGGATATTCGCCCTCGGCCGCTCGATGTTGAACGCCGATCGAGAACCCTGTCGGCGCTATATAGAACAGTCCGGCTGTGCCGGATTTAACTCGATTGTCGAGTAGAGCGCGGGTCTCATCTTTGTGATCGTACCGAAATCCTTCCGCCAACAAGCGCAATTCCAGACGATTCAACATGCGCCAATCGAGACCGAAGTGTCCGTACTGCGAAGTGACTTTGTCGTCCGTCGCAAATTGCACTTCGCCGAAATCCGGCAGCTGCTCACTGCGTGTGTAGCCAAACGCGCCTTTCAACCGATCGCCGATCACCCAGAAAAAGTCCGCTTTGCCCGAGTAGACCCACGTGTCGAGCATCGAATAAGTGTCGAAGCCGTAGTGCGCGGCATTGATGTCGAACTGGAACGATTGTCGACTGAAGTCGACTTTGCCCTGCGCGCCGGCGCCGGCTTTCACAAAGAGATCGGCACGATCCCCCTCATCGTCTGCGTCGACAGGCACGGGCGGAGCATCGTCGGTCAGGCGAAAAACGTTGTCGTCCCAACCGATTGTCGTATCCGCGTATGCGGAAAACGGCCGCTCCAGCTCACGATCCGGATAGCCCGGAAACAAGCCCTCGCTCGGCCAAATCATGTATTCCAAGTCGTCCGCGGCTGCGATCGACGCAATGCTCAAGGCACTGGCCGCCATGGCAGCGCCGATGCATCGTTCAAGAAAGTATTGGGTTCGTGTCGTCTTGTTCTTCTTCAAGGTCCACCTCGAGCTTGCTCGCGAAAACAAACCGAGCAGTCCCATCCGGACTGCTCGGTCGATTTTTTACAAACGTTCCTTGCTCGACTTTGTTCCTTGCGAATCGGCGTTAGGTGTCAAACGACGTGGTTAACGCCTAGGAGCCGATCTAGCGCTTGGTGCCTCGCAGGTACATCTGGAAGTCTTCCTTCGTCAGATAGCCTTTGGTCTGGCGATCCAGACCCGAGAACTTGGTCGCCAACGACGAATCGGCTTGCGCTTCTGTCGCTGACAAACGGCCGTCCGAATTTGCATCCAGAGATTCGAACGAGGGTGCGGGAGCCGACGTCAGACCGCCTGGCGGTGGTGTCAAAGGGGGTGTCGCGGGCGATGTAGTCGAAGGTGGGCTGGTGGGTGAAGGATTGGTCGGGGTACTGGATGGCGGCACCTGAGCGAACACTGTCGCCGAAAATGCCAATGCCGCGAGCATAAGGGTAGGAGTCTTCATCATGCGTTCCTCTCGGGTTGAGCGAGTCGCGCTTAAGCCAAATGGCTACGACTCTAGAATCGCTGCGCAAGGGAAAGTCTCGAAGTATCCAAGGAGAGGCCAAGGTGAAACTTGGGAGGGCTTGGAATGACGAGCCGCTTGCACAGCGTATGGTGAAAACGCATCGCGAAGCGTGAGGTTCCCGCTAAATCGAGCAAGCCGATGACACAGATTTAATGTTGTCGTTGTCCGACGACATCAGCCCCAGCAATTGCCGGGCGATTCCTCGCCCTCGGAATTCTTGATGTGTTCGAACGATCCTTGTTGGAGAAAACGAAGGGTCTGCGTGATCACGCGCTCACTTTTCATGATGAGAGGATGGCTACAGCGAACGATCAGAAAATCTTTCATCCCGTCCAGCTTTGCATTCTTCACCGCCACTTTGCCGTCGTCTTTGCCCGGGATCATCAGCGACAAGAAGGGATTGATGGAGCTGACGCCCGTGATGATGCCCACTTCGAAATCGGCGGGTCCTAACTTCGAAGGCGTGGCGTCGGCCTGCGTTCCCAACTCTCGACCGGCCGGACCATTCAACCAATCGAACACCGACAAGCCACCCAATTTGTCGACGACCTCACTGCCATGATTGGGCGGGCTCAACATGACGACGCGCCCCACATTCACAACCGCATGCGTGCTCAGCAACTGACGCACGATGATGCCGCCGAGAGAATGAGTGACGAAGTGAACCTTGTCGTGAGGATCGGCGACACAGCGCTGAAGAGCAGGCAGCACAAAGTCAGATGCCAACTCCGCAATGGAATGATTGCGCGATGGATACGCGACATTGCAGACCCGATAACCCTGAGCTTCGAGTACTTCGGCCAACTTCGACATCGAAGACGCGCTACGCGCAAGGCCGTGCAGAAGTACGACGTGGTCTCCCTGCGGCATTGTCACTTGCGGCAGCGCCAAGTGGGACGACGCTACCTGTGACGATGGATTCGGCGACGCATGCGCGCCGAGGCAGAAAGTCAGTAGAGCGCAGGTCGCTGTGAGCTTGGCGATCAAGAGGAGTTACCGCGCCGAGAGTTTTGGCAGATGGTTCCGGATGGTCTGTCATGCCACAATGATTCGTCAAGACGATTAACGCTGAATACGCCAGGCGTTTTCGTGTCGCAATTGATTGATCTATTTGGTATCGAAAATTTAAACCGTATCGGTGAATGACGCCGCTGGATGAGCAATGATGCAACTAATAGGAATGCTCGATTCGCCCTACGTCCGCCGCGTCGCGCTCTCTCTGGACGCCTTAAGCCTTGCGTTCGAGCACAAATCTATTTCAGTTTTCAGCACGTTCGCCCAGTTCCAAGCGATCAACCCCGTCGTGAAGGCGCCGACTCTCGTCTGCGATGATGGTGAAGTGCTGATGGATTCGACTTTGATACTCCAGTATGCGGAAGCGCTGTCGCAACCAAAAAGCTTGATGCCTCGCGATATCAAAGAGCACCAACATGCGCTCCGCGTCATTGGCTTGTCGCTCGCGGCCTGTGAGAAGGCCGTGCAGATTATCTATGAACGCAACTTGCGTCCGGCCGAGAAGCAACACGAGCCTTGGCTCACGCGCGTGCAGGGGCAATTGCTTGCTGCATTTCAATTATTGGAAAAAGAGGTGACGCTTCATCCGATGACGGCAACAGCCAACGGCTTGGGCCAAGCAAGCATCAGCGCCGCTGTCGCCTGGCACTTCACACAGAAGATGATTCCGGAGAGTGTCGATGCTGCCGGCTACCCGATGCTGCGTGCGTTGTCGGAAACGTCGGAGCAGTTACCGGGCTTCAAGAAATACCCGCATGAAGGGCCGGGCGTGAAGGCGGACGGGAAGTGATCAGCGGTTAGCGGGCGGCGGGTGGGTAAGAAGCAGAGTCTCTCGTGAATCGTGATTCCGGGAGTCGGGGCTCGGGACTCGGGACTCGGGACTCGAGACTCGAGACTCGAGATCGTTAGAGGCTGCGAACACTAGCTGCAACGCCAATAGTGGGATCACACTCTTGTCCGGCTAACAACTAGTGACTGGCGCGTTGCGCCTTTTCGTGATTCGTGAACAGAGAATCACGGTTCGCATTCCCTCTTCCACTCCGCTTAAATTGGAAAGGAAAACAACCGCTAATCACAAATCACCATTCACTAATCGCTGCGCGGAACCCACCACTCGCTAGTTTAAGTAGCTCTCTTCGAATTTGCCTGAACTAGCGCCTAGAGCCTAGTACCTAAAGCCCCGCGCTGGCCGCGCTAGAACTCCGCCGCCCTTAACTCCCTCAACAGCGGTGACGACTCTGCAATATAGGTATGCAGAGCATGCGCATCAAACGACTTGCCATCGAAGAAGGTGTGTTCGGTCTTCTCATTCGGCTCCGGCAGCTTGACGCCCAATGAGCTCAACGCTTGCCGATAAAGATCGGGACGATACGCGCTGCAGGCCGCGCGGCCCTGTGCATCGTTCTCCGGTGTTTGGCCCCAGCGAACCATCTGCGAATAAAACCACGCCGCATGACTGATCCAGGGAAACGTTGCGTGGTGGCGCGCAAAGACGAGGAAGTCCTTCGTCGGAATCGGCGAGCCGTTCGGCTGATACAGCAGATCGCCCGAGATTCCCATGCGCAAGATCTCCGCTGCCACGCCGACGTAACGAGGCTCGGCCAAGATGGTAGCAAGCTCGGCGTGATTTTCCGGACGCTCACACCACGCCGACGCTCGATACAACGCGCGCAGCAAAGCCGATAGGCGTTCTGGATTTTTCTGCGCCCAATCCGCGCGGCACGCCAAGACTTTCTCTGGACTTAAGCCCCAGATCGCACTGGTCGTTGTGATGATGCTGCCGACGCCTGCCATCACCGCCAAACTATTCCAAGGTTCGCCGACGCAATAGCCGTCAACTTGACCGGCGCGCAACGCATCCACCAAGAGTGGCGGCGGAATCACGGCCAATCGCACATCTTGATCGGGATCGATGCCGGCTACTGCTAGCCAATAACGGAGTTCGTAGTTATGGCACGAGAATGGATAGACCATCCCGAGCTGCAAGGGCGGTAGTCCATTCTCTGCTCGTTGCTTGACCACCTTGGCTAATGCCGCTGCTTGTCGAGACGGCTCGCCGCCGGCTACTGCGCCGTGTTCTTGCATCGCTCGCCATAGCGGCAAACCAGCGGTGATGGCGTTACCGCCTAGCCCTAAAGAATAGGGAGCGATGAGCGGCACCTTCAGATGGCCAATTCCCAGCGTCGATGCGAGGGTCATCGGGCCCAACGTATGCGCCGCATCGAAGTGGCCGACGATAAGCCGATCGCGAATGTTTGCCCACGAGGACTCGCGCACTAATGCGACATTCAATCCTTCGGCGCCGACAAATCCTTTCTCGACTGCAATGACCAAGCTCGCGCAATCGAGCAACGGGATAAATCCGATCACCAAAGTTTTGGGCGTCACGAGCTGCGAGTTCATCGAATCGTCATTTAAGTAGCTGTGCGGCGGTCACGACGCTTTGGGCGATTTCGGCCAAACGCAAGTTTTCGTTCATAGCCGCTCGACGCAGCATGCCGTAGGCCGATTCCTCGTCGAGTCCGCGCGATTTCATCAAGATGCCTTTGGCGCGATCGATCAGTTTGCGCTCCTGCAAGGCCTGCTTCGTGCGATCCAGTTCTTCGCGCAGCTTATTGAAGGAATTAAATCGGCTAATTGTCGTATGGAGAATCGCTTGCACGCGTTCCTTCTTGAGCCCGTCGACAATGTAGGCACTCACCCCCGCTTCAATGGCGGCCTCGATCGTAGCCGAATCCGACTGATCGACAAACATTGCCACCGGCCGTCGCACGCTGCGTGAGACCTGAAACATCTGCTCCAGCACGTCGCGATTGGGGTTCTCGAGATCGATGAAAATCACGTCCGGGTCGCTGTTCACGATGCGTTGCTGCAGGTTTTGCATGTCGCGCACGACGATGACATTGGCATAGCCCGCGTCCCGCAGCCCTTCTTCCAAGATGGCCGCGCGCGCAACGTTTTGATCGACGATGAGGATGGCGAGACTGCGATCGGTCATATCTCATGACCGGTGCGTCGGGGCGGGGATAGGACGGATACGGTAGCCATGCTTGGTCGATTGCAAGGCGTATGCCATCCGCAATGCCGCATCGCGGCGCGGCGCTTGCTCATGTTGGGGCGCATCGGGCGACGCCCGGGGCAAATCAGGGCCCCAAAACGCACTATTTTGCGGCCGAGCAGAATTCCCACGCACCAAAGCGGGCTACAGTTAGCGACCCAGTCACCGGCCTCGGACCCCAATTGCAACCTTTTGCAGGGATGGCGACGTCCTACCGAGGGTATTCGAAGTGGAGAAAATTATGCCGCCGCACCAGCAGTCACAAGCCCGCAACAGCTCTCGTCGGATTGCCATGGGTCGGGTAGGCGTAGCCGCCCTGCTCACGCTAGGCCTCGGTTTCGGGACCGTCGCATCTGCCGAAGAGAAGGCCTTCGACAAAACACTTACCGTCACGAGCGGCGGTACGCTGATCGTCGACACGGACACCGGCTCGATCAACATTGCCGGGACCGACGCCAGCGAAGTCACCATCAACGTCAAAATGCGCGGCAATCGAAATCAGCTGGACGATTTTCATCTGACTGCCGACGCCGCCAACAACCAAGTCAATGTGCGCGGGCGACGCGACATGCCGCAGTGGTTGGCATGGATCACGAATGGTCCGTTCGACGTTCAATACACGATTCAAGTGCCGCGTGAATTTCACGTCCAAGCCCGCACTGCCGGCGGCAATTTGGAGCTTCGTAATTTGAGCGGCAAGACGGTGGCACGTACCTCGGGCGGTAATGTTCGCATCAATGGCTTGAGCGGCGACGCGGACGTGCGCACTTCGGGCGGCAGCATTCGCGCCTTACAAATTGTCGGCAACACGAAGCTGATCACGTCGGGCGGCAACATCGATGTTGAAAATGCGCACGGCGACGTGAGCGCACGCACATCGGGCGGCGACATCCGGTTGAAAGAAATCGATTCCAAATTGGTGGCGCATACATCGGGCGGCGATGTCGACGTGTTCATGGTCGGCGCCAATCGTGGCGTAGACGTGAGCACATCAGGCGGCGATATCACGTTGCACGTGCCCACCGATTTCAAGGCGGCCGTTTCGGCCCGCACCAGCGGCGGCGATGTCGACTGCGATCTGCCGGTGGAGAGCATCGAGAAGTTCAAGCACAGCCGGCTAGAAGGCAAGATCAACGGTGGCGGCGAACCGCTCGTGGCCAAGACATCGGGCGGCGACATCACGATTCGGCTGGCCGCGAAGTAGCGACTGCGGCAGGGAAGTCGCTAGTGGTTAGTCGCTAGTCGTTAGCCAGAACCGATCAGCACGAAGGGTCATGGCTTTGCGTAACGACGAATGGGTCATCCGGAACAGCCGACTCGGACGGCGCGACGCTGAAGTTACTAGCAGTTAGTCGCTAGTCATTAGCCAGAATTTCGGAACGTTGGAGCGTCCAATTTCTGTGTTCTGATGAATCTTGGTCTGGCTAACCCCTAACGACTAACTCCTAACGACTTCTCGCAAGCTGTAGAATGCCGCGCCCAATAGGGCGTATGCATTCGAGCACGCATGATCGAACCGGGCAACGCACAGGCTAGGCAAGAACACATCGTCATCGATCAGTTGACGCATCGGTATCCCAATGCGGATACGCCCGCGCTCAACGACATTTCGCTGACCATTGCTCGCGGCAGCACGTTTGGTCTGCTCGGCCCCAATGGCGCCGGCAAGAGCACACTCCTTTCCATCCTGACCGGCATCATCCCGCCGCAGTCCGGTCGCGTCATCATCGGCGGTCATGCGCTGCCGGAAGCCGCCGAAATCGTCAAAGCCAACGGCGCGTTGGTGCCACAGGAATACGCGTTCTATCCAAGTCTGACGGGGCTCGAGAATCTGAAGTTCTTCGCCGGCCTCTATCGATTGAATGCCGAGCAGTGGCGCGAACGACTCGCGCACTGCCTCCACGTCTGTCGATTGAGCGACGTCATCGGTCAGCGTTCCGATCATTATTCCGGCGGTCTCAAGCGACGATTGAATCTGGCGATCGGCCTGCTAGCGAGGCCGCAGATTCTGTTCTTAGATGAGCCTACCGTCGGCATTGACGCCGTATCGCGCGGCTATATTCTCGAGGCCATTGCGCAGCTGAAGAATACCGGCGTGACGATCGTGTACACATCGCACTACATGGAAGAAGTGGAGCAGCTCTGCGACGACTTGGCCGTCATCGATCACGGCCGTGTCATCGTGCGCGATCGTGTCAGCAATCTGCTGAGCCAGGACGCCACGAAGTACTTGAACATCATCGCATCGAAGCCGATCAGCGAAGCGGCGCGCCTAGCGCTAGCGCCCTGGAATGCCGTGTTCGACACGGAATGCAAGGCAACTCTCACCGCGGAAAAACAGCAATTGCCGGAGATTCTGCAAACGCTGACGCGCCACGATGTGCCGATCGAGCAGCTGCAATTCGGTGTCAGCCGCCTGCACGATGTGTATCTGCGGCTGCTGGAGGATCGTTGATGAGCCTCCTCAATGGCCAAGAACTGATCGCGTGCATCGTCAAAGAACTGCGACTGCTGCGACATGATGTGCACGGTCTCGCGCTGCTGTTCGTGATGCCGGCTGCTTTCATTCTTGTCATGTCGCTGGCGCTTAAGGATCAATTCGAGGCTCGCACAGCCAAACGATTGACAGTTGCCGTGATGGATCTCGACCAGACGCCCCTGTCGCGTAAATTGGTGGATCGTCTGCGCAACTCGGAAGCCTTTGCGATTATCGAGCCGCCCACCGGCAGCACGCCGCGAGAGAAATTCGTGCTGACACTGGATCAGGGGTACCAACTCGCAATGATGGGAAGCCAGCCATCGACGGGATTGGTCTCGTTGAATGTTGCCGCGGACGTTGCTCAGCAAACACAGATGATTGTCGTGGCCGCCGTCAGGGAGGCGCTAGGCCGGCAAGGCGTCGAAGAACTTGTACAGACCTTACGCAATGTCCTGCAGCTGCTAAATCCTCAGCAGGCGCAAAGCACGCAGTCAGACGTGACAGAAGGCATGCTGAACGTCCGCTATGCGTATGGCGCGGGCGAGCAAGCGCCCTCGGCTGTGCAGCAGAATGTGCCCGCGTGGCTGGTGTTCGCGATTTTCTTTGTCGTCATTCCAGTGTCCAACTCCGTGATCCGAGAACGGCAACTGGGCACTCTGCGGCGTTTGAAAACGACACGCGTGGGCAACACGACACTGCTGCTCGGCAAACTCATCCCGTACTTCGGCATCAATCAGCTGCAGGTCGCCATCATGCTGTTGATCGGCATGGTTGGCGTACCGCTGCTGGGCGGCGATGCCTTAGTCCGAAACGGGTCTGCCCCTGCGCTGCTCATGATATCCGCGGCGGTCAGTCTCGCGGCACTCGGGTATGCACTGCTGATTGCCGTCATCGCCAAGACTACGGAACAAGCGACCGTGATCGGCGGCGCGGGCAATATCATTCTGGCGGCGATCGGCGGGATTATGGTGCCTAAATTTGTGATGCCTGCCGGCATGCAGAAACTCGCCGATTTCTCGCCGATGTCGTGGGGCCTGGATGGATTTTTAGATGTGCTCTTACGCGGCGGCAACGTACAATCCGTGCTGCCCGAAACCTTAAAACTCGCGGCCCTTGGATTGGTTGCGCTGTGGTTGGCCGGCATTCTGCAGGCACGCGCTAGTGACTAAGTAAGGACTGATTAAGTCCTTACTGTGTCCCGTTGCAGAACGGGATCCAGGTTAAAACAGTAAGTTAGCGAATCAAGTCTCAGCGGAAGCGGACTTGATCAGCGCTTACCTAACGCCACGCTCACGCCGAGAATTCGACATTGATGACCGAGTTGGATCCCGCCGCCCTGAAAGTCGCGCTCAAAGCGATGATCGTCAAAGAATGCGACAAGGACTTTGCGCCCGACAGCATTCAAGATGGCGAGCGACTCATCGGCGGGCGACTGGAGCTCGACTCGCTCGACGCATTGCAAATCTCAATGGCGGTCAAGGACCAATACGGCGTGCGCATCGAAGGCGGTCCCGATTCTCGGCGCGCATTGGCCAGCGTTGACAGCTTGGCCGACTTCATCCTCGCCAATCGTCCGGCTGCTTGATGTCCGCTCCCCGCGCTTACTTCGCCGGCTTCGGCTTACACACGACGCTAGGCCGTGGCGTTGTCGCAAACTTGAGTGCGCTGCGCTTACCCATCGCGCCGCCGCAGCGCGCGACGCTCAAGTTATCGAGCCGCGAATCGGCCCCGTATTACCTCCTGGCGAACGAGCCGCTGGCGCATCCGGAAGATCGGTTGCTCAACGTACTGGCGAACGTCGTCGCGGAAGCGATCGAGTCAGCGGGGTTGTCGCCGGCCGAACAACGCGGTCTGACGCTCTTTCTGGGCACCTCGTCGGGCGAGATCTCCATTCACGAAGCGCTCTTCCAGGAAGACCTGAAAAAATCGAGCGGTGCGATTCCGTTGATCGCCAGCCGTGGGATCGGCAATCTCGCGTACTGGATCATGGAGCGGTTTGGCCTGCAGGGCGCCGACTACACGATTAACACTGCGTGCACCGCTAGCGCAAACGCGTTGATTCACGCAGACACGATGATTCGCAGCGGTCGCATCGAACGAGCATTGGTAGTTGGCGTTGAACTCTGCAACGCGGTGACCGCGCTCGGATTTCAAGGATTGCAATTACTCACCAAAGAGATGATGCGGCCTTTCGATTCGCGTCGCGCGGGATTGATCCTAGGCGAGGGCTGCACGGCCGTCGTGCTGGATAAAGAAAAACGCGACGGCGGCTTCTTTCTCCGCGGTGCGGGCAACGTCTGCGATACCTACAGCGTATCGGCCGCCAACCCTGATGGCTCGACAGTGAGCGGCGTCATCGGCAAAGCGCTCGCGAATGCACGCGTGGAGCCGAAGGACATTACGGCATTGAAAGCACACGGCACGGCAAGTTTGCTCAACGACGAAGCGGAAGTCGCCGGCATGCGTCGTGTGTTCGACACGCTGCCACCTCTGTGTGCGTTGAAACCTCGCATCGGACATACACTGGGTGCGTGCGGTTTAAACGAATTGGCGCTGCTCTGCGGCGCGGCTCGCGAGGGCTGGCTTCCCGGCACACCCGGCGTGTGTACGGAGGTCGGCGATCTAGGTGTCTCGCTCAATCAAGAGGCACGCGAAATCCCTCGCGGCAACTTTATGCTCAACTACTTCGGCTTCGGCGGTAACAACACGTCGCTGATCGTCTCCAATTTAGACGACTAGACTGGACGCTTGAATGTACCTACGCGCACAAGGCGAGATTCAGCACACGTTGGCGGATGACCAGCCGCTCCCTGATTTAAAGGACTTGCTCGTCGAGGCGGTGGGCCAACCGATTCGGCGCATCAGTCGTTTCATTCAATTAGCCATCATCGGCGCCGCTCGCTGCGCGCGCGGCGTAGCGCTGCCGGCGGATACAGCCGTATATTTCGCATCGAGCCGCGGCGATCTGGAAATTACCGTCGATGTCCTGAACACCGTATACCGCGAAGGCTTGTCACCCAAGCCGCTGAGCTTCGTCAACACGGTCAGCAATTCTGCGGCGTTCTACATTGCGAAGTGTTTGAAGCTCGATGCCCGCAGCTCGTTCGCCTGCAGTCGCTACTTTGCATTCGAGAACGCATTGCAACTCGCACTGCTGGACATGCAAATGGGCATCACAACTTCTGCCTTGATCGGCTCGGTCGACAGCGTCGTGCTGCCGTTGAGCGCGCACCGCGAACGATTGGAACTCGATGGGTCCGCGCCCGTGGCGGAAGGTAGTCATTGGTTTTGGTTCACTCGAGAGCGAACCGGCGACGATCGATGCATTCGCGTTGAGGAAGTTTTCAACTCGGGCGACCGCGATCAATTGATTCGATGGCTAGCCGGCGTGAAGACCGCCGCTTCGGCGTTCGCGGCCGGACAATATTTGCCCGACGCTGACGCCGCCGACATACAGGCCGCATCCGGGATTCAGCGAACCTTGGCGTATTTGACGAGCGGCCACTACCCTTCGCAAAGTGCCGCGGTCGTCTCTGCCTTTAAGCGCTCAAGTGATTTGGATGCCGTTGTCCATGTGAACCGCGATTCGATTGGGCGGTATGGGGCATTGCTGTTCCGTCGTTAAGCTTCGTTCGCGCATCGCTCGGCGCAATTACCGGCCCACCTTCTGCGGCGAAGTGAATCGGCCCGGTTGACTTCGAGAGTTGAACAGCACCGCGGCTCGTTCGCCGCAGGCAAGAACGATATCGAGCGAATCGTCCGCATTGAGATCGTCGAGCGCCATTTGATTTCCATCGCAGTCGAGCGCTTGACTGTCAGTCAGCATGAATACACCCGCTTGCGTGGGTTCCTGCTGCAACACAGAAACGGATCGGCCAAGGTTGAGAACTAAGTCAGTCCGATTGTCACCGTTTACATCGGCAGCAGCGATCTCGCGTGTGGACCTAGACGTCAGCACGAGCGGTTGCCGAAAGATGCCGGGTTGTACGGAATCTTGAAATAGCACCTGAACGCCTGCAGGATTTGCGCCAGAGTCCGCCACCGCAATATCTGGCCGGTCATCGTTGTTCAAGTCCGCGATCGCAAGCGAAAAAGATTGCGAGCCGCCAATATATGTTGAACGAGGGCTAAACGTGCCAGCGGCAACGGGGCTCTGCAAATAGACGGAGACCACATTCGCGCCTGACTCGACACCTGCAGAAATCAAATCCGTCCTGCCGTCGCCGTTAACATCACTGCTTACCAGCGCGTACGGCAACCTGCCGGCAGGCAGTAGCGGACGGTCAGGCAAAAAGACTCCATTCTGGGTGGCGCTTTGCAAGATCAACACGATGCCCTCTTGGCCGCCGTTGTTTCCGCCGGTGACTGCGAGATCGGTGCGGCCGTCGCCGTTCAAGTCCGTCGCGACCAATCCGAACGGTACACCGATGTATGAAATGTCGGTCCGCGTCGTGACCGCACCGGCTCCCTGAAAGAACAGCCGAATCTTGTTGGCGCCCATTCCGATGGCGACATCCGGTCCGCCGCTGCCGTCCAGATCGCCAGTCGTAATCGACCACGGATTGTCGGCACTGGTGGGCGCAGCCAGATCGAGGCTACGACCGAAAGTTCCGGGCACCGTTGCGTTCTGCAGGATCAGTGCTCCCGTCCCGGCGTAATAGCCCTCGAGACCGTTCACGGTATAGCCGAGCACAATGTCTTGCATGCCGTCGGCATTCATGTCCGCCGTCGTCACCGCAGTCCCAGCTTCGCGGGGTTGATAGTCATCGTGCGGGCTTTCTCGGGGATAACCGTCGCAGCCGGTTAGCAGCATGGCGGCTGTCACTGCGCAGGCAACCGCTCTGCCGGCGTGATTTGCGCTCGGTCGAAACTTGAGAATCCCACTCGTTCGATCAATCTGCATGAGTTCCCTCTCTTCGGCTCGTCATTGGATCGACTCGCAGTGTATTCGCGGAGCATTCGGCAATCTGTAACGATCTGTAAAAGCGAGCACCTCGTCGGCGTAGGTCGCACGCCCATTTTTGAATAGCGTAGGAAACCGCCTATGAGGGTTTGTGCGGAACTGAGAGTGGGCTTCGATCGTCCTGATTGCATACTCTCGATCCGTTATGCGCGACTCCCCCACACACCTCCCGCCCACAGCGCGCGCACTATCCGCCGCGGCCGGACTACGATATGCCTCGGATCTGGAGCCCGGTCTCGCGCGCGTTCGGCTGGGCAAAGGATTCAAATACCTCGATGCCCAAGGCCGCGTCATTCGCGATCGTGCCGAGCTGAAACGGGTTGCGTCGCTCGCCATTCCGCCGGCGTATGAGAACGTCTGGATCAATCCCAATCCTCGCGGCCATATTCAAGCGACCGGACGCGATGCGCGCGGACGCAAACAGTATCGCTATCATCCGGAGTGGCGCGAATCCCGCGATCTGGCGAAATTCGACCGGATGATCGAGTTCGGTTCGTCGTTGCCGAAACTGCGCCGTCGCCTGCATGCCGATCTGAAACTGCCGGGCTTACCTCGCGATAAAGTCATCGCCGTCATTGTGACGCTGCTGGACAGCACCCGCATCCGCGTGGGGAATGCCGAGTACGCGCGCACGAACAAAAGCTTCGGACTGACGACGCTGAAGAATCGGCACGTCAAATTTCTGCGCGAGGGTCACGCCGTATTCGACTTCCGCGGCAAAGGCGGTATTCGTCACGAGGTGGAAGTGACCGATAAGCGACTCGCGCGCATCGTGCAGCACTGTCAGGAACTTCCCGGACAGCAGCTATTTCAGTATGTGGATGCGGAAGAGAAGCGGCGCGCCATTGACTCGACGTTAGTCAACGAATACCTGCACGAAGTCATGGGGCAGGAATTCACGGCGAAAGATTTTAGAACCTGGAATGCGACACAGCTCGCGATCCGATTGTTGAACGAAACGCCGCTCCCCGACAAGAAAACCGAACGGGCTCACAAAGCATGCGTGCTCACAGTCATCAGAGCGGTCGCGGCAGAGTTACGGAACACGCCAGCCGTGTGCCGAAAATCTTATATCAATCCCGTTGTATTCGAGGCTTGGCGAGATGGAAGCCTGCATCGCAAGTTGAAAGGCAAACGCATGAAGACGGCGCGCGCCCAAGAGCGGGTGGCGTTGGAGTTCTTGAAGTAGCGGGCAGCGGGTAGCGGTTGGCGGTGGGGAAGAGCGGAACAACGTAAACGTTGTTGGGATGCACCGCCTTGCCCATGTCGATCGAGCAATTGCCAGTGCGAGGATGACGATTTAGGAAGCGCTCACCGTCTCTTCGCTACCCGCCACCCGCTAACCGCTACCCGCTTCTGCTTGCGCCCCGCTTCACCATCAACCCAGTCACCAACATCGCGACGCACGCTGCGCTCAGCGCCAGCGACCAATGAATGCCGACGAGACCGCCCACCAGTCCGACACTCACACCACTGAACATGCGCATGCCGGATGCAGCCATCGAGAACACGCCGATGATGCGGCCGCGCTGTTCTGGTGGCGCGTGTAATTGCACCAAGGTTTGATTCATCGAATTGAACGACAGCTCGAGAAATCCGGCGCAGAACAGCAACACCAACGCGAGGGTGTAGTAAGGAATGAGTGCGAAGCTCGCGAGCGCGATGCTCCACAGCAAAGCGAGGATCAGCGCTGTCCGCGGATTAGGCCGCAACAATCCCATCGACTCCAGCGCGATGCCGGCGGTCAACGCGCCTGCCGCATCGGCGGCCAACAACATGGCATACGCGACACCTGGGTCACCATGGCCCAACGCGTCCGCGAAGCCGGGCATCTGCGCTTGATAGGCGTTGCCAACGAAGAATGCGGCGCCGGCAGCAAGCATCGTCATTGTTGCAATGACTGGATACTGACCGATGCTGCCGATCGCGGTGAACACGTCCTTTACGCTGCGCACTGCGACACTGGGTGCAGTTTGCGTCGTTCTGAATTTAGGTCCGTACGGCGCCTTCAAAAGCCACAGCGTCAGCGGCAAATAAAAGAGTGCGTTCGCAAACAGTCCGTAGGCCGGTCCGAGTGCCAACAACAATCCGCTCCCCAGCATGGGGCCGACGAGCATTCCCAAGTAGCGCCCCGTTGCGTTCAATCGAATGGCGCTTTGCAACCCCTCGCGACCCACGATGTCATGCAGCAGTAATTGCGTGGGCGGCATCCAAAGCACGCCCGCGCAACCATGCAGCACCAATAGCACTGCGGCGTGCCAAAGCTGCAGTGCGCCGGTCAGGATCAGAACGCCCCACGTGATCGACACGAGCATGAACAAGGCCATTCCGCATTGAATCATCCGGCGCGGATCGACACGTTCGGCCAACGCGCCCATCGGCACCGACAGCACCAGAAACGGCAACCAGTGCGAGATCACCGCGAAACCCGCTAGTTCTTCCGACTTGAACTGCTGGTAAACAGCCCAGTAAGTGATGACGTGTTCGATGTTGTCGGCCATCATCGCGAGCGTCCCGCCCACCAAGAAAATCCTAAATCCTGGGTGACGAAATGCTAAAAACGACGGCGGAGATTGGGGCTGCGTGGGTGCGGTCGGCATGATTGCAGAATAGCAAGGGGGCAAAGTGAAGTCAGCGAAGCTGCTATTCCTTTTGCGACACCCACGGCGGCAAGATCTCGAGGCGTCCGCCTGTGGCTATAGGCCACAACGTTGAAGCACTGGCACAAGATCGGTGTCTTGTCTTGCAATTGCCTACCTAGCCTCTCGCAGACTTGGCCGAAGTACCAGCGATGCGCTTCTCGCCAGTCGTCGAGACTGCCACCTCCCTCTCCTTCGCGCGCAGCAAATTCGGCACTGACAGCCTGGAACGGGCTGGATCTCCGGAAGTGCGCTCGACGCGACTTAGGTGCCCTTTCGTATCTCGTCGAGGATTTCCTTCGCTTGCTGCGAGGTGAACGGGCCGTTAATTTCTGGGTCCGTGAACTCGGAGATGTGCTGAGCAAGCTCTTCGCTCTGGAAATCCACTCGATCCGAGAGCTGTAATACATCAGCCATGTACGCAAGCTCTTCTGGCAGCAAGTCCTCGCTGATGCGCAGCTCGCATGCACGCGCAACATGTTCTAGCGTCACTAGAAGGTCGACGTCGCCCTCAACTCGAATCGAGATAGCGGCGCCGCGTTTCTTGCTCAGCTCGCCGTACTCTAGCAACGCTGTCGCATTGGAGGCGCGGAATTCAGTCGCGCCCAATCGACCTTCCAGTAGCTCTTTAATCTCACTCAGTCGCATCGATATATCCTTAGACTATTTCTGTGGTGGCTCAAACAACTCGACGCAGTTACCGGATGGATCGTCCAGAAGGATCTGCTTACCGCCGTTGCCGACGACGATGTCGCTCCGGAAGCTCGCTCCCGCTTTACGCAATGTTTCGACTGTCGCCGCAAGGTCATCGACGTTGAGCTGAATTCGATTCCAACCGCCGGGCGCAGGTGCGCCCATCGGGCATAGATTGACCCGCACCGCCGGCTCCCGGTGCGTTCAGCAGCAAACGAAGACTGCCGCGCGACAAACTTGCAAAGCCCGGCGCCGGATGGAGATCGACGCGGAAGGCGAGATGCTTCGTGTAAAAATCAATTGCCGCGTCAACGTTGTTTACGATGTAACGCACGCTTACTGCGGTCATTTGGGTGTCTCCTCGCATTCTGTGCTCTGACGATTAACGTTACTGGGTCGTAATCTTGCGTCTTTATTTGGGTCGACAAGCAAAGTTTAGTGTCTGTTGGGCCCGGTGACGACTTTCCCGGGAACTCGCACTAGCCGGTATTCGATGCATCGATGCTAAGAATGGATCTTCATCTAACTCAGAATTCTCCTCATGAGCAATCCGACCCCGAACCTCGTCTGCTCGCTGCCAACTGTTTCGAATCCGCACGAGCCATAGAAGTGTTCGGCATGAGGGTTGCCTACTACGTGCAGTGCCGATGCGCCGGAGGCCTTTGCCGCCAGGCAGCAATGATCGACCAAGATCCGGCCGATACCCTGTCGCCAATTCTCTGGCTCGACGAATAGCGCGTCTAACTCGGAATTCCCGTCCGGTCGGGGGAGAATGGCTGCGAAGCCGACCATAGAGCCGTTCGCCTCCGCTACCAACACTCCGCCACCTTCTAGTTGCGACAGAGGCATTTCGATTGCATCGGGATTCGCGAGCAACGCCTCGCGGTCGCCGGGATTATTGAGCGAGGCGCGCCACTGAAGTGCTTCCAGATTTTTCTGGTCGGCGGGGACCGCGACTCGGATGGTGATGGCGGGCATGGACTTTCAGAACTCAACGGGTCAGAACTCAGCTGGTCAAAACTCAACTGGCGTCCCAAAGAAATTCGTGTAGCTCGCGACAATCCGCTCCATCCCCGCGGAGATAGCTGTCTTTGCGTACTCTTCGTTGCCGCGCTGCGCACCTGCCTTGGACGACCAGACGATGCGATCCGCGATAGCGCCTTTGGCACCCTCGAACACTTCGTAACTGACGCAGTCCGGATGCACGGCCATCCATTCGGCAGTTTCTCGATGCAACTTCAGAAATTCATCGCGAGTCGCCGACTCTTTCAGTTCCGAGACGACAATTTGAACAAATGCTTCTTGGCTCACAACGCATACTCCGAGAGTCTCGTCTTCTGGCTCATTGCTGGTCGTAGCCTTGCCTGTTAGTCGACAATTTCTTTGACTTCGTCGCTACGCATGAAAGTGTTGCTTGGTCATTTTGCGTCGCCCTGCTGTCGCTGCTCGCTCGCCACTTCTTTCATGAACTCAGTCGTGCGAGCAAGAATCTCAGCAGCCCGCGTGATGATCACGTAGTGATCGCCACCCTCAAACGTCACGAGCTTTGCACCCGGCAGGCGTTTGGCTACGGCAACTGAACCTGCGTAAGGCGCGTTCTCGTCTGCGTTGCCATGGAGAATCAGAGTCGGCACTTCGATGCGCTCAAGCGGCAACCCTTCGATGCCAAGATCTTTGTATTGAGCGATATCGTTTATGCGGCCCTCAACTCGCAAGGACGACGGAACGAATCCAGCGCCTACGTCTTCCAACATTGCCCTCTGCAGAGAATCATTGGCGTGGAAGCCGGGCATCGTCCTCGGCATGACCACTGCCGCAAGCGGAGTCCTCATCGCCGTCATGCTCGACCACATCGCAAAGTCCTGCATCCACATTCCCATGCGTGTCTTCGGTGGGAGCGGACCGGCGTATTCGTTGATCGACTGCAGTGCCGGAACGATCAGAATCAACCCGATTGCGCGCTTTGGATAGCGCACCGCGAACTGCAGTGCAGAGGGGCCTCCGCCCGAAATTCCGCTGACAAACACACGATCGATTTTCAGCTCATCTAACAGGGCAGCGTAGAGATCGGCTTGTTCGGCCGGCGTCACTCCTGAGCTTAACGGCGTTCGCAAATACCCCGGACGAGAAGGTGCGATGATTTTGAAGCCAGAGATGTCTTCAGGACGGGCCCGCGCTCCTGTAATCGAATGATCGTAGCCACCCGGACTGCCGTGAATTCGGAGAACAGGAACGCCTTCTCCCGCAACGGCGTACTCCACGTCGCCACGTTTAGTTGACGCAATCTGGCTGCCCGCGACTAACGCGCGCTCGTGACGCGGTAGCCAAATCGCGTAGGCGACGGCTAGCGCGACGGTGGCGACCAGCACTAGAGCGAGCAGTCCGGCGAGAATCTTTATCAGTCCTTTGAGCATGGGTGTTCTGTCTAGCAACTGCATGAGAGGGTGGGCGGATGAGGGATGACGCCCGAATCGTTGCGGAATGGGTTAGGCATTGCTGCTGGGCTGCAGACTCGGCTCGTAGACAACCTCTAGCTTTATACCATCGGGATCGGCGATGAATGTCGCGTAATGCCCAGGCGTGTAGTCATACTCGGCAGGATTATCCAAGATCACGGCGGAGATTGAAACCGCGAGCGCATGTACATCGTCCACCTCCTGACGGCTCATTGCATGAAAGGCTATGTGGTGCAGACCTACCGCGTATCGATCGTGAGGCGCGGTGATGCGCGCTTTGTGAAGACCAATGCTGAGCACAACCGCGTCACTCCCCACACTCCAACATGGAACGTCGCCGGCATATTCTGACGTGCGGATATAGCCGAGACTGCTAAGAAATTTATCGTAAAGCGAGATGATTGAGATGGCCGCGCTTGATGCGAGTACCTGTGACGAGTGATGCCGACGGGCCGTTTGATGATCGCAAGTTCTTGACGGAAGGTGAAGTTCGCTGTATTCACAGGAAAACTGGATAACCCTCGCGGTGTGCTTTCTTTCCATCTGATGCGTGCGATACCGAACAGAGAGTCCTTGTGTCGAAGAGTAGTCTGACCTGTTCGCGTGAACCGGGCATGAAAGTGACCTACGCCGCGAGAAACTCCAGCGTGCGAGGCGATGACTGAGCGGCCTCTACTGCAAGTCATTTCGGCGTGCTATCGCGCGCTGAAAATTGAATCTTCCGGACTTGCGGCGACAATCTGCACGTTCCTCGGCATTCTCCCGCTCCTTTCGCGCACTCACGCAGGCAGCTAAAAGCGCGCAGTTAGCCTCCGCACCGCACTTGTCGTCAGCGTCGCGACTCCACCCTTTCGCTTTTTGCTTACATCGTTTCGAAGAGTGATCAAGTGAAAACAGAAAACGCTCGTGTCGATGGCGCTTCACTATCGCCACAACTTCTAAATAGGTTGGATGCCTATTGGCGCGCCGCCAACTACTTATCGGTGGGCCAAATCTACCTGTACGACAACGTGCTCTTAAAAAGGCCCCTTACGCTGGAGCACATCAAACCGCGCTTGCTCGGTCATTGGGGTACGACGCCAGGACTAAACCTCATTTATGTGCACCTTAATCGGGTAATCAATGCAAATGACTTGAACATGATCTACGTCGCGGGACCGGGTCACGGCGGACCCGGCGTAGTGGCGAACACTTATTTGGAGGGAACCTATAGTGAGGTCTATCCCGATATTTCTCAGGATGAGGCGGGAATGAAGCGCCTATGCACTCAGTTCTCTTTCCCCGGGGGCATCCCAAGTCATGCGTCGCCGGAGACTCCAGGGTCAATCAATGAGGGCGGTGAACTTGGCTACGCCCTCTCACATGCGTATGGCGCGGCGTTCGACAATCCCGAACTGATTGTCGCCTGCGTGATTGGCGACGGCGAAGCAGAAACGGCGGCCATGGCCACGAGTTGGCACTCGAACAAATTTCTAAATCCAGTTCACGATGGCGCGGTGTTACCCATTCTCCACTTGAATGGCTACAAGATTGCAGGCCCCACAGTGCTTGCGCGGATTCCGCGCGACGAGTTGGAGTCGCTGTTTCGCGGCTATGGTTATGCGCCGTATTTTGTCGAAGGCGACGATCCGCAACAGATGCATCAATTGATGGCCGCCGCTCTCGATAGCGTGGTTGCCGAAATTCAAGCAATTCAACGCGGCGCGCGCACTCACGGATTCAAGAAGCGGCCGCAGTGGCCAATGATTATTCTACGATCGCCGAAAGGCTGGACGGGCCCCCAGGCGGTTGGTGGCAAACCGGTCGAGGGTACCTGTCGCGCGCACCAAGTGCCCGTCTCCGAATTTTCCGCGCACCCCGAACACATAATGATCCTCGAACAGTGGATGAAGAGCTATCGACCGGAAGAGCTCTTCGACTTGAGCGGTAAGCTCATTGCGGACGTGGGCCAACTCGCGCCAAAGGGCGAGCGACGGATGGGCGCGAATCCCCATGCAAACGGCGGTCTACTATTGCGCGATCTCAAAATGCCGGATTTCCGCCATTACGCGGTGACGGTGACCACTCCAGGCGCGGTACGCGCCGAGCCCACGCGTGTACAAGGCGCACTCATTCGCGACGTGCTCACACTCAACGCGGACGCACGCAATTTCAGAGTCTTTAGCCCTGACGAAACGGCATCGAACCGCTGGGGTGCCGTGTTCGAGGTGACCAACCGGTGCTCAACAGCCGAGTTGACGGCCAATGACGAGCACATCGCACCGGATGGCCGCGTGATGGAAATGCTGAGCGAGCACCAATGCGAAGGTTGGCTTGAAGGCTATTTACTGACCGGTCGTCATGGCTTCTTCTCATGCTACGAGGCCTTCATTCACATTATCGATTCGATGTTCAATCAGCATGCGAAGTGGCTCGATGTGACGCGCCGCATTCCGTGGCGAAGGCCCATTGCGTCGTTGAACTACTTGTTGTCATCGCACGTATGGCGACAGGATCACAACGGCTTCAGCCATCAGGACCCTGGTTTTATAGATCAGGTGATGAACAAGAAGTCCGACGTCATTCGCGTTTATCTGCCGCCCGATGCGAACACCTTGCTATCCGTGACGGACCACTGCTTGCGGAGTCGCAACTACGTCAACGTCATCGTGTCGGGCAAGCAACCAGAATGGCAATGGTTGAACATGGATGCCGCCATCGCGCACTGCACTGCTGGGATCGGCATTTGGGAATGGGCTAGCAGCGATATGGGCGGGGACCCGGATGTGGTCATGGCATGTTGTGGCGATGTACCGACCTTAGAAACCCTGGCAGCGGTGCAGCTTCTGCGCGAGCAGTTTCCCGACCTTAAAGTCCGGGTGGTTAACGTGGTCGACTTGATGAAGCTCCAACCGCAAAGCGAGCATCCCCACGGACTCAGCGATAAGGATTTCGATGTGCTGTTTACCAAGGACAAGCCCATCGTCTTTGCGTACCACGGATACCCGTGGTTAATTCATCGCCTCACATATCGGCGTACCAATCATGGTCAAATGCATGTGCGTGGCTACAAGGAAAAAGGAACCACTACGACTCCATTCGACATGGTAGTGCTGAACGATTTGGATCGCTTTCATCTGGTGGGCGATGTGATCGATCGAGTGCCGGGCCTGGCCTCTAGAGCGGCATACGGAAAGCAGCACCTGCGCGACCAGCTCATGAAGCACAAACAGTACATTGAACAACACGGTGAGGACATGCCGGAGGTTCGCAACTGGCAATGGACCGGCAACGACAATCGCTAAGCGACGCCCAGGGCGCACGCATGAAAGTCACGTGCCAATAAGTCATGTCTCGCCGCTAATGTCTCTGGCGACGCTTGTCAGGTCATTCTCGAACTGATGCCCGCCATCGTCGAACGCGCGAATGACCGCTCGCGGAAGGCGTCCCGCATGCAGAGCGAGATGGACGAAGGGCACGACTTCGTCGTTGCGGCAATGATAGAAGAAGATGCGTGGAATCCGCGCGAGCTTCTCGGCAGTGTCCGCCGGCAACTCAAGATCGTCGAAATTCCAATGATCCTCATCCCGTGAGGGAGCGGCCAGCAAGAAGAGTCCGTCGATTGGCCCTTCAACTTTCTCCTCCGCGAGGTACCGTAACAGAATGGATCCGCCTAGGGAGTGCGCGACCAATACGACCTTGCCCTGCACGCTCGGCAGTTCCGATGCGATCTTTCGCTTCCACGACTCTACATTGGGATCTGCCTCGGCAGGCATTCGCGGATAACGCACTTCATAGTGAGAGCCGAGTGCGCGTTGCAGCGAATCGGCCAGCGATTGGTCTTCGTCGTATGCTCCCTCGCCTCCGCCTTGGATAAAAAGTACGCAAGTTGCTGACATCTGCTTCTCCCTTTTCGGTGCGTCGCTGCGAGGCAATGAGCGCTAGCGGGCGGATCAAAATGCACATCGGCTGGAGGCATTTAGTCATAGCGGCCTTGAGCGCGGACTAGGCTCTCTCACGAAAGCAAGGCGCTACTGCCGAAGAATCTTCTCCATCGCTTTACCCTTCGCCAGCTCGTCAATCAGCTTGTCTAAGTATCGAATCTTCTTCATCAACGGATCATCGATTTCTTCAATGCGAACACCGCACACCACGCCTTTGATGAGCGTGATATTGGGATGCATGGCTGGCGCTTGATCGAAGAAGGTCTCGAAATCATTTTCCTTCTTGATCTGCTGCTGGAGCCCTGTTTGGCTGTAGCCGGTGAGCCAGCAAATGACTTGGTCGACTTCCTTTTTCGTGCGGCCTTTACGGTCGGCTTTTTGAACGTACATCGGATAGACCTTAGAAAAGGCCGTCCCAAAAATTCGATGCTTAGGCATGAGGCGTCCACTCCACTTCAAGATCGGGCTGCATGCCCTTCGGTAGCTCAGGCTGGCCTGCACGGTCACGGAAATTTCCGGCGACGACAATCGCAGTCGCTGAGTTGGTATCGATTTCCGACTTAATCTCTATGCCAAGCTGAGCGTAAGTCTCATCTTGACCGGGCAGCGCAGGATGGGATGACTTGTCTCGCTGGCCACTATAAAAGGCCAGCTCCCAGGCGCGCCAGATGCTCCACTGTTTCACGATCGATTGAAACGTCTTGTCGTCGATTGGCCGAAGCATGAACTTGTCGGTGTAATCGTCCTGGTCGTCATCGTATTCGTTGACGTAATGATGAGGTACGCCTTGGAAATCGGCTATGCCGGCACGCGGACCGTCATAGTAGTCCGACACTGTGTGGACACGTTCGTAGGTCATACGCTCTTCGCGCCGCCGCGTTCGAATTGAACTACGAGGCAATGTGGCCGCGATGTGAAAGGATAGCTAGGCACTAGGTTTGTCCGCAGAAATTAGACTCGCCTTATCGCGAACCATGTTGCCCGATCGGCCGGTCTCTAGAAGACTTTTTAAATCGCAGAGTACGATCGTAAAGCCCTCCGTGGCGCCAACGGCTTGCGTCATTGCATCAGCACCCTTAAAGCCGATGGCCGTCACGGACAATCTAGTGCTGCTGTTGCTGTGCGGATTGAATTCCAATTTGACGGCAATACCATCAGACCACGTGAAAGCGATCAATCGATCTGCGGAGAATTCTGTGACCGCCACAGTTTCATGAGCGCCTTCCACCATGAACTCCCATTCAACCTTCGTGTCTTTAGCCAAGGGCCCGCTAGCACTCTTCAGCCAGAATTTCTCGATGGTCCGCGGCTGAACGAAAGCATCGAAGACTTCGTTGGCTGGTTTGCGGATCAACATTTCGGCACAAGAGTCAGCACTACTCATTGTTTACTCCCGTATTAGTGCACGGCGCGAGACTATTTAGTAAAAGACTCGAACGAAGTAGTCAGTTCCGTTACCGGCTAATAGGAGGACAGCTGTAATACTAAACCGGCAATGAATCCTTGATGGCATAGGCCACGAACTTTCGTTCGACCAGACCACAAGACTTTGCCGCCGCACGCCAAGGTTCGATGTGAGGCGCTTTGAGATGCCACTTCAGGCTTTCCATGTCGGGCCAGAGCTCAGAGAAATGAATGAGCCCGGGATCGAATGGGTCTTCCGCCACATCCTAGGCAATGCAGCCGTCGTTTTGGTTCGTTGCATAGACCAGCTGTTAGAGATGAGGAAGAAGGTCATCCAGGCGCTCAGGCGGGAGGCGCATCGTTCCGAAAACCGCTAGTGTGGGATTCATTCATTGGCCCCTTTTGATCAACCGTTTGGGAGAAGCATGGCGCCCAACGGCGAATTTTCTGAGTTCATCGTCACCGCTCGTTGTCCTTGTTCGACTGATCGCGAGCCGGCAACGCATCGCGAAAGACGTCAAATGTTTTCCAGGCAGGAACAGGCGGCGCGTAGTCGGGTCGTGGCGCATACACTGAATGCTCTACGAGATTCATCTTGTGAATATATCGAGGACAGTTCGGGAATATCTGGTCGGCGACCACACGAACAATGAAGACAGCGCCCGGAAACTCACCCAGCAAGGAGTCCTCACTGCTGATGGTTGCTTTGCCATTGACGCGGATACGCTTGGGCGTCTCAAAATCTAGGAACAGCAAGCCTACTTCATTGAGGACAAGAACGTTGCCCCAAGACCGATACATTCCATTGCCATCGTAGTCGGGGAACGCAAGTGTCTTGTCGTCAAGAACACGCACGAAACCCGGCAACCCGCCTTTGTATGAGCAGTCCGGATTTCCGTCAACATCCGCTGTAGCCACAAACAGCATCGGGCGCGCTTCGATGAATGCTCGATCCTCGGCAGTGAACGCGGAATGCAATGTCGCTTTCTCTAGACGATCCGCCAGGGTCGCGTATCGCGAGCATCCTGAAGACGGCGCATTCCGTCGTGATAGGTAGGTGAGTTTGTCATGGATGCCTCTGGCAGGACTTCGAAGACAAGTGAGAAGTCATCGTTATACGACTAGTCCGCACGTAAGTGGGCGTCGCTTGTTTTAGTCTGGCGCGTAGATATCGAACCCAAACTCGATTCCTCTAGCGCCAAGTTGGGTCATTGTGTCTGGGCTTATGGATACGCCACGATTCGGGCGCTCGAGGAAGAGCCCGCAGAAAATGTCCACACGATACTTGGATGAAACCTGCCGCCATATTTCGAGATCGGTCGCCAGGCGGCCGAGGATAGAAGCAACTTGGTCATCGAGCTTCGCACCTTCCGACTCCGGAGCAGCAATGATCCAACGATTTGGATTATCCGAAACGCACCCCAGTAGCTCGGACACTGCATCAAGTTCAGACGGTTCGCATTCTATACGCAGCGACATCTTTGAGCGATCCACAGCGCCACCGTACCACTGTGTCTCCTCGGGACCGCTTGCAAGAATGTTTTCGGGAACTGGTTTCATGTTGATACAAACTCCGCCGATAGGGCGCCTAGTTGGGCGGCCTTCATCATAGACGTGATCCCAAACCAGATTAAAGCGCCTGCAAGCAACCTCATGGCGAGCAAGTAGCCGCGACTCGCGAGGGAGGAGAAGAATCGTGCCGCAAGAACCGCAACGAATATTTTCGAGACGATTAGCGCCCCGATCGACGTCACCACGAAAACAGTACTCTCACGCGAAGTTCCTCTAACGATGTAACTCCCACCCACCGTGAACCGAAATATATAGGGACCTGGATTGAGTAGGTTAACTTTGACGGCTGTCAGGAGGGAATTCTTGGATTCCAGTTTTCCGGCCAGGGAAATTTCTTTCACCCGCAGTAGCTTGATGGCGAGCCAAACTAAATACAGGCCGCCCAGCAATCCAAGTGCCGCTGCAAATAGATCGATGTTCTTGAACTGAGTAAGCAGTCACAGGGTGGCAATGATGATGGGCCCGTCGGTAATCAAAGGCGCGAGGCTTGCGAGGACTCCGGCCGGCAACCCTTTGGACAAGGTCTGCTGAATCACGATGACGCCAAGGGGCCCCGACTTCAGACCAGCGGCGAGACCGAAGGATAGTGCGGCGAAGAAGAACTCGTTCATTGAGGAGCAAGCAATGCGTGTAGCTGTTGTTCAAATCGAGCCCGTCGTCGAGCGATCTGTAGCACTCGTTAGTTGTGCGGCACTCAGTATTTGAGGAAATAGGCTCATATCGGAAAATACTGCGTGAGCGCCTGCTTCCTTGAGCCTGTACTCGGGCGTGTTGGCCGAGAAGCCGAAGACATGCATCCCTGCTGCAACCGCGGCGCGAACACCAGTGGGCGTATCTTCGATCACCACACAACGGCTGGGCTCTACACCTAGGCGGCGGGCAGCAAGCAGGAACACGTCCGGCGCCGGCTTAGGGCGCTCCACATCCACCACACTGAATATTCTGCCTTCAAAGAGACTGAGCAAGCCGGTCGCGCCGAGGGTGAGCCTGATCTTCTCGTGGTCACCGCTCGAAGCGACGCAGTAAGGCAGGGACAGAGCGCTCAATGTGGCAGCAATGCCTGGGATGGGTCTGATTTGTGTTCTTAACGCTTCGGCCGACCTCAATCGGAGTTCTGGCACGAATGAATCGGGCGGTTGAGCGCCATGCATCTCTGTGATGAGAGAAACGCATTGCGGCATCGAGAGCCCGACAAAGCGCTCGAACATGTCATCTAGCGTGACTGCAATCCCAAGGTCGTTAAGCATCGCGCAGAAGACCTGATTCGTAATGCGCTCGCTGTCCACCAACACGCCGTCGCAGTCGAAGATCACTAAGTCGAAACGGTTCATTTCACGGCCCGTCGTTTTGGAATCCCGCTGCGAATTTGCGGCGCTGCTCTTTAACGCGATTCGGTCGCTAGGTTTTTCTTAAGCATCAGGCGCGACCCTGTGACTTAAACCTCATTGCAATGACTAAGCCACCCAGCGTACCGGCAATCATGCAACCCAAATGAAGAAGGGAAATCGGAACCACACCGAGCAATGGATTGCTGGAGGCGATGGGCCACCATGGATTCATATCGGCGTGCATCATTGCATCGAGGATGATATGCAAGAAGGAGCCGACATAAGCGCCCGCAAACGCGGCGGTCCAGGTGAACGGGAAATGAGGAATCTTAAGAATCCTAAGAACGACCTCGCTGATGGGCTTGCCAATCAAACCCGCAATGGTGCCGATCACGAGCGCGCCGAGAATTGTATGCGGGTAGCCGTGAAGAACCGGCTTGTGCTGGATGATCCCAACCAATGGCTCGATATCCATGAGCACTTGCGTGCCGCCGTACACCATAAAACTGAAATGCCTACCAGCCGCCGCTTTGACGATTGCTCCAGGACCGAGATGAAACGGAGTGAATGGCACTCCTTAGCGCCTATAGAACAGGTTGGGCTTGTTGCTTTTCCCAATCATTTTTTCGGTTCATACCGCATCGCCACTGCTCCCGAGCTAAATTCCAATCGGCTCACGAGCTTCAGATCAACATACTTTGATAACCCTTCGAACAAGGTTGGGCCGTGGCCCACTAGCCTGGGATGTACGAAGAACTCGTAGTCATCGATCAATCCCAGCTCCGCCAATGCCATCGGGAGCTTCACACCTCCCGTTAACAGTCCCTTGCCCGACTCTCGCTTGAGCTGCTGAACGGCACTCCCTAAATCCCCGCGCACGAACTCCGCATTCCAATCGACCTGGTTGAGGGTACTCGACACGACGTACTTCTTTGCCGCATTGATCGTCCGAGCGAAGGGCTCCGTCCACTCGGGCCTCGCTTCCGTCTGCGCGGCCGGCCGGAACGCCTCCTCCATCATTTGGTAGATCACCCGTCCGAAGAGAAGGGCATCGGCACGATCGAAGTTCTCGACCGCATGACGATGCAACTCTTCGTCTTCGGGCATTGCTCGATGATCGCAGCACCCGTCCAATGTGACATTGATGGAATATCGAAGGGGACGCATTTACACGCCCCTGAAGCGGCCTAACGCGCGACGAGCCAACGTCGATCTTCTGTTCATTCCCGCACCACCTTTGGACGATGAAGCGCGCAGAGCTTGTTGCCATCTGGATCGCGTACGTACGCCAGATGCAGTGCGCCCAGCTTGCTTTCGCGCAGGCCCGGCGCTTCCTCGATCGAGGTGCCGCCATGCGCAACTGCTACGTCATGGAACTGACGCACTTGCTCAGGCGAATTGCATTTGAAGCCGATGGTTCCTCCGTTGGCAAAGGTTGCCGACTTACTGTCGATGGGTTCGCTGACGCAGAAGGTTCCGCCGTCATGTCTGTAGAAGAGACGAGTGTGGCCGGTGCCTGCCAGATTGACCGTGGTTCACCCACTCCAAGAGCTCCAAGCACTGCATCGTAAAACCGCTTCGAGCGTTCGATGTCGTTTGATCCGACCATCACGTGACTGAACATGCGTTTTCTCCAGGGTTGCAATTATTCGGGTGCGCGGCCTGAGTTGCCTTGTTAGGGCTTGAACTTCCACGTCTCTGAAACACCGGCATATTCAGACTCCGCGTGTGCTTGGGCATCCTTTAACGATTGATGCCACGTATCGGTAATACTAGCCCAAAGGTCATTACACCCGAACATATAGAAGGAGTGATTTCCGAGACCCTCGCAGATCACGAGACGTCTCAACGGACCAATAGACTTATGAGCGATGACTTGACGCGTGTGCTTCGTATGGCGCTGCTGTGAATCTATTGTCCCGAAGCAAATGACCTTCATGCCCCCAATAGTGCCTGGGCATTCCATGATCGCTGTTGTCCCTAAGTCTGCCGCTCAGGCGCGTGCGTCCTCGCGCGTCGGCAGCAACGGCAAGTGGGGCAGTCTCTGCTAATGGCGTTGGAACAGGGACACATCTTTGGCTATCGGGCACGCGTGAAGTAATTTGTCCGCATCACCGGCAGGCCATCGCTTTCAAAGTACACAGCGGTTTCGATCATTGTTTTGCCATCTTCAGAGACAGCGTAAATGCGCGTGGAAGCCGGAAGCCGGTCTTTTCCGAGCGCCAACACAAGAACATCGGGAGCGGGCATCTTCATTGCGGAGAGATCCGCCTCAGGGCTACCGGCAACAGACGTTGCCTTGCCATCAAGTGTTCCTGTGCCCACGGAATTAATCTCCGCTCCGGCTGCGTCAACGATTTTCACCTGCATGGTCAGCGATTCGTTGCCAGCGTTTGTGAATGTGATTGTTACGCTCCTAGGCCGCGCCTCAGGAGGTATCGGCAGCCGCGAAATATCGACTGCCCACCTGCCGATCAAAGGCGAGGCGCTCGCTGGCGCAGCCGATGCGTCCAGCCAAACGATAGCACTGAGCACTACACAGAAGACTATTCTCATACGATTTCCCCTAATGACCCCCAACGATTGACGTGAGCGGCAGCTGGATGCCGCAGGCCGGAAGCTATCCGCTCGATGGCAGGTTAGATTTGCTGATGGAGAGTCTCATTTCTCAGCCTCGTATGGGCTGCCCGTGCGTAAGACGCTTTGGCGGAGCAGCATCGAGCGGAGCCAGCTATTGAGTAAAGGGTACTTGCTGAGTAGCGCAAGGCCTTCCGGCGCCAACGACAGGTAGCGCAAGATTGGAAACGCATGCAAGTCGGCGAGGGAAATTTGCTCACCGACCAGAAATGCCCCTGGTCTAGTGAACTGCTCCAATGCAACGAGGCACTTCTCGGATGTGGCCAAAGCACTTGAGGCTTCCTGCTCGTTTGGAGTGTCGCCGCTCTTTTGGATACGAACCCACTGGACGAACACACCCCAGACCATAGGACGATAAGCGTACGAGTCGAGAACGCCAATGAGTTGGTTCATGCGAGCACGTGTTTCGGGTTCGCGAGGTTGAAGGCAAGGCCCAGGAAAGGCTTCGTCTACATAGCGAGTAATGGCGGCAGTCTCATAGAGCGAGAACGCTCCGTGTTGCAGAACAGGGATCCGTCCGAATGGATGCCGAACTAGATGTTCGGCGGGGACACCGTTTGGCCCGAAGATCTCCACCTCGTGGAACGTGTACGGGATGTCCTTCTCTTCGAGTGCGAGACGAGCGATACGCGTGTAGACGCTAATCTCGAGACCGAAGAGTGTCACGGGTTTCATGGTGATGGGTGCGGAGATAATTTAACGCTGCCGCTAAGACGCGCGCGTCGTTGCTTGAGCGGCTTATTCGGCGCTCTCGTTGCGAACACTCACTAGCTCTACGGTATCTAATCCCATTGGATCTCAGAAAACATGACGGTAGGTATAAACCGCTCCGAAGGAGCGTAGCTCCGAAGCAGTCGCGTGCGCAATGTGCGTATTCCGCCCAAGCCGGCCACTAGATCCGCGCCATGTCGGCCATGGATTCCGGCGCATGTCGGCCGGGGGTCAGGGGTGGGTACTTTTAATGATCGACTGAGTGGCTGTCAACGTTTTGGTTGAACGTCTGCGGTGGCGGTATTGTCGTTGGCGGTGCGTTTATGCATGCGCATGGAGTGGCCTTTGAGATTGAGCCGGTAGCTGTTGTGCACCAAGCGATCCAAGATCGCGTCGGCCAGTGTTGGTTCGTTCAAATACGCGTGCCAGTGTTCAACGGGCAGTTGGCTGGTAATGATCGTGGACTTTTTGTCGTAGCGGTCGTCGAGGATTTCTAAGAGGTCGCGCTTGCTTTGGTCCGATAGCGGCGTAAGACCGAAGTCGTCGATGTACAGCAGATCGGCCTTGGCAAGTTGCTTTAAGAATGCGGAGCGATTGGCCTGCGCGTGATATTTGGTGAGTTCGTCGATGAGTCTGGGTAGTCGATAGGAACGGACGGAGATGTCGGCGCGACACGCGGTATGACACAGGGCGCTGGCGATGAAGCTTTTGCCGACGCCGCAGGGGCCGGTGATCAGGACATTGAGTCGGTCTTTGATGAACGCGAGCGCGCCTAATGTGGCGATGAGCTTTTGATCGAGCCCGCGCGTGTTGCGTGTGTCCCAATCTTCGAGCGCGGCTTGTTGCGGAAGCTTGGCCCAACGCAGGCGTTGTCGCAGGCGTTGGCTTTGCCGATCGGCGCGTTCGTGTTGGATCAAGAGGCTTAGGCGTTCTTCGAAGGTGAGCGATTGCTGCTGCGGGGTGGCCAGCAGTTGCGAGAGTGCTTCTGCCATGCCGCGTAAGCGCAAGTCGTGCAGTTGGTCGATCAAGGGTTCAGTCAACATCGAGGTCTCCAGGTTCAAGTTAGTGGAAGTACTCGGGTCCACGTACGTTGTCGTGGTCGAGCGAGAGCTGGCGGGCTTCGCCAGAATCGGTGGGCGCAGGTTGCGTGATGAGAGTGCGCACTGCGCGGTAGCTGTGGGTGCGAAGATCGAGCGCGCGTCGACACGCGCGCGCTAGCCGTTCGCTTGAGAAGTCCTGTGCGAGCCGCAGGATGCCCTGTGCGGCGCGCAGCGCCTCTTCGGGATGGACTTTCTTGTTGAACTGTTCGCGCAGGATTTGGGCGACGCTTGTTCCCATATGCTCGGCACGTTCGATCAAGCGTTCGATGCTCTGATCGACGATGGCGCGATGTTGTTGCGGCCGATGCGCAGGCAGCGTGGTCCGGTGTCCGCGCTGATACAAGCGGATGTGTGTCGCGAGCAGTTGCCGGCGATAAAAGATCTCGATCATGCGCGCGGTCATGCGCACATCCACTTGATCGCCGATATGCCGATACGGCACGGAGTAGTAGGCGCGTTCTACTTCGACGTGATAGTCGAGGTGCACCTTGGCCGACTTCCACTGCGCATACTCGTAAGGACGTGCGGGCAAGGTTTTGAGCGCCGGGCGATCCAGTTCCAAGAAGCGCGACTGGCGCGTGCCGTCCATCTTTTGAAACGGCTTGTGGTTGTACTCCGTCAATAGCTCGGCGATGGCGGCATTCAATTCGCCGAGCGAGAAGAACTGCCGATCGCGTAGCTTGGCCAATATCCAGCGCTCGACGATGAGCACGGCGTTTTCCACCTTGGCCTTATCGCGAGGTTTTCTCACGCGCGCGGGCAAGATCGTCGTGCCGTAATGCTCTGCCCACTCCGCATACGCGGGATTGAGCTCAGGATCGTAACGATGTGCACGACTCACCCCGCTTTTGAGATTGTCGGGCACACACGCCGCCGGGGCGCCGCCGAAGAACTCCACGGCGCGCACATGGCTACCCAACCAGTCGGGCAGACTCTGCGAGAGCGTCGCCTCGGCGAAGGTGTAGTTGGAACAGCCAAGCGAGGCGATGAAAATCTGCGCCTCACGGATCTCGCCTGTGCGCCGATCAATGATCGGCATCGTCTGCCCGGCGTAATCGATAAAGCACTTATCCCCGGCGCGATGCTCAAAGCGCATCACCGGTTCAACGGATCGCTTGAGCCACGCCCGATAGTGATCGCAGAACGCGCTGTACTGCAGGCCCTCCGGATGCTGAGCTTGGTACTCCTCCCACAACAAACGACGCGTCACGCCCGGGCGCGAGAGCTCGCGATGCAGGTGTGCGAAGTCCGGCAACGCAACAGTGACCGCCGCGACGATCGGCGGATACAGCAGCGCTTCCAGCTGCGCATCATCGAGCGACTCAGGCACCGGCCAGATCACCTTCGCCGCCGCCGCACGCCGCAGACACTCCTGCACCGTGGACCGCGCGGAACCGACACTGGCGGCGATCAGCCGATCGCTTACGCCCGCCACAAACTTCAACCGCAACACTTCTCGAACCTTTCGCATGGATAACCTCGGCTGTGCCATCGACTTAGGCCTCTTGAACAAAAAGGCCGCACGATAGCGGGTTACCCTGACCGAAACGGGCGCGCTAGAACTCCATCGAGGGGGTGGCCGGCTTGCCGCGGAATACCCGGCCGGCATGGCGCGGAATCGGTGGCCGACTTGCGGCGGAATTAGTGGCCGGCTTGGCGCGGATTACGCACGCAATGCACACGTATTTGACACATTGGTCAGAAGCCATTGCGCTGCAATCGTTCATACTGAAAAACTTTCAGCTCGGCGATGAGCACGCGGGCGACGAGACTCCTGACGATCAAGCCAAGTTTTTCCCGAATCTGATTGATTCCAGTGCTTACTTCACCGGTTATTCTCTGTTGCTCTTCCGCGCTTAACGAAAGCGGGAGAGTAAGTGAAACGTCGTACTGCCCGAGACCACTGAACAGGCTGTTCAACTCTTCGCTTCGCTGCTCACCAAACTGCGCCAGTTCGTCGTCCGCGCCCTTTTCCTTAAGAAGTGACGCCACACCATTTTTTCGAGATTCCAGCTCGGCTTTGTATTTCGAGAAATCGATGACTTCACCCACCTCGTGCTCCTTGTGGCTTCTAACGCTCGCCTTAACGCCGCGCGGTGTAGCCGCGTCGTGCGTTGAACGCGATGTTAGGGTATTTCTTATTTCCAATAGCCATGCTTAATGAACCAGCCTCTTATCGTCCAATCTAATACAAATGCAGAAACAACTGTGGTTACGCCCGACAAAATGGACAGCCATAGATATTGATTGAGCCCAAGTGCCGCCGAAAGAACAAAGAGCGGAGTTACGTACAGCGGACAGGCGAAACGTAGCCACCAAGGCAACATACGCCTGAGTTCGGCACTTGAATATTTTCGAGGCTCATCTTCCATTCAACACCCTAACGCTGCGGCTCAGACCGCCGAGCAATGCGAGGGAACGCAAAGCGCGTAGGGTTTGCGTGGTCGTTCTGGAGCCGCTTGTTATGCTGCGACTTCGATGTATTCGACGTGACTTGACGGAGGTGGAATCGGATCGCCATCTTCTCGCATTCCTTCTAGATGAAACTCGATTGCTTCACGAAGCCCTTGTTCGGTCTCTTCGATCGATGAACCCGTGGCCACGCAGCCCGGCAGATCCGGAACGTATCCGGAATAGTTGCCGCCGGCATTTTCGATGACGATTGCGTAGCGCATTGGACTTAACCTACTTCTTCAATCTTGCTTGTTTGAGGATACTGCCGAGCGTGCCCGGCGCCAAGTCATGGCTTGTTTTCCCGGAACTGTGACACGGCCGGGCTTTGACGGGTGCTTAAATTGGCGATGACTACCCTTTGGAGCCACCAGATACCAGCCATCCTCGGCGAGCATTCGCAAGATTTCAGCGACCTTCATCCTTGAATCCTATCAGTTAGAGATATCTTTTGATCTTTGCGTTCTCAGTTGCTGCATAGCGCCCTGCATAAAACGCCGTGCAAGTGCGAAGCTCTTGCGCGGTCGAGTGAGCGGAGCGAACGGTTTTGATGCGGCTGTTGGGCGGGCTCATGTCAGTTGCGATAAACGTAGCACACCTGGCAACGCGCACGACTCGCGTGCCACTGAAAATGATGCATAGCCGGCAAGCCAAATGAAGATTGGATTGCTCGGGTTTGCAACGATCGCCCAAACAAGCGCAACCGCACCAGTAGCCCACAGAAGAAAGATGGAGAGTTTTCCAGGAAAGGTAGAAACGAGCGCCCGACGCACATCCGTTGTAGTAGCGGCAGAACGAAACCGATCAGGAGTGACAGATAGCGCTCGTGCCTGCAACAGCCCTGCGATAACACCAAGAGAGAGCGTAAAGCAGACAAGCGAGATTGATTGTTGCCACGCCATGACGAGCGCAACGGCCAACACCAACAACCAAACGACGATGAGGGTGATATTGAATCGAGGAGTGAGACTCTTATGCACGAGACACCCAACGCTAGCGCTCAGAGGCGCGTTGCTTTGAACGCGTCCTCTGGAGCGCTTTGTTGGGCTTCTGCAAGCACATCGGAAATGAACTCTGGCCAACCAGGATGCTCCGCCGGGCGCCATACGCTTTGGATGAACTCAAAAGCCTGGTCCACGCTCCAGTGGCCGCGACTCATCTGATACAGCGAGTAAAACGCAGTGACTCGCCAGTTTGCAGCGCAATGTACATGAATCTTTCTTCCAACAATTCGGTCCATTGCGTCCGAAAAGAGCGAGAAATCTGATCGTTTCGGCTGCTTGAAATCCACCGGCAGGTATATGTATTCGATGGATTGCGACTCAACGATGTCTCGCTCACCAGGAGTCGCATGCTCGCTGGTATCCGGTAGCAGATTGACTACTACCTCATAGCCTTGCGAAGCCAGAGCTTTTAATCCATCCGGGTGCACCCGTCCTGATGTGGTTAGCTTGGCGTCAACGGGACGAAAATTATAACTAGCTTTGATATCCATCTTCGATCCTCCTGTCGTTTAGTGCCCAACGCTGGCCATCACGCACGTGCTTCGCACGTCGCGTGGATGGCCTTGTTAGCACTTTCCGTTTAAACCTACGCGATTCCAAACATCACCTTTCGCCCATCGGGATCGGCAACCGTGACCACAACATCATCGGTTGAATACGGCGTAATTCCGAGATTGTTCAAATGACGCAGAAAGTCCTGCCGATTGTCGATCTTGAAGTAGAGATGCGTGAGGTTCGACTCTGGACGTGGCGGATGAGCGTATTTAGCGAATTGTTTTGCATCGTGTACAGCAAGCTGCAACCCGTTGCTATCAGTCTTCCAATACGCGTAACCACCTGGACTTCCAACCTCCTCAAGTTCCAAGTTGGCGACGGTCCGATAGAACGTCGCAGTAACTTCGGGCCTTTCAGAGGTCAGAAAGATACCTCTCAATGCAACCTTCATAGATCCGGCTCTCCTGTGCTAACGCCACCAATATGCCGCGAGCAAAGCGCGTAGCGGTTTGCGAGTCGGGCGGCCGAAGGGCGCAAACTTGATTGGCTTGTTATACGTGACTTGATTTCTGACCATTGGCGCATTACGCACGTTTTGGAAACATTGCCTCATGATACTCGCGAGCTTCATTTCTTCGAAGAAAGATGTCTCGGCCTTTGTCGTCCCAAATCAATGAACCGGATGTGGATAACACCTCTAGCGCCCCGGGAATCTGATCGTCCGAAATGGACCATAGTTGTAGGTCCGCTACGAACGGTTCCAGTTGACCCACACCTTCCTTTTGAAGATTGGCCACGATCGTGTTCGAAGTCTGCGACGAGTTGAGAATGTTCTTCGGGTACACGCTTCTTAAAAAACCGTGCCGAATTCCAACCATGTGGTAGAGCCAAGTGCTACTTGCCGGCCCAACTTTCATGCTTCTTCCGCCGAAGGTCCTTCGAAACTTAATCTCCGAAGTTGGTTCGAAGTCATCGGTTAACGAATGGGCATAGCCGTATTCAAACGGAAAGCTTGGATATACGGCCTTGGCAAGATCAAGTAACTGCTGAACCGAACACAGTGATTCTGGACAGCTGATAGTTAAGCTAAGCGAGCCGACTGCGGGTGGCTTGTAAAATCCGACGAGGCTATTCTCGTACACACAGAGCAGCCCTTCTCTTGGATAGAAGAAATCAGCAAAAGCAAGTTCTGGAAGCTTGGAAGACCCGTTACTAAATCCTTCCCATGTCTTCCATTCCTTCTCGTAGTTCGCGCCATAAGTTTTCGGACGCTCGCCCGAAATGTGCGCGATCTGATCCAAGACACCTCCAAGGAATGCGATGCCATTAAAGGCGCGCGCATAAGCCATGTCGGTGACCCGAAATAGCTTGAGAATGCTATTCCGCCGCCTGCGTTTCCGAAACATAGCGAACACATCAATTCCTTATCGTATAAGGCTATGTTTAAACCGCTGCGAAGGAGCGTAGCTCGTGAGCAGTCGGGTGTGCAACACACACGCATTTGAAACTTTTGTTAGCGTTCTGGTTGATGCCACTTAGGATCATGACTATGGTTTTAGCCAATGCTCGATGCGTTCCTGCTGGCACTCTACTTCCTTATAGCCGTGCTCCCAAGTCCAAGCGGATGCCTTACAGCGATTGACTACGAACACCTGGCCGTCGTAACTACTATGAATTGAAAGCTTTATGAGCATTGGTCCGTAATGGCAGCTCCAGTTAAACGGCTCCTCGGATGCAAAGAGAGGCAATGCCTTGCCGTCGAACGTGACCGGCGAAAGCTTGACGTAGCCCGCGCCCCGACACTCGCCGTTCGATGCTGGATACACGCGTACGACGGCGTGCGTCACTCTTCCGCCAACACGACATGACAATTTATGTTCGCCGTCCTCCAATGGCTTTAAGCCCGGCAAGCCGCCGGAATAGACCGTTGTAAACTCGTTGTGCTCAACGTAAGCGGCTAACTCGAACGAGCCAAGCTTCTCATCACAACGATACGCCGCGCCGAAGTGGATTCCATCGGCCAATGTGCTATGACAGCTGAGAATCAGTAGTAGGAGCAGAAACCTCCTGTTCATAAAATCCTCCCGCTAACGTTTTGTTTAAACCGCTGCGAAGGAGCGTAGCTCCGAAGCAGTCGGGTGTGCAACGCACACGCATTTGAAACAATGGTTAGGGCTTTTCATGCGTCTTACGAGTTCGCTTCCAAAGCCATTGCCCGCCAAGATGCCAAACGGAAAGCGGCCACAAGAACAGACCCAGCAGTGCACATGCAATTCCCATTTCCGCAATGAATGGCATGGCATGCGCAAGACATCCGTCCGCCAAACCACAATTCACGCGTTCCTGAACCCGTGAGTGTAAATAGATGGGCAAGAATGGTAAGCACGCTATAACCAGCCAGTAAATGTTTGCGCCAACGACAAGAATCCCTCTCATGGATTGAGCCCTAACGCTCAGCCCTGACTCTTATACACATCTTCATTTTAACTTCGTCACCAAGTTAATCGCTTTGATGTAGGCAAGCAAGTTGGTGTAGCCGAT
>Ga0193752_1000475_pt1 | contig 38655 bp, 51 predicted proteins | sample H1c1metaG_FD_144924 | JGI IMG/M metagenome (GOLD analysis project Ga0193752, IMG submission 144924) | Soil microbial communities from a riparian zone of the East river system, Colorado, United States - H1c1 | ecosystem: Environmental > Terrestrial > Soil > Riparian zone | place: USA: East River... | reverse complement strand
TGGCAGGCCGAACGAGCAGAGCGTAGAGCTAGCACCCACTGACCGGCCCCGCTCCATCGCCCCCGTACCGCACGCCGGTACGGGGGCAGGGGTGGTAGAAGAACCGATCACAGGGAGCAGGACATGAAGAAGCGAGGGAGTGCCAGCCGGGCACTGCACAGGGCGCAGCAGATGGGCTGCACCATCGTGGCCGAGGCGGCACCGGACAGTGTCCGTAACCGGCCCGTGGAGTTCGTACCGAGGGCGCCGCACGACCCGCGCCCGTGGCGCCCGGTGGAAGGGCCCCTGTGGCTCCGCCTGCCCGGCACGGCATGCAAGGCGGTTAAGGCGTGAGCGCATGGAACGTCATCGTCTACACGGCAGCCGGAGCGGGTGCGTGGCTAATCCTCGCCATCACCGTGTTCATCACGTGGGGCATGTTCCGCGCCCTCCTCAGCAAGGGAGACAAGTCATGACCGACGCACTGACGTGGTTCGTATGGGGGCTGGTTGGCTGCCTCGGCGTCTACATCCTCGCCATTCTGGCCGCTCTCAGCGTCGCGCTGTGGCGCGTGCTGCGGGGCGACCGATGACCTGGGACATCGAGGTCATCAAGGAGACCACTCAGAAGCGCGTTGCCGAGACCGCCAAGCGGCGATCGTCCAAGACGCGCAAGGCCAAGAACACCACGCGGCAGGGTGCCAACTTCGAGCTCCAGATCATGCACCACCTGGGCGAGCTCGGGTACGACGTGCTCCGCAGCTCGGGCAGCCGGGGCAAGATCGACGTCGTCGCGGTCGGTGACCCGCACACCCTGTGGATTCAGGCGAAGATCAGCAACCCGTTGCTCTCGCCTGCCGACCGGATCGCGGTCCGGCAGGTGGCAGACCGGGTGTCCCTGCACGGGGACGCGTATCCGATCGTCGCCTACCGCATCCGGGGCAAGGTCTGTTTCCGGGAGCTGACGGGTGACGGGCCCCGCGACTTCACCGACTTCCGTCCGCACCTCCACCCCAACGCCCTCTGCGGCACCTGTGAGCACCGGCACGACGCACACGCCAGGGGCACCGGGTGCTGGGACCGCGGCAAAGAGGACCGCAGCTGCGGGTGCGCGTCGTTCATCCTTCCGAGTCAGGTCAAGAAGACCAAGGAGCCCACGCTGTGAGAGTCACCAGAACGATCGTCGCCGCTGCCGCACTGCTGACCCTGGCCGCGTGCGGCGCCGAGGACCCGTACAAGCCCACCGCGGATGAGACCCGCGTGTTCATGGGCGCGTGGTCCGCGGGGACAGAGGCGGACAAGGACGCCCAGTGCACGACGGCCCGGCTGGCCGGCCGTGAGGGAATCGCCGCCGCGGCCGACGCCAAGCTGGACCGACCCGAGGCATTCGCCACGCTGCTGCTCGCCGCATGTGGAAGAGAGGGACGCTGATCATGGTCGACAACGCAGAGAACTACTTCAAGCACACCGACGAGGACGGAGACTCGGTCGAGCTGGTTGCCACCGCCGACCAGCGTATGACCCTGACCGCCAAGCACGGTGGTGGGCAGCCCCCGATCTCCTGTTACCTGACCGCGGACGCGGTGGATCAGTTGGTCGACGGACTCAACAGGTGGCGCGGCCGACAGGTGACCGACACCGCGGGAGTCGCGGTGTCGGGACCGACCGCCGGACAGAGGCGTGAGGCACTGCGTATGTCGGTCCAGTGCGGCTTCGCCTCTGACGACGACGTCCTTGACCGGGCGGACGGGTTCGCCCATTGGCTGGCCACAGGCGAGCGTGCCGGTGTGCTGCGGGTGATTCCGGCGGACATGAACGTGATCGCCCCGCAGCCGGTCGCTGAGGCGGGACTGCGGAAGTGTGCGACATGCCACCACGCCTACCACGGCCGCGTGGGTTGCGGAAATCTCTTCTACGAGAATGCCGGGGATCAGTTCCGGTGCTCGTGCACGGGAGAGAAGGCATGACCAAGACCCGGAAAGACTGGCTGAAGTGGGTGGCCGCGGGATTCGCTCTCGTGGCCACTGCTTCGGCGGAGTACGAGCTCGCACGGGCGATCGGCATGAACCAGTGGATCGCCGCAGCTGTGCCCGGCGCGCTCGACGCCTACGCCGTGCGCGCTCTGCGGGCGCACAGGGAGGTGCTCACGGCCGTGCTCGCCATGGTCGGCGTGAACGCGTCGAGCCACCTGGTCACGGCCGGCGTGCTCCACGTCGGGTGGCCGCTCATCACGGCCGTGTCCGCCATCGCTCCGCTTGTGCTCTGGCGCGTGCACGCCCTGAGCACACCGAGCGAGGCACGGGCACGCGTGCTCTGGGCCGAGGGCGACGAGCACGAGCGTGTGCCCGACGACCCGGGCACGCCCGGAGAGCGCGAGCACCCGGAGCACGCCACGGGCACGGTGAGTGTGCCCGCTGCACCCGAGCATGCACCGTGCCCGTGCGAGCACGCCACGGGCACGGATGACGAGACCCTGTGCGTGTGCTCGTACTCGTGCTCACGCTCCTGTGACGCACCGGGCACGTTCGATGAGCACGCGGAAGAGGCCGTGTCCGTGGCGAGCACGCACACGAGCACGTGCGTGCTGTGCTGGCACGAGGTCCCGTTCCTGGCCATGGCCGAGCACGTGAAGCGTGAGCACCCCGTGGCGAGCACGGACGGCCCGTGGACAGGCACGCATCCGTTCCCCTACCAGTGGGATGAGCACGGCGCGGGCGCGCCCGTGCTCCGCCTTGTGCCCGATCCCCCGGACACGGACGAGCACATCGCACGCGACAAGGAGTTCTACGACGTGGCCGCACGTGTGCTCGGCATCGTGCCCGAGTCGAGCACACCAAGCGCGGACGATGGGTTCACGAACACGGTGATGGAGCACGTGCTCAGCGGTGTGCTCCTGCCGTCGGACACGGCGTTCGTCGAGCGGGCACGTGTGCTCATGGGACAGGGCACGGGCGTGCCCACCGTGCGCGCCATCAAGTCGGAACTCGGAGTGGGCACGCCGCGGGCACAGCGCCTGTGCGCGGCCCTGACCATCGAGCACGAAGGGAGCACGTCATGAGCTTCAACATGTGGTGGGCGCTGGCATGGGGCACGGTCACCGTGCTCGCCGGGTTCGGGGTCGTGCTCGCCTCGCCGCGGGAGGACCGGACCGGAGCCGTGGCCTGGTTCGTCGGCGGCGTGGTGTGCTCGCTCGCCGTGCTCACGTTCTTCCGCGTGCTCGGGTGGTGGACGCCGTGACCTTCAAGGACGGGGCCACCCTCGGATCGTTCGTGCTCGGCCTGTACCTGGTGATCACGAACCTGGGCACCTGGTACCCCGGGCGCAAGTCCCTCATGGACAAGCCCCTGAAGCACCTCCCGCGGCTCGTGCCGTTTCTGTTCGGCTACTGCTACGGCATCCTTCTGATGCTCAGCGGCGGCCTGCTCGGGTGGTTCGGGGACGCCATCCTGTGGGGCGGATCCTGGATCGGCGACGGGGCCCTGATCTACGGGGTCGGCGGGGACCGGCAGTCGGTGCAGTCGACGACCCTCACGGCCCTGACCAACGGCGGACTGGCCATGGTGCTGGTGGTCACGGCGGTCTGTGTCGTGGTGTGCAGGCGCTCCGAGTACGGCCGCAAGGGAATCGTCCAGGGTGCCTTTGCCGGCGTCCTGACGGGCGTCGTGCGGGGGTGGCTGGGGCTGCTGGCCGTGCCGGTCGCATCCGCCATCAACATGTCGGGCATGTGGCTGCCGGGCGCATCGTGAGAGCGCCGTGGCGATGGCACTGGGCGCAGATCCTGCGCCTGGCCGGACTGTGGTTCGTGGTCGCCTACGCCTGCTACTGGGCCCCGATCCTGTACCTGGGGGTCGGGGCCTGGTTCGTCTTCTGGGTCCGCCGGGGTGCCCCTTCCACAGCCCCTCCCCCACCGGCACCGGGGCGCCCTTCTTGCGACGTCTGTGCAGGTCACGAACTTCTCGGCGTGACCCCTCTCGAAGGCCGGAAGGGGATGTGGATCTACAAGAGTGCTCCGCCGGACAGGCCGAACCACACCCACATCCACATCGCAGAGGGTTGACACGATCGATTCACGGGTGTCTACTTAGGGCATCGAGAACGACGGAGACAAGGGGACGGAACATGTGCGACGTACTGCACCAGATGGAGACGGAAGAGGACGCGGCATTCACCGAGGTGGCGCGCTGCCACCCGGAGTGCTGCTCGACCGACGCGGACTACCCGACGTGGACGCCGGACCAGGGATGCCGGAAGGTGGCGGGGGCATGAGCGACAACCCGCACGAGCGAACGTACTGCGGTAAGTGCGGCGGATGGGTGAAGGGGTGTGGGCACTGATGAATGACGACAAGATCGTCAAGCTGGTGGATGAACTGGCCGTGTCCCTGGGTCTGAACAAACCTGGTGACAGGATGCCGGGACTCCGGTTCACGTGGGAGCAGATCGAGATCCTCGACAAGATCCGCTCCCAGGAACGGCGCGAGGCAGTGGCTGAGATCCGCGAAGAGGCTGACGGATGGGAGGGCTGGCCGCAGAGGCAGTACGACATGCGCAAGGCCGCAGACCTCATCGACCCGGACATCGAGGGGGACGACGACAGTAAGTGCGCGGCGTGTAAGGCAGGGGGACACAATTGTGGCTCGTGAACAGTGGGAGAAGAGCACGTTCGGCGGGACGCGCCGACCGCCCCGTGACCCGCAGGTGGGCCGGTCCCGCCGAGAGGTGATGGACAAGAGGTACTTCGACAACGAGCCGAGCACGGGCTGCGGCGGGATCCTCCTCTTGTGCCTGTGCGTGCTCGGATCGATCCTCGCGGCGGTGCTGTCGTGAGGATCGTCCAGCTTTGGGAGATCGAGCACCCGTACTACGCGAGCGAGGGCAACCACTACAAGGCGGGGCTGCACAACCTGTTCGCGTCATGGGCCAAGTTCACCGAGACGACGTTGTACGACGGTGACCGGGACATGAACCTGCTCTACCGCTGGGACTGGAGGAAGCCGGGACACCACGAATGGGACGGTACCGAGACGCTGCTCCTGTTCTTCATCCTTCAACGCAAGGCCATCGCCTGCTCAGCTGAGATGCCGATCACGGAAGCGGACGAACCGGCCGTGCGTGCATGGCTCATCTCGTGCGCGGCCACCGTGCGGGACACGTGGGCCCCGTTGCTGGGTGGGGAGAACGACCGTGGCTGACATCGAGATTACGTACCAGCTGCGTCCGGGGCCCGGTGAGTGGGTCTCGTACACGGAGCTGTTGAAGCAGGTCGCAAAGTGGGCGATGATCCCCAGCGCGGGCCCGCCGGCCGTGACCATCTCCAAGCGGGTGACCGAGACAGAGGCGGGCTGGATCGTGGCGCCGCCCGTCTATCCGGAAGAGACGGACCGCATCGTGGCCTACCGGAACACCGACCGCACCGGCGTCCTGCTGTGCCGTGAGCACGGCGAAGGCTGGCTCGGCCTCACCCCGCTCACGTCCGAGGACCTGCCCGACGGTGGGATCTGCACCTGGGAGGGCCCGCCGCTCCGCTCCGGAGTCTGCGGCAGGGACGTACTCGCGTAGACTGACCCCCGTGTGTCCGTCCCTGTGACCCACCTGAGAGCCACGCCCTTGTCTGCCTGGGGCGTGGCTCTCGTCGTAGTATGGGGCGCCAGTGTCACCAATGGACAAAGGGGACTGGCACGTATGAGCACACCCATGACGTGGGCGCAATGGCTCGCCGCACTCAAGGCAGAGGGCATCACCAAGATCGTCGAGATGCCCGGCTGGAAGACCCACAACCGGAACCACAAGGGTGCGTGGGGAGAGGTCCACGGACTCACCATCCACCACACGGCCGGCGTCGGTACCGGAATGGCTGACTTCTGCTTCAACGGCAACGCCGCCCTGCCGGGCCCGCTGTGTCACGACTTCCTCGCGAAGGACGGCACGCTCTACCTGGTGGGTAACGGCCGCACCAACCACGCGGGCACCATCGCCGCCAACGCGCACGCCGCGATCGGCAACGAGACCATGCCGCTGAACGGCACCTTCAAGCCGGACCGGGCCGAGCCGTTCGACGGCAACCGGGAGCTGTACGGGATCGAGATCGAGAACCGCGGGGACGGCACCGACCCCTACCCTGAGAAGCAGTACGACGTGGCTGTCCGCTGGGCCGCCGCGCGCTGCCGGTTCCACGGATGGTCCGCCGGGTCCATCGCCGGGCATAAGGAAGTCACGACCCGCAAGGTGGATCCGTCGTTCGGCATGGCGTCGTTCCGTACCCACGTTGCCGCGCGCCTGGCCGACAACGACGACTCACAGGAGGACACCGGCATGGATGCCACCCAGACCGCCAAGGCCGTGCTGACCACGGACGGCATCGTGCCGGCGCCGAGTACCGCCCCGGACGCCGACACCAACGAGTACTGGACCGCCGCGTCCCACCTCTCGACCACCACGGCGACGGTCACCACCGCCCTTCAGGAGACGCGGCAGCTGCGCGGCGAACTCGCGGAGCAGCGCACCCTGATCACGGCCGTGCTGGCCAAGCTCACCGCGATGAGCGCCAAGCTGGACGAACTGTGACGACGCCGGTCGGCGATCCCTCGCAGCCGACCATCTACGAGATGATCCGTACGGTGTCCGCCAAGATGGATGAGCAGGCACGGGCGACCGCGCGGCTCGAAGGCACGGTGCACGGGATGGTCACACACGACCAGCTCCGGGCCGTGAACGAGTTGCTGACCCACCGCATAGCCGACGTCGGCGCAGAGGCTGACAGGGGCAACGAGCGGATCACGTGGTGGTCCCGGGCAAGCATGGTCGGCCTGGGCTTCCCCGTCCTGGTAGGTGCGATCCTGTGGATAAGCAACGGGGCAGTCCTCACGATGCCCACCACGTAGGAAGGAGCGGTCATGGCGGAAGATCAGCACCCCTGGGTGCAGCAGCCCGGCGAGACCCGTGAGGCGTACCGGGCGTTCCGTGTCTACATGCTGCTGGGCAGCGGCCGCTCCCTGAAGCAGGCCACGGCCGACCTCGGCTTGGTCGGCATCTCCAACCTGGGGAACTGGTCGACCAAGAACAAGTGGCAGGCGCGCTGCGCCGCGTATGACAGCTACGTCCTGACCGCCGAGGTCGACGGGTACGCCGCGCAGATGGCGTCCGTCCGGTCGTTCCATCTGGAGATCACTCAGGATCTGCTGACCCACCTGCACGGCAACATGAAGCTGTGGAAGCCGGGACAGGACCCGTCCATCCGGTGGACGCAGGCGCTGGCCGTGGCCCTCAAGTCGCAGCAGCAGGCCATGCAGCTGCGCGAGGAATCGGACAAGCCGAACGGCGTCATGGAGCAGATCGAGAAGCACCTCGAACACCTGGCCGAGGGATGAACATCAGCCGGGCGCAGCTCGCGTCACTCGACCCCGCGTCCCTACAGCGCGTGGCCGAGACGCTGGAACAGATGGTGCAGGCCCGTGAGAGCGGGCGCGTCCCATGGCTGTGCTCGGTAAAGGACTGCGACGGGTCCCCACACCCGGGTAGGCCGGGCCCCCACGCCCGGCCCAACCAGCACCTCCCCGGCATCGACGCGGAGTGCGACACCCTTCTGGTGCTGGCCGGCCGAGGCTTCGGCAAGACGCGCACCGGCTCCGAGTGGTCATGGCGCATGGCCCGCGACCATGAGCGTGGCGGGCTGGTCGGGCCGACCGCGGCCGACACCCGGGACATCATGGTCGAGGGGGAGAGCGGCATCATCGCGTGCGCCCCGCCCACGTTCCGTCCCCTGTACGAGCCGTCCAAGAGGAAGCTGACCTACCCCAACGGCGCGATCCAGATGCTCTACTCGGCCGACGAGCCGGATCGGCTGCGTGGACCGCAGCACCACTACATCTGGGGTGATGAGCTCGCCGCGTGGCGCCGCCTCCAGTACGCATGGGACATGCTTCAGATGGGGCTGCGTCTCGGCCCTCACCCGCAGGCGCTGGTGACCACCACGCCCCGCCCGCTGCCGCTCATCAAAGCGATGGTCAAGGACCCGCTCGTGTACGTGGTGCGCGGCTCGACGTACGACAACCTGTCCAACCTCGCCCCCACCTTCCGGCGCGCAGTCGTCGCCCGGTATGAGGGCACCACCCTGGGACGCCAGGAGCTGGACGCGGAGATCCTCGAAGACCTCCCCGGTGCGCTGCTGTCCCGCGCCGTGATCGACGCCAACCGGGTCGAGGTCTGCCCCGATCTGCTGCTGCGCGCGGTGGCCATGGACCCGGCGGGTACCGGCCGCCGGGACGAGACCGGGCTCATCGCCGGGGGCCGCGGTGCCGACGCCAAGACGTACATCACGCACGACGCGTCCGGGAAGTACACGCCGCGCGAGGCCGCGATGAAGGCGTGGGAGCTGTACCACCTCACCGACGCCGACGTCCTCGTGTACGAAGACAACTTCGGTAAGGGCTGGGTCAAGGAGGTCTTGCAGAAGACGTGGACCGAACGCGGAGGCATGGGCAACGCCCCCATCCAGGACGTATGGGCATCGCTGGGCAAGCAACTGCGGGCGCAGCCGGTGGTGATGCGGTACGAGCAAGGCCGCGTCTGTCACGTCGGAGTGTTCGGTGAGCTCGAAGATCAGTACACGACGTGGATCCCGGAAGAGGACCCCAAGTCCCCCGACCGGGTGGACGCCGCCGTGCACCTCGACACCTACCTCGCCAAGAGATTCGACATGGGGCCGGCGTCCGCCGCATCGCCCGCGCTGATGCTTGCCGGGCGGCACGCCCCGGGCATGCGCCGATAGGGGACGATGGGGGCATGGACATCATCACCGTCACCGTCTGCGCACTGGCCACCGCCCGTCTCACCCGCCTCGTCACCACGGACCGGATCACCGAAGCGCCCCGCAACTGGATCATCCGCCGACTGCCCCGTGAGTCGCTGGTCTCCTATCTGCTGGTGTGCGACTGGTGCAGCTCGGTCTACACCGGGGCCGCGGTGGCGGGTGCGTGGTGGGCGTGGGGTGACACCATGGCGTTCACAGCTGTGACCACAGCTCTGGCGTTCAGCTACATCGCCGGGTTCCTGGCGTCAAAGGAGAGTGAGTGACAGTGGCCCTTTTCCGCCGGCGCCATGAAGGCGAGACTGCACCCCCGAAGGCGGTCATGGCTGCTGCCATGCCGCTGGTCGGTCCCGACGTCGTCAGGGTCAACCGGGCCCGGAGCAGCCAGACCACGGAGAGTTGGCAGCGCGACGCGTGGTACTTCTTCGACGCCATCGGGGAGCTGCGCTCGCCCATCACGTTCATCGCCAACGCCTGTAGCCAGGCCACGCCGTTCGCCGCCGAGGTGGACCCTGACACGCAGCTCATCACCGGGCCGACGGAGGACGACCGGGTACAGCGCGCGGCGGCGCAGGTGCTCGGCGGTGCGTCCCACCGGGCACAGCTTCTCCAGACCATCGCGGTGTGCTGGCAAGTACCGGGAGAACTGTTCGTCATCATCCGCCCGACGCCCCCCGTGGGCGGCTTGCCGCAGCCGGACAAGTGGCTCGCGCTGTCCGGGCAGCGGGTGACGGAGAAGGGCGGCTCGTGGACGTACATCGACCCGACCACGCTGCTCACGACCGAGCTCGGGGAACAGGACCGCATGGTGCGTGTCTGGTCTCCGCACCCCAACGACCAGTCCAAGGCGGACACCGCGGTGCGCCCCGCTCTCCCGATCCTGCGGGAGATCGAGAAAAGTTCGATGAACATCGCGGCCAAGCTGGACTCGCGGCTCTCCTCCAACGGCATCTGGCTCTTCCCGCAAGAGGCTGACTTCCCGCCGGGCCGCAACCCTGACGGCTCGGCCATGAATCTGGCGTCGTCGGTCGCGTCGTTCGTCATGGAGTCGATGACCGCGTCCATGTCCAACCCAGGCACCGCGGCGGCTCAGGCGCCCATCGTGGTGACCATGCCGGGCGAGTGGATCGAACCCGCGTCCAAGTCGCACATGGACCTGTCGACCGCGCTGGACGGACAGGTGGTGGAGCTGCGACAGGACGGCATCTCTCGCCTGGCCGTGACCCTCGACATGCCCAAGGACGTCGCGGCCGGCACGCAGGCAGAGGCGAACCACTGGGGCGCCTGGCAGGTTGAGGAGTCCACCTACAAGATCTACATCGAGCCGTTGCTCCAGAGGATCGGCGACTCCCTGACTGAGTACTGGTTCCGGCCCGCGCTCGTGGCCATGGGGGTGCCGAACCCGGAGCGGTACGTGATCGACTGGGACACCTCTGCGATCGTCAAGCGGCCGGACGCGACCGAGGATCTGAACTGGCTTCACGATCACCAGCTGATCTCGGACGACTACCGGCGCAACCAGTCCGGCATCCCGGACGATGCCATCCCGTCCGACGAGGAACTGGAGCTGCGCCGGCTGGCCGATGCGGTCAAGGGCGCGCCGACGCTGGCCGCCGACCCGACCATCAGTGCGAAGCTCTTCGGGTTCGAGATCGCACCGGCTGCCGCTGGTGTGGCGGGGAGCGAGATCACCCCCAGTGGGGAGATCGTCGACGGGGGCGCACCCGCTGGGGAGACGCGCGCGCTGCCTGCCACGCAGAACGACGTGCCGGACGGTCTGACGGCCGCGGCTGAGCTCATCGTGTTCGACGCCCTGCACCGGGTGGGGGGCCGCCTGCTGACCAACCAGAACCGGGGCCAGTTCAAGGACACGCCGCGGCACGAGCTGCACACGGTGATCGCGGCGGCGGACGTGGGCGGTCTGCTCGACGGCTCGTTCACGAACACGGACGGTGTGGCGGATGCGTGGGGGCTGGACCGCTCCATGCTGCGCGCAAGGCTGCGCGAGTACTCGCAGACGCTGCTGACGCACGGCGTGCCGTACAGCCGTGACGGTCTGGCTGTGGTGCTGCGGACGGTCCGATGAGCACCCCGCCGGATGACTTCCTGCCCGCCCGGCTGCGCGCACTGGCCCTGATCTCCGAGGGTGAGGCGCGCACCGGCCGTGCCTGGTTCACATCCATGACCAGGTTCCTGGATCTGGTGCGGCCGGCGGTGACGGGCGGGGAGGGGCACGTCGACCCTGCGCGCGTGTCCGATCACCAGGTGTTTTGGACCAACGAGGTGGACGTACGCATCCTGCCGACCATCCGGGAGACGCTGCGACGGGCGTTCAGAAGGGTGACCGGGCAGGGCGATCCGGTGCTGGATCCGTATGTGTCCACATACTTGAACGCCGCCGGTAACAGATTGGTACGTATACCGGATGAGGTATATGGACTCATCGTCGCCGAGGTGGAGCGCGGCATCCGGGAGGGGCTCGGCATCCCCGAAGTCACCGCAGCCATCGACACGCTGCTCACCGCTACCGGCTCCGAGCGCTGGCCGAACCGGGCCCGGGTGGTGGCACGGACCGAGACGATGGGCGCCGTGAACGCTGGCGTCTTCCGAGGGGCGCAGCTGGACGCTGAGTCGCGTGGTGATATAGCGCCGTTCAAGATGTGGCTCGCCACGGAGGACAGCCGGACCCGGCCGACGCACCGGGCGGCGGACCAGCAGCGCACGCTGCTCACGTCCCCGTTCATCGTGGGCGGGGCGCAGCTGATGTTCCCGGGTGACCCGACGGGGCCGGCCAACGAGGTGATCCAGTGTCGATGTTCTCTCCTGCCGATCGTCCTCGGCGAGACACTGGACTGGACCAACCGACAGTTCCAAGCGGAGGAGTGACCATGGCACGAACCTGGTCCGCGGTTCTGGCACGCACAGGCGTGCCGACCGGTGACGGACGCATCCTGGTGGAGGGGGCGGGGACCGGGCGCACGCTCCCGCTGCCCATCTCGTGGCAGGAGAGGAGCGATAACGGGCATCTCGGCAGCATCATCGTGGCGCGCATGGAGTCGCTCCAGTTCGCCAACGGCATGGTGACCGCCACGGGGACGATGCTCGACGACATCCCCTACAAGGTCATCGAGGAACTGGAGGCGGGGGTGATCGGCCCATCCGTGGACCTCGATGACCTTGAGTACGTCATGGATGAGATGGAGCGCATCGTCGTCACCAAATGGCGCGTGGCCGGTGCGACCCTGGTCGCCATCCCGGCGTTCTCCGACGTGTCCCTGACCCTGGACCCACGGCCTGTCGAGCCGATGGACATGGAACCCGCTGTGGAGGAAGAGCAGTTCCCCGTGTACACGCCGGAACAGGAAGCTGCATGGGACGCCCTGTATGCCAGTGCTGCGCCCGCTGAGGCGCTCCCGCCTGCGGGCTGGTTCTCCGACCCCGGCTTCACGGAGCTGACGCCTCTCACGGTCACTGAGGACGGCAGGGTGTTCGGCCACATCGCCGCACACGACACCTGCCACGTCGGTCTGCCGGGGTGCGTGACGGCCCCGTACAGCGCCTCGGGGTACGCGCACTTCCACGTGGGGGCTCAGCGGACGCAGGAGGGCGCGACAGTGCCGGTCGGGTCCCTGGTGACCGGACCGTCCCACGCGGCCCCTGGTGACCCCTTCAGGGCTGCGCAGCAGCACTACGACGACATCGCTTCCGCGGTCGCCAAGGTCTGCGCGTACGACGACGAGTTCGGCATCGCGGTCACGGGCTGGATCAACCCCTACGCCGACCAGGCCCGGGTGGACCAGTTCATGTCGCTGCCGGTGTCGGGTGACTGGCGGCCGATCGGCGGTGAGCTGGAACTGATTGCGGTGTGCAGCGTGAACACGCCCGGCTTCCCGGTGCCGCGGGCGCGGGTGGCGTTCTCCAACGGGGCGCAGCAGTCGCTCATCGGCACGTTTGGTGTGACGCCGGTGCGGGGCCCGGTGCCGGAGCAGGTGGCGCCGAAGGATGATGGTTCGGCAGAGCGCGCCCGCTGGGCGTGGCAGACGAGAGGGCACTGACATGAGTTGTGGATCTTGCGGTGGCGGCAACCGTGCGACCAATGAGTACGCGGTGACGATTGAGGGTGAATCGGTCTTCACGGGAAAGACCGTGGCAGAGGCGCGCATCTGGATCGCACAGAACGCAAAGGGGCGAAGGGCCACAGTGCGGCCTATCCCCCGCAAAAAGGCCTAGCACAGAGTAACCAAGCCGTTACTAAGTCGGGTAAGACAGCAGATCCGGTGAACCCCAGATAGAAATGCCTTACGTGAGGATTACAGGATCTGCTGTCTTACCCGACTAGGTGCTGTCTGAGCAGGCCTTTCAGCTGTTTCAAGATCCACTGCGCGTGTCCGAATTGGTCGGATACGGCGTGCACCACGGTCCGCCGGGCGCCCCCGCGCTATGCTGATCCCGTACAACGCGATGCTGAGCTGAGAGCCGGTCGCTGAGATGTGTCCACCCCGTCCCAGCGTGCCTATGGAGGCTCCGCAATGTCCGAAGAGATCACCCCCCCGATCGAGCCGGCGGCGTTCAGCGTCGACGGCCTCGACGACGCGGCGGTCCAGACCGCGTACGAAAGCGCCCGCACCCGCGGCGCAGAGCTTGCGGCCAAGCGGGACCTGACGCCCGAAGAGATCGCCGAGCTCGGTCTCATGGCCGAGCACGTGACCGTGGCCGGTGCCCGCCTCGACGAGATCACTGCGACCGCCGCTCAGGTGCAGGCGCAGCGCGACTCCTTCGGCGCCCTCCCGGAGCGCACGCTCCCCGTCGCCGTTCCCGTGGCGCAGGCGCCCGCTGTGGAGCCTGCCCCGGCTGCGGTGGCCCCTGTGGTCGCCTCTGTCCCCAGCGTCTCTCAGATGGCCGCACAGGCCGTCCTGCCCACCGCGGTCGCCAAGTCCGGTGAGAACCGCATTACTGCGTACGTCTCCGGCGACGCCGCCGGGTTCGTCGGCAAGAGCGCGGGCGAGGCGTACGACGGCCTCACCCAGGTCTCCGAAGCCCTCATCGCATCCACCCAGCAGTACGGGCGCAGCGGCGGTGGCCGCGGCGGTCGACAGGCCATCGCGCAGTTCAAGCGTGACCGCGGCGCCGAGTTCACCATCGAGGCGCGCGACGACAACAACCGCCAGATGGAGGTGCTGCGCCACGCCCGGTCCGAGTCGCGCCTGCACGGCGGCTCCCTGGCGAAGCAGTTCCAGCACAACGTGGACAGCGGCAAGAGCCTCACCGCCGCGGCCGGCTGGTGCGCCCCGTCCGAGAACGTGTACGACCTGTGCCGCCTGTGGGACGGCAGCACCGGCATCCTCGACCTTCCGACCGTCACCGCCCGGCGCGGCGGCCTGAACTACACCGCCGAGCCGTCCTTCGCGGAGATCTACGCCAACGCGGTCGCGGTCGGTGGCGGCTCGAACTTCCTCACCGAAGCCCAGGTCATCGCGGACACGGTCAAGACCTGCTCCGTCATCCCGTGCCCCGACTTCACGGACCGCCGCCTGGACGTCATGGCGCTCTGCATCAGGGTCAGCTTCCTTCAGGCCGCGGGATACCCCGAGCTGGTCAACCTGTGGTCCGACGGTCTCCTGGCCGCGCACGAGCAGGAGATGAACCGGCTCATCCTCGCCGACATGCTCGCCACCGCGGGCGCAGCGACCGTCTTCACCAACCCGGCATTCGGCGACGACTCGTTCACCGCCGCGCTGCTGGCCGCGGTTGAACTCGCGCGTGAGGACCTGGTCTACCAGCAGCTGATGCCGTTCAATTCGACACTGGAGATCGTCCTCCCGCACTGGGTCATTGCCCAGATCCGCGCGGACCTCTCCCGCCGTACCGGCGTCGACCTGCTCAACGTGCCCGACTCCCAGATCGCGTCGCTCTTCTCGACCCGCGGCGTGCGTCCGCAGTTCGTGCGCGGCTGGCAGGACGGTCTCATCACCGGTGGCGCCCTCAACCCGGGACGTCCTGGCGGCGACGCTACGACCCCGTTCATGACGTCCCTGCCGCAGTCGGTCCAGTTCCTCGCCTACCCGGCCGGATCCGTCGCGGTCGCCCGCCAGGACGTCGTCACGCTGACCAACGTCTACGACGCCGCGTCGCTGGCCACCAACCAGTTCACGGCCCTGTTCGCGGAAGAGGGCTTCGCGCCCATCTACCCGTGCCCCGGGCTGCGCCTCTACACCGTGGCCGGCTGTGTCGCGGGCCCGACCGGCGCCAACACCACGGGCTGCACCGCCCCGCCGGTGCCCGCCTAACCCCTCCTACTGACGGGGGCCCGTCGTCCATGCGGGCCCCCGTCGCCTCACCCTGAAAGGAGGGGGCATGGCAACGATCATCGACAACAACCAGTTGATCGCCGCGCCGCCGGTAGGACTGCTGCGGTACGGGCTGTTCTCGGCAGCGGGCGCCATCCTGCCGATGGACACCCGCATCATCGCGTCCGGGCTCAGCTTCTTCGCTGATCACTGCGGCGACGGTGCGACGTACGACCAGACGTGCACGGTCAACCCGGTCAAGCCGTTCAATGAGGGCTCTGACCTCATGGAGGCGGATCCGTTCTGGGTGCTCGCCCGCAAGCGCTGCGGCGCGGTCGGGCGCACCGGCGAGGAGATGCTCACCGCAGTCCGGCAGCTGCTCAGCACGCGGGAACAGCAGCTCGTTGAGGAGGTGGTGTGGGACGGGGGTGCGCTGACCACCGCCACACCCACCCTGACGGGCTCAGGAGCGACGATCGTCGTCCCAGGGGCTGCGGGTGCGGGCGCCGCCATCGCAGCGCTTGAGGAAGCGTTCTACGACACCTACGGATACGTCGGCACCATCCACGTGAACACCCAGGCGTACGCGGCAGCGGCCTACTCCGAGCTGGTGGAGCGCAGCAACGGCGGCGTCCTCACCACGCCCCTTGGCTCCGTCTGGTCGTTCGGTTCCGGGTACGGCGTCACCGGCCCCGCCGACGTGGCCCCCGCAGCCGGGTTCGTCTGGGCATTCATGACAGGCAAGACAACGATCTGGCGCACGGAGATCCTTCCGCAGCCGGACCCGCGCCAGACCCTGGACCGCTCCCTCAACCAGTGGGACGTCGTGGCCGAGCGCGTCTACGCGGTCACGTGGGACTGCCCCGAGGTCGTCGCGGTCCAGGTGCCCATCGCCGCTCCGGCGGTCGCTACGGCACCGGCGGTGCCCGCGTGAGCACCAAGGGATGGGTGATCGTGGTTCCCGCGAGAGGAGACGTGGCCGATACGGCGCGCGCTCTCCTCGCGGTGGCCACCTCGGTGCGCGACGTGCGTTCCCAGAGGGGCGGCAGAGAGTTCCTGGTCGCCCCGTACGTGGCCGATCTGTTCGGCAAGTCAGAAGAGCAGCCGAAGCGACCGCGCACGCGGCGCAGTAAGGAAGGTGCCTGATGCCCACTCAGTGTGGATCCCTGGCGCGCGGCCGTACGCTGCGCCTCACCCGGCTGGACGAGTGCGGGGCCCCGGTCCCGGGCCCGACCGGCTCCCTGGTCACCACGGGCACGATTCAGGTCGTCACGACCCCTGTGTACCAGGACCAGGAGGACATCACCGTCCTCAACGCCAACGGCGACATCTGCACCGACGACCAGTCGGATCCGGCGCTGCGGTGGCTGACCCTTCAGATCGACATGTGTGTCGTCGACCCCGACGCCATCAACATCATCACCGGCGCGCCCCTGGTTCTCGACGACGCCGTGGCGCCGAATACGACCGGATTCCGCTGGGACACGGCAACCCTCGGCACGGCTAACTTCGCACTGGAGGTGTGGTCGGGCGTCGCCGGCCAGGCATGCGACCCGGACGGCTTCCCGCTGTACGGCTACTGGCTGTACCCGTTCGTCGTGCAGGCGCAGATCAACGAGTACACGTGGGCCAACGCAGCCCTCACCATCTCGATGACCGCGCGCACGTCGCCGGGCTCCCTGTGGGACGTCGGCCCGTACGACATCCGCCGCGACGCCGTGACGCCCGCCACCCTGGAGCCGTTGCTCACCGCGATCACTGCGACGCAGCACGGCCACTTCGAGTTCTCGTCCGCCCCGCTCCCGACCGCCGCGTGTGGGGCAGTCGCTCTCCCCGCGCCGTAGCCCTACCCTGAAGGTGACGCCGTGGGTATCCAGCCCACGGCGTCACCTACGGGAGGAACCGACGTGGCCAATGTCGCGTGCCAGTGGCTGACCAGGGAACAGTGGTGCGAGCTCGACGGGGTCGATCCAGACTTCTTCGATCACGCGATGATCGGTGCAGGAAGTACGTACGTGCGCGTGTGCGCGGACGGGACCGTGTGGCTCAACGCCACGTTTACAGCAGCAGTCCGAGACGCGTAACAGAAGGCGGTCGGTATGAGCACACCAGTACCAGGGTCCATCTGTGCATGGGAGATGGACCTCTCGTGCTGCACCGGATGGGACGACTACAGCCCCGCCGTACAGGCAGCAGCTGCCGCGTGGGCGACAGAGATCCTGGACGCTCTTACCGGCCGTCAGTTCGCCCAGTGTCCCGTCAAGCTGCGCCCCTGCGGCAGGCGGTGTGGATGGTTCGGTGGGTACCTCGCCTTCCCGGTCGACTCCCCCGCCTCATCGGGCTCGGGCAACCCGTGGATGATCCCGTTCGTCGACAACGGCGTGTGGCGCAACTGCGCCTGCGGGAGCGTCTGCCGGTGCCGGGCCACGTGCGAGGCGCACATGCCCTACCCGGTGTCCGCCATCGACGAGGTCATGGTGGACGGAGTCATCCTCGACCCGTCCTCCTACCGTCTCGATGACAGCACGATCCTGGTGCGCACGGACGGGGAGTGCTGGCCGGAGTGCCAGAACCTCGACCTCGCCGACACCGAAGAGAACACGTGGTCGGTCACAGTCCGCCCCGGCGCAGCGCTCCCCGCGTCGGCAGCCATCGCCGCGGGCAAGCTCGCATGCGAGTTCGCCAAGGCGTGCAGCGGCGGTGAGGGCTGCGCCCTGCCGGAACAGCTCATCTCCCTCTCCCGCAACGGGGTAGAGGTACAGGTAGCCTGACCCCAGGCGCTGCTTGACGCCGGTCTCACGGGCGTCATGGAGGCGGACCTGTTCATCCGTGCGTACAACCCTGGCCGACTGCGCTCGCGGCCGCAGGTACTCTCCCCCGACGTCCGCAACCCACGACAGGTGCAGCTGTGACCCGCCCCATCGAGTTCGCTCAGATCCTGCTCCAGTGCCTCGGGGAGCAGATCGACGCCGGACCGTACCCGATCCCGGACGAGAAGGTCTGCCTGCGCTTCGGCGACCGCGTCAACCCGACGCTGGGCACGTCCGAGGACGAGTGCTGTACAGGTCTCGCGTGGGTGCGCGTGGCGGGAGTCGACTCCCTCGCCGACCCCGACGGGCCCGGCAACTGCATCAGCACGGCGCGCCGCATCACACTGGAGATGGGCACCGCCCGGTGCATCCCGTTCGGCACCGTGGGCGCGGGCCCCTCCTGCGCGGCGTGGACCGAAGCGGCGCTCAGGATGGACTCGGACCAGGGCGCCATGGAAGCGGCCATCTGCTGCGCCACGGAGTCGTTCAACCAGCTGCCATACGAGCCGCGCACGGTGCCCGGTACGTACATCCCTGCCGGCCCCGACGGGAACTGCCTCACCGGCACCATGACCGTGACCATCGACTATGACTGTGGGTGCAGCAATGGCGCGTAAGAAGACCAGCCCAGTGCCTCGGGCACGGATCACGGTGCTCATCTCGTTCAACGGCATGTACAAGGGCGACACGGCCGTTGCCGACTACGACGACACCGTGTGTGCGTGGGAGTCCATGGGGCTGGTGCGAGCGGAGATGATCGACGGTGGCAAGAGTCCGGCTCGACCAAGCAGCGTTGAGCAGGACGATCCGGGACGCGTCGCGCCGGGAGCTGGAAGCGGCTTCCCGGCAGGCGGTGAACCGGGCGAAGATCCTGGCACCGGTGGACACGGGCCGGCTGCGGGCGTCGATCCGAGTTGAGGCGCGCCGCACGCTCACGCTGCGCTCCGTCTACACGATCGGGTCGGACGTCTTCTACGCCCCGTTCGTCAACGACGGGACGCGTCCCCACATCATCCGGCCGCGCCGTGGGCAGGCGCTCCGCTTCCGCGTTGGCGGCCAGGTGGTGTTCGCCCGCGTCGTCCACCACCCCGGTACCCGCGCGCGGCCGTTCCTGGACCAGGCCCTGAGGGAGACGGCTCTCGCGCGCGGGTACCGCTTCCGGACCACGTGACGGATACCCTGGTCGCATGGACACAGAGAAGACTTTCAAGACGCGGTTTCAGGGGCGCATGATCGAGTGCAAGCCGCTCGTAGACGGGCAGATGCTCGTGGTCAAATCGATGTTCGACACCACGGCCGAGGTGGACCCTGAGGATGCCGAAGCTGTCAAGGCCGCGCAGGAAGCAGTCGCCCGCGACTCGTCCCGTCTGATGCGCATCCTTGAGTCCCGGGTGGGCCCCAAGGAGTGGGCCCTCATCGACGACGGCATGGTCATGGGGACCGTCACCCTGGCCGAACTGTTCGGCCTGCTGGTCAAGGTGATGAACGGTTCAACCGGCAAGGCTGATCCCGCGTGACAGCGTCCCCGTACAGCCGCGCCCCGGTTGCGGTAGAGCTGTGCGGGGTCCGCATCGTCGTGCCGTACCGCAGCGCAGCCGAATGGGTTGCCGTGCTGGGGTCGGCGCAGGATCCGGCCACCCTCCTCCTTAACCTTGCCCGGGAAGCCACGCGCGAGTCCGTCCTGAACGAGCTGGTGACCGGGGAGATCACGGCCAAACAGCTGACAGATGCTTCGTACGAGCTGATGAAGGCAGCCGTGCCCGGGTTCCACTGGTGGGAGACGTATCGGCTGCTGGACGTCTCAGCGACGCACAACGTGGCGGGGCGCGCCACCCTGGCAGGGCTCGATCCGTGGGCGCTCACGGCCGCTCAGTGGTGCAGCGCGATCTACGTAATGCTGCGGGAGAACACCGACGACAGCGGGCGCCTCAAGTTCGATCACGCCCTCAGCACGCCCCCTCTCGGTGTAGAGGATGATGGGTGGGGCGACATGTCCATGAACGAGATGGTCAACGCCGCACGCAGCATGCCGGGCATGGGATAGAGAGGCTGGGACGTGCCATCGCAAGCCGAGATTGACTTGATCGTCAACGCGACGAACACCCTCGCGGACCTACAGCGGGACATCCGGCGCATCGTCAACATCGCCGAAGCCACGGCCCCGCCGGTTCACATCCGGGTGGACGTCGACCGGGACGGGGCGCTGCAACGCGCAACGGGCCTGCTGTCGTCCGTGGCAGGGGGGCTCGGGTCCCTCGGCAAGGCGGTAGGTGTCGCGGGGGCCGCCGCAGGCACTGCCGCGCCGCTCCTGGCCGGCGTGGTCGCTGCGGTGGAGCAGGTGGGTCCGGCAGCGGCAGTCGCCACCACGGGCCTGCTGGCCATGCAGCTTGCGTCGGGTGCGCTCAAGTTGGGCATGCTCGGTGTCTCGGACGCGATCACAGAGGCGTTCAAGCCGGACGCCGACGCGGCCAAGGTGGCTGAGGCACTGGAGCGCCTGTCTCCCGCCGCGCGTGAAACCGCGCAGCAGATCATCGGTATGAAGGACGCGTTCAAGGATCTTCAGCTCGATGTGCAGGAGACCCTTTTCAAGGGCTTCGCGGGCGAGGTCAAGGGCCTGGCGACCAATGTCCTGCCGGATCTCAAGCGCTCCCTGGTCGACACCGCAGGGTCCCTCAACCAGATGGGCAAGGGCGTCTCACAGGCGGCGCAGGCGCTCTCCGATTCGGGGGTGCTCGGCCACGCACTGAAGTCGGCCACCAGCGGCCTTGAGAACCTCGTCGACATCCCCGGGCAGGTAACCCTCGCGTTCGGCCAGTTGGCGGCGGCGGCGGGGCCGTCGTTCGAGCGCATCACGGAAGCCGTCGGCCGCGTGGCCGAGAGCGTCAGCAAGAGTCTGTCCGGCGCGTTCAAGTCGGGCGCACTGGAGAGCGCGATCAATGACGCCGTGGACGCTATCGCGCAGCTCGGGCGCGTGGCGGGCAACGTCTTTGGCGGCATCGGCAACATCATCAACGCCGTATCGATCGACGGCCAGGGTCTCTTCGGCACCTTGGAGACGCTGACCCAGGGGTTTGAGGACGTTACCGGGACCGATGAGTTTCAGGCCGCGCTCAGTGCGCTGGCCGAGACCATGGCGGTGCTCTACAAGACGGCCGGTCCGCTGCTGGCTAAGGCCCTGGAGATCGTGGCCGGCGTGTTGCTCAAACTGTCGGGTCCCACTCAGTTGCTTATCGAGACTCTGGGGGGTTCTTTCGGCAAGATCCTGAAGGCGCTCGGCCCCGTGCTGATCACACTGGCCGAGTCATTGGGCCGACTGGTCGGGGCACTGTCTCCGCTCGTTGAGCTCGCCGCAGAATTGATCTCCGGAATCCTGCCGATCCTCACCCCGTTGTTCAAGGCGCTGGGTGACATATTCGTAACGATGGGTCCGACCATTGAGGAGGTAGCCAAGATTATCGGGTCCACCCTTTCCCCGATCCTGGAAAACCTCCCGCCGCTTCTGGAACAACTCCTGACCCCCTTGGTGACCCTCGCAGACACCCTCTTTCCCGCAATCCGTAACGCACTGACGACTCTCGGCCCCGACTTCACCGACCTGGGCGTTCAAATCGGGCTGCTTCTGGTTGAACTCGTCCCGTTGGCAGAGGAATTCAACAAGTTTCTGATCATCATCGCTGAAAAAGCCGGACCCGCAGTCGCACTCATTGCGGGTGCGTTGGTCGGAGCACTGGCGTTGTTGGCAAAGGCGCTTACGTTCATGGCCAAGGTGTTCACAGAGATCACCCTTCCTGTCATTCAAGCGTTCATTGACCTGTTGCAGGGCGACTTCAGAAACGGCAACGAGGCCGCTCGGCAGAATGTGCAAGACCTGACGGCCAAGGTACGCACGTTCTTTGACGGCATGGTCAACAAGGTGGAAGAAATCCTGAACCGGTACGTTGCGAAGCTGCGCGCCAAGGTGGCCGAGGGCGCGACGTCGTTTGTCAATGGCGTACTGGATATGCGCGAGCGGGCCCTGAACCGGATCAGTCAGATTCCCGGCGACCTACAGAACGCCCTCGGCAACCTCGGCAACCTGCTCTTCGCCCAAGGTGCCTCGCTCATCGGCGGACTGGTCAACGGCATCCAGTCCAAGATCGGCCAGGTGACCAGCCTGCTCACCGACCTGACGAACAAGATCCCCGACTGGAAGGGGCCGGCCGACAAGGACAAGAAGCTCCTCACCCCGTCCGGAGAGTTCCTCATGGACGGCTTGATCAACGGTATCCAGAAGTCCATCCCGCGGGTGCGCGCCGAATTGCAGGGGCTCACCATGAACATGCCGTCGTTCGCCGCCCCGTCGTCCATCTCCGCCCCCGCGTCCGGATCCATGGTCGCGCCCAACGTGTTCGTCTCCATCGGGAACGAGGCCGTGGACCAGTTCGTGACCACCCGCGTGGAGCAGGTCGACAGGCGCAACGTGCGCACCGCAGCCCAAGGAGTGCGTATCTGATGCCAGCCCAGGACACGTACGTCATCTTCACCGTCGACTTCACCGCGTCCCCCGGCACGGATACCGCCTTCACCATGGAGCGGTCCACCACAGGCCTCGTGGGGTCGTACATCACCATCGCTCAGAACGTGGCGCTGCTCGGCGAGGTGGCGATCTTCACCGACACCACGGCGCCGCTGGGCGTCCCGCTCTTCTACCGCGCCACCGGGAACGTCTCCGGGACCGTCCTCACCTTCACCGAACCGGCGGTCCCGGAGACCGGTGCGGTCTACCTCAAGGATCCTGGCCGGCCGTGGGCTGACATCGAGATGGACTTCTGTGAGGTAACCGAATCGGTGCACCCGCCGGAGTGCGGCACCCCCGACCCCGAGTTCGTGTGGGGCGGCTTCGGCGACGAGACATGGAACGAGGACGTAGGGCTGTTCCCCGTCCTGAACGCGGAGTACCCGGCGGATGTGTGGGCGCGCCGCAAGTTCCTCAACGGCTCACTGACGTTCTTCACCCGTACCCTGGACGCCATCGACCGGGTGTATGACCTCTTCACCGCAGGTGGACCTCTGCTCATCCAGGCCCCGTCGATCTACGGATGGGATGACCACTTCATCCAGCCGGGCCCGGTCCAGATGCAGCGGATCTCACGCGACCAGCGGATCCCGCTCCGGGCCTGGACGGTCCCGTTCGTCATTGTCGACCGGCCGGTCGACGTGCCCCAGGGCACCGCGTGCGCGAACTGGTGCGCCGTACAGGACGCCTTCCCCACGTACGGCGACTTCACCGCCACGCCCGGCACGTTCGCCGACCTCCTGTCCGGCGAGATCCTGTGCCCCGGGGGCGGCCCCTTCCCGCTGATCACCGACACGTTCACCCGCACCGTCGTTGACAGTTGGGGCGTCACCGACACCGGACAGACGTGGGCCACCTCGGGCGGCGTGCCCGCCAACTACGACGTCAACGGCACGACCGGACTCATGTCCTTCTCCGTCGCGAACGTGACCATGAACGCGGTCATCCCCGTCCCGGGCGCCGACGTGAGCGAGCGCATCGACTTCTCCGCCGCCTCGATCCCCACCGGCTCCACCTACACGGTGGGTCTGTGCGCGCGAGAGAACACCACCGCCAACCTCTACATGGCCCGCGTCTCCATCGCCGACACCACCGGCGTGATGACCCTGACGCTGCGCAAGCGGGTGGCAGCGGCCGAGACACAGCTGACCACGGTGCTGCCGGGATTCAGCTACGTCGCCAACGTGCGGTACACGATCCGCTTCGCCCTGGTAGGGACCAGCCTCATGGCCAAGGTGTGGCCGACGCTGGGCTCCGAGCCGGCCGCGTGGCAGACCACCACCACTGACGCCGATCTGGTCGCCGCCGGGGACGCCGGTCTCCGCGTGGGCATCGGCGCGGTCACCAACCCCCTGCCGGTCATCCTTTCCTTCGACAACCTGCGAGTGACTATCTGATGCTGACCTCATCCGATCTGTACAAGTCGTCCCTGCACGGGCCGCATCACAGGGTCGCGCGCATCGACGTGATGGACATCGACGGGAACGTCCTCGCCACGGGGGTGCCCGTGGTCAGCGGGTCCGTGTCGGCGCAGCTCACCAACCGGGTCACCCGCACCGCGTCGTTCACCCTGCCTGACGAGTGGTGGCCGCGCACCGCCACCTCCCCGCTATCCCCGTATCAGTCGGTCGTCCGCATCTGGGCGGGCACCGGGTTCAGTGACGGCAGCGAGGAACTCTTCCCGCTCATCACGGGCCGCGTGTGGAACGCCGCCCGTCAGCCGAACGGTGGCGTGTCGTTCAACATCGACGACCTTGCGGCCGACGTGGTGGCGTGCCGGTTCGAAGCGCCGGAGAAGTCGACCACCGCCACGATCCTCGACGAGATCCGGCGCCTGATCCTGGGCGCGATCCCCCAGGCCGTGTTCGGTACGGACGCCACGACCGACGCCCCCACCCCGCAGCTGGTGTGGGATGAGGACCGCGGGCAGGCGCTCGACGACCTGGCGCAGGCGGTGGGCGGGCGCTGGTACGCACTCGGCGACGGTTCGTTCGTGGTGCGCCCGTTCAACTACCAGCTCGGGCCCGTGGTGCAACAGTTCCTCGATGGACCGCAGGGGCTCATGTCCACGGCCACCACCGCCATTACCCGCGACGGCACCGCCAACAGCGTCGTCGTCGTGGCAGAGCGCATGGACGGAACCGAGCCAGTGCGCCGCATCGCCCGCGACATCACGCCCGGGTCGCCGACGGAGTTCGGGGGCAAGTTCGGCCGCGTCGTACAGGTCACCAAGATTCAGACGCCGCTCACCGTGGCCCAGGCGCAGACGGCCGCGCGCGCACAGCTTGCCGCAGTCACCGCTCTCGCCGAACAGTGGACCGCCGGCGTCGTCCCGGACTACACCATGGAGCCCGGCGACACGGTGCGTCTCGGCTACCGTGGATACTCGGCAGACCAGATCATCGACGGCATCACGTACCCCCTGGTGACGGGCAACACCATGTCGATGACCACCAGGTCCATCGGGACCACGACAGGGACGGACGAGTGACGATGGGCACCACGCTGAACTACGACATCCCCTACCCGGAGTGCGATCCGCCGCTCCGCAAGGACGCCTCGGACATCGCGGACTTCTACGATCTGGCGATCGCGGCCGACACCGCGCTGGACGGAGTCTACGATCTGGCGTTCGACTGGGTGTTCACCCCGGACGCGGTTCGCGTGGCCAGCGGCGCGGCGGTCGCGGCTGTCGGCCAGAACGTCACCCCCTTCTACAGCTCGGCCTCGATCTCCCAGGGCAACGGGATGGCGGACATCTCCAACGGCTGGGTGAACATCAACGAGCCCGGCCGGTACTGGATCGCGGCGTACATCTCCATGACCGCAGTCGGCATCACGTCGGTCCGGACCCGCTTCCTGCTCAACGGTGTCGCCGAGTCGAACTTCCAGACGCCCGGCTTCGCGGTCAACACCAACACGGCGATCGGGCAGTCGGTCGCCGTGCTCTCCGTGACGCAGCCGAACACGGCGCTCCAGACACAGGGCCGCCACAGCTCCGCCGCCGCACTGGCCTACACGTACACGTCCCGCCTGTGGTGCGTCCAGTTGGAGAAGTTCTGATGACCAACGTCAGCACCCAGACGATCGCTGCGTCGTCGGGCCCGTCTGCCCAGGTGCGCACCGGCACCATCGCAAGCGCGACCCTCGGGTCAGCCATCGTCGTGGTCGGGGGCACCGCCTTCCGCGCGAGCTACGTCCTGCCGTTCGGCGTCAACCCGTCCGCGGCCGACCTCCCGCGCGCGGGCGATCTCGTCTCCGTTGTGCGGCAGGACTCCTCGTGGCAGATCCTCGGCCGCATCGCCGGGGCCGGCGAGAACCTGCTCACGAACGGATCCTTCGAGGACTCCCCGGACGGCACGTTCCCGGTCACGTGGACGCTCTACAACATCACCTCGACGTCGTCGGCCACGGTCACGGACGATGTGTCCGTCGACGGGGGCAACTCGGCGCTTGTCCTCTCCAACTCGGCTGTCTCCGCTGAGAGCTTCCTGTACTCCGCGCCGGTGCCGGTGCAGCTCGGGGAGATCCTGACGCTCTCCGTCTACGCGGGCGCCTCGTTCGGGGCAGAGACCCCGGACCCGGTGAACGCCGGGCTGTACGCGCTGTGGTTCGCCAACACCACCGACCTGTACCCGACCACGTCGTCCGCCGATTCCCTCATCGCCGCGGCCACCGCGCTCCCCCAGGCACCGCCGTTCACGCCCCTGTCCGGCACGGTGACGGCCCCGGTGAACGGCTACGTCAGAATGGGTCTCCGCACCACCGCGATGAACACCACCGGCGTCGTATGGGACTTCGCCACTCTCCGCCGGAATGAGGTCTGATGCCCGCCAACACGCCCCTCGGAATCAGCTACCCGCTGTACTCCGACGCGATCTCCACCACCCAGGCACAGTTTCAGGACATGGCCACCGACATGGACACGTTGGTGCAGCAGCTTGAAGACCGGCTGACCGCGGCGTCCACGCGCCCCACCTGCAAGCTCTCCGGGATCGCCAATCAGCTCGTGGCCCCGGCGACCAACGTCACCGTGGTGTGGGCGGCGGAGGACTTCGACAACGACAACATGGCGAACATCGGGGTGAACGCCACCCGGATCCAGCTCATCGACCAGGGCATCTACCTGGTCGGAGCGTCCATAGCCCTGTCCAACACCCTCGGCACGTACGGGGTGAGCGCCACCATCGTCAACTCGGCCGGCGTCGGCGGCGGTGTGCAGACCATGCGCGGCGTGTCCAGCAACCTCGACACCACGCCGGGCCAGACATACATCAACCCCCAGTCGATGGTCTACGCCGACGGCATCACCACGGTGGACGTCACGGTCGTGGTCCGGCAGAACAGCGCGGCGGGCATCAACATTCAGGACCGGAATTTCTGGGCCACCAAGGTCAGCAACGGCGGGGGAGGATTCTGACATGGGCGTCACACCGAACCGGGGGTACCCGTACCCGGACCCGAGTTCCCCGATGCGGATCACGGAGGACTTGCAGGCGCTGGCCGAGGCGTACGACGCCGACCTCAAGTCCGTACAGGACACGGTCCAGCAGCGCGTCATGTTCCGGGCGACCGCGTCGGCCCGGCAGGCGTACGGCGCGGGCGCCACAGCGACCGTGTCGTACGACGTCCTGGAGGAGAACAATGGCGGGGCGCTGGCGGCCGGCTCCACCTCCATGCCGCGCGACACGTTCATCCCGAACATCCACGGCATGTGGATGTTCACGGCCACGGTGTCCTACCCACAGTGGCTGAACATCGGGTGGGTGTCCCTGGAGCTGTACTCCACGTTCCTGGTCGCGTCGGCCAAAGCCACGGAGATGCCGAACAACGCCGACGGGAACCGCACCATCTCCGTGACCGGGATGCAGGAGATGACCGGCACCGGCACGGGTAACTCCATCCGTGCCATCCTCACCACCAACGTGGCGGGCACACGGTCGGTGTTCCCGCTCTTCTCCCGAAGCCTCACGGGCTTCCTCGTAGCAAGGATCTGACCATGACCAAGACGTTCGTGCTCGACCTGGCGGAGCGCGTTGCCGCGACGTTCCTCGGCGCCGCTCTCGCCTTCCTGGTCACCAACGGGATCGACCTGACCAGCCTCAGCGTGTGGCAGGGCGCCGGATTCGCCGGGGTCACTGCTGCCATGGCGCTGCTCAAGGGGGTCGCCGCGCGCTACATCGGCGACAAGGCGTCCGCCGGACTACTGAAGTAGCGCAGCGAGAAGCCCCACCGTGGGGGACGGTGGGGCTTCTCTGTGGAACCGAGAGCGTCACTTCTCTCGGGGCCCGTGGGTGCAACCGGGCCGGATGGTCTAGAAGGGGGCTCCACCACCGAACGGGTTCTCTTCCTTGGCGGTGGCGGGCGACGCGGCAGCGACCGTACGGTTGGCGAGGAACTCCCGGGCGATCCGCTTGTCGTCCTCGGTCGGGTCGATGAGACCCCACGGGTTACCGACCCCGGCGCCCTTGTCCTTCTTGTACGTGTCGATCCTGGCGAGCACCAGGGATCCGGGCTTGAAGGTACGGTCCGGGGCAACTGCCCCAACGATGCGCTCCTGGCCGAACCACACGCCCTTGTGCTCGGGGCCCTCAAGGTACTTGCCCGTTGCGTTGCGGTCGGAGAAGATCTGCACCGGGCCCTGGCCGTCGACCGTGGTCACGGTGGCCGTCAGACGATCGGCTGTCTTGGACGCGTCACGGGCGTTCGGAACATCCGTCTCGTACTTGGTCGGCGCGATGAGCACCAGACGTCCCTTGAAGGACTGCGCTGAGGCGAACTGCGATGCGATGACAGCCGGGGTGGAGAACGGGTCGGTCATGGTTTCGGGTTCCGTTTCTGTGTCGGGTTCTGTGGTTGGCGCCCTGCCCCGTCAAAAGTGGCAGGGCGCCGTGTCCGTTTGGTGTAGGTTCGGGATGGACTTCCCTGCTTATGACTCTTCCGACCAGTTGAGCCGAAGCCTCACCGAATCTTTCGCCCGATCCAGGGTGTTGGCCAGAAGCCGTTTGCCCTTCACGGTGGGTCGTAGACTCGCTCCGCATCCGGGATTCGAACCCGGATCTCCCACCTGGATGGTGGGCACTCTGCCGTTGAGCTACTGCGGAACCTCCGTCACCGGCCGACTGCGAGGCGTCCGGTGGGAGTCTTTGGGAGGGGAGCGGATTCTGTCCGAGCGTTGGATGGGAGCCGCTCCCCCTTGTGCATCTACAACGTATCCCGCGGGCCCCGCGATGTCAACATCGGGCATCTACCCGCTTACGCCGGCCGCGCGGAGAGTCGACTGAGCAAGCTGCACCAGGTGGTTGAGCTCCATCGGGTCGACCCCGGCGACCTTTGCTTCCTGCCACAACACACCAGCCTCCCGCACCGACCGAACGTCGGAGAACTCTCGGTCCCAGTCCCGTTCCGCGGGGCGCCCAACGGCGCTCCAGTCGTCCGGAGCGGACCACGCGACCGGCTTTGCCCGAACGCTGTCCGCTGCCCTCACAGTGGCGCACAGCTCCGCGTGGCGGCCTCCCCGTGCGAGGTCCGTGCGCAGGAGGGAGACCTGTCCGGCCTTCGGGCCCTTCACCGGCGTGTGCATGACCAGCCCGTAGTCCGTGGCTACCCGGTACTTGGGTGCGTGCCACACCTTGGCCTTGTGGTCCCAGGTGCCGAACTCGTTGTACGCCGTGGCGTAGACCCACTCCTGAGCTTCGATCTCCGACCACCCGAAGTCCATCGACTTGCCGGACTTGACGTCGGCCATGACGTACGTGCCGGTCGGCTCGTGAAAGAGGACCCTATCGAACTGCCCACCGATCCCGCCGTACTGGCCGAGGAATACCGCCTGCTCGATCATGTCCGGGACGACGCGGAAGCCGGCCTCATCCAGCGCCGCCTTGTACTTCCGGGCCAGTTCCCGGTACTCCTTGGGCACCTGCGCCAGGGTCGCGGTACCGGCGTCGAGATGCTCCGTAATCGTGTGGAACATCGTCCCCGCGTCGGACCCCGACCGGCTGCCCGCCGCCTCGCCGAGCATGCGGGCGATCGCCTGCAACTGATCCTTGTGCTCCTCGTGGTTCAGTCCGCGTGCCTGAGCCACCAGATCCGGCCGGAGCACGGCCCCCATGACCACGTTGCGCTGCTGCCAATCGGTGATGCCCGCCTGGTTCGACGCGGCCTTCACCAGGGTGGACGTCCGCGTGAACGGCTTGACGTTCCCATTCTTGTGCCGGTTGTACTCCCCGGTGCGCGGGTCCTTGATCAGGTAGCCGTACCGGTTGGTGAGCGGGTCGTCGTCGCGCTCCGCCGGAGCCACGATCGTGACCGGAGCCGGAGCTGTGAAGAGGTCCGCGGCGGGCGCCGACTCAGGCATCTTCACGTTCGCAGCGGTCGGCCGCTCCCACGCGGTCGGCACAGGAGGCTGCTCCGCGTCCGTCACGCAGTCGCGGCACTCGTACCCGCCCTCCCCGTCGGCGCGCACCTCGTCGCCCGCCTCGAACCCCTCTCCGCCCTTCTCGCAGATCCCGGGGAACGCGGCGCTGAACCACGGACCCGGCTTGCTCCCGGTGTAGATCGGAGCGGGCCCTGCGAACGCATCCAGCACCGGGACCGACGTGATCGTCACCGCCCCGACTTCGGTCTCTTGCGGGCACGTCGCCCGCGTGTGCCCCGGTTCCCGGCACGTCCCGCACTTACGCTCTGCCATGATCTCCCCTTACGATGGAGAGAGCGCCCCCACTCACCGGGGGCGCTCTCGCTTTCTGTCAGTGCTTGTACGTACCTGCGATGACCAGGCAGACACCGATCACGATGACCGCGACCCAGCCGATCACTTGTTGACGTCCCGGATCCCCTGCGAGATTCCGGCGGTCGTGGTCGGGACGAGGATGCTGTTACCGGACGCAAGGTCCGTGACGGTGGACTGTCCGGTCGGCGTGCCCGCGTCGGTGACCACGATCGCGGGGGTGTATTCCTTGTCAGCCATTTGTCTTTCCCTTTCGGCAGATGCACGGGTACTGGCGCTTGCAGTAGGGGCACACGTTCTTCACGGGCGCTCCGTTCTCTTGATGCCCTAAGTAGACATGAATGAATCGATCGTGTCAAGCCCTACCGCGGGACGTGCCGGTCGAACAGCTGCGACTTGAAGACGATATCGATCGCGTCTGACACCTCTCCTGCACGCAGCCCCTCGACCGGGATGCCCATCCGGCCGGCCAGAGCGACGACCTTCTCCGAGGGCTTCTTCTTCCGCCACGCTGCGCCCTTGTGGACGCCGAACGTCTCGTAGTCCTCGGCCACCGCCTCGCCCCACGCCATCGCGCTGCCGACGTCCAGCCCGGTGTACTGCGTGCGCACCCACTTCGGCGCGCCCTTGGTCACCGTGCACACGTCCCAGGCCCCGTCGCCCGGCCACAGGAACACGGTCGTGTCCCCGCACCCGATGAACATGACGCCCTTCTGGGTGCGCGACCACGCCTTGTCCGACGCGGCGAAGAGACTGATCTCCTTGTTCTTCAGGGCGAACGCGATGGAGCCCTGCCGCGGTACCTCGTTGGCTTCCTCCGCCTCCCGCACCACCGCGTCGGCCAGCAACTCGCCCGGCTTGAGCGACATCACGGCCCCGGGCTCAAGGTCGATGAGCGTGCACAGCTTGTTGGAGGAGGCGCCGACCAGATCAAGTACCAGGGCATCCGACTTGCCGGGGTACGGGCGGAGCACTCGACCAACCATCTGGATGTACAGCGAGTTGGACTGCGTCGGCCGCGCGATCACGGCGCACGATGCCCACGGCGCGTCGAACCCCTCAGTCAGCACCATGCAGTTCACCAGCACCTGCACCTGCCCCGTGCGGAACTCCTCAAAGATGAGTCGTCGCTCCGGGCCCGGGGTCTCCCCCGAGATCGCGGCCGAAGGGATGTCGGCCATGTTCAGCGCGGCGGCCGTCTCCTCAGCGGTGGCCACGGTCGGTGTGAACACCACCCCCTGCCGGTCGGCCGCGTGCTCCTTGTATGCGCGGGCGATGACCTTCTCTGCGCCCGCCGCCTCCATCGCCTCGCCCAACTGGCCGGCCTGGTAGTCGCCCCGCGAGGTTTTCACAGATCCCATGTCGAGACCTGCTACGTCGATGCGCACTGCCTTGACGTCGGAGAGGTACCCCCGGGAGATCATCCACAGGAGAGAGCGGCTGAATACCACCTCCTCCCACACGGACCCGAGACCGACCCCGTCGCCGCGCGCCATCGTCGCCGTGACCCCGAGCTGTAGCGCATCGGGGAAGGCGGCGTACACCTTCTGGTACGAGGCAGCCGCGGCGTGGTGGCACTCGTCCGTGATGATCAGGCCGACGTCTCCGAAGATGCCCTGGTCGCCCTGCACTCGGGCGATCCGCCTCCCGCTGGGGGTGGCCAGCGTCTGCACGGAGCAGACCATGACGTCGGCATCTGTGTCGTCGTCCTTGGCCTTCACCTTGCCGACGTTCAGGTCCGGCGCGATGGACCGCAGCTTGGCGATCGCCTGATCCGCAAGCTCATCGCGGTGCACCAGGATGATGACGCGAGACGCTCCCTGCATGTCTCCGATCGCGTTCTCGCGCTTGCTCTGCCGGAGAAAGAACTCCTTGACCAGCTGCGAGAACACGACCGTCTTGCCGGCCCCGGTGGGGAGCACGATGGCAGGACGCTGCATCCCGTCGGACCACGCCGCGAACACGGCGTCGATCGCCTCGGTCTGGTAGTCGCGCAGCTTGAGCTCAGTCATCGTCGCCCACCTTGTACTGCACGAGGTGGACCTGTCCGCGAACGGCGGTGGCTGCCGGGTGCTCGCCCCGGAACTGATCCTCTGCGTTCTCCTTCAGGGCGTCCCCGATCGTCTCGTACGCCGCGGCGGTGGCCAGCAGCGTGGCGTAGCAGACGTCCTGACCGGGGAGCAGCCCGACCACGTTGAGGTACGCCATGCCGACGTACCGGCCAGGCCCCTGAAGCTCTCGGTCGTCTCGCGTCTCGGTCCACTCGGTCATCGCGCCATCACCCACACGACCAGGAGAAACAGACCGACCACGAAGATCAGGTTCCTGTTCGCTCGATTCCTCCGGCGCCGGGCCGCAGCCGCTCGGCGCCCATCTCGGTACATCCCCACTACTCCCACTCCTTCATGACTCGGTTCACGATTGGGTACCACCCAGCACACACCTGACGCACAACAGTGATCCGCACGAGCGCCCCGCCCGGTGTGCGGTACGCGCCACCGACCGCGCGTTCCCCGCGTCGATGCACGGCCGGCAGCTGCACCCGAGGTCGCTGTACGTGTACCACTTGCCGTGTCCGGCCCGGTCGCGCATGGAGGGGTCCAACTCGGCGCGCGCCTTGATGTCCTTGCGCCACTTCCGGCGCTGCTCCGGCGTTCTCATTCACCCGGAACCGTTCTCTCGTCGACCTCGAACTCGTCCTCGACCGACGCGACGACGAGATCCCAGGACCCCTTTACCGCGGCCTGCTGCTTCTCCGTCTTGTGCAGGCGCATCGCCGTGGTGTGGGTGTAGGTGCTGTTGGGGAGCGCCTCACGACGCGCTCGGGTCCGCTCCAGGTCAAGGGTGGCGCGCGCCTGGGACAGCTTCAGGTCGGCAAGTACGACCGGGTGGATACTCACTGTGTCTCCTCCGTCGGGAAGTTCGGGCGGATCAGATCCAGGTGCACGAGGTACGCGACCAGGGACGCGACGTTGGTGGTGCCGGTGATCGTGATCATCTGCGTGATGAGGCGGTCCACAGTGCCCGTGCTGGTGCGCGTCAGGCACGCCGCGTACTTCCGGGTGCAACCCTCGGCCAGCAACTCCGCCAGGGTGAGTTGGGTGGGTGTCAGCCGCGGCTTGAGGGTCCGCACAGGCGGGCTGTCGCCCTCGGCTACAAGGTGCGTACCGACGTGCCCCGCCGGCTTGATGCACCCAGAACCGATCGAGCGGTCCTCTCCGTAGGTGCAGGCCCCGTCGGTGGCGGTCATCACGTGCGGTCCACGGCGGGAAAGTCGGCATCCGTCATGACGAGGTGGCCGGAGATGAGCAGCCGCGCGACAGTGGACGTGGTGTTCACGGTCCCCGCCACCCGGTAGGTGTTGTTCAGGATCCGGCTCAGCGTCGGCAGGCTGATGCCGAGGTGGTCGGCTGCTTCCTGGCGGGTGCCGCCGCGGGCGAGGATCATCAGCACGTCGACGTGGTCGGTGGTGAGGGGCGGGATGATGAGCGTCATGCGTTCCTCCTGGTTGAATGAATCGATCGTGTCACGGAGATGCGCCAGTGTCAATGTCGGGCATCACGCCGTATCCTCGGGGGCATGGAGACGCAAGCACGCACCCTCATCAAGAAGAAGCACGCGGCCGCGCTGGCCGGCGTCAACATCCGCACCATCAAGCGGTGGGCGGAGAGCGGCCGCATCACGGAAGACCGGGACCCGGCGAACGGGCGCCCCTGGTACGTACGAGAGGAGATCGAATCCATCCAAAAGCGGCACCGGAAAAGCGCCTAGTCGGGTAAGACAGCAGATCCAGTAAAACTCGCGTAAGGTAAATCCTCTAGGGCTTCACCGGATCTGCTGTCTTACCCGACTAGATCGCGAATTTCAGCAGGTCAGGCACCCTCGCACAGCAGAACGCCCGACGGGCCTCTTACTCCCGTCGGGCGTTCATCACCTTGCTACACGCACTGAAAGGCTAGCACCAGTGGACTTTCCGCAGTTGAACGATGCGCACATGGCCGAGGTCATCGAGCAGTCCGCAGTCCTTCCCGAGGTGGCCGCCGCACGGGGGTACATGACCATGACGGGCACCGCTGAGGAGGACGCCACCCTGGAGCGGGACGGCTTCACCCCCTACACGCGCGGCAGGGAGGGGCTCTACCCCCTTCTGTACGTCCCGATGCACCGCCGCAACGGTGAGCTCGCCGGCGTCCAGATCAAACCGGCGACCCCGTTGCTCCGGATGCGCGTCGACGGCAGCCCTGTCCCACGGAAGTACGAGACGCCCAAGGGCGCGCCGCTCTGCATCGACGTCCCCGCGTTCACCCGCGCCAAGCTCGACGCCGAGGACGGGCCTGAGGAGACGCCCCTGTGGGTCACCGAGGGCATGAAGAAGGTCGACTCACTTGTCTCCCAGGGCTGCGCCGCACTCGGCGTCTCCGGCGTCTACAACTGGCGCCAGGGAACCGGCGTCCTCGGGGACTGGGAGGAGATCCCCCTCAAGGGGCGCGTGATGGTGCTCTGCTTCGACGCCGACGCATCGAGCAACCGCAACGTGCAGCAGGCCATGAAGCGGCTCGGAGCGTGGCTGTGCAGCCGCGGGGCCAAAGAGGTCAAGTACATCGTGGTCCCCGCCGAGGTGGCAGGCGTGCCTGTGAAGGGCGTCGACGACTTCTTTGCGGCCGGCGGGGACACCGCCACGCTGGCCGCTGCCGCTACCGCTACGGCGCCCGGAGCGGTAGCGGCAGATGCGTCCTTCACCGACGCGTTCCTGGTGGAAGAGGCGGCCGATGAGGCGCTCTCCGGGAAGTACTGCTGGTCCGCCGGACTCGGCTGGATGGCGTGGACCGGCAAGGTGTGGCGTGAGGTCTCCGACGTCGAGCCCGTGGAAGCGATCCGGCAGTGGGCGAGCAACCGGTACGACGGGGCGCTGGCCGCACAGGCGGCGGACAAGGCGGCAAACCTGACGGGGAAGATCTCCGGGTGGCGCGGCGTGCTGAGCAAGTCCCGGCTGCGCGCGCTGCTGGACCTGTCTCGCGGCGTCGACTCCGTGCAGCGTCGGGCCGAGGACTTCGATGCGGACCCCGACTTGCTGACCGCTCTCAACGGCACGGTGCACCTGCCGACCGGCGCGCTGCGCCCGTTCTCCCCGGACGACCTGATGACCAAGATCGCGGGCGCGGAGTACCGCCCCGGCTACACCCACCCGATGTGGGACAAGGCACTGACCGCGCTCCCCGATGGCGTGCATGACTGGTATCAGGACCGGATCGGTCAGGCTGCTACCGGCTACCCGGTGGCGGACCACCAGTTGGTCATCGCCCATGGGTCCGGCGAGAACGGTAAGTCCACCATCGTGAACGCGGTGTACGGCGCGCTCGGCGGGTACGGAGTCGTCATCTCCGATCGCGTACTCATGGCGTCCCCCGATGCGCACCCCACCGAGCTCATGGATCTGCGGGGTGCGCGGTACGCAGTCCTTGAGGAGACGCCCGAGGAACGGCACCTCAACACCCAGCGGATCAAGACCACCCTGGGCACGGAGATGATCACGGCCCGGCGCATCCGTCAGGACACGGTTTCCTTCGCCACCACGCACAGCCTGTTCATCAACACCAACCACCGGCCGATCGTTACGGAGACGGACCACGGCACCTGGAGGCGCCTGTGCCTGCTCTCCTTCCCGTATACCTTCCGCAAGCCTGGCAAGGCGCTCACGCTGGCCACAGACCGGCAAGGAGACCCCAGCCTTCAGTACGCACACCACAATCCCGACGTCCGCGCGGCGGCGCTCAGCTGGATGGTGGCGGGGGCGGTCAAGTGGTACGCCCGTGACCGTCAGATGATGGAGAACCCGCCGGAGATCGAGCGGTCTACCCGTGAATGGCGCGCCGAGACGGACCAGATCATCGGCTTCAGTGATGAGTGCCTGGTCTTCAACCCGGAGGACTTCACTCAGTCGTCCGTGATGCTGACCGCCTTCAACACGTGGGCGGGCGACGCGGGCCACCGGCCGTGGAACGACAAGACGTTCGCGTCCCGGTTCGGCGGGCACGAGGCGATCAAGGGCAGGAAGGTGACGACCGGCCGCAAGTCTGCCGGTGGCCGACAGGTGCGCGGCTGGTTCGGCGCAGCGATCAACCGTGGAAACGGTCAAGGTCCTGCCGGCGGGGGCTCCCCGTTCGAGGGCCCGTCCGAGCCCGACGCGGACCCCGAGCCGGATCACTTTCGCGACAGTGCGGAAGTGATCAAGGGCTTCGTCCCGTTCGACATCGAGACAGGCAGCGCCGACGACCTGTTCTCCGCCCCGGTCGGCGAGTACGTGAAGCTGGTCGGCGTCGGTGATCGGGTGGTGACTGCCTCCCCGCCGGACCTGATGACTGTCACCCGGGGAATGAAAGCGCTGCCCCTGGTCGGGGTGAACAACTTCTTCTTCGACTCGATCGCCATGGACTGGCACCACGGCGTCCCTGTGGAGGAGACGATCATCGGGGGCCGGGATCTGCGCATCGCCGCATTCCAGAACGACCCGCCCACCAGCTACGAGACGGCATCCGGGCCCGGCTTCAAGCGCTACAGCATGGACGCCCTGTCGGAGCGCTACCTCGGTCGGCCCGGCAAGTCGGGACTCGGCGAGGCACTGGCAAAGGAGTTCGGCGGGTGGGACCACATCCCGGCGAGCGACCCACGCTACGTCGAGTACCTGCGTGAGGATCTGAAGGTCACCGCAGAGCTGGACGCTGCCATCCCGTGGGATCCCTACGAGGCGCGTGAGGCGCGCGTCTGCGCCATCACGGCGCGCACCACGCTCAACGGGTTCAAGGTGGACCTGCCCGCCCTTCAGGGACGCGTACAGGAGGACGCCGAGCGCTCGGCCGCGGGCAAGTTGATGCTCTCGCAGGAGTACGGATTCCCCCTGACGACCAAGGGTGGCGGGGAGTCGGCCGCACCGCAGCGCACAGAGGCAGGGAAGAAGGCGTTCGAGGCGGCGCTGTCCGGGCTCGGGTTCCCCGTGGCCAGTTGGCCCCGGGGCAAGGACGGGTCGCTGTCCCTGAAGAAGGAGACGATGGCGTACGCGCTGGCCCACGCCGAGAAGAACGTGCCCGCGGCCGTGCCGGTGATCGAGGCGGTCCAGGGCATGAACGGGCTGCGCACCACCGCGGCGAGCCTGCTGGGCAACGTCATCGTCGACCGCGTGCACTACACCTTCGAGCCGTTCCAGACCACGGGCCGTTGGAGCTGTGGCCTCACGGTCCTGAAGAAGGGCGTGCCGGACAGCGAGCGGTACTACCTGCTGCCCGAAGACGAGGAGGTTCTGGTCAGCATCGACCTTGACCAGATCGACATCCGAGCGGTGGCCGCGCACTCCCAGGACCCGAACCTCATCGCGCTGCTGAACGACCCCACGCGCGACTTCCACCAGGAGATCGCCGACCGGACCGGCGTCGACCGCAAGCCAGCCAAGACACTGGACCTGGGGTGGCTGTACGGGCGCGGCATGCGCGGCATGGTCGAGAACACGGCAGGCGTCACGATGGAGGCGGCGCAGAACCTGGACAGCTACATGCGCGCGGAGTTCTCCAAGGTGGTCGAGTGGCAGAACCGGGTGCGTGCGCTGGGCGAAGAGGGCACGTTGATCGACAACGGGTTCGGCCGGAAGCTGCGCGTGGACCCGGACCGGGCGTACACCCAGGCTCCGGCCATGTACGGCCAGTCCACCACCCGTGACCTGATTGCCGAGGGGCTGCTCACGCTGGCCGCTACGGCGCCGGAGATCCTGCCCATGCTGCGCGTCATCGTTCATGACGAGGTGGTGCTCAGCGTGCCGCGCAAGGACCGTGAGGAGGTGGCCCGTACGGTGCAGTCGGCCATGTCCCGCATGTGGGCGCCGGCCGGTGCCTCGATCCCGGTCAGCATCACTGCCGGGCAGGGCAAGCCGTTCGTGTTCGGCACCACCTGGGGCGCCCTCTACGAGAAGTGAGGCGATCCGCTTGACACGATCGATTCATTGATGTCTACTTAGGGCATCGCAACGGGAACGGAACAGAACGGCATCGGGAGTGTGGTGGCTACCCCGATTAAGTGCGGTATAAAGCCTGGATCTTGAGTCGCGGAAGACCACTCCGCCCCGGACGGAAGTCGGCTCAGAGGCAAGGTGAGTACCAGCCGCACCAGCCCAGACCGGACCGTTCCCGTTGTGACACCACCGATCACAGGGAGTGGACATGAATCAGAAGATGACGGAGCGAGAGATCGCGTACATGGTGTCTCAACTTGAGTCGGGGGCGGCGGTTCTCATCGAGACCGACGACCGGGATGGGCGGATTGCGTGGATCGCTGGCATCGAGAACCAGACTTCCTTCGGTGACTGGCAGGCCGAACGAGCAGAGCGTAGAGCTAGCACCCACTGACCGGCCCCGCTCCATCGCCCCCGTACCGCACGCCGGTACGGGGGCAGGGGTGGTAGAAGAACCGATCACAGGGAGCAGGACATGCAGAAGCGAGGGAGGCC
>Ga0193752_1000474_pt1 | contig 38658 bp, 28 predicted proteins | sample H1c1metaG_FD_144924 | JGI IMG/M metagenome (GOLD analysis project Ga0193752, IMG submission 144924) | Soil microbial communities from a riparian zone of the East river system, Colorado, United States - H1c1 | ecosystem: Environmental > Terrestrial > Soil > Riparian zone | place: USA: East River... | reverse complement strand
GCTAATTTAACAACAACAATGTACATTTAACCCAGTTTTCATAGGGTACGGATTAAAAACGGGCCAGGGTTTCTACCCCGGCCCAATTTTTTTTAAGCAAATCCCGTTAAAATAATGTTACAATTCCATAACAATTTTTTCAAAATGATATCCCTTTTCAGAAAAATATTTTAACACTGCGGGCAGTGTATATCGCAATCTTTCAAAAGCTTTCTCACTATCATGAAACACAATAACAGAACCACTTTTGGTGCTTTTTAAAACATTATCCAAACATTTTTCAGGTGTAATGTTTGTATCAAAATCTCCGCTCAATACACTCCACATAACTATTTTAAAAGGCTCATTTAAATGTTGCAATTTTTTTTTTTGTTGAGAAGTCATTCGTCCATAGGGGGGTCTGAACAAAGGAGAATCAATAAAGTTGCGGGCCTCTAAAATATTTTGCAAATATTTTGCATTTGGGGTTTTCCAGCCATTTAAGTGGTTATGGGTATGGTTTCCAGCCGTATGTCCCTGCTCCAATATCCTTTTATAAACGCCAGGATGCTCCGCCACGTTCTTGCCTATGCAAAAAAAGGTAGCTTTGGCACCGAATTTGTCTAATTCATCCAGCACAAATGGGGTGATCTGCGGGTGTGGGCCATCATCAAAGGTCAGGTAAATGGCTTTTGGGGTTTCAGGCATCTCCCAAATACTATCCCTGAACAATTTACTTACCCACTTTGGCGTTTTTGCTAAGTAAAACATAAGGCAAATTATATTTTTAACCTGATTAAACCATTTTGTATAGATACAGTCTTACCTGAACAAAACTCCAAAAATCAACACTTAAAAATCAACAATTTATGAAAATTAAACAATTTCTGTTTGCATTTGCCATGCTCTCATTGGCCATTGGCTTTAATTCCTGTAAGAAAAATGACGAAACACTTGCTGAAGAATTCGAAAACACTTTTGAAGCAAGTGGTAACCAGGCTGTTTCTAACAACCTCTCGCAGGATGCTGAGGATGTATTTTTAGAAGTTGCTCAGGACAATAATATTGCCGGCAATTTTGCCCCGGAGCCTGTAAATAATATTATTCCTTGTGCTACAGTTACCATTACCCCTCTTGTTGGATTCCCAAAAACAATCGTGATTGATTTTGGCACATCATGCACCCACAACGGCATAACACGCAGTGGTAAAATAAATATTACAATTACTGATTCTGTAAGAAAGCCGGGCAGCCAGGCTACGATGACCTTTACCAACTATTTTGTTAACCTCTATAAGGTAGAAGGAACATATACCTGGACAAACACCAGCACAGTTGGTACCAGAAGCTGGACAAGGGTTACCACAGGCGGAAAAATAACAGCACCCGACGGCCGTTGGTGGAATCATGACGGCACAAGGACTGTAACCCAAACTGCAGGTGTTGGTACTGCAACTCCAATAGATGATATTTTTTCTGTTTTCCCTGGTACGCACACAGTTACAAACTCATCTAATATCAGCAGAACCTGTACAATTGAGGAAGCCCTGCAAAGGAAAGTTGCCTGTGCAAACATTGACAAAGGCAAAATAAAAGTTCAGGGGCCAAATCATTATGCAGTTATTGATTTTGGAGATGGAACATGCGATAATTTAGCTACCCTGTCAATTAATGGCAGAACGCCAAGAACGATCATCTTACGCTAATTTTCATATAATATTCATATGCAACCGTCCAGCCTGAGGCTGGACGGTTTTTTTGTATCAACCATTTTAAACAATCCCTCAGGCTTATCTTTGCAGCATGAGTAAAGTAAGAGTTAGGTTTGCCCCAAGTCCTACAGGTGGGCTGCATTTAGGTGGCGTACGCACCGTTTTATATAATTACCTGTTTGCCAAAAAACAAGGAGGCGACTTTATTGTACGTATTGAAGATACCGATCAGACCAGGTTTGTAGAAGGCGCCGAGGAATATATCTTTAACTGCCTTAAATGGTGTGGTATGGAGCCGGATGAAAGCCCCTTACATGGCGGACCCTTTGCCCCATACCGCCAGAGTGAAAGAAAAGAGCTCTACAGGAAATACGCAGAACAATTAGTCAACGATGGTTTCGCCTATTATGCATTTGATACGCCCGAAGATCTGGAAAAAATGAGAACCGATTTTAAAACTGCAGAAAATCCTTCCCCACAATATGATGGTAATGTGCGTATGCAAATGAAGAATTCGCTGACCTTACCGGAAGATGAAGTAAAAAAATTGCTGGCCGAAAATGCCCGTCATGTGGTACGCATAAAAATACCGGCCGGAGAAACGATCTTATTCACCGATATGATACATCATGAAGTGAGTTTTGATTCATCACTGGTAGATGATAAGGTTTTACTGAAAGCTGATGGCATGCCAACTTATCACCTGGCTGTGGTTGTAGATGATCATTTAATGAAAATTACCCACACCTTCCGGGGCGAAGAATGGTTAAGCAGTGCACCGGTGCATGTATTGCTTTGGAAATATCTTTTTGGACTGGAGCATATGCCCCAATGGGCGCACCTTCCATTAATAATGGGCCCCAGTGGTAAACTGAGCAAACGTGACGGCGCTAAATATGGTTTCCCGGTATTTGCTATGAACTGGACCGACCCAAAGACCAATGAACTTACAGAGGGCTTTAAAGAAAGAGGATTTTTACCGGAGGCATTCATTAACCTGTTAGCTGTACTGGGCTGGAATGATGGCACAGAACAGGAATTATACAGCATGGAAGAACTGATCGAAAATTTCAGCATGGACCGTGTGCATGCAGCGGGTGCCAAGTTCGATTTTGAAAAAGCAAAATGGTTCAACCAGGAATGGATAAAAAGATTGCCTGTTACAAATTACCAGGAGAGGGTTAAGGATATATTTGAATCGAAAGGTATTGAAATAAAGGATGATGCCTACTTTACAAAAGTGCTTGAATTAGTAAAAGAACGCTGCGTTTTACTTACTGATTTTTATACCCAGGCTGCTTTCTTTTATGTGGCTCCATCTACCTATGATGAAGCATCTGTTAAACCAAAATGGGATAACGAAAAGAACGGATTTTTTACAACCTTGGTAACGAAATACAATAGCGTGTCAGAGTGGAAAGTAGAGGCCCTGGAAACTGAATTCAAAAACCTGGCAACAGAAAAAAACATTAAGGTTGGTGAATTACAAATGATCTTGCGGGTGATGCTTGTTGGCTCCAAGATGGGGCCCGGCGTTTTTGTTATAGCAGAAACTATTGGCAGTGATGAAACAGTGAGCAGGATAGAAAAAGCACTGGGCGTTTTTTCACAATATTAAACTTAACATGACCTTATTGGTCAAAACACAAATTATTATATGAAATGAGCCACAATAAAAGTTGAAATCAACCAAACTGTTTATAGGCGAATTCCATGTGACCAAAATAAAATAAACTTAACACATGAAACAACTGCTTTCTGTATTTATTGTGATCGGTTTCCTGTCCTGCGGTAAATCTTCAACGGATCCGATACCACCTTTATACCCGGTTGTTGACAGTTTTACTGTATCGGTGATCAATGGATATGGTAACGGAAAATTTAAAGTTGGTGATACTGTACATATCTTCAGCCTTGCCGTTGCTGATAACCAGATATTTGATAAATGGAACAGTAGTGAAACAGCACTTTTAAATGGAGCGGAAGAATGGCATACCTGGTTTATTATGCCCAACAGGAATGTTTCATTTACCGGCAGTTTAAAAATCATTACTCCTGTTTTCTTAAACTTTGAACAAATAAGAGGAAGAGACAGGATGAAACCGGTTTATTCCTACTTTCCTGCAGGGCATAAAGGTTTTGTTTATCTTTTACATGGTACAGGCGGTAGTGCGCTGAATACTTTTAATAATTATGAATTTAAGCAGTTGTGTAAAGAGCTGATCAATGACAATTTTGGTGTGATCATTACCGAGTGTGAAGAATCTACAACAGGCGTTGATGCCAATGGAGATGGTAAAATAAGATGGCTGGCTGCACCGGCAGACTCAGTTACCAATGTTGATTATGCCAATATCAAGATCATTACCGATACTTTTTACAATCGTGGAGTTACCAACCGCAGCAAATTGCGTTATTCAACCGGTATGAGTAATGGCGGAAATTATGCTGCATATCTTTCAGCTTATTACAAACATAAAGCCGGGGTAAGTTATTGCGCCCAGGCAGGTGCTGTTTCACTCACAACATTAACTCCGCTGCAATTTTGCATGGCCAGGTTCGATAATAATGAAAATGTAGGCTCCGCAGGAAATGCAGCTGCATTATCCAACTCGCAAGCTATCAGCAGTCGTGGCGTTTGCAGCAAATACCTCATCAAAGAACGTTCACCTTTGTACCCCGAAAGATTTGCCCGCAGGGGAGATATTACACTGGCTAAAGCTGCCGCTGTTTTTAATGAATTAAGATCGAAAGGCTATCTCAACAATAAAAATTATTTTATCGGCTTTTCTGATTCGCTTGTAACCACGTACCAGGCCGATCCAACAGCTTTTCCGGAATTAAACAGTTTAACGCCTCTGCAAAAACTTTTTGTTGTGGAGCAGATAGACCTGTCTGTTTCGGATCACCAGATGTACAGCGATTATAACAAAGCAACACTTAAGTTTTTTAATACGCAGTGCCTGTAACAAATTGATCTTTTAAGATTGTTTCTTATCTTGTTTTAATGAACCAAAACAAGAACTTTGCCTGGGGGTTGATCATCGTATTAGCCATCATTAAATTCATTATCCCGTTTTTATTACAACATCCCGTGTATGAATTACACCGTGATGAATTTCTTTACCTGGAGCAAGGGCATCACTTGGCCTGGGGTTATATGGAAGTACCGCCCATGCTCTCCTGGCTGGCCTGGCTTACCCATTTGCTCGGCGATAGTTTTTTTTGGGTAAAATTCTGGCCCTCATTTTTTGGTGCAATTACTTTAATAATTACCTGTAGAATGGTAAAAGAAATGGGTGGCGGCTTCTTTGCCATTTTAATTGCAGGCCTTTGTATCATGTTCACTGCTTACCTACGTGTTCATTTTTTATTCCAGGCAAATTTTTTAGAAGTTTTTTGGTGGAGCCTTGCCGCATATTTTATTATCCGCTTTATCAACACAAACAAGGTTAAATATTTGTACTGGATCGGTTTTGCATTTGGATGCGGCTGGCTTGCAAAAAACTCTGTTTCATTTTTTATTATTGGATTTGGGGTTGCATTGGTTCTTACGCAGTATCGAAAACTATTTTTAAATAAACACCTGTATGGCGCAGCTGGCCTTGCCTTCTTAATTGCCTTGCCAAACCTGCTCTGGCAATATGATCACAACTGGCCGTTATTGCACCATATGGATGAATTAAGGGAAACACAATTAAAATTCATTAACCCTGCTGATTTTCTGAAAGACCAGGTACTGATGTTCTTTGCTGCTTTTTTTGTCTGGATGACCGGCCTTATATGGTTGTTCACAAAACGAGGCAGGCAGTATCTTTTTCTTGCCTGGATCTATCTTGCTGTTATTGCTTTGCTGATCTTATCCAGCGGCAAAAATTATTATTCACTGGGAGCTTATCCAATGTTGTTTGCAGCAGGTGGCGTGGCTCTGCAGCAATGGACATCCAATCGATTGAAATGGATAAGGTATGTTACTGTTGCATTGATCTTATTCCTCACCTGGGTTGTAGCACCTATGTCTATGCCATTATGGAAACCTGATAAACTGGCGGCTTTTTATAAGAAGAAAAACTGGATGAAATGGGATTCTTAAAATGGGAGGACCAGCAAAACCATTCACTGCCCCAGGATTTTGCTGATTATCTCGGCTGGAAGGAAATGACAGAAAAAGCCGAATCATTCTATCAATCTTTACCAAAACAAATAAAGGACAGTACCATCATTTATTGCCGGCATTACGGGCAGGCTGGTGCATTGAAATATTATGGTAGAGATAAGATCTTTACCGATAAAGTGATCACAGATAATGGTTCTTTCTTACAGTGGATCCCCAATGACATGTCTTTTAAACACCTGATCTTTATTGGCAGAAGAATGCCTGAAAAAGATGATGAAGTTTTTCAGCATTTTGAAAAAATAACGGTACTAGATTCCGTTTCTTATCTACATTCACGCCAACTGGGCGATAAGATCATCTTTTTTGAAAAAATCGATGCTGGCGGTTTAAAACTTGCCCGGGATGGTTTACAGGAAATGAAAAAACAATTCACACGATAACCTTATTCCTTCAAAGTGTTGGTGATATTTATTGAATAGAGTTACTTTTACAAAAGTTTTATACAATTCATTATGGAGAAAAACAGACCTGTAAGAGTTTTAGTTGCCAAAGTAGGACTGGATGGCCATGACCGCGGCGCTAAGGTTATAGCCACTGCCCTGCGTGATGCCGGCATGGAAGTGATCTATACCGGGTTGCGCCAAACTCCCGAAATGGTTGTGAATGCTGCATTACAGGAAGATGTGGATGCCATTGGTGTAAGCATTCTCAGTGGTGCACACAATACGGTATTCCCAAAGATCATCGCCTTAATGAAAGCCAAAGAAATGAATGATGTATTGCTTACAGGCGGCGGCATTATACCCGAAGCCGATATGGCTGAACTGAACAAGTTGGGGGTTGGAAAATTGTTTGCCCCCGGCGCCACCACATCCGAAATTGCAGATTATATAAAAGCCTGGGTTAAAGAAAACAGGAGTTTTTAAAAAAACAAGAATTTTCATTTATGTACAATACACTTATAACAGATCTAGAAAACAACATTCTTACCATCACCATCAGCCGGCCCGATAAATTAAATGCACTGAATAAAGATGTAATTGTAGAATTATCAGCAGCCATTGATGAAGTATATAACAATCCTGAGATCAGATCAGCTATCATTACCGGTGCAGGGCCAAAGGCTTTTGTTGCCGGTGCAGATATAACCGAATTTTTAACACTTGATGCTGCCGGTGGAAAAGAGCTTGCCCAAAAAGGGCAGGATATGGTCTTTACTAAAATTGAGAACTCGCCCAAGCCAATTATTGCAGCAGTAAATGGTTTTGCATTGGGTGGCGGTTGTGAACTGGCCATGGCATGCCATTTCAGACTTTGCAGCGAAAATGCAAAATTTGGCCAGCCGGAAGTTAATTTGGGTTTGATACCAGGCTATGGTGGCACACAACGTTTAACGCAATTGATTGGCAAAGGCCGGGCTATGGAAATGCTGATGAGTGCAAATATGATCGATGCTAATACTGCTTTGCAATACGGACTGGTAAATTATGTTGTGCCTGCAGAAGAATTATTAAACAAAGCAAAAGCTATTTTAGAAACAATAAACTCAAAAGCACCTCTGGCTATAGCAGCCTGCATCAAAGCAGCCAATGCTATTTTTGATGAAAGCAAGGACGGTTACCAAACCGAAATAGATGCTTTTAGTGAATGTTTTGGTACAGAAGATATGAAAGAAGGCGTTACTGCTTTTTTGGAAAAAAGAAAAGCTGAATTCAAAGGGAAGTAAGTTATTTCTCGATCAGTTTTTCTTCAATTAAATAGGTTTCAATTTCACTGATTAAAGTAGTTGATTTTTGATCTGTAATTGATAATGCAATATTGGAAATATTAATTTTGGGGAAAGTGATAATTAGCTTATTTCCTATTGTTGTTCCTTTAATTACTTTTATTTCTTGGCCTTTGTCGTTCGTTAGTGTTAATTGAAATCTTTTACAATTTTGGCCTTGAAAAATATTCTCCCTTAGTACAACACAATTTATAAGTTGGGGTTTTTCAAATTCAATTCCCATGAAGGCTCCCGATACGAAAGTTTTTAAATTCCCATCATTTAATTTCCATTTTGGATCAGCCCGGTTCTCTTTGTTAGCGACATGGTATTCGTAGCTTTCTTTGGAAATATTCCTTTTAAATGCTCCTTCTTTCAATTTTTTAAATTCCAGCAACGCAGCCGAATCATAATCAGTTATCAACCCTCTCCCATCCGGCGGTACATTCAATAATAAATTTGCACCACGTCCCACACTTTTTAAATACAACTCAAATAGCTGCTCCGGTGTTTTTACTTTGTTGTCTTCTGCTTTGTGATAAAACCATCCCGGCCGGATGCTAACATCACATTCTGCTGGTATCCAGTTTTTGCCATTTACATTTCCGCTGTTCAGTGTGTCCTGCGGCGGGGCACCTGTTCCTCTTGTAAATCCTGCAGTATCCAATGTATTCCAGTTGGTCTTTCCTGCAAAGCCGGCTTCATTTCCTACCCAGCGTATGTCAGGACCGATATCACTGAACACAATCGTGCTTGGAGAAAGTTCACGAACAGTTTGTTCAAACCTATGCCAGTCATATAATTGCCGTTTTCCATTTGGGCCTTCGCCGTTGGCTCCATCCCACCACAGTTCCCAAACGGGGCCATAGTTTGTAAATATTTCCTTCATCATGTTCACAAAAACATCATTGTATTTTTCTGTTCCGTAGTCCGGGTGATTGCGATCCCATGGAGAAATGTAAACACCGAATTTCAATCCATACTTTTTACAGGCTTCAGATAATTCTTTCAACACATCACCTTTGCCATCTTTCCATTTACTTTCTCTAACTGTATGTTTTGAAAACTTACTTGGCCATAAACAAAAACCGTCATGATGCTTCGCTGTGATGATGATGCCTTTTGCACCGGAAGCTTTAGCAATACGGCACCATTGTTCACAATCTAAATTGGTTGGGTTGAAAATTTCTTCCTTTTCATTACCGTGTCCCCATTCCAGGTCAGTAAAAGTATTAGGGCCAAAGTGCATGAACAGGTAAAACTCCATATCATGCCATGCAAGCTGTGCTTTGGTTGGTTTGGAAATCCCTGTCTGCGCCTGTAAAAACAAAGGATAAAAAACCAATAGAAAAATCAATATTCGTTTTAAAAAAATCATTAATTATTTTTTATTAAAAAAGAAGAATTTAACCTTATATCCTGCGATGAAGCGCCAATCATTAATTCCACGCTTCCCCGCAAAACAGCTAAACCGTCTTGTATTGTGCTGTAATGCAGAAGATCATCCGGCTTCAGCATAAAAGTCACTTGTTTTGATTCCCCTTTTTTTAAATGTATCCGTTGGTAACCCTTCAATTCTTTAATTGCTTCCTGATCCCGCTGATGAATATATAACTGTACTACTTCATCACCATCCGCATTACCGGTGTTTTTTACAGTAGCATTTATTTGGATCTTTTCATTCAATATTGTTGATGATAGTTTCAAATTACTGTAAGCAAATTTTGTATAACTCAACCCATATCCAAAAGGGTACAAAATAGGCTTTTCGCAATAACGATAGGTTTTCCCTTTCATGGTATAATCTTCAAAAGCAGGAATATCATGAATGGATCTGTAAAAAGTAACTGGTAATCTTCCTGATGGGTTATGATCACCAAACAAAACTTCAGCTACAGCCTGTCCCGCTGCTTCCCCGCCATACCATGCCTCAATAATAGCGTCAAGATTTTCGTTTTCCCAATTGATGGAAAGTGCGCTTCCGTTCATCAACACAAGAACAATCGGTTTACCTGTTTTCTTTAATTCCTTTAATAAAGCAGTTTGTACAGCAGGCAGATCAAGGTTTGTTTTATCTCCTCCATTAAATCCATCAATGCTTACCTGTAGGGCTTCGCCTTCCAGTCTTGGTGAAATGCCTCCAACAAAAACAATAACATCTGCGCCAGTAGCAATTTCTATTGCCGGTTTAAAATCTTTTTCCCGCTTATAATTTACTGTATCAACAATGTAACATCCCTTCTGATATTGAATTCCGCCAGCTTTGCCCAATACATTCTTTATTCCTTCCAGTACAGTACTTACATGTGCCGGTTCACCATTATAATTTCCCAAAGAAATTTCCGCATCATTTGCATTGGGGCCAATAACGGCTATTGTTTTTATTTTTTTTGATAAGGGAAGAATATTGTTTTTATTTTTCAACAAGACGATCGATTGCTCTGCAAGTTCAAGCGCATATTTTCTGTGCGCTGCATTATTTACAATACTATATGGTATAGTAGCATAGGAATTTAATTTATCTGCATCGAACATCCCGAGTTTAAACCTGGCCCTCAATAATCTTGCAACTGCCGTATCCAGTTCCGATTCTTTTAACAGTCCCTGCTTTATTGCAGGAATAACAGCACCAACATAACCCATGCAATGGTTGTCAACCCCAGCCTTGATGGCTTTTGCCATACCTTCAACAGAATCTTTTGCTGTGTGATGATACATAAACATGTCCCACACTGCGCCACAATCTGTAGCAACAAATCCCTTAAAGCCCCATTGCTTTCTCAGGATCTCAGTCAATAAAAAAGGATCGCTGCAACAAGGTTCACCATATAACCTGTTATAAGCGCACATGAACGAATAAACCTTTCCTTGTTGCGCCAGCATTTTAAAAGCAGGCAAATAAGTTTCCCACAGATCTTTTTTAAGGGGTTTAACATCAAACTCATGTCTTGTAGGCTCGGGGCCACTATGCACAGCAAAATGTTTAGCGGTGCAAATGGTCTTAAAATAATTCGGATCATCGCCCTGCATGGCTTTTACAAATGCAACACCCATGGTACCGGTCAGGTAAGGATCTTCACCAAAAGTTTCATGGCCACGTCCCCAGCGTGGGTCACGGAAAATATTGATGTTAGGCGAATAAAAAGTAAGTCCTTCATACAAACCATGCTTTCCTTCACGCTGAAACTGGTTATACTTTGCTCTTGCTTCATCACTGATCATCACTCCCATTTTATAAATGGCTGCATCATTAAACGTGGCTGCCAAACCTATTGGTTGCGGAAAGGATGTAGCCAGGCCGGCACGTGCAACGCCATGCAATGCTTCATTCCACCAGTTATAAGCAGGAATCTTTAATCTTTCGATTGCAGGTGAAGTATTATTTACCTGGGATGCCTTTTCCTCTAAGGTCATTTGTTTCAACAATTCCTGGACACGTGTTTCCAGCGGTAATTGTGCCAGTGAATTCACTGTAAAAAACAACAGGAACCAAAAACTAAAATGCTTTTTCAAAATGACATCTATTTTTATCAGTTAGACTTAACCTTCAAAACCCACACATGATCGGCTGCTGTTTTTAATGCTGCAGGAATTGTTATTTCAACGCCCTGCACGGTTTGTTTCCACTCAAGTTGTTTACTGCTTCCCAGTAATTGTATTTTATCATTTTTAAAAAATGGGATCTTGGCAAGTGTTATTTTATTTTCCGGAAAGTCGAAAAGGAAAATATATTTTGTCTTTCCATCCTTTGATTGTGTGAACCGTATCTTTTCTCCTTCGCTGAAAACAGCAAACATCCTGCTGCCGTAAATAGCTTCTCCATTTGCTTTCATCCATGCACCGATCTCTTTCATACGTTCGTAAGCTATGGCATCCAGTTCACCATCAGGCCCCGGACCAATGTTCAATAAATAATTACCTCCCTTGCTTACAATGTCAACTAACTTCTCAATGATCTCGTTTGTTGGTTTATAAACATCATTAGGTACATAGCTCCAACTCGTCGCCATCGTCATACAGGTCTCCCAGGGATAAGGCAACCCCTTTTCTGGTATGTGTTGTTCGGGTGTAAGATAATTTTGTTGTTCGCCCGGTACGGCCCTGTCAACCACGATCAGCTTTGGTTGTTTTGCTCTTGCTTCCTTTACCAGGCGGGGCATATCAATATCCTGGCTTTGCGGGTTACGTGTCCAGCGGCTTCCTTCGTATGTTTCAAATAATTCGTTCTTTACTTCTTCATCTGTTTTTTTACGCACCCATCCTCCATCCAGCCAGAGGATATCGATCTTTCCATAATCACTAACCAGTTCATTAACCTGGTTGTGTGTGAAGTCGGTATATTTTTTCCATTGCTCAGGGTATTTTGGAATGGCATAATTGGCATTGCGGTCACTTACCGGGAACTGTTTCCACCAATATGTATCAGAATGCCAGTCGGGCTTGGAGAAATAGGCCCCTACCCAAAAATTTTCTTTTCTGAAAGCAGAAAATATCTCTTTGGTAACATTAGCTTTTGGATTTGTTGAGAATGGACAATTTTTATCCGTGATCTTGTAATCAGTGTACTTGCTGTCGAACATACAAAACCCATCGTGATGTTTGGTAGTGAACACAACATATTTCATCCCGGCATCTTTAGCTGCTGCTGCCCATTTTTCCGGATCAAATTTTACCGGATTAAAACTTGTTTTAAGATTTTCGTATGCTTTTACATAATCATTATAATTATCGGCAACTCCTTTTTTTCTTGCACCGGTTGCCCAGCTCAGGTCTTCCGGGCAAATGCTCCAGCTTTCTACAATGCCCCACTGGCTATAGGTTCCCCAATGCATAAGCAACCCAAATTTCAGGTCTTTCCATTCTTCCAACCTATGTTGAATGGCTGTATCAGGATCAGGAAAATATTCCCGCTGCTGTGCAGCTACTTTTTCATTGCCGCAGATCAATAGCAGCAGTATCGAAATATTTTTAATTGCCTTCATTCGCTTTTTATTATTAATGAAACAATATTCCGGCAGCTAATTCTTTTTTAGTGCCTCCCTTTACCTGTATCAAAACTTTCAATTCATTTCCGCCTCCGCTATCGAAATACAATACTTTTATTTTATGATAGCCTTTTTTTAATGCCGCCCTGCCAGTTTTTTCTACAGTGCCATGATCTCCGTCATTATCCACCACTTCTTCATCATCAATGAATAATTTGCTGCCGTCGTCAGAAGCAATAAAAAGGTCATACACAGCATCTTTATCTATTTTAATATAACCGCTGAATTCAAAAGCAAATTTATCAATGCGCTGTTTCTTTTCAACAGAAATAATATCAGCAACACCAGAGCTAACGAAATTGCTTTTAAAAGAAGAACCCATATTGATATTTTTTTCAAGCTGATAATATTTATAACTGATCCCCGGTTTTGGATTTTCTGTTTTTACAGCATGCTTCCATTCATATATTTTTACTTTCTCGGTAATAGTAGTGCTGGGTAAACTCCCGGCCAGGTAGGCCTTTGCTTTAATAACACCCGCTTTATCAATACTGAACGGTTTTGTATAAAGCTCAGATTGAAGTCCCGGCTCGGTACCATCTATAGTATAGCGAACTGCCTCAACACCAGAAACAGAAAAACTAATAACAGGTTTAACTACATTCTGTTCATAGTCAACTATAATTACAGGTTTAGCAGAAAACCAACCATAATTTTCAATTTTTACAACATAAGCGTAAGGTGTTTTTATTTTATTGGGGTCATATTCCGGCAGATCAATCACAACATCATTGCCTTGCTGATGCCAGTTTAATTTTTCTTTCGTAGATAAAAAACTAATGTTTGTTCCGCTAGCAGGATCGTTATTTTTTAATACCAGTTTTCTTCCATCCGGGTATTTCGGTAAAATGGCATACAAAGAATTTGTCTTTGCATTGTAGGTGTAAAAAACTTCCTTTACTGCATAACCGGGATCCGGGTCAACTGTAATTTTTAAAAGCATATCGCCGTTTCTATCTTTATACTCCCTGTTGCCTTCACTCCACTGGCTGCTTTCTTTCCACCTTGTAGTTCCATAAATTGCTTCTCCGTTTATTTTCAACCATTCGCCCATCTGCAACAATCTTTCCTGCATGATGGGAGGAATTTTCCCATGCTCATCAGGGCCAATATCCAGTAAAAAATTTCCTCCACGACTTACCTTATCAATTAACTGCAATACCAAAGACTGTGTAGAATTATAATCCCATGCATCTTCTTCTCTATTGTAACCATAGCTGTAACCCATGCCCCTGCTCTCTTCCCAGTAATGGTCCTCAAAATCAAGATCGGGTTGATACTCGGGTGTATATATACCTGCGTGTTTAAAACGGATCCCCGAACCCCAGCGGTCGTTAACAACAATTTTTTCTTTTACCGGGCTTTCATTATACAACCAGGTTAAAAATTCCTGGCTCTTCCAGGTTTCAGCAGGAACATCCCAATCCCCATCTGTCCAGAAAACATCTGGCTGATAATTGTTGATGAGCTCTTTCATTTGCGGCCAGGTATGTTCTGTTACAAATTTATTTTTATCCGACTTCCACAATGGGTTGAACCACTCGTACAATGAATAATACATGCCTGCACGTACCGAAGTTTTACGAACCGCTTTGAAAAGGTCGCCCAACAGATCTCTTTTAGGTCCTATATCAACTGCATTCCATTTAAAGCCCCAGGTTTTATTGGCTTCTTTGTTTGGCCATAAAGTAAACCCATCGTGATGCTTGGAAGTAAGTACAATATATTTTGCACCTGATCGTTCAAAAAGTTTTGCCCAGTCATCCGGGTTAAATAGTTCTGCTTTAAAATCATTTGCTAAGTCATAGTAGGTACGGTCGCCAAATTTTGCCTTGTGAAATTTTTGCCTTGCTGTATCAGTTGTTTGCAAACCCTGTTGGTACCACTCTGCATAATTACCCTTTGCACTCCAGCCCGGCACAGCATATACACCCCAGTGAATAAAGATGCCGAATTTGGCATCGGTAAACCAGGTTGGTGTAGGCCTTTGATCAAGTGATTGCCAGTTAGGCTGATAATTTTGTGCAAAAGATCTTAACGGAATTACAAATGCCAGTACTAATACTAATTGACGCATTACAGCTGCTTTAATTTATAAAACTAAATATACAAAAAAGCCCCCCGATAAATCGGGAGGCTCTTATTATTAAGCAAACATTGTTGACTATTTTGAAATAACGATCTTGGCAGTTTGAACACTTGCACCGCTTTGTACTTTAACATAATAGAGTCCTGATGGCAACCTGCTTACATCAAGCATTTTGATATTATCGCCGGCTGTAACAGCCATTGATCTTCTTAAAACAATACTGCCTTGCTGATTGGTAACGATCACATCTGCAATACCTGCTGATTCTGCCTTAAACAACAGGTTTGTTGTATAAGCAACAGGGTTTGGCGAAATAGAAAGTTTAGCAGGGTTCATTTCAACAATTGCAGGACCGTCATTACGGGTAGCAGTACCTAACTGCACTTTTAAAGTATAACAAACTGTTGGATTATTTGCATTATTGTAACCGTATACTCTTACATAATAGGTTCCTGCTGTGTATGTACGTGTAATGGTCTCGCTGCTTGTACCACCGTTCTGAGAAATTGCCAACTGTGTTGTACCATTACTGCTGTACAGGCGGATGTCATAATCATGCGGCAAAGTAGTAAGTGTAATGGTAGCAGTACCTCCTGTGGTAATTACAAACCTGTAATAGTCGTTATCTCCTGATGGGCTTATCAAACCTTTAATATCGGTATTAAAAGGAATCGTAGCTGCACCACCTGATGTACCGTTGCTGCTTACATCATAAATACCAGGACATGTGCTTACAGCAGCTGTTGTAAATTGTGCCTGTGCGTATGAACTACTGCTGGCAGAACAATTTGTCCTTACTCTCCAATCATATAATGAAGAAGCCGTTAAGCCGCTGATACTTCTTGAAGTAGAAACAGTACCGATAATGGAGTTGATCCATGTGCCGGAGCTGGCCAGTTTATAATCTACATCATAACTTACTGCTCCACTAACTGCTCCCCAACTTACTGTAGCACTTGATGTAGTTATGGCCGACGAACTTAAACCTGATGGTGCATTACATATAAAAGGAGCTGTTGTTGTAAACTGTGCAGCCACAAAATTTCCGCTTCCTGAAGCACAGGTTGCCTGCACTCTCCAATCATATAAAGAACCTTGTGTGAGCCCGGTTAAGTTTGCAGATGTACTGGTTTGTGCTGTTGAAAAACTGGTCCATGTACCAGATGAATTCAATTTATAATCCACTGCATAGCTGATGGCATTTGCTACCACATTCCAGCTAACAGTAGCCGAATTATCGCCAATAGCAGATGCAGTTAAACCAGTTGCATCGCCGCAGGCAATAGCACCACCAATGGTAAAATTGGTATTGCTGATATCGAAGAAGATATTACCTACCGCTTCTACTTTTATTCTTGCTGTTGTTGATGCGCCAACAGGGATCACCAATGACTCTGAACCATCATTAGGCGTACTCGCTGCCAGTACCGTTGGGAAAGTCTGTCCACCATCTGTACTCAATGAAATTTTTACATTGGCACAACTAACAGGTGCTGCAGTCGTATTATTTACATTCCAGGTAATGTTTTGTGTAGAGCCACCAGCCCAGGTTACAGCCGTATTAGGTGAAGTAACGGCAAACGGACCAGATGTATTGGTTACTGTAACAACTGCATCTGTAAATGCTGTTTGCCCGATCGTAGAACCGGCAACATAAGGATTATTGTCTCTTACAGTTACCCTGAAATTTAATGTTCTGGAAACTGAACTTAATGCTTCGATATTTGCACCGGCATCTCCCCCAGGCAATGGTGGTGTTACATTTAAACCAGCCAGTATGGTTGATAATCTTGGGAATGTTCTTGTACCGGATACAGTAGCCGGAAATGACAACCAGTTTGGACCAGATGCCTTGGTTGGTGATGCCACACTGCTTGCGCCGGACACGGTTGAATTATCATTTTGTTCCCAGCAATAAGTCAATGGGTCACTTTCCGGATCAGATGCAGAACCGGTTAATGCAAATGGTGTACTGATCGGAATGGTGTAATTGCTTACAGCAGCTACAACAGGAGCATGATTAGCTGTCATGGTTACAGATACGGGGCAGGTTTTTGTTGCCAGGTTAGCCTGTATTTGGGCAATGGATGCCTGGTGAAAGATATCAATAGAATGAGGTGCCACATCCTGTGATGTGATACCGGCATAACCCATAATGGTGATGCCTGACCCAACTTCTTTGTTTACTCCTGTACCTTCAAGTGACATGGAGAAAGTATGATTGGCTCCCAGCTGATGGCCTACTTCATGCGCCACATAATCTATATCAAAATTATCTCCCTGTGGAATTCCATCTGCAGGCGAAGTAATGCCTGCACCTTTACCAAGAGAATTATTGTTGGGTGGATTTAGACAAACACAACCGATACAGCCTGCGTTTCCGCCGCCACCAGATTTACCAAACATGTGGCCAATATCATAGCCTGCATGTCCGATAACCGAAGTAAGTGTTTGTTGCAATTGCAAATTCCACTGGCTTAAATTAGTGGAATAAGGATCGCTTGAAGCAGTGTAATAAATAACTGATGTGGTATTTGAAATCAGGTTCAGGTGCAAAGCGAGATCCCTCTCATACACGCCATTACAGCGGGTTAACGTAGCATTAAATGCTGCCAGTACAAGACCTACCTGTGCTGAGCTTGTTGCACCAAAATAGTTAGCGTATTCTGCATTACATGACTGGGCCAGGCGCATGGTCTTTAATTGTCCGGTTGAGCTTCCTGTTGCGCTGCTTGTATTATCGCCTTTTAAATTTACGCCTTCCATCATTTTTTTATCATCGGTACTGCATGTCCAGGCCAGTTGACCTTTTTCACGATGGGATTTAAAAACTGCGTAAACAGAATGATCTTTAGAATAAGGTTCAATAAACTCGTTCTCTTTATCTGTTCTGAAGATCATTGTTTGTATACCCTGTGGTGAGATACTCAATTTTAAGGTAGCATACTTATCTGTGATTCCTTTTCCGGAAAATGCCCTGATCTCGGGAAATTTAGCCTGCAGGTCAGGTTCGAAATTAGATGCTTCAAAAACTTCAAATTGTTCAAAAACACCTTCAGTATTTGGTAAGGAGATTACTGTGGAGCGTCCTGTTGCACTACTGCCTGTAACAGCAAACAATGCTGTTCTTAAAGTTTGGGAATTCAAATTATATAATCTGAATTCCTTCGGATAAGTTACTCTTGCAACAGCTTTATCTGTTACAATACCTGCTTTGTTTTCTTTATTTACAGACCAGAATTTATCTGATTGCGAAAAACCCAGGGTGGCGATCAATGCCAACAAGAGTGTTAGTAGTAGACCTTTTTTCATAATAAAGTGGTTTATTAAAAAATGAATGGAAGTAAATGTATGTTTATTCCTATAACAAAAAAATAGGAAATGTTCTAATGTTAATATCTTTTAAAGCACGATATACTTAGTATTTTTACCCATAAATTTTATCATTTACCTTTGCATCTGCATACAAAACTTTAATAACCAATTATATGGAGTACAGAATAGAAAAAGATACCATGGGCGAGGTGAAAGTGCCTGTTGATGCCTATTATGGGGCGCAAACCCAGCGGAGCATTGATAATTTTAAAATTGCGCAGGATATCAATAAAATGCCCAAAGAGATTATCAGGGCATTTGCTTATCTGAAACATGCTGCTGCCATTACAAATAATGAAGCCGGTGTTTTGCCAAAAAAGAAAGCTGATCTGATCGGCAAAGTTTGTAAAGAAATACTGGATGGAAAACTGGATGATTATTTTCCGCTGGTGGTTTGGCAAACCGGTAGTGGCACACAAAGCAATATGAATGTGAATGAAGTGGTCGCATACCGTGGCCATGTATTGAATGGCGGTAAACTGGGCGATAAAGAAAAATACCTGCATCCCAATGATGATGTAAATAAGTCACAGAGCAGTAATGATACCTTTCCTACTGCCATGCATATTGCCGCCTATAAAATTTTAATGGAGACAACCATCCCTGGCATTACCAAACTGCGTAACACACTTGACAAAAAAGCAAAGGCTTATAAAAAAGTGGTGAAGATCGGCCGTACCCATTTTATGGATGCTACTCCTTTAACTGTTGGCCAGGAATTCAGCGGATATGTTTCTCAACTCGATCATGGATTGAAAGCAATTAAAAATACGTTGGCACATTTGAGTGAACTTGCTTTGGGCGGAACTGCTGTTGGTACAGGCATAAATACTCCGCCAAAATATGATGTGAATGTTGCAAAGCATATTGCTAAACTCACCAAATTGCCTTTTAAAACTGCCGATAATAAATTTGAAGCGCTTGCAGCACACGATGCTATTGTAGAAGCACATGCAGCATTAAAAGTAATAGCTGTAAGTTTGATGAAGATCGCTAATGATATCCGCATGTTATCATCGGGCCCACGCAGTGGCATTGGCGAAATTTTTATTCCGGATAATGAGCCGGGCTCTTCCATTATGCCTGGCAAAGTTAACCCCACACAATGCGAAGCATTGACCATGATAGCTGCACAGGTAATGGGTAATGATGTTACCATTGGCATAGGCGGCAGCAACGGTCATTTTGAACTGAATGTTTTTAAACCGGTGATGATATTCAATTTCCTGCACAGCGCCAGGCTGATCGGAGATGGTTGTGTTTCTTTTAATGATAAATGTGCTGTTGGTATTGAACCGATCAAAGAAAATATTAAAAAACACCTGGATAATTCTTTAATGCTGGTTACTTCATTGAACACAAAGATCGGTTATTACAAATCGGCCGAAATTGCACAGAAGGCGCATAAGGAAGGCACAACCCTTAAACAGATGGCTGTAAAACTGGGTTATGTTACAGAAAAGGAATTTGATGAGTGGGTGATACCGGCGAATATGGTTGGAAAGATCTAAATATTGAAAAGTCTCAAAATAAAAAGAGGTTGTCAAAAAATGACAACCTCTTTTTATTTATATGGAATATTTTTATTTACAATGATAACTGAACCGAAGCTTACCCGCCAAAGCCGGAATACTTGGCTGGTCATCTCCTCCCATTTGTACGCTTAAGATATAAGTATCGTTGCTCATACTGTAATTACTAAAGGTAGACACAATAGAATCCCTTACCACATTACCCGGGTCATAATTGCGGACCTTCATATCCTTTACAGCATTGAAATTTCTTGTTCCAAAATTAAAGAACTGGGTAAACGGAGCGTAGTTTACTTCATCGGGGAAAATATAAATATAGCGTTTGGGTACAACAAGATTGAAGTAAGTAAGGTCTGCATCCATTTGAAGTTCGCCACTGGGCAGGTTCACTGCTGTCATATGTACAAGGTTGCCGCCGCCTCCATAAGTATAATCTACTTTGTAAAAAGGTATAGTAGGACTGCTGACCAGGAAATAAGTTTTGGTTACCAAGTAACCGCCAGCATTATATAGATAAAACACATCGAACTGTAAAGAAGATGCATCTGTAGGATCAACAAGCCCGTGCATTTTTGTGATCCTTTTATTAGCATCTACTATAAAATACTCTTCAGAATTAATATAAACGCTGTCATTTCTGTAAACAGGGACAGGATTAAATACGATGGTACTGGATAGGCTGTCATACTGCATGATCTTGGCTACAATATCCAGGTTGTCGATCTCTGCGTCAATAGAACCCAGGCCTGTACCAGGTCCACCCATACTTGTACCAGCAGTATCGGTATAAACGATCTTACTGATGCGGCAGTCGAGACCAACAATGAGATCACTGCCGCCCCCGTTGTTTTCAACACTGTATTCCTTTTCGCAGGAAAAAAGAGAAATTAAAATGGCTGCAAATAATAGAGCACGTAATTTATTCATTGATCTTTTTTTGTCTTTTCACCCAATCGGGTACTATTGATAAAGTTCCGTAATTTTTTCTAAAGTATTATGCTTTACTCTGTTAATGTCTTTTTAAGAGTAAAAAAACAGGGATTTTGCTGCTTGATATTTTTATTGGATCATAAAACTGTTACCGAGATCCCACAGGTATTTCCGCCGCCTGAAACCGGGTAGTTAAAAGGTCCGGCCGCAGTTGGAGTACCGGTACCATTTAATGTAACCTGTTGAGGGCCGGTAATATTAAACGTTCCCGATGCCGAAAAGCTGATCCCATTTACAGTAGTGGTTGCAATAGTGTAAATACCTGGTGAGGTTACATTTACATTAATTACAGCGGTATTAGAAGCTGTTAAAGCTGTTCCCGCAGTATATGTTCCATTTATTGTAGCTGCTGTACAATTACCCGGTGAGCCGCTTAATGCATAGGTTGCATTGGTAATAACAGTATTATAAGTAATTGAAAAATTGCAGTTGGTGGCTCCATTGTCAACCGGGTAAGTAAAAACTCCTGCGGCAGTTGGGGTACCGGAAGCCGATAAAAAGATATTCTGAATTCCCGGATTGGTAAATACACCGCTGCTATTAAAAGTTACACCGTTACTTGCTGCACCTGTAATATTATATGTTCCCGGACCACTAACATTTACTGTCATCTCTATCTTATTGGTTGCCGTCATTGCCTGCCCCACAATATAATTACCGGTTATAGCCGATACAGAACAATTACCGGGTGAGCCACCTAATGTATACAATGCTGTTCCGAATCCTCCACCAGCTGCAAAGACAGTGATGGAAAAATTACAGGCTGAACCTCCGTAAATAACAGTAAATGTGTTTGTGCCTGTGGCAACGGGTTTTCCGCTGGCATACAAACGGATCGTATTTAAGCCTGCACTTACAGTGCCTGATTTTTTAAATGTATAGCCGTTGATACTGTCTGATTTGATCTCGAAACTACCGCCAACAGTAACATTTATCTGAACATCCACATAATTATTACTGGTTAAAACACTGTCAACCATGAATATACCATTTACAGTTACAGGCGAACAATTTCCTATGATTACGCTTTGTAATGTACCGGTTGAAACCCCGGCAGGATCATCATTTTTTACACAGCCGGTTAAAAAAAGACCTGCTACAAAAAAGGCTGCTGCCAGATAACATAATTTCATAAATCTTTCAAATTTGTGGATTTAAAGATATGCATTTTACGAAACCTGCGACTCATCATTAACCACCGCATTGGTTTCTACTGTTGGATGCGTTTCCTTGCTGTTACGCTGCTTAAAAAAACGTTTTTGGAAAACTAAAATGCTGAGTACGCCCGTCGTTATAGATGCATCAGCAATATTGAATATGGGACGGAAAAATTCAAGCTTCTCTCCCCCAACAAAAGGAACCCATTTGGGCCATGTTGTATCTATTATAGGGAAATGAAGCATGTCAACCACGTTTCCATGTAAAAAAGAAGCATAACCATTTGAAGAGAATTTGGCCAGGCCATTGTAACCCACATAATCTTTAATGACCGGGTCAACTGTCATGCCTTTATCGAATATCAACCCATAAAAAGAAGAATCTATCAGGTTGCCCAATGCACCTGCATAAACCAGCGAAGCACAAAAAATAAATCCTTTATGTTGTTTCTCCCTGATTATCTTTCTTAAATACCAGGTACCAAATATAACAGCGCCCATTCTGAAAATGGTAAGCGCCATTTTACCCCAATTACCGCCAAATTTCCAGCCATAGGCCATACCGGGGTTCTCAACAAAATAAAGTTGAAATCCACTGCCGATAACCTGGTGCGATTCGTTAAGGTGATAATGCGTTTTGATCCACAGCTTAAGCGCCTGGTCGGCAATAATTATCAATAAGATGATGAATGTTACGTGTCTTGCTTTCATAATAGGTGGCAAAGATAAGCGTTTAGCATTTTGACTTTTTAGTTTTGACTTTATTCTAACTATTCCTCAAAATAGACCCTTTTTACCCGTTGAGAGATACCTGTTAAAATCTCGTAAGGAATGCTTTGCGCCAACGCTGCCAGTTCACTTACAGGTATTGTGGCACCAAACACGATCACTTCATCTCCTTCCTGTGCTTCCACACCGGTTATATCCAGCATGGTCATATCCATGCATACATTGCCAATTACAGGCACCATACTGTTATGAAGCCGCATTTTTCCTACACCATTACTTAACAGGCGTGGGTAACCATCTGCATAGCCGATCCTTACTGTAGCAATTACCGAATCTTTAGTGGTTACTCCTTTGCGACTGTAACCAATACTTTCGCCGGCCCTTATTTTTTTTATTTGCGAGATGGTAGTTTTTAAAGTAGTTACATTTTTCAGTTGCTGTTGAATGCCAGGGTCGGCATCAACACCATACAAACCTATTCCCAGCCGTATCATATCAAACTGCATATTTTTATGCCGATGAATGGCAGATGTGTTGGCAATATGCCGGATGAATGTGTAACCGGTAATTTGCTGTATCTGTTCGCAACCTTCCAGGAATGCTTTTGCCTGCGCATTTGTAAAATCATCATGCAAAACCGAGCCGCTTGCTGCCAGGTGAGAAAAAACCGATTGTATCTTAAACACCGAAGTTGCCTGCAACCTGCTACATAATTCCCCGATGTCTTTTTGTTCAAAACCAAGGCGTCTCATACCGGTATCTAATTTTATATGCACCGGGTAATTCTGAATGCCATTGCGCATTAAATAATCTTCAAAAGTTGATAGAATGCCAAACGAAAACAATTCGGGCTCCAGGTTATGCTGTACCAGCAGATCGTAAGTGAGTTCTTCAGCATTCATCACCATAATAGGTAAGGTAATACCGGCTTTGCGTAATTCAACGCCCTCATCGGCATAAGCGACAGCCAGGTAATCTACTTTGTGAAACTGCAGCAGGTTAGCAATTTCAAAGCCACCGCTTCCATAGCTGAAAGCCTTTACCATGGCCATTAATTTAACGCCCGGGTTCAGTAGCTGTTGGTAGGTATTCAAATTATGGGTTATGGCATTAAGGTTTATCTCTAATACAGTTTGATGAACTTTTTCTTCCAGTAAATGACTGATCTGTTCAAATTCAAAAAGCCGGGCGCCTTTTAATAAAATACTTTCATTATAAAAATGCATGGCCGGAAACTTCTGTAAAAACTCCGCAGTTGAGTTAAAAAATTCTGTTTCCACTACACGGTTAAATGCATCGCTGTATTTTACAATTTCGGTTCCCACACCGATCAGCCGGTTAATATTTTTTTGCTGCAGGATATCTGCAACCTCCCGGTACAACTGTTCATTGGTTTTGCCGCTTTGCAAAATATCGCTGATGATAACAGTGCGTTTGGGATGCTGTTGTTGTTGCTGTAGAAAATCCAATGCGATAGATAAAGAAGTGATATCAGCACTGTAACTATCATTAATTACAGAACAATTGTTGATCCCCTGTTTTAATTCCAGCCGCATTTCTACCGGCTTCAACTGCAACATGCGCTCCTGTACCAGTTCATCATCGATCTCTAAATGCAACAATACGCACCAGCAGGTAATGGCATTCTTTACTGCAGCATCATTTGTAAAGGGTATAGAGATACTTATCTTTTTTTTCCTGAACACAGCTTTTATAACTGTATTGAATGGTTGCACCTGTACATTGGTGATGCAGAGTGTTGCATCTGCATGTTGCCCCCAGGTAAATAAAAGCGCATTATTTTTTTGCTGAAGTTGCAGCATGGCTTCATCAACCGGGGCCTCGTCTTTACAATAAACAACCGTATTGCTGTTTGTAAAGAGTTTTATTTTTTCACTTATTTTATCGGCAATATTTTCAAAGCCTTCACTATGTGCCTCGCCAATATTGGTAAAAACGCCGATGCCCGGGCGGATCATTTTTTCAAGTTTTTCCATTTCGCCAGGCATGGATATACCTGCTTCAAAAATTCCAAGCGTATGCTGCACATTCATCTGCCATACACTAAGCGGCACACCGATCTGCGAATTGTAACTTTTAGGACTGCGTACAATATTAAGGTCCTGTTGCAGCAATTGATACAGCCATTCTTTTACAATGGTCTTACCATTACTGCCGGTTATACCAATCACCGGCGTAGTGAACTGTTGCCGGTGAAATGCAGCAAGCGACTGCAATGCCTGCATAACATCAGCCACCTGTAGAAAAGTTGCAAGCGAAAATTGCTGTGCATCATTTTCTGTAAACCTGCCATCAACTACAAAATATCGCACCCCTTTATTGTACAACTCCTCAACAAATGAATTGGCATTTCGTCTTGAGCTGCTTAAAGCAAAAAAAATGGAGGTGGCCGGAAATAAGAGTTTACGGCTGTCTAATAAAATATGCTCAACATTGCCTTCAGCATTTTTTGAAAATGTTTTGACATGAATGACAGATGCTATTTGAGATAAATTGTACAATAGAATTTAACAAGCTTATTATTTAATCTTCGTCCGGAACATCTTTATCTCCTCTACGGTTAAATCTTATAGAGTAAAAAATAGAAAAACTGATACATAGAACGATCACCAGTAAAGAAACCCAAACCGGTAGTGGTATCCAATGCTCTATCAACATTTTTACACCTATGAATGATAATACAATGGCAATACCCTGCTGCAGGTAATCAAATTTGGTGGCTGCCCCTCTTAACAAAAAGAAAAGGCTGCGTAAACCCAACACTGCAAAAATATTGGAAGAGTAAATAAGCAATTTTTTAGATGGATCAGGAATAATAGAGAATACTGCCGGGATAGAATCAACAGCAAAAACGATATCAATCAACCCTAACATAATAACAACTACTGATAATGTAGTAAAATATCTTTTCCCTTTTTCCGCAATGACAAAGCGTCCATTGGCTTCTGTATTGGTAATTGGTATGATCTTCCTGATCAACCGGTATGCCCAGCTTTTTTCCGGGTTGAATTCGGCCTCTTCATTGGTTTTAAACATTTTAATACCGGTGTACAGCAGAAAAGCGCCAAAGATATACATCACCCAATGGAACCTGGCAACCAATTCGCTGCCTACTGCAATGAACACGATACGGAAAACAATAGCCATTAATATCCCGAGTAGTAAAACCCTGGAATAATTTTCCGGTTTTACATTAAAGTAAGAAAAGATGATGATGAACACGAAAATATTATCAATAGACAGGGACCACTCCAGCAAATAGGCAGAGATATAAGCTATGGCATCATCTTTACCATTGCCGCCATCATTTTCAAACAAAATAAAACCGCAAAATGCAAATGAAAGCACTACCCAAAAAATGGTTTGTACCAGTGCGGCTTTTAAACTGATGACCTGGTTTTTTTTACTGAGTAATCCCAGGTCAAAGATCAGGGCAACAACGATCACCGCACTAAAAACTATATATATCAATTGTGTTTTGTCCATTATGCAAGTGTGTATTTTCTTCTTCTTATAAATTGATAGAGCAGTGCAAATAAAATGATGATGATCACCGGTAAAAGAATATTGATAAGTTTCCAGGTGGTTTTTTGTTCTTCTACTTTTTTCTTGTCCAGCAGGCGCAGGGTATAATCCTTTGCCTTTGCTTCTGAAAGATTGGAAGTATTGATGAGATAATCGAGGCAGTTTTGCAGAAAATCTTTATTTGCAAATGCAAACTCCTGCTGGCTGCCATAGGTATAAGGGTTCATCCCCATTGGTATAGGTTGGTTTCCTTTAACCACTGAATTTAAAACAATATCACCATCTGCAACAACAATTATTTTATTATCAGCAACACATTGTGAAAGAAATGTTGCTCCATTTTTTTGCAGGCTATCATTCATGGCCTGTGAAAGACGGTTACTGAACAAAGACTGAAATTTTCCTTCTAATAAAACAGCAACCGGTATGTTTGACCTTTTGAACTTTTCATGTTCGGGTGCTTTTACATTTTCCAGGACGCTTATCAATGCCGGCGTTGCAATAGTTCTTGAACTAGGTGATGATGAAGAGCTTAATAAAATAGTTTTTTTAATGCCTTCAGCTCCAACCGTATCAATGGAATTGACAAACCTTCCACTTACAAATCCCAGATTTTTGTTTATTACATGATTTGATTTTGATTCAAAAACGGGGAAGTAATTCCATGGCAATAATTCAAACTGTCCATTACCACTCACATCAAAAGGAAGGAAATCACATTGTAGGTCCATCACCAGGTCAGAGTTGATCCTTACACCATATTTAAACAGCATATCATTCAGTTCAAGTCCCCTGTCATAAGCCACTACTTCACCTTTTTTACTCTGTAGACTATCCAGTTCAGCATTTAATTTATCAGTAAACAATATTAGTTTTCCGCCACGCATAACAAACTGGTCTATCTTTAGTTTTTCTGCGTCACTAAATGGAGCAACAGGCTTTACGATCATCAGCACCTGTACAGCATCATCAATTTTTGAAACTGTATTCAGATTCTCTGGTTTAAATTGATAGTTTGGTTTTAACACATTTTCTGTCAAATCATACGTTCTTAAATCTACCGGCTCACCATTACCAGCCGAATAAACCAATGTGGGTTTATTTATAGTGGTAATTTTATCAATCGCACTGGCAAAATTAAATTCCATCATCGCTTCTGCACTGTTTATCTCTGGATAAGTGATAGCTTTTGTTTTACCCTGGTAGATCATTACCGGCAAAATATTTTCCTTATAGTGCACAAAAGCAACAGGGTAAATATTTTGTTGTTGCTGCCCTTCTTTTATCTGCGATGTAAGGTTGATAGGATAAAAACCCAATGCCCCCAATGTATCGGCCCATAGTACATTTGTTCCTTCCACATTTTCATCCGGACTGATGAAACGATATTGTAATTTATTGCCGGCAACTTCTTTAAACTCCTGTAAGATCTCAGCCGTACTATTAGCCAGTTTTTTAAAGCCGCTGGGAAAATCGCCTTTTAAAAAAACATCAACCTGCACCACGTCATCCAGTTTTTGCAATACTTTTTTTGTTGGCGATGAAAGGGTGAATCTTTTTTCATTGGTAAAGTCAATACGGGTGTGATACAGTGAAGCCAGCCAGTTGATGGCAACCAATGCAATAATGGTTATTACAAACCAAAGTTTACTTTTCCATATTTTATTTATAACACCCATTTATTTTTTATGCAGATTTTTTACCGTGGTTAATAAGAAAATAAAGATCATGCTGATAAAATATACCAGGTCCCGGCTGTCGAGCACACCACGGCTGGTGCTGCGATAATGAAAATCAATTCCCAGCATTTCAATATAATAATCTGATCCGTTTGCAAACAAAGGCAATTTACTGAGTGCATTAAACCCAAAATATAAGATCAGGCAACTAAAAGCGCTGATCAAAAAAGCCACCACTGCATTATTGGTAAATCCGCTGCAACACAAACCAATAGCAGCAAATACTGCCACCAGGAAGAAATAATTTATATAGCTACCCAGTATGCCACCGCTGTCGATACCACCTTGTGCACTTAATACCTTAATGGTGACGATATAAATTATTGTAGGAAGAATGGCCAGCAACAAAACGACCAGGATAGAAAAGTATTTACCCAATACGATCTGCCAGGCCGAAAGTGGTTTCGTTTTCAGTATCTCAAATGTCCCGGTTTTAAATTCATCGGAGAGGGAACGCATGGTAACGGCAGGAACCAGGAACATCAGTATCCAGGGTGCCAGCTCAAAAAATTTATCCAGTGAAGCATAACCAAATTCAAAAATGCTGCTGTCGCTTAAAACAAACAGGAATATCCCATTGATCAATAAAAAAAGTATAATGGCAATATAACCGGTAAGGCTACTGAAAAACTGGTTAAGTTCTTTTTTACAAATGCTCCACATGAATTTTAGAATTGCTGCAATTTACTATATAACAGCTTAATATAGACCAATTGATGCCTGTTCAAATGAACGATGCAGCATTTTGTTAAAGCGGAGTGTCATATATCTGTAAATCGGGATTCACCGCTTTAACAGTTCAATATTCAAAAAACGTACGTTTTTATTTAAATATGCCTTCGGGCAGATCTGTTGTTTACCAATACCAAGTGCATGCCCCTGTCTTTTTTGGACAGGGTTTTTTTTTATTTTTTATGGAATATTTAAGGATTTTTATATAAAAAATGCCTCCTGAAAACCAGGAGGCATTTACATATTTTAATTACCTGATCTTAAACCGCAAAACTTTCACCACAACCACAGCTCCGGCTGGCATTGGGGTTATTGAAATAAAAACCTTTTCCATTCAATCCATCACTGAATTCCAGCTCCGTATTTACCAGGTATAAAAAACTTTTCAGGTCGCAAACAATTTTAATGCCTTTGTCCTCAAAAACCTGGTCCATTGGTTTTACCTCGTTATCAAAATCCATTTTATAACTCAACCCGCTGCAACCGCCGCCAACAACACCAACTCTTAAAAAATGAGAATCATCACCGGCTACACCGGCTTCTTCCATCAGTTTTAAAACTTTGGTTTTTGCTTTATCACTTATAAAAATACTATTTTCTGTTGCTACCATTTTAATTAGCTTTTAGCTTTTAGCCGTTAGCTTTTAGCTTAGCATGCTCTGCTAATGGCTAATAGCTTGCAGCTAACAGCTCAAATTAATGCACTACGCTTTCTTCAAACTTAATTGCATCCATACCGTTCTTTACACGGTAATCGTTGATGGCCGATTTGATCGCATCTTCTGCCAAAACACTGCAATGTATCTTTACAGGAGGAAGGTTCAATTCTTCCACGATGTCCATATTATCGATCTTCAATGCCTCGTCTACGCTTTTTCCTTTAAGCCACTCGGTAGCCAAAGAAGAAGAAGCAATAGCAGAGCCACATCCAAAGGTTTTGAATTTTGCATCGGTTATCATACCGGCATCATCAACCTGTATCTGAAGACGCATTACGTCGCCACATTCCGGAGCGCCTACCAAACCGGTCCCAACATTTTTTGCGCTTTTATCCAACGTACCAACATTCTTTGGATTTTGGTAGTGATCAATTACTTTTTCTGAATATGCCATGATTATTAATTTGATAATTGATGATTAGCAAATGTGCTAATTCTTTAAAATTGTTATTGTTTCTACTATTTTAAACTTCTCAAAACCAAGAACTTTAATTAGCATATCAGCACATTGGCTAATCAGCTAATTAATGCGCTGCCCACTCGATCGTACTCAGATCTATCCCTTCTTTATACATTTCCCAAAGCGGGCTCATTTCCCTTAGTTTCAAAACCGTTTCGCTTATCGCTTTGATCGTGTATTCAATCTGCTCTTCTGTTGTAAACCTCCCCAATCCAAAACGAAGCGAAGAGTGTGCCAGATCATCTCCCAGGCCCAGTGCTTTTAATACATAGCTTGGTTCTAAAGAGGCAGATGTACAGGCCGATCCGCTGCTCAGGGCAATATTTTTATTAAAGCCCATCAGCAATCCCTCACCTTCTACATGCTTAAAAGAAATATTGGCAACATGCGGTAAACGATGTTCACGGCTGCCATTTACATATGCTTCTTCCAGTTTTAATAATTCTGTTTCAAGATGATCCCTCATCTTACTGATGCGTTTTGTGTCTTCTTCCATATCAAGCATGCAAATTTCACATGCTTTACCAAATCCTACAATGCCGGGAACATTCAATGTTCCGCTACGCATACCACGTTCGTGGCCGCCGCCATCCATTTGGGCAGTAACTTTTACCCTTGGATTTTTACGACGTACATACAATGCGCCAACTCCTTTAGGACCGTACATTTTATGAGCGCTGAAAGCCATCAGGTCGATACCATCTTTATTTACATCAACCGGAATTTTACCTACCGCCTGTGTACCATCTGTAAACAATAAAACCCCGTGTTTGCGGGCAATAGCACTTATTTCTTTTATCGGCATCACCACACCAATTTCGTTATTGGCATACATGATGGCAATTAAAATAGTGGTTGGTTTAATAGCTGCTTCCAGTTCTTTCAGATCGATCAAACCATCTGGTTGTACCTGCAGGTAAGTTACTTCTCCACCAACTTTTTCAATATGTTTACAGGTGTCTAAAACTGCTTTATGTTCGGTTGTGGCTGTAATGATGTGATTGCCCTTGCTGGCATACATTTCATAAACACCTTTAATACCCAGGTTATCACCCTCAGTAGCTCCTGAAGTAAAAATGATCTCTTTAGGATCGGCACCTATCAGCTTGGCTACTTGTTCACGGGCATAATCTACTGCTTCCTCAGCCTCCCAGCCAAAAGGATGGTTACGGCTTGCGGCATTACCAAAATGCTCTAAAAAATATGGGGTCATGGCTTCCAAAACCCTGGGATCCATGGGAGTAGTAGCATTGTTGTCTAAATAAATCGGCAATTTCAACATAAAATCAAACTGTTTAGTTTCTGTTCGTATACTGCAAATTTACTGCAAAAGGTTCTATTTTACAGTTTGAAGTATTAGTTTTAAGCGAATTTACCTATTTCGTAAGATTCTCTTCCAGGTCATGTGTAATTATCTGCATTTTAACATCATTACCATGCATTCAGCGGTAATGACCGGTGAAAAGCACCAAAACAACAGAATTTTTACCTAAAATTACCAAAATGAAAAATTTAGCCAACCATTGTATATCGCTATGCATGTTTTTTTGCATGCTCTTAAGTGGCTTTACTGCAGCTGCCGGAAATACAAAACTTCATATCACCACAGATAAAGAGAAGTATAATACTGCTGAAATAATTCAGTTCCAGGTCTTCCTGTTAAATCCTTCCGCAAATATCAATAACACACTTTTTGTTGAACTACTGGATTGTAATGGAAAAAGGTTGGCAAAACAAATGCTTCCATTTGATCTCAATGTATCCAGCGGGCATTTTACGCTTCCGGAAACCGCAAAAGCTGAATTTTATTTATTGTATTGTTATGTAAATAATGCCGACAGCATGGAATGCAGCTCAATAAAAAAAGTATTTTTAAAAAGCAATAGCGCATCACCACAAAAGCAAACTGAAAATAAGATCAATGTGTCATCTTTTTTTGAAGGCGGGACCTTTGTTGCAGAATCGCCCAATAATATATTGGTTCAATGCACAGATGAAAACCTAAATCCTGTAATTACCAAAGGGAAGATCACAAATGGCAAAGGCAATATTTATGCTGTTTTTGAAACCAATGAACTGGGGTTTGCCAAAGTATCACTAAATCCTGAAGATAAAGTGCGGTATTATATTGAAGTAAAAGATAAGAGCAATAACGAAGGCCTTGGTTTTGTTCCTATTGCTGCAACATCTGGCATTACGCTTAATACTACAGTAACCCAAAACAGCATCATTTATAACCTTGTTTCCTATACTTTTTTAAATGAAAGAATACCCGATTACCGTATAGAAGCTTTATATAACGGGCAAATAGTTTATGATGCAGCCATCAGTTTTCAAAATGGTTTAAGTGCAGTAAAACAAGAGTTAACAAAGGAAGAATTATTGAAAATAGAAAAATTCCCTACAGCGGGGTTCATCACTTTCCGGCTTACCGATAAAACAAATAAGATCTATGCTCAAAGGGTTGTTTATTATTCATTCAAACCAGCCCAAAATAATTTTATTAGCGTAATTGATACAGTTAATAAAAGAGAAGCAACGATCAGTTTGCCTGATATGGTCAGCGGCAAAGCTTCTATACAAATCAGGGCTGCCGATCCAACTTCGGCCCTAAAAAGCGACCTGAATTTTTTAACGATCGCAGCAGAGATCCCCATCAATGATCAATTGATAGCAACTGCAAATGAGCCGTCGGGCTTTAATGCACTTAATAATGAAACAAACAGGTATCTTTCTTTAAGCGGCATTTTGCAGAACAGCGAAAAAAAGCCATTAAAAAATAAAAATGTAAACATTATTCTGCAGCAGAAGAATTTTAAAAAACAATACCTGGTTACAAAAACAGATAATACCGGAAGGCTGCAGGTTGATAACCTTGTTTTTTTTGATACAGTAACCGTTTACTACCAGCTTGCAGACAAATCAGAAGAAAAAAATGACGTTTCCCTTGATTTAAAAGTTACTCCTTCAAAAGAATATACCGGCAAAGCCCAGCCACCCTTGAATTTGTTTTGCAGTGCTTATCTAAAGGGTGCAGATAGTATAAAAAGTGATGAAAAAATATTGAAACAGGTAATTGTAACTGCTGATAAAGAAAAGACAAATTCAGAAAAATTTACCGATAGGTATGTTTCGGGCCAGATGAAAAGATCGCAGGGAACAAGAAACGAATATGATTTTATAAAAAATCCCGAAGAAATTGACAACCGGTCCCTTTTCGATTTTATCAAAGGCCGGATACCAAACATAAGGGTATTCATTGATTTTATGGGCACACCGGTTTTAAGGGGTACAAATGGGGGAACCGTAGGTGTTTATCTGAACGATATGGATATTGAAAGTAATTTAAACCAGCTCTCAGGCATACAAATTAAGGATGTGGCCCTGATAAAGTATCACTCTATAAGCCTTAAACCAAAAAACGGGTTAAAAAATGAGTTAGTTGATGTGAAGGGTGGGGATGCCGGTGATCTTTTAATATATACGAAACAGGATTTTTCGCCCAATGAAGAAAAAACAAAAGGCTTGCCCAAAACATCTGTGGTTGGTTATACTTTAGAAAGAAAAGATTATGACCCTTCCCTATTAACAGACGAGACCGGCCCTTTATTCTGGAAGCCTGACTGGAATGTTGAAAGCGGGCAGCGCATATTTGTACATGTACCTGCCGGGGGTTTAAAAGAAGATGTTGAAATTATCATTGAAGGGATCAATGCGCTTTCGGCCCCATATCGTTTTACCCAAAAACTTGTTTTTAAGTAGTATCAATATGCAAATGTTGATCTACAGCATATTTTTTTCAACAACAAAGAAGAAATGAAAAAAAGAAAAAATACCTGCCTGGCAGCCTTTTTATTTCTTTCTGTTTTGCAATCGTATGCAGGAAATGTAAAACTTTACCTGGCAACAAATAAAGAAACTTACAACCTTTCCGAATCTATACAATTCCAGGTTTTTCTGGTAAATGCGCCTAACGCCAATAAAACTGTGTATGTGGAGCTGCTGGATTGTAAAGGTAATGTGCTGGTAAAAAAAATGCTACCGCTAACATCAGGTATTTCATGGGGGAATTTAAAGGTACCTCAATCAGATAAAGCAACTTTCTATATACTGTACAGCTATGTGATCAGTAAAGACACTATTGAGGTTGAGTATAATAAAAAGATTTACATTAATCAAAACAATGTGAGTGAAAGCTCTAAAACCGGTAAGGAATCAATCATTGATTTTTTTATTGAAGGTGGGACTTTTGTTGCTCTGATGCCGAATACGTTATTGATAAGCTTTAAAGATGAAAATGGAATTCCTTTAACCGGAGCAGGTAAGATCACCGATTCAAAAAATTACGAAATAACCAGCTTTGTTATTGATGAAAGTGGATATGCCAAAACCAGTTTTAAACCTGATATGGGTTTCAATTATCTTATTGTAATAAAAAATAAAGCAGGCAAAGAAATAAAAAAAGAGCTTCCACAGGCTTCACAATTTGGCGTTAATCTGACTGTGATGGTAAACAAAGACAGTCTTACTTACACGGCGTATTCCTTTACCGGCGATAATGATCAGCTTGATTACAAACTGGATATTGTTTCAAATGGTAAAACTGTATACAGGTCGGATATTAATTTCGTAATAAGTTTAAGTGTTATCCAGGAAACTATCAGCTTAAAAAACCTTACGGGTGGATTTTTAACATTCAGGCTTACCGACAAAAAGAATAAATTATATGCACAAAGGGTCATTTACAACCCAATAGAAAACGGTGACAGTGTGTTGTTAAATATTATAGACACGATCAATAAAAAAAGGGCTGTTGTAAAAATTCCGCAATATGCAAATGGTTATAGCTACTTAAGCATCCTGGAAAAAGGCAAGGATACGTTAAGCGCAAATAAAACAGGAAGTAAATATTTTAAAGATTATGTTGAACAACTGGTAATTTTAAGCGACCCCGGCAGCAATATTTCGTTTAATGATCTTTTGATAACGAAGGACAAGCAACCACCCCCGCCTATTGCCGAGCCTGTAAACGATAACCCTTCCCTCACGCTGAGCGGTATTGGCTATGGCAGCGACAACAAGCCGCTAAAAAACAAAAAAATAAACCTCATTTTTCTAAGTAAGGATTCTAAAAAACAATACAAAGTCATTACAACTGACCGCAACGGAAGCTTTGAAATGAGCTCCCTGATATTTTACGATACCATCAAACTGTATTACCAGCTTGCAGATAAGTCTGACGAAAAAAATAATATACGGGTTGACCTGAAAGTCACACCGGCAAATTATTTCTCAGGCAATGCAGCAAGATATATACGCTTCATTTGTGCAGATAATACGGCTGAAACAACCGTAGCCGGTACAAAAAATGAAAGCGCTATAACCATCATTGATACTTTTCTTAAATCAGAAAAAATTTTAAAAGAAGTAATCGTAAAAGGAGAAAAAGCAAAAACAGCCACACAAAAATTCATAGAAGAAAATGTATCGGGACAAAATAACCAATCGAATTTTATGCGCAATGAATTTGATTTTATTGCAAACCCACAGGTTATTGACAATACACCCATTTTTGAATTCTTACGTGGCCGCATCAACCTGGTTATTAATATTTCTGCCAGGGGAACTGTGAAAATAAGCACATCCTCTGGTTCAGGCATCGGGGTTTATTTAGATGATATGGAAATTACCGGAGATCTGGACCTGGCAACACATTTAACGGTTAAAGACCTGGCACTTGTAAGGTATTATAGCCTGCCGCTAAAACCCAGACTTGAAAGTACCAAAACAAAATACAGCGCTTTTTTTGGAAGTGGCGGTGGTGGCGGTGGAGATCTGATGATCTACACTAAAAAAGGATTTACTCCTGCAGAACAAATGGTAAAAGGACTACCCAAAACCTTTATTGTAGGGTATGACCAGGATGACCCGGTAAATAACTTACCGTCTGCCAATGCCCCGCAATCTTTATACTGGAGACCAAACTGGTTACCCAAAAAAGAAGAAACAATTTATATAGGATTACCGGTTGCAGAAACTAAAAAAGGCGTACAGTTGATCATTGAGGGCATCAACGCAGAACAATCTCCTTTCACTTTTACAAAAAATCTTGTTTTTAACTAAGCTGCAAAAAACTACTTTTACAAAAAAACAGGTTTGACTATGTTAAAAGTAGAGCATATCGGCATTGCAGTTAAAAACATGCAGGATGCTGTTTCACTGTTTGAGAAATTATTGAACACCAATTGCTACAAAACCGAACTGGTTGAAGCCGAAAAAGTAAATACTGCTTTTTTTAAAAAAGGCGAAACCAAGATCGAGTTGCTTGAAAGTACCGACCCCAACGGCGTGATCGCAAAATTTATTGAGCGTAAAGGTGAGGGCCTCCACCATATTGCTTTTGATGTAACCGATATTAAGGCCGAAATGAAACGCCTGCAGGGCGAAGGTTTTGTCTTATTGAATGAAGAGCCAAAACCCGGGGCTGATAATAAACTGGTTTGCTTTCTTCATCCCAAAGGCACCAATGGGGTATTGATCGAATTATGCCAATCCATTTAAGAACGGGTTATATTTTTTTTCTTCGCCAATCGTCGTTTCCGGCCCGTGCCCGCTGTACACCACAGTTTCATCGGGTAAAACAAATAACTTTTCCCTTATGTTTTTTAAGAGGGTCTGATGATCGCCACCCGGCAGATCGGTACGGCCAATACTGCGGTTAAAAAGTACATCGCCGCCAAGGATGAAATTTTGTTTGGCACAGTAAAAACAAATATGGCCAGGTGAATGGCCCGGTGCCTCAATTACTGTAAGCTCATCTTCGCCAAGTTTAACAATATCCCCGGCTTTCAGATAAATATATTCACCGGTATAATTATCAAAAGGCATATTATACACCAGGCCCGATGTGGGTGCATAATCCAGCAGCGTTTTCTCCTTTTCGTGCAGCTGAAGCGTTAACCCCCAGGTTTCGGCAACAAACTTGTTACCAAAAACATGGTCCAGGTGACAATGGGTATTAAGCAGCATCCCGGGCGTTAAATTGCTCTGTGTAATAAACCCTGCAAGCTCATCCTCTTCTTCGGAAAAGTAGCAGCCCGGGTCAATGATCATACAATCATTAAACTCGTTATAGAGTAAATACGTATTTTCCTGTATGGGACTGAAAACAAAGGATTTTATTTTTAACATTCTGGCTTTTAAATTGTTTTTTAATGATTAACCCGAATAAAGTAATTTTAATACTCAATATCAATATTAATGTATGGCAAAGTTCAGCAGAATATCTCTAATTTCCTTTTTCCTTTTCACCGGTTCTTATTTTGCTGCTGCGCAGGTAAATGCTGTGGAATTTGGGAAAAACAGGGTTCAATTCAAAAAGTTCAAGTGGAGTTATTATCAAACCAAGAACTTCAATATCTATTATCATCAAAATGGCGAGGAACTGGCTAAGTTCATAGCACAAAGCGCCGAAAAAGAATTGCCCCAAATGGAAGCTGCGGCTGAGTACAGCCTGCAAAGACGTGCCAATATTGTTTTATATAATGATTTTGCCGAAATGCAGCAAAGCAATATAGGCCTGGGTATTGAATGGCAAAATACCAGTGGCGGCACCAAACTCGTGAACAATAAAATGGTTGTATATTTTGAGGCCGATCACCAAAAATTACGCTTGCAGGTAAGGCATGGCATTGCCCAGATACTTACCGAAAACCGTTTGTTTGGAGATGATATTGGTGAAGTTGCCGGTAACCAGGCCCTGCTTGATCTGCCCAAATGGCTTACCGATGGATATATCAGTTACCTGGCACAAAACTGGAGCACCGAGCTTGACGATGAAATGAAAAGTGAAATACTGAGTGGTGATTACAGTAAATTCTCCAAGTTTGCCTTTGTTAAACCCGAGCTTGCTGGTCACGCTTTCTGGTATTATATAGAAGAGAAATATAAAAAGGAGAATGTTACTTACCTTCTTTACCTGGCTACTGTTTATAAAAACCTGAATAAGGCCTGCCTGCAGGTTTGCAAAAAGAAATTTAAAGCGTTGTTGGAAGAATTCATGGAATACCAGGATGATAAGTATTACAAAGACATCGCCAAAAGAAAACCTTATCCCAAAGGAAGTTATGTGGATGGTTTTACAATTAACAACCGCCTGGATTATTTTAGGTTTAATGTAAACCCAACCAAGCGCAACAATTCTTATGTGGTAACTCAATTTAAAAAAGGAATTGTACGGGTTATTTACAATGATGAATATGAGAACAAGACCTTGTTGAAATATGGCATACGCAGTTACAAAAATGAAATGAACCCCAATTACCCCATGATGGCATGGGACCCTAAAGGAACGAGGATATCTGTTCTATATACACAGGAAGGAAAACTCAAACTGTTTGTGTATGACATTGTAAACCGCCAGAAACAATACAAGATCGACCTTACCCAGCATTTTGACCAGGTGCAGGACATGAAGTTTATGCTTAATAGCAATACCCTTTTATTAACCGCTGTAAAAAATGGGCACACCGATATCTTCACTTTTGAAATTCAAAATGAAAAAGTAAAACAGATAACCAAAGATGTGTATGATGACCTGGATGCATCTTTTGTGGCTTTCCCCAATAAAACCGGCATCATCTTTAGCAGTAACCGGCCAACTGCCACTGCAAAAGGCGGTGACACAGTTTTGCCCAGCAATAGTAAATACAATATCTTTTTAATTACTGATTTTGGGGATAAGCCTGAACTTAACCAGATCACCCAGCTTTCAAAATTAAAGTATGGCAATGCCCGGTCTCCGATGCAGTACAATGAAAGCCACTTTACATTTGTAAGCGATGAGAATGGTGTTGGCAACCGCTATGCTGGTTTCTTCACTACAAAAAAAGCAGGACTTGATACATTGGTTTTAATTGCAGACCAGATCTTAAGGAATCCTTCTGCAAAAGAAGTTGACAGTACATTAAAAG
>Ga0193752_1000473_pt1 | contig 38660 bp, 43 predicted proteins | sample H1c1metaG_FD_144924 | JGI IMG/M metagenome (GOLD analysis project Ga0193752, IMG submission 144924) | Soil microbial communities from a riparian zone of the East river system, Colorado, United States - H1c1 | ecosystem: Environmental > Terrestrial > Soil > Riparian zone | place: USA: East River... | reverse complement strand
GAGAGGGCTGCTCTTTACAGATTGGCAAAAAAACACAACATGCAACTAATTGAAAAACAAGAAGCAGCGTGATGTGTCATTGGCAGCTTGTCGAAGCCGGTATGGTTTTGAGTTGACCCCGCCTTCGACAAGCTCCCCGAAATTATCGGGACAGGCAGGCTGACAGTTAATTAACTCAAATAAATTATCCATGCAGCTCTTATTCTTAATCTTAGTTTTATTTTAATGGCATATCGCTTGCTACCCTTGTTTAAATATCTCTATTGGATTCACTCACACATATTGCCCTCGGTGCCTGCATGGGCGAAGCTTTTGCCGGCCACAAGGTTGGTAAGAAAGCCATGCTTTGGGGCGCATTGGCACAAAGCATTCCTGATATTGATTTTATTGCAGCCACCTGGTTGAACACCAGTGAGAATTTGTTGGCGCACCGTGGTTTTACGCATTCTATTTTGTTTGGCATAGCAGCCGCTTTTTTAATGGCATTTTTTGCAGAGAAATGGCACAGGCCGCATAATATTTCTTTTAAACGATGGCTGGCTTTTTTTACTGCAGTTATACTCACACATATTTTTTTAGATGCCTTTAATAATTATGGTGTTGGCTGGTTTGAGCCTTTCAGCCATTACCGCATCAGCTTTAATGTAGTGTATGTTGCCGACCCTTTCTTTTCTATTGTGCCTGGTATTGCCTTTGTCATGTTACTGGTATTAAGATCCTTCAGCAAAAAAAGAAAGTTCTGGTGGCGCACAGGTATCGGCTTTTGTTTTTTGTACCTGGGTTATTGTGTGGTAAACAAGATCATCATCAACAACGATGTAAAACACCTGCTGCATAAACAGGATATACCTTACAACAGTTATTTTACAACCCCTGCCCCATTGCAAAGCTGGCTTTGGTTTGTGGCAGCCGGCACCGACAGTGGTTACTACATTGGCTACCGTTCGGTGTTTGATAAAAGCAAAAAAATAAGCCTGCAATATTTTCCACGCAATGCATCTTTACTAAACAATACAAAAGACAGGGACCAGGTGCAGCAACTGATCCGCTTTTCGCAGGGTTATTATACTGTTGAACAAAGAAAAGATACCCTGGTCTTTAATGACCTGCGGTTTGGGCAGGTGATCGGGTGGGTAAACCCAAAAGAGGAATTTGCCTTTCATTATTATGTAGAGCCCGATATTGACAATACATTGGTTGTACAGCGTGGGCGTTTTGCAAAATGGGACAGCCGTACTTTTAATGTATTGTGGAAACGTATAAAAGGGGTTGAGGTAAAATGATTGAAAGGTTAAGTCTCACTGTAACGATCAAAAAGTTGTCAGGTTGAGCTTGTCGAAACCGGGGCTATATTAAAGTAATCCGTCTTCGACAAGCTCAGACTGACAGTATAACTGTGACAGGGATTTCAAATTTCATGACAATTACAACGCCGGTGAAAACAAACGTGCGATCCTGTCGGCCAGTTTAAAATAAAATGCCCGGTTGATCCAAAGCTTCTCATTTATTTTTCTGGCATGCCTGATATCTTCAAAAAAAACTGCTCTCAGTTTTTCAGCAAACGCTACATCATATACAATGGCATTTACTTCAAAGTTCAGGTCAAAGCTGCGGTAATCCATATTGGCCGTTCCTATCATCGATAATTTACCATCAGTTACCATGGTCTTGGCATGTACAAATCCTTTGTTGTACAAATAAATTTCCACACCGGATTTCAGCAGGTCGTGATAGTTTGCCTTGGATGCTGCATTCACTATACGGGAATCGCTTTTTCCCGGCACCAATAGTTTTACAGAAAGCCCGCTGGAAGCAGCTATCCTCAGCGCATTCATGATATCATCGCCGGGTATAAAATAAGGAGTGGTAATAATGATCTCCTCTTTTGCAAGATATATTGCCTGTAAAATGGAGAACAAAACAGCAGGTTGTGCCGAATCGGGGCCGCTGCCAACGATCTGTACATAGGTATCTTCTTTTTGCAGAACCTGCTCCGCAAAATATGACCTGTCTACTTTGGGGGGTGTATCACAACAAAAACTCCAGTCGGCTAAAAAAAGATACTGCAGGTAATATACACCGGGCCCATCAATGCGTAAATGCGTATCACGCCAGAACAGTTTTCCTTTTTTATTATTGATATATTTATCACTTACATTGATGCCACCGGTAAAAGCAGTTTGGCCATCAACAATAACAATTTTGCGGTGGTTGCGGTAATTGATACGGTTTGCCAGCAGGTAAAAATGAACTTTAGAAAAAGGATGGATCTCTATGCCGGCTTCACGCATGCGCCTTTCAATTTTCTTTTTTATGGTGGGGCTTCCAAAGTCGTCATAAATAAACCTTACCTCCACTCCTTCGCTGGCTTTTTTGATGAGCAATTCTATGATCGTACTACCGATCTCATCCTGTTCATAAATATAATATTCCAGGTGGATGTGGTGCTTTGCATTTTCCAGGCAACTTATTAATTCAGGGAATTTCTCTTCACCATTCAGCAGCAGTTTTACTTTATTGTAACGGGTCAGCGGGCTTTTTATATCTTTTATCAGCATGGTCGCCAATTCTGCATGTTGCATATCAGCAGCTTCTTCCGGGGCTACGATCGTTTGATTGTAATGAGGGATATTCTTTTTTAATTGCTTCAACAGGTTGTCATCCTGCTTTGCCTTGTTGGTGTATGTTTTTACCTTCCAGTAATTGATCCCGAAAGTGAGGTAAAAAATAATTCCTATCACCGGTATAAAAGTACAGAAGAGCAGGTAGGCAAGCGTTTTGGTACTGCTGTGGGTCTCAAAAATCACCCTTAAGCATACCAATAATAAAATAACAGTGTAGACAATGATTATAATCCAGGTCCAATGCATAAGTAAACTTATTGCCGGTTAATTTTTTATAAATTGCCCGGCTTTATTGTAATATAGCAAATAATAAAGAACATTTCTGTGTTGAACAGTTTCTGTTGCAGACCCTCTTACCGTGCATATATAATGCTATTGATCAGGCAACCTCTGAATAATATAATATTTTAAGCAAATCGTATAAAGGTTTTATAACGGGGCATGCTTTTACTGAATGGAAATAATTCCGGAATTAAGCAGCATTATTTTCTGGCAAGGTTTTTTCATAATAAGTAATTATACAAACCATAAAACTCTTTATATGAAAAAGCTATCTTTTCTTACAGCATTTATCTTGCTGTTCCTTTTAACCACTTTAAGTTCCTGCGAAGCCATTGCCGGCATTTTCAAAGCCGGTATGGGTTTTGGGATATTTCTTGTAATTGCTGTAGTGGCGTTAATAGCATTTATTGCCATGAAAGTGGGAAAGAAAAAATGATCTTCATCAATGATATGCCAATTTTGTACCCCCCCATTAATTCAGTAAATTTGGTTTACAAAATAAGTTGTCATGACAGAGATCGTAATTGATAGAAAGAAGTATGTCTTAATTCCCGAAAGAGATTACCAGGCATTGCAAAAAAAAGCTGCTTTAAAAACCAAAGCAGAAAAAACATTTACCATTGAAGAAGCCCGTGCATACAGCAAAAAACTCTTCAGGAAATGGGCAGCCGAAAAATAACAGTAAAGCAATCTGCCGCAGAAAGTATTGCAGCCATTGCCTGGTTTATAGAATCGAAAGGTATGATTGCCACTGCAATAAATTTACTGATGCCATATATGACCATTTTATAAAACTGTCCAATAACATTAAATCTTATCCTCTTTGTCGTGAATCAAAAAGGGCGGATTGGGTTATAAATGCATTACATACAAAAAGAAATACGCTATCGTATTTTTAGAGACTGATAACGAAATAATCATTTGTGAATTCATTTCTTCTAAGATGATATACTGGTAAATATGTTCCAATGAAAATAATAACCTGGAACTGTAATATGGCTTTCCGAAAAAAAGCCGGGCATATACTGGCATATAAGCCTGATATTTTAGTGGTACCCGAATGTGAGCATCCTGATAAATTAAAATTCAACGACGATACTCCAAAGCCAACTGATATACTTTGGTTTGGCGAGAATAAAAATAAAGGGCTCGGCATTTTTTCATACAGCCATTTCAGGTTCAAACTTATCAAAACACATAACCCGGCACTGAAGATGATCATTCCTATTGCTGTTACAGGGAATGCACAGCATCCTGCGGGTAATTATAAGTTCACTTTATTTGCGGTTTGGGCAAACAATCCTGCCGACCCCGATGGTGTATATGTAGAGCAGGTGTGGAAAGCGCTGCAGCATTACAAATTATCTAAAAAGAATACCATACTCGCCGGCGACTTTAACAGCAATACCATCTGGGACCGGAAATACCGCATCGGAAACCACTCTCATGTGGTGGATCATCTGCATAAAAAAGGTATCAGCAGTTGTTATCATCTTCATCACAAACAAATACAGGGAAAGGAAGAACACCCTACGCATTATTTATATCGCCACCAGGATAAACCTTATCATCTTGACTATTGTTTTGCTTCAACCGACCTGGCTGACAAGATCCGATCAGTAGAGATAGGCAGTTTTGATTCATGGAAACAATACAGCGATCATGTTCCGGTAATGGTTAGCTTCGGTGATGATTGAAATACTGAATAAAATTTCGTTACTTTAATAATAATTTATACCATGAAGAAATTATTATTTGTATTCCTGTTCAGTCCGTTCATATCAACAGCACAAACCAACCAGCCCCGTTTTGAAAACGACACACTTACTACCTCCGGCGGTTATAAAATTTACAAAGGACAAACATTACGCCTAACAACCGGCACATCAGCAGCTGGCTATTTTACTTTCATTAAATTTCATCAAAGCCTGGCCAAGAACAATACTTATACTTTACAAAACAGCAGTATACACGTAAAGAATTTAAAAGCCTATAAATATTCGAGCCCTGATAATAACAGCATACGTATTACCGGCACACTCACCTACAAAGATGGTAAGCAGGAAGAAACAGATATTTTAATAAATTTTGAAAAGGCCACAGAGGACTACGATGGGCAACCGTCGGAGCTTAATGTTGCCGAACAATTTAAAAGAAAACCGGGACAAACAGTAGTAAAGGCCCAGACAAAACAACCTGTTGCCGTTGAACCTCAAAAGCAAAATGCACCTGATGACCTTAGAAAATTGCTGGTTGCCGATGAAATAAAAAAACTCTTCGACTTATATAAAGCCGGTGCTTTAACCAAAGAAGAATATGAGGCACAAAAGAAGAAATTGCTGGAAAGACAATAAATACGATAGCCATTCGTAAAACATCTACAACAAATTCATAAACTGCTTTACAAATTATTGTTTCAGATCTTTGCATCTTTGCACTGTTAAATATCCAACTATCCAACGAAACTGAATCTTATCCCGTGAAGAACTGAATCTGATCCCCAGAAAGACTAATGCACTACAAAGGTGCATGTACTAATTCATTCTATGAAAAGCCTTCAGCAGTGAAGGTTTTTTCATTTTGTATCATACATCTTTTTTCCGGGCTTTCCCCAGATCTTTATATTTCTTTACACCATATCCAACGCCTGCTGCAAGTAATAAGCCCAAACCGCCGTCAATGGGTGTATCATCCGGGTCATCGGGCCCCTGCGCTAACGTAACTAATGGCAATACAAAACATAGTAACGCAAACGCTGCAGGTAATAACCAAAGGAGCTTTATTTTATGACACTTTTCTGGCAGCACGTAATTAGTTTTTAATGATTTGAGTTATAAACCTTTCACCATCCATACCGGCAAGTGATAACCTGTAGGTTCCGTTTGCCAGCGCTTTACTCAAAGGAATTATTTTAAATGCTGTTCCACCGGTATGGTAAACCTGTGTTTGGTAAACATTTTGGCCAAGGTTATTGTACAGTATCATTGTATAAGTGCCTTTATCTATGTTATTCAATTGCAGGCCAACACTATTACCTGTAACAGGGTTTGGTTTTATACTGATACCGGTTTGTAATTCCCCGATATTAACTTTTACAACAGCGCTGTATTTGGTTAAACCTGTTTTATCAAATGCTTTAATGCGATAGAAATTATTTCCTTTTACAGGGGCCACATCAAACCAATTATAATTTACCGGGAAACTGCTGTTACCAATAGCGATGGTGGTATGTTGTTTGGTGAAATTTGTTCCATCCTCTGAACGTTCCACTTCATAACGATCCATATCTGTTTCAGTTTTGGATGTCCAGTTTACTTCAACACCACTATTCTTTGCCTGTGCTGTGATCGTGATCACATCAATAGGCAAAGCACGAAGGGCTCCAAACACAACCATGAAGCGGTTTGTATCAAAGGATCCCGAATCGGCAGTAACAGCAAAATTGACCACGGTGCTGTTAACAACACTCAACAAGGTTCTTGATCCCAGGAAATTATCTACCAGTTCAGCACTTAATGAAGTATTGGTAAAAGCCTGTGGTTTGAATTCAAATTCATAATCACGCTGTTTCATATTATTCATAAAGAGCGGTATCGTATCCCGGGTAATGATCACCGGCCTTTGTTCAACAGAAAGGCGTTTGTTTTCACGCAGTATAGAAATATTCTCATTCCAGTTATTTATTTCTTTTGCATCTTTTGCATTAACAGCAGCGCTGAAGTTGTTGCCATACCAGGCATCTGCTTCATCGGCCAGGCGTCGGTAATTACCCGGCTCTCTAAAATATAGTAAGGTAGAAAATGCTTCTTCAGGTGGCGGCGGCACCAGGAAAACTTCATTATTATTACCTGAAGCTTTGTGGCTTTCCAATATGCTTACCGCAGGCACTCCCACTCCATCAGACTCTACAAAAAAAGCCTGCCCGGGTTGTATATATCGTTGAGGTCCTTTTTCAGCCGTGCTTACTGTTACAAATCCACCTCTTGTTCCTACATTGGGGTTCCAGTAAGTATAATAATCGGTGATGTTGCTGCTGGCAGCACGTACAGCCTGCCAGTCAATAGGCGATGGATATGGATTGGTTACCAGGTTTAATGTTCCACCTCCTGTAAATGCATTGGTGAAAGCAGTCACGGGTCCCTGAACAATGGTTCCTGTTGCACGCAATGTTGTACTGCTCGTAGGCATATTAATAGATAGTGGTATGGTAGTAGCCATGCTTCGGTCTCCTCTTATATAAATAAAATAGCCGGTCAGTGCATTCAGCATTCCGTTGGTATTGGCAACAGCTGTGTAAGCAGGCGTTACGGCATTGGTAGCATTATATAGTGATGATTCATTGCTTTGTGTTACATCAAATCCATTGGCATTACCACCGGCTCCGGTAATTTGTGTTCCATAACCCGGCGCTGCATTATTGATGCTTACGCCAATAGCATTATTCATTTCATTGTTCATCCAGTTGACCCTGATAGATGTAGCAGTATTCACCGTTGGGGTAACCAAACGGTAAGCCCTGCCGTAATTTCCTGTTCCATATCCGCTACCGGGCGTACGTAATTTAATAAAGCGTTCTACTGTTACATTGTTGGCATTGCTGAGTGTACTGCCGGTAAGGTCACCAATTCTTGCTGTGCTCACATCATTTGACTTTAGTGTAAGATTTTTTCCTGCAAGGTTAACTGTGGATGACGTTAACAATATCTCGTTATAAACATCAAGCCGGTTTCCCAGTGTAGCATTGCCGCTGTTCAGTACAAGATCTTTCAGTGAACGTGAAAGGGAATCTGTTTGATCAAAATTGAGGCTGCCGGCAACGCCGTTGATATGCAGGTTTGATAAAACTGAGCCTTTTATAAAACCGGGGCCACTAATATTCCCTCCCAATGTAAGTGTTTTATTAAGTATGCTTATTGATCCGTTTACAAGGTTGAGGTTATTATTGATACTGATATTGCTAAGCATTTTTAAACCGGAGGTGTTATTCAATTCTAACTTATAAAAAGTTCCACCCCTTACATTTTGAACTCCCGAACCTGTAAAAATAAAATTACCATTACCATAATTGTATGGCGAAACAGATAAGTCCATAAAATCGGCTGTATCAACCCCCTGGCGGGCAATGGTGATGGTGCCTGCATTATTCAGCACACTTGTATTATCTAACCGTATCGGGCCGTTAACATAAATACCGGCGCCGCTCTGTACAATAATAATTGCACCGCCTGTAGCATGCAAGCCATTCTGAGCATGGGATACAATACAATTAAAAAAAAGAAAAATGATCATTATACCTGCCCTGAAATTTTTCATACCCTAATATTTAAACCAAAAATAAACAGGCATATTTCATGTATGTGTGCACTGATTAGTAAACGGCTGTTATCATTTAGTAACAGGTAAAACGATTGATGATGGTGGGAGGATCATCAATAAGAGTTTATGTTGTCAAATGCATTGATCCAGTTCAATTATTGCCGGCTTTTACCACAGAATAGGAAGAGTTAACCGTAAACTAAACGGCTTTAGGAGTTGCGGGCACAGCCATCATACCTTGGCCTTCTAAATAATAAAACATGAAAAAGTATTTCTTATTGCTGGCAATTATTTTTCCTTCACTGTTGTATGCACAAAGTGTTGCTGTAAATACCGATGGCTCTCAGCCCGACAATACAGCCATGCTTGATATTAAAAGCACTTCAAAGGGTTTGCTGATACCCCGTTTAACAACAGCACAACGGATAGGTATCTCTTCGCCAGCCATTGGCTTAACAGTTTTTGATACAGATACTTACTCTAACTGGATATTCAGGGGTGATGTGATGGGCAATTGGGTTGAGTCATTACACAGTCTTGATAAACATTGGAACCGCACAAGCTCACATATATTTACCACCAACACCGGCAATGAAATTCAAGCTGGCACTTGCCGATGCATCCGAAATAAAATATGTGCAGATAGATGAGATCATCCGCCTGCAGGCAGAAAGCAATTACACCCATATTTTTTTAACCGGCAATAAAGTTTTCATCTCTGCAAAAACATTAAAAGAATATGATGAGATGCTGGAGGGCCAGCGTTTCTTAAGGGTACATAAATCGCACCTGGTAAACCCTGCCCACATACAGGCATACGACAGGCAGGGCATTTTACTGATGAGCGATAATTCCAAAGTAGAAGTAGCCAGGAGAAAAAAAGAATTTCTGCAACAGGCACTTGCCGGTAAAGTTTGATCTTCACATGCGGTTAATCCTGTAATTTTAAATAGAAATTAAAACAGGATGCAACAGCTTTTAACCCATCTATCTGTTTATCACCGGTTGAGTGCCGAAGCCGAAATTGCTTTGCAAAATTGTTTTACAGAAATTACATTGAATAAAAATGAATTTCTGCTTACGCAGGGAAATATCTGCAGGCATTTATATTTTTTGGAGAAAGGTGCATTGCGTGGATTTTACAATCTGGATGGAAAAGAAATAACGCATTGGTTTGGATTTGAAAAAGATTTTGTTACCTCTTTTCATAGTTTCATCACCGGTGAAGCAGCTGTTGAGAATATCCAACTGGTTGAAAGCTGCACCCTTTGGGCCATTGCAAAAGATACGCTTACAGATCTTTTCAACCAGTATCATGATATTGAAAGGCTCGTACGCATTGCGTATGAGAAATATTATATCAGGCTGGAAGAAAGATATGTGAATGCACAGTTCAAATCCGCAAAGGAACGCTACGAAGAGCTGATACAGCAAACACCACATATCCTGGAAAGGGTTCCACTTGGTTTTATCGCTTCCTATCTAGGCATCAGCCAGGAAACCCTCAGCCGCATCCGCAGTAAGTTTTAACATTTGCTTTTTTGGTTTTTGACATAAGTCAAAAATTAAAGAAGTCTACACCAATAGTTTTGTTTCATAAAAAAATAACTAATTATGGAACGAAAACAGATCAATCAACCTTCTGCAGCTTTTATTGCTGCTTCCTGGACAGCATTTTTCATTGGCACCATTGCATTCATCATCGGTTTGTGGAATGCCGACATGCAGCTGAATGAAAAGGGATATTATTTTACAGTTTTAATGTTCGGGCTTTTTTCTGCTATTTCTGTACAAAAAGCAGTGCGTGATCAATTGGAAGGCATCCCGGTAACGAACCTGTATTATGGTATTGCCTGGTTTGTCACTTTGTTATCAATTGTATTGCTCACCGTTGGTTTATGGAATGCTGAACTGCAAAGAAGTGAGAAAGGTTTTTATGCCATGAGCTTTGTGCTAAGTATGTTTTCGGCCATTGCAGTGCAAAAAAATACCAGGGATATGAAGACAGCAAAAGAAAAGGAATTGTTTTAATATAGCACAGTTTAATGCTCAAATCCTGTACTGGTTTCGCCCAACGCAAACCTCCCCTCTTTTTTGTATTTTTGCCGTCCAATAATAACAAGAGAAGAAAAAATGGAATTGACTAAAAATTTTGAGCCAAAGGCAATTGAAGAAAAATGGTATAAACATTGGTTGAGCCAACGGTATTTTAACAGCAAACCTGATAGCCGTCCTGCATTTACCGTGGTGATACCGCCGCCGAATGTTACCGGTGTGCTGCACATGGGGCATACACTGAATGAGACCGTGCAGGATATATTAGTTCGCAAGGCCCGCATGAGCGGCTTTAATGCCTGCTGGGTGCCCGGCAGTGATCATGCTTCTATTGCCACCGAAGCAAAAGTGGTGGGTATGCTTAAAGAAAAAGGCATTGATAAAAATGACCTGTCGAGAGAAGAATTTTTAAAATATGCTTTTGAGTGGAAAGACAAATACGGCGGCATCATCTACAACCAGATAGAAAGATTGGGTTGCAGTGTTGACTGGGACCGTACCACTTTTACTATGGATGATCATTATTACAAAGCGGTAATAAAAGTTTTTATTGATCTCTATAATAAAGGATTGATATATCGTGGAGCAAGAATGATCAATTGGGATTCATCTGCAAAAACAGCTTTGAGTGATGAGGAAGTTGAATACAAGGACATCACCGGTAAACTCTATCATCTCCGTTATAAATTAGACACTGATAAGGAAGAATACATCAGCATAGCCACACAAAGGCCTGAGACCATCATGGGCGATACTGCTATTTGTGTAAACCCAAATGATGAACGTTATGCTCATTTAAAAGGGAGCTATGCTTTTGTTCCGCTGATCAACCGCCGCATTCCGATAATCTTTGATGATTATGTGGATGCAGCATTTGGAACCGGTGCTTTAAAAGTTACGCCGGCACATGATATCAACGATTATAATTTAGGATTAAAACATCATCTTGAAATTGTTGATACCATCAATGCTGATGGAACCATGAGCCCTGCTGCACAGATCTATGTTGGCGAAGACCGTTTTGCTGCACGTAAAAAGATCATTAAAGAACTGGAAGAAAAAGGTTTCTTAACCAAAGAAGAAGAATACACAACAAGATTGGGATACAGTCAAAGAACAGGAGTTGTTGTTGAGCCAAGGATAAGTACCCAATGGTTTGTAAAGATGAAAGAACTTGCCGGGCCTGCATTGAAGGCTGTTGTTGATGGTGATATTAAAATTCATCCGGGTGATAAATTTTTAGCCACTTATAAATACTGGTTAGAAAATGTAAAGGATTGGTGCATCAGCCGCCAGCTTTGGTGGGGACAGCAGATACCTGCATGGTATAGTGAAGATGGAAAGATGGTTGTTGCTGAAACGGAAGCCGAAGCAAAGGAAATATTCAATAATCAATATTCAATATTAAATCCCACACTTACTCAAGACGCTGATGTATTAGACACCTGGTTCTCTTCCTGGCTTTGGCCCACGCAGGTTTTTAAAGGGATCACTGAACCCGGCAATGAAGAAGTAAAATATTATTATCCCGGTTCTGTGTTAGTTACGGGGCAGGATATTATTTTCTTTTGGGTGGCACGTATGGTAATGGCGGGTATGGAATATGAAAAGCAGATACCTTTTAAAGATGTTTATTTCACCGGCATGGTAAGGGATAAACTGGGGCGTAAGATGAGTAAGAGCCTGGGTAATAGTCCTGACCTGCTTGACCTGATAGACCGTTACGGCGCTGATGCTGTACGTTTCGGCATCATGGTTTCCTCACCTGCCGGTAATGACCTGATGTTTGATGAGAACAGTTTGGAACAGGGTAGGAATTTTAATAACAAGATCTGGAATGCGTTGAAGCTTTTGAAGATGTGGGAAGGGAGGCAAGCAGACAACGGACAACAGACAACAGACGACTTTGCATTAAGCTGGTTTGAAAATCGTTTGAATAAAGTAAAGACCGATGTTGATGTATTGATGAAACAATTCCGTTTGAGTGAAGCTTTAAAAACTATTTATTCGTTGATATGGGATGATTTTTGCAGCTGGTATTTAGAATGGATCAAACCGGGTTTTGAGCAACCGATCGATGCTGCTGTTTATAATAAAACGATCGGCTATTTTGAAGAACTGATGCAATTGCTACATCCGTATATGCCTTTTGTTACCGAAGAAGTTTATCATTTATTAAAAACGCAAAACTATGATCTTTGTGTAAAACAATTTGCACCGGTTGCTACTGCCGATGAAAAAGTTTTACAACAGGGAGAGCTGCTGAAACAGGTTATTACCACCATTCGTGATGGAAGAAATAAAAACCAGCTGAAACCAAAAGAAGCTATCAAGCTTTTTATTGAAACGGATTCAAAAGAAAGTTACAGTTCTATCCGGAACATTTTGAGCAAACAGGTAAATGCAGATGAGATATCCTTTACCGGCGAAGCGATTCCCAATACCATTGTTGTTGCAGTTGAAAAAGATAAGTTCTATATAAAAACAGATAAGGAACTTGATACGGCTACTTTAAAAGACGATCTGTTGAAAGACCTTGAACACCAGAAAGGCTTTCTTGCATCTGTAGAAAAAAAATTAAGCAACGAAAAATTTGTACAGAACGCAAAGCCTGAAGTGCTGGCGCTTGAGCAAAAGAAAAAAGCCGATGCCGAAGCAAGGATAAAGACCATCGAAGAGAGTCTGTCAACGATCAGTTAAAACTCAAAATAGATACTATTTGTTGTGTAATTTCGTTCCTTAATAATACTCATAAACTATGGCAGGTTTTGTCAGATTCATATTTACAGTTGTTTGCACACTCAGCATCTCAGCTGTATTTGCTCAAAAGCCAAAGCCTAAACCGGCAACACCAGCCAAACCTGTTGGCTTTCAAAAATATACCCCACCAAAACTTTCCAGCATGCTGGGTATCAGGGGCGACAGTGTTTCAGTAGTATTGGAAGAAGCTTTACAATTGATAAAACTTCCCTTAAGAGTTTCCGATGATAAAAAAAATATTTATACAGTTTCCTCTTACCAGGCGATGTATAAAAGAAGGGGCGTTACCGAAGCTGAAGATATGAGTGGTAAAACTTCACCTACCACAACTACTACAATTGCCAATTTTAAAACGACTCCCCTATCTCCTATCTGGATCAAAACACTCACTGAACAATTGCGTATCGGCGAAGAACTTTATTTTTTTGATATTGTAGTTAAAGATGCACAGGGCCGTTTAATGTTTGCGCCCGAACTGAAGATCAAAATAAAATAATGTTATCAGTACAAAAAGCAACTACAGCCGATATTCCACTCATCAGGCAACTCACTTTTGAGATATGGCCACAGACATACAGCAGCATTTTAAGTAAAGAGAAGATCGATTACATGCTTGACATGATGTACAGTCCTGCATCGCTTCAAAAACAAATGGAAGAAGATGGTTGTACATTTATTATTGTGTATGATGATGCAGAACCGGTTGCTTTTGCATCGTATAATGAAACTGAACCGCAGACCTGGAAGCTCAATAAGATCTACATTCTCCCATCACAACAAGGCAAAGGAACCGGAAAATTCATCATCAATTATATTGTTGATGAAATAAAAGCTAAAGGCGCAAAAGCCCTGCAGCTACAGGTTAACCGGCAAAACAAAGCAAAAGATTTTTACGAAAGGCTTGGTTTTAAAATAATTCAAACCGCCGATTTTGATATTGGCAACGGATTTTTCATGAACGATTACGTAATGAGTTATGAATTATAAGTTATGAATTATGAGTTGGTTTGAGTAATCGCAGTCTTCTACAATTTAAAAAACTCATAACCCATCACTCATAACTCATAACCAACTATCAATGCACAATTTGGTGCGTTTCCTTGATGACCCCCATCACAAACACACTCTGCACATTGCCCATATTTTCCTGCTGGCTTAATTTATTCACGTGAAAATCATAGTAGGTATTCATGTCCTTGCAAACTACTTTCAGCATAAAATCAAATTCACCACTAATGCTGTAGCATTCTATCACTTCATGCAAGGCATTAATGTTCTTAATAAAACTGGTACCGGCATTCTTACTATGTTCTTTTAAAGAAACATAACAGATCACCATCAGGTTCAGGTCAACCTTGTTCTGGTCAACGAGGGTTACATATTGTTTTATCACCCCACTCTCTTCCATCCGCTTGATGCGTTCATGAACAGGTGTAGTACTCAGGTGTATCTTTTCTGATATCTCCTTCACTGTAACCCTTGCATTTTCCTGCAACAGTTTCAGTATCGCCATGTCTTTTACATCAAGTGATACAGGCATCACAGGCGTATCCTCTTTTTTGGTTGCTTTTGCCATCGTAAACTTAGTTTTTATCCTGAAATATGATACAATAACAGATTTATCTCCTAAAGTTAGTAAACTATTCAGAATATTATCCTATAAATTGTAGATTTGCACTCTAAACTATAACATATGTCTACAATAACCAAGAATGCCATCGACTTCAGCCTTAAGAATAAGGTTGCAGATATCAGCCTCGCCGAATGGGGCCGTAAAGAAATTATGTTAGCCGAAGCAGAAATGCCGGGCTTAATGGCCATCCGTGAAGAGTTTGGTGCTTCACAGCCATTGAAAGGTGCAAGAATTGCAGGTTGCCTGCACATGACCATACAGACTGCCGTGTTGATCGAAACCCTGATCGCTTTGGGTGCAGAAGTTAAATGGAGCTCATGTAATATTTTCAGTACACAGGACCAGGCTGCTGCTGCTATGGCTGCTGCAGGTGTTGGTGTTTTTGCCTGGAAAGGACAAACACAGCAGGAAGCTGACTGGTGTATTGAGCAAACATTGTTCTTTGGTGGTGCTGACCGTCCGTTGAATATGATACTTGATGATGGTGGTGATCTGACCAATATGGTTTTTGATACATACCCTGAATTAATTCAGCATGTAAAAGGATTGAGCGAAGAAACCACAACCGGTGTACACCGTTTATACGAGCGTATGGAAAAAGGTACATTACCTGTTCCTGCTATCAACGTTAATGACAGTGTTACCAAATCTAAATTTGATAACAAATATGGTTGTAAAGAAAGTTTGGTAGATGCGATCCGTCGTGCTACTGATGTGATGATGGCTGGTAAAGTTGCAGTTGTTGGAAGTTATGGTGATGTGGGTAAAGGTTCTGCAGCTTCATTAAAAGGTGCAGGTTGCAGGGTTATCATTACCGAGATCGATCCTATCTGTGCTTTACAGGCAGCTATGGACGGTTTTGAAGTAAAGCCAATGATCGACGCTGCTAAAGAAGCTGATATCATCGTTACTGCATCTGGTTGCCGTGACCTGATCACTGAAAAACATTTCCGTGTGATGAAAGATAAAGCCATCGTTTGTAACATCGGGCACTTTGATATTGAAATTGATATGGCCTGGTTGAATGCAAACTATGGCAATACAAAAAATACCATCAAGCCACAGGTTGATCTGTACACCATCGAAGGTAAAGATGTGATCGTTCTGGCTGAAGGGCGTTTGGTGAATTTAGGTTGTGCAACCGGCCACCCAAGTTTTGTAATGAGTAATTCATTTACAAACCAAACTTTGGCGCAGATCGAATTGTGGACCAACACTGATCAATACGAAAACAAAGTTTACGTGTTACCAAAGCACCTGGATGAAAAAGTAGCACGCCTGCACCTTGCAAAAATTGGTGTGGTGTTAGATACTTTAACTGACGACCAGGCCGCTTACCTGGGCATTCCAAAAGAAGGTCCGTTTAAAGCTGAGCATTACAGGTATTAATCCTACTGTCATTCCGAGCGTTAGCGAGGAATCTAAATAAATCGAATCCCATCTGCCTTTGGCAGGTGGGATTTTTTATTATGGGTCAGGCATTAATTTTTTTATCAGCTGCGGTGGCGTCGCACACTTTTATGGGGAAACTTTATTGGGCTTTGATTGAAGCGGATATTCAATCATTAATCATAGAAGAGTTGCGTATCTTTATATGTTAGTAACATTGAATACTCTTTTATAAATTAGGACATGATCCAGCAATTTATTAACTCAGCAAGGTTGTTTTGGACAAAAACAGATAAGTATACTATTATAGTAATGCTAATTCTGATTTATTGTTTTACAAGATTAGCTATTGAATACCATTATTCCGATAAAGATTCTTTAAATCAACTATTAAATAATCTAATTCAATTCTCTGGGATATTTTCTGCAATCTTAATTACTTATATAATTTCAAAAGTTTTTCAAATTAGGCAAGAACGTCTTGAACGAGCTAAAGAGGTCATTAAAATCGCTAATAAAGTAACTGATTTTAGAAGGATAGCAAGAATACTTGCTAATAGTTATGGCTTCTGGAATGGAAAAATGAAAACAAAAATCGATTCGGATTATCAATATTTGACTTTCTTTGATCTACATTATTGGGACTATGATAATGAGAATAAATATCCTGCTGAATTAAAAGAACTACGAAGTAAGTATTTCGAAGAAGAAAGTATTCCAGGAGCTGATCTTTATTTGGCTATAAAGTCTTTTGTCTCATTTGAAGATAAATTTGGCCCCATTGAGTTATACAGCCAATATGATTATGATTTTACTTACACTTTGGAAATTCTGGAAAATTGGTCAGAAAGCCATGCTGCCAATAGGCTTTATTATTGCTTTAAGTACAAACGGGCTGCGTATAAAGAGGCTTTCGATTTTACAGCAATTCGAAAAGAAAATAAAGAAGAAATAGAACATTTAGCTGGCAAAATAGATTCAGATAAATTTACTGGAAAAAGCTTTGGCGAAGATCTTCTTGCTGATATTGGAACTGATATGGATAGCTTTTACCTGCCAAGATTGTACTCTCTCAGTTATTACAATTCTTTACCTTTATCTCCTACTCTTAATTTTCTTTTAACCATTCTATTTTTAAGTATACTATCTGGAGTCTTAGTTCCCCTACTCTTGACTTCTCTAATAATTCCATTAAATGCAGTTATTCTAATTGCTAATATTTCAGTGACTATTCTCTTATTATCTCTAACATATTTTATGCTTAAATTTAAAAGGATATTAAACGCTGAAATAAAACTATAGATTCTTCCAAACACGGACCGGTTCCCTGCACCAGTGTGGGTAAAGTGGTAAAAAATGCTCCATTTTCATAGCCCAGTGGGAATTTATATCCAAAAAAGACCCATTTAAGCTCTTTACTTCATCATTTTACTGTACATCAGCACACAAACTCAGGACTTTAGCCCTGTTGCACTGTGCATCAGTACAGGAGGCCAGAGTTTTAGTGCTGTTGTACTGTACAACAGCATAGGTGGCCAGAGTGTTAGTACAGTTGTACAGTACATCAGCATACAGACTCAGAGTCCCGGCATTGTTGTACAGTACAGCATATAGACTCAGAGTCCCAGCAAAGAGGGATTTGAATGATATGCCCCACAGTTCCTTTTACTCCTCATGGATTCACCACAACATTTTTTGATACGGGCCCGTTGATGGTGCATTGATTGGCTGTGATCGGGGAACCGGAACCATCATTATCCAGGGCATAAGTACTGGCGGTTATTGTTGATTCATTCAGTACCACTGCAGCAGAAGTTGCAGCTGTAACACCGTAACAACCTTGTGGTCCCGGGTTAACCTGGATCGTGGAAAGTTCTATCGTAACATTAAGCGGTGCACTGCCGGTTGCGCCAAACAGGTTGATACCAATGCCTTCTCCACCGGCGCCGCCATTAATGTTGATCATGCTTGAGCCGATAATAACATCCCCGGAAGGAGAACCGTACATGTTGTGAATACCCTTTACATCATTACTTTTGGAGCCTCCTGTGCCGGCATTAATGGTAACACCACTGATGTGGAAAAAACCTTTTCCGCATATTTTTATGCCGGCCGGAGCGGCATTCGCTGCACCGCCTGGTGCATTAATAGTAAGTTCGCTGATACCGCAACCCGAAGCCGAATTAACCACAGCCAGGGGATCATTCTCTTTTGCCTGCGCAGTAATAGTTGTAAGACTTTGTTCCGCACCAATTACATAAACATAATCTTTCATTACGATGTTCTCCTTATAAGTGCCGCTGCCCACAGCCACCTGGTATTGCTCATCCTGGCTGGCATGGGTTATGCTGTCTATTGCAGCCTGTATACTGGTAAATACGGCACCGCCCGGCCACACCTGCACGGTGTTGGGAGCTAATGACGCTGCAATTGATTTTGTATTTGCAATGATGGGGGCACACTGCGTGATGAAAGCCTGGTGTTGTTCGTTAATTGCCGGCATATAGATTATTTTAAAACCAAAATAAGAATTTATTAGTATTTACGCAAGATGACAATGAATTCGTATAGAAATTTTCTGCCGTTCAGCTAATCATGAGCTACTGCTTTTGCCTGGGATTTCCAACAATATATAATTTTTCAAAAGTAGAATTTTTTTCGCCGATGTTGGTGTTCGTGCGTAAGCTTAAGTAGGGTTGGCCCCGAAAAGATCGGGGTAAACATTCACCAACAACCAGCAGAATACCTGCCTATTTCGATTTAGAAGCAGCTCATAAATATTTTATCTTGCACCCATGTACTCCAAAGAGCAATCCTCAAAATTAAAAACACAATTCTGGACAAGCTTCGGGCAATATATGAAGCCTGTACCCGGTGCATCAGGACTGCCAGTTAACTGGATCAATTATAAAACCGGCATCCGCAACATTCATTTTAAGATGGATGCAGATAATACAAAGGCTGTTATTGCTATTGAAATTTCTCATCCGCAGTCAGCACAAAGATCACATTACTACAGCCAGTTTCTATCACTCAAAAAATTATTATCCTCAACAACTGAATTCAACTGGCAGTGGAACGAAACATTGCAAAAAGATCACAGAACCATCAGCAGCATATCCCAGCAACTGGATGGTGTGAACATTTTGGACCAGGCTGACTGGCCTGCTATCATCAGCTTTTTAAAACCCCGTATCATTGCACTGGATGCATTCTGGGAACTGGTGAAAGATGGGTTTGAATAATATAGAATCTCATCTTTACGGGTGAGGGCGCCTTCGTTTGCAGCCTCGTATTTCAATCAGCAACACAGAAGGATCTGTTTGAATTCCCCACAATACTTGATTTTTCCGAAAAAGAGTTAACAACGCTGAAAAAGTAATATTCCGGATATATGGTTTTTGATATGGTTGTATATACCAATTAATCATATTATATTTAAGCAGCACTTATTGATACAGGCATAAATACCTGTAATAAAAATCAGTCAGAAATGACTATAAATTCAATACGATAGCCAGCTACCTTAGCCCTGTAAAATTTAACTTAAACCTAAAATAAAACACCATGGCAAATCCATCACTTTTTTTAATTAGTCCACAAACAGCATGCACTTACACACAAAACTGGAGGAATATGGATCCGGATAATCCTTTATTTATCAAAGCCTTTACTGTAAAAATTGAAGAACTCCAGAACATACTTACAGAAATGGCAAACCTGAATGCAAATGCGATCAGGGTTTACCTGGGTCAGAATTCTCCCAGTACTGCCCCAACCGGAGCCGATAAGAAACTTGTAATGGTGGCTGTTGCAGGATTTGATCCTGATGAAGACAATCCGGGGTTCGACATTGTACAGTATAGTAACCCCAACAATTTACAGCAACCACTTTCAGGATGTTATGACTTCACCTATCCATGTCCTGATACCTGTGCAAAAACAAGCCCCCTGTTAATCGGCGCCAATGCTTGAAAAAATACGAAATATCTTTTTTGAATTTGGCCCGATGATCATCTTTATACCGCTGTTGATATCGTTACGATATCACAAAAAATACCCGGCGGCCTTAAAGAATATCACTTACTACCTGATAGTATCTGCAGCATCGCAGATACTATCATATATACTATGGAAACAGCACAAGAGGAATTTACCTATCCTGCACATTTATACTATGGTCGAATACCTGGTGCTGATATCATTTTACAGTATAACACTTAAAGGGTTTCTTACTAAAAAAGTCTTTGCTGTTCTTGCGGCCCTGGGTTTGGCCTTTTTTATAGTGGATACTGTTTTCATAGAAAATATATACACATACAATACCTACGCCCGTTCTACCGAGGCGCTCGTTTTCATTTTTTTAAGTATGTGTTGGTATATAAAAACAGTAACCTTTACCACGGAGAATATTATTTTACTGAACACGCTCAAATTTATTAACAGCGCTTTTCTCATTTACTTTTCAGGTTCTGTCATTTTGTTTTCACTTTCAAACATAATAAGAAACCTGAGCCCCGGAATGAAACTGAATATCTGGACACTGCATACATTCTTTGCCTTTATATTATACCTTCTCATAGCTATTGGTTTATGGAAATATCGAAAACAGTAACTCTTTATTTTGGTGTCATCACTGGCATGATCGCTTTTGTGATCATCGCAACAGGCTCTGTGATCATTGCGATCCGTTATCAAAAACGGCTGTTGCAAAAACAGGAAGAGATACATAAAAATGATATTAAGCACAGGCAGGAATTACTGGCCGGCAACATACAATCAGTAGAAGAAGAAAGAAGAAGGATCGCAAAAGATATTCATGATGAACTGGGGAGCATCTTTTCTACTTTGTTCATAACAATGAACCGGCTAAAGACAGATGATCCGCAAAACACCGGGGTCATTCATACGGGTAAAGAACTGATCAATACAGGTATTAAAAGTGTCAGGGGAATTGCTCATTCGATCATCCCTGATGAACTTGAATTGTTCGGATTGAACATTGCCATTGAAAATTATCTTAATCCACTGAAAGCATCTATAGGCCTTGATTACAACAACACACTGGAGGAAGGGATACTCAGGCCCGATGAAGAAATTGCCACCTACAGGATCATACAGGAACTTGTATCAAATACATTAAAACATGCATCGGCCTCTGCCCTGGAGATCAATTTTAAAAAGAGCAATGATCATATACTGCTTACATATTATGACAATGGAATTGGTTACCTGCAACATACTGATTGCCCGAAGAACGGGCTTGGCGCCAAGAATATTGAAAGCAGGATCATTGCCATGAATGCAAAGATGGAGATCATTACCTCGCCCGGCAATGGATTCAATTGCACAATAGAAATCCCTCTACAAAAAGACAATTAACATGATACACATTGCTATTGCGGATGACCAGTTGCTGTTCAGAAAAGGAATGACCGGTTTACTGAATTCAATACCCGGTTTTAAAGTGATTATTGAAGCGGAGAATGGAGAAGACCTGCTTGCAAAGATCGCTTCGTCTGAAGAAATTGCAGATGTGGTTTTACTTGATATCAATATGCCCGTTCTGAATGGCCTTGAAACGATCTCAAAGATCAAGCACAATTACCCCTTCATGAAGTGCATCATACTTACAGTTCATGAAGAAGAAAAATATATCGTCAAGCTGATCGATGCAGGTGCCAATGCCTATCTCCCCAAAAATACAGAACCCTACGAATTAGAAAGAGCCATACAAACCGTTGTTGAAAAAGATTTTTATTTCAACGATAAAACGATCGAAGCCATGCTTAATGGTTTTAAATATGATAAACCAAAAATAAGTTTAGATATTACAGATTCCATCACCGCCAGGGAAAAAGAGATACTTCACCTTATCTGCAGGGAATATACCGCCGGGGAAATGGCTGCCGAACTTTTTATAAGTGAACGCACAGCGAACGGCCACCGCAATAACCTGCTGCAAAAAACAGGCTGTAAAAATACCGCAGGGCTTGTGGTGTTTGCCATAAAGCATGGCCTGTACTCGGTAGATATTTAGTAAAAAACACGTACAGTATTTATTTGTTCATTTTTATCCGTCCATATCATACAGGCACTTATGCCTGTTTTTTATTTTGGGCATTTATGCGCTGAGAATTCTGTTGCATAATAAACACCTTTGTTGTGTTCAGGATGATTGTTGCAACAACTAAACTTAACTGGTGTAAACCGAAAAACCATTAACAGAGTAGGTATAAAAAATTAAAACAAAAAAATATGGGACAGATACTATCAGGGGTGGTTATGAACCTTCCATCAATCGCAACAAATATTGCCGGGTTGGTTACCAACGTAGGGGCAACAGCAGCACAACTTTCTGGAATTATTGCAGGCTTTACCCCGCCGGAATTACTAAGCAGTTTATCAACCGAACTGCCCTCAACAACAGAAGCTATAACTGAACAGATCACACAGGCCATGACAAGTGCCGAGGCTGCTGCACTAAAAACTTTTGAATCAAAATTTCCCGGCATTGAAGCTAATTCAGATAAAGGTGTTGTAGACAAGTTTTGTGGTGATCTGACAAAAGCCGATCTAAATGAAATGATTGAATTCATTACACTGGATTTTAAAAACTGGCAGATACCTGCAACTAATGAACAGGTTTCTGCAATGGCCGAAACGATCGCAACTAAAATTAATGCCCAACTGGGTAAAGGCGGAACTTCATATGGCACTTACAGATTAAACATGAACCAGAAAATAAACTGGACCGTAGCTTACGGGGAATTTGTTGTCAACCAGGATGACAATGGCCTTGTGTATGCATTTGCTGCTGCCATGGCCGGTTCTTTTAACTAAATATGTACCTCTGTTATACCGGCTTCAATGTAAGCCGGTATAACAGAGGTTTTTTTATGAGGCCGGTTGTTTATGACAATATTTTCTGTCCCCTAGCCGATCCTGCCACTATCAGATATTCTATCTCCTTATACTGGGCGTAGCCGGGTATAACCAGCTACATAAAAAGCAGGATACTTCTGCACAGTTTAAACAGGCTTCTGTATCGCACGAACTTGTATAGTGGAAGCTACCAACTGTAAGAATCGTAAATTGCAATAGTTATCAAACATTAGTACCACAAATGATCAAAACAGGCCTTTTAATAACCATAGCAGCATTGATGATCTCAGGCTGCAATAATTTAAACAACAACACAATGAATTCCGAGACAACAACTGTCAAAGAAACAAAAGCAGGCAGCGTAACTGGCTATGCTGAAGTGAACGGCCTTAAGCTATACTATGAAATTTATGGGTCAGGCACACCGTTGGTTTTAATTCATGGCGGCGGCTCTACCCTTCAAACAACTTTCGGGCGGGTATTGCATGAGTTTGCAAAAACACATAAAGTGATTGCAGTTGAAATGCAGGCTCACGGCCACACAGCAGATATTGACCGGCCCCTGAGCTTTCAGCAGGATGCAGACGATATTGCAGCACTGTTAAAGTATTTAAACATTGATAAAGCCAGCATTTTTGGTTTCAGCAACGGGGCAAGCACCGCATTGCAGTTTGCTATCCGTCACCCGGAAATGACAGACAAAATAATTGTAGGTTCTACTTTTTATAACAAGGCTGGCGCTCCCGATTGGTTTTGGGATATGATGGGTAAAGCCACATTTGAAGGTATGCCCCAGCCATATAAAGATGAATTCTTAAAAATAAATCCCGACACAAACGCCCTTCACCGGATGTATGAAAGAGATGTGGCAAGGATGCGATCCTTTCCCGATATTACAGAAGAGCAGATGAGAGCGATCAAAGCGCCTGCATTTATTATCCTGGGCGACAAAGATGTTACCACTCCTGAGCATGCTGCTGAAATGCACAGGCTGCTTGCAAACTCAAGGCTGGCCATTATTCCCGGCGGGCATGGAGATTATATTGGTGAAATGACAACACCACAGGACCCGGTTTTAATTGCAGCGACGGTTTCAATGATCAATAAATTCCTGAACGAACCCATAACAAAATAAAGATGAATATCGAAGATCTGCAACAAATTTGCCGGGCAATGCCACATGTAACAGAAGATGTTAAATGGGGCCACGACCTGGTATTTTCCATCGGCGGCAAAATGTTTTGTGTGGCAGGATTGGATCAATCGCCAACCACTGCTTCCTTTAAAGTTACCGATGAAGAATTTGAAGAAATGAGCAACTGGCCCGGCTTTAAACCAGCTCCATATGTTGCCAAATACAAATGGGTTTTTATTGATGATATCAATAAAATGAAAACGAAGGAATGGAAGCAATACCTTAAACAGTCATACGAACTGGTAAAGGAAAAGCTTTCGCCTAAGATCAAAAAGCAACTTGGCTTATCCTGAAGATGGGCATTGCTTAAAAAAGCTGTCAGGTTGAGCTTGTCGAAACCGGGGCTATACAAAACCAACCCGTCTTCGACAAGCTCAGACTGACAGTCAAATTGTTAATCAGAATTTCAATTGGCACAATATCTAAAACCGATAAAGTTTTTACTGATGATGTTGCTTTAAATTTGCAACTTACAATTATCAGCATGACCAAACTCTCGGTAAACATCAACAAACTGGCCACCCTCCGCAACAGCCGTGGTGGCAACAACCCTGATCTGATTCAATCGGCAAAAGACATTGAACGTTTTGGTGCCGATGGCATTACCGTGCACCCCCGTCCTGATGAAAGGCATATACGTTACCAGGATGTTTTTGATCTGAAGAAAGTGGTAACCACCGAATTCAATATTGAAGGCAACTGCACCGAACAAAAATTTGTTGAGCTGGTGCTGGCCAATAAGCCAACACAGGTAACGCTGGTGCCCGATGCACTGGGCCAACTTACTTCCAATCACGGATGGAACACCATTGAACATGCGGCTTATTTAAAAGAAATGATCGCTGTTTTTAAAAATGCCGGCATACGTGTTTCTATTTTTGTAGACCCGGTGGTGGAAATGGTTGAAGGTGCCGAAGCAGTTGGTACGGACAGGATCGAACTTTATACCGAATCATTTGCAAAAGAGTTTGCAGTTGGCAGTAAACAGTTGGCAATAGAGCCTTTTATTGCAGCAGCAGTTAAAGCAAATGAATTGGGGCTGGGTATAAATGCAGGGCATGACCTTGATCTGCAGAACTTAAAATACTTTTCTGAAAACATTCCGGGTTTGCTGGAAGTATCGATTGGCCATGCATTGATATGTGATGCTATTTATTTGGGATTGGAGAATACGGTGCAGATGTATAAAAGGCAGTTGAAATAAAATCAAAAGTTAAAAGTCAAAATTAAAAAGTTGCACAATTTTATATCTGCTTATTATATCTACGCTTAGATTAAAGTTCAAAATACGTATACAGTACAAGTGAGTGACACAACGATGTTGAGGAAAAATCAAATGCCCGTAACCAAAAACAACAAACCCCAAACCACAAACTTACTTCAATACTCTCGCCAGCTTTCTCTCCAACGCAGGGCCACGTAAATTTTTACCGATCACTTTTCCATTGGGATCCAATAAGAAGTTTTGAGGTATATTAAATATCTGGAACTGTTGTGCAACTGAGTTTTGCCAGCCCTGCAGATCGCTGATATGTGTCCATGTTAAACCATCCATGTGAATGGCATCTATCCAGGCTTCTTTTGCTTTATCTAAAGAAACACCCAGCACGGTAAATTTTTTGCCTTTGTATTTATTGAATGCAGCAACCAGGTTTGGGTTTTCCTGGCGGCATGGGCCGCACCAGCTTGCCCAAAAATCAACCAGCACATAATTACCACGCAGCGATGACAGGCTTACCGATCTACCCGAAGTATCGGCCTGTGCAAAATCGGCCAGCAATGTTCCGTTGCCATTTACTTTTCCTTCGGCTATCTGTTGTGCTATGTACTGCCCCATACCTGTTGTTTTCAACTTGGGGTCAAGTATATTATAAAGCTCTTCTGTTTTAAGTACATCTTCGGCTATCTGGTTATACCTGATAACGGCCAGTGGTGTTATATAAGAATCTTTATGAGTGGTTACAAAATCGTGTATAAGCTTCATTGCTTTTGCATGCATGGCTTCATCATATTCACCATCCTGTGCAAATACGGCCTGGTAAGGCTCCAGTGAATTATTGAATTGTTCAAATGCTGTGTGTGATGCAGAACCAATGATCTTTGATTTGTCGATGGTTGCTTTATCGCCGGTGATGGTTACATTGCTGTTGTCTAAAAACAATGTCATAAAACGCACCGGCCCCTGCCCTTGCTGCTGTTTTTGTGTTTCTTCCATCCTGTTAATAAGTATGATCTTAAAATCAGGGGTTGCCATTTTTCCTTTAAAGCTGAATTGGCCGTTTTTCAAAACGGTATTCTGCTCAGGTTGACCCTGGCCACTTAAAAGTTCAACCGTAGCGCCTTCATTATAGCCGGTAAGCGTTCCATTTATATTGAATTCTGCAGCCGAAGGAGCGGTTGTAACTGCAGCAACAGTTTTAGCCGGAGCCTTGGTTGTTGTTTTAGCTTTTGCCTTTGTAGTTTGGGCAAAACTATTCTCTGATACGATACTTACTGCTGCGAATAGAAAAAGGGATAGGAAAATTCTTTTCATCATATTAATTTATGAACCGCAATTTACTGAGTTTTTGGCAGATGGATTAGCCTTTTATCCTATTTATGAAATCTTTAGTAGTAGCGGCAATATCAGTTGCATTTTTTAAAGCATTAATATAAGCTGAGCCAATAATAGCGCCGTTTGTGTATGCACAGGCTGCATCGAAGGTTTGCTTATCCTTTATGCCAAAACCAACCAAAACAGGGTTGGTTAAATTCATATCCTTTAATTTTTTAAAATAAGCCTGCTGGTCTTCAATGGCTTTGGTCTTGCCCGTTGTAGATGATGAAGAAACTGCATAAATAAACCCGCTGGCAAGGTTGTCGATCTTCCGTATCCTTTCTTCACTGGTTTCTGGTGTAACCAAAAAGATGACTCTGAGGTTATTGGTTTTAAAATATTGTTGATACATAGTTTCAAATTCATACATGGGCAGGTCGGGCAGAATGATGCCATCAACCCCTGCTGCCGCAGCGGCTTCACAAAATTTGTCAATACCAAATTGCAGGACCGGGTTCATATAACCCATTAAAATGATGGGCAGCTGGATATTTTCACGGATATTTTTAAGCTGTTCAAAAAGCTGGGGTATACTCATCCCATTTGCCAAAGCCTGCATATTGCTTTGCTGAATAACGGGGCCATCAGCTATCGGGTCGCTGTAAGGAATGCCGATCTCAATTATATCTGCGCCGTTATTTTGCAAAGCCGTTATTACTTCAACAGTTGAATTGAGTTGAGGATAACCTGCTGTGCAGTACATATTCAATACGCCGGTCTTCTTTTCAGAAAAAAGTTTATCGAGTCTGTTAACCTCACCCCCGGCCCCTCTCCTTGAGGAGAGGGGGGAGCCAGACTCTGCAAACTCATTACTCCCCTCAAAGTCATTTTCATGAACCCAATCTTCGATTTTTTTTGTTATTGAGTTTAAATGGTTTTCAACTTCATCATTTGAAAAACGTAAAACAGTTATTCCATTTTCATTCAGGTTATTTGTTCGGGCTTTGTCGTAATCAGCAACATCCGGGTCATTATGTGCTTCACCATCCACTTCAATGGCTAATTTCATTTTATGGTTATAAAAATCGAGGATATAATTATCAAGGGGGTGTTGTCGTCTGAATTTCAAGTTACAAAGCTGACTATCACGCAAAGATTCCCAAAGTATTTGTTCAGCCTTTGTCTGCATTTTACGTAAACTCCTTGCATTTTCAAATGACGATGCTTTGGAATTCTTATGAAGGTTATCACTATACTCTGACATTCTTTTTAAACTTATTTTACTGAATTAAAATATCAAATTAATAAAACCCTATCTGACCCATCAGAGTCTAAAGCCCCTCTCCTTAAGGAGAGGGGTTGGGGTGAGGTTATTTTTCTGCCGGTACCACGGTTACTTCCCTTCCATCTAAAAGAATATGATGGTAATTGGGTTTTGCATCCACGTCCAGTATTAATTTAAACAATGATTTTTTTTGAGTGGCAGTTTTAGGAAAATCAACAATGATACTATCATTCCTTCTTACGATAGTATAGTTCTTACTGTCGAAATTATCATCTATGCAACTTAAGAACTCGTACCGTTCGCCATTGATATTGGATATCATTTTAATTCCCTGGTAATGGTCAGTACAATCACCGAGCTTTTCAGATTTCAGTTCATGATTGATAAAAGAATCGCTGCATGAAAAAAGAAAGCAAGAGCAAATAATGATTAATGCATATTTCATAATGATAGATTTTTCATGTAGGTATCCAGGTCCTTGTCACCTCTTCCACTCAAACAAACAACCACCACATCTTCTTTTTTAAGATCGATCTTATTCAACACAAATAAAGCATGTGCAGATTCCAGTGCAGGAATAATGCCCTCAAGCTTACTCAATTCAAATGCAGACTGTAATGCTTCATCATCCGTTGCACTCATAAAAGTGGTACGGCCACTTTCATACAAATGTGCATGCAAGGGGCCAATACCCGGGTAATCCAGTCCCGCCGAAATGCTGTGTGGCTCTATCACCTGTCCGTCTTCGGTTTGCATCAGCAGGCTTTTACTGCCATGTAAAATGCCCGGTTTCCCCAGTTGAGTTGTGGCTGCACTCATGCCGCTGTTGATACCGCAACCTGCGGCTTCCACTGCAATTAACTGCACTGCTTCATCATCTAAAAAATGATAGAAAGCCCCGGCTGCATTGCTGCCACCACCAACGCAGGCAATAACATGTGTTGGTAATTCGCTGCCTGTTTTTTCAAGTAATTGTTTTTTTATTTCTTCGCTTATAATACTTTGAAACCTGGCAACCATATCCGGGTAAGGATGCGGCCCCACCACCGAACCGATAATATAATGTGTATCAACCGGGTTGTTGATCCAGTCACGGATGGCTTCATTGGTAGCGTCTTTTAAGGTTTTGCTGCCGCTTGTTGCAGGCACTACTGTTGCACCCAGCATTTTCATACGGGCCACATTCGGAGCCTGGCGCTCAATATCTTTTTCGCCCATATACACAATGCACTCCAGGCCTTTTAATGCACACACGGTTGCAGTTGCCACGCCATGCTGCCCGGCACCGGTTTCAGCAATGATCCTTTTTTTGCCCAGCTTAATGGCCAGTAAAATTTGCCCGATGGTGTTATTGATCTTGTGAGCGCCGGTATGACAGAGGTCTTCTCTCTTTAAAAAAACATGGGTCTTGTATTTACTGCTCAGCCTTTCTGCAAAAAAAAGTGGCGTGGGCCTGCCGGCATAATCATGAAGCAGGTGCAGGTATTGCTTTTGAAAATCTTCTTCATAAATAATCTTCAGATAATTATCCTGCAACTCTTTTACATTAGGGTACAGCATCTCAGGGATGAAAGCACCACCGAAGTTGCCGTAATAACCATGCTCATCTACACTCCAAACCCCTAAAGGGGCTTCTTGCCTCTTTTCTGTTTCCATCATTTCATATTTTTTAAGCCTCTGTTTATTTCGTAAGTTCTTCAGATAATTATACTCCAAAGTTCCCCCTTTAGGGGGCGGAGGGGGTTAAGATCAACTGCAAAAACTTCAGATCCAGCCACCTGTCAAACTTAAAACCAACCTGCTTAAAATGAGCTACTTCCTCAAACCCAAAACTTTTATGCAGGTGCAAACTCACTTCATTACTTGCATCAATACCAGCAATGATGGTATGCATCTTTAATTCTTTGGCTGCTCCAATGATGGGTGGCATCAATAATTTGCCAATCCCTTTACCTCTTGCGTTTGCTGCCACATGTACCGTATTCTCTACTGAATATTTATAAGCCGTTGGTACTCTGAATGGCCCTATCGTACTCATGCCTAAAATAATTCCATCCTCTTCTGCAACAAAAATGGGAAAGCCCAATTGTTTTCTTTCTTCAAACCAAGCCTTGCGCATTGCCAATGTATGCGGTTCGTAATAATAAACAGCGGTCGTATTTTTAATGATATCGTTGTAGATATCCAGTATCTGCGGCAGATCATTTTCTGTTGCATGTCGTACTGTTATCATAAATATTTATTTGCACAATCTTCGCTAAGATCTTCTCCATGGTTTCCCGATTATATCGGGACGGAGGGGCTCATTTTAACCCCTGCCTGAATTGCAATACAAGCGCCATATCCTTTACACCTGGCTCTTTTTCAACCTTGCTGTTAATATCCACTGCATAATAATCCGGGTGTTTAAAGCCTTTTACTTTGGTAATGTCATCCACGCCGATACCGCCACTTAAAAAGAAAGGTTTTTCAATTTTTGCTTTACTAAGCACTTTCCAGTCGAATTGTTTGCCCGTACCACCTTCCACTTCTGAAGAGGCTGTATCAAACAAATAATAATCGCATACTTCATCATAGTCGGCAACCATCTCATCGATCGACACTTTGCTGTCTTTTACTTTAAAAGCTTTGATCACTTCCACATCTTCTGATAATTCTTCGCACAGGTCAGGACTTTCATCGCCATGCAACTGCACCACATCCAGCCCGTAATCTTCCACTACCTGCATGATCTCGTCATAATCAGCATTTACAAAAACGCCTACTTTTTTCAGATCGAAATCAGAATTTTTCAGATCATCAGCTGCGATCTTATCACCTACATACCGTGGTGAATCTTTATAAAAGATCAATCCTGCGAAATCAATATCAAGCCCATCTAATTGTTGTAATTGTTTTAGCTGTGTAATGCCACATACTTTTGTGTTCATAGTTATCCTTGTTTTAGTTTTTGTACAAATTGTTCAAATGCAATGCCGGGATCTGGTTCTTTCATAAATTTTTCTCCTATCAAAAAACCTTTGAACCCTGCTTGTTTAAAAATATTAATTGTTTCAATATTATCGATCCCGCTTTCAGCGATCTTTATATTATCAGTTGGTATCCGTTTACTCAATTCAATCGACCGGTTTATATCTACCGTAAAGGTTTTAAGGTCACGGTTGTTAACCCCTACAATATCTATTTCCCTGCAAATATGCTGCAATTCATCTTCTGTATGAATTTCCAGTAAAACTTCCAGGTTCAACGATCTTGCAAAGAAAGCCAATTCCTGAACACGATCCGGTGTTAAACACGCCGCTATCAATAAAATAACATCGGCACCCATTGCCCTTGCTTCCAAAAGCTGGTATTCGTCAATAATAAAATCCTTGCGCAGTATGGGGATATTATTCACTCTTGCTTTTTGCAGGTCATCAGCTGAACCTCCAAAAAAATCTCTATCGGTTAATACCGATAAACAGGAAGCTCCATTTGCTGTATATGCTTTTGTGACTTCTATCACATCGGCACTGTTATTAATAATGCCTTTTGATGGCGACCTTCTTTTAAATTCTGCAATAATACCTGTCTTTGTTTCATCCAGTAAAAACTGCTTCAATGAAAAAACCGGCCGGTTAAAGTTAGGGGCTCGCCTTAATTGCCCGGCTGAAAAAAGCTGCTTATTCCTTGCTACTTCTTCTTTTTTATGTTCAATGATCTTATCTAAAATATTCATCACTGTTTACCTGGTTAATTTTTGTAAAGATTGATAAGCTTTGCCGCTCTCTAAACTTTCTACTGCCACTTGATAGCACTCATCATAAGAGGCATACTTGCCCGTGCATTGCAGCGCCATTGCCGAATTAGCCAGCACCACAGCATTTTGTGCCCAACTACCTTCTCCTTTTAAGATTTGTAAAAATATTTTAGCCGCTTCTTCAACAGAGTTTCCTCCATGAATATCCATCGGGCTTACGGTACGTTTACCCAAGTCATCTGCACTGTAGATTTTTTCACCTGCATTGGTGATCACTTTTACATCCCCGGTTAATGATATTTCATCATAGCCATCCAGGCTGTGAATGATGGTAAATGCGCTGTTCCCTTGTTGTAGTAAATAATTATAGATCCTCGCCATCTCTAAATTATATACACCCACCAACTGGTATTTTGGAGAAGCCGGGTTAACCATCGGCCCCAGCATGTTAAAGAAAGTGCGTACACCTAAATTTTTCCTGATTGGCCCCACCACTTTTAATGCCGGGTGAAATAAAGGTGCATGTAAGAAACAGAGATTGGCTTCTTCCAGTTCTTTGTTCAGTGCATCGCTGTCTTTTTTAAATGTATAGCCCAATTGTTCCATTACATTGCTGCTGCCACTGATAGAAGAAGCACCATAATTACCATGCTTGGCAACTTTGGCGCCTGTACCGGCAACAATAAAACAACTAAGTGTTGAAATATTGAATGTATTTTTTCCGTCACCGCCTGTACCCACAATATCGATCACATCCTGTCCTTCCAAGTCAACCGGCACACAGAGTTCCATCAGTGCATCACGAAAACCCTGCAATTCTTCAATAGTGATGCTGCGCATTAAATACACGGTGATGAAAGCCGCTATCTCCGCATCGCTGTACACATTGTTTGAAATATTATGCAATACTTCCTTTGCCTGTTCTCTTGAAAGGCTTTTATGTTCAAATAAATAGTTTAGTATCTTTTTCATACCCCTGTCCCCTAAAGGGGAACTTAGATTGTTAATTAATAATTAATAGCCTGTAATTTTAATTTCATTAATGCATTTTTATTCTTCGCTGATTTCTCCCAGTTGGTTCCCCCTTTAGGGGGCGGAGGGGGTTTCGGGGTTTTTCAACCAATTCCTCATCATCTTTTCCCCATCGGGTGTCAACACACTCTCCGGGTGAAACTGCACTCCCTGAACATCAAATATTTTATGCTGCAAACCCATGATATAACCATTCGCATCTCTCGCTGTTACTTCCAGTTCACCAGGAAAACCTTCATCGCTAACGATCCAGCTATGGTAACGCCCTACTTCTATTGTCTCCGGTAAACCCTCCAGTATTTTTGACTTTTGACTTTTGATTTGAATAGGTGTAGCCACTCCATGAAAAACAGTACTTAAGTTTGTCAGCTTTCCTCCGAAAGCCTCTGCAATAGCCTGGTGGCCCAAACAAACACCCAGTATTGATTTTGTGGCAGCATATTCTTTTATCAACGGCAGCAGCAAACCTGCTTCTTCCGGAATACCCGGGCCCGGCGATAAAATAATTTTATCATAAGCTGCTACATCCGCCAAAGCGATCTGGTCATTTCTATACACGTCAACTTTTTCGCCGGTAATTTTTTCTACCAGGTGAACCAGGTTGTACGTGAACGAATCATAATTATCAAAAACAAGTATGCGCCCCAAACCCCTAAAGGGGCTTTTAAGGTCTCCGCTAACTTCTTGCATCTTTTCCATTATTATTACCCTGTTATATTTAAACTAATCCCGACTGCCAAATAATCAAAACCACCTGCAGTCAGCAGTCTCTAAAGTCCCCTTCAGGGGATTTAGGGGCTGATTTCCTGTGCCAACTCAATGGCCTGTTTTAAAGCATTCAATTTATTATTCACTTCCTGTAATTCACTTTCGGGATTGCTTGCTGCAACCACACCGGCCCCTGCCTGGTAAACCAACGTATTGTTACGGGTTAAAAAGGTGCGTATCATAATAGCATGGTTCACCGACCGGTCAAAACCGATAAAGCCAATAGCGCCGCCATAAAAACCCCGTGCCGTGGTTTCATAATCATTGATCAATTGCATGGCCCTAATTTTAGGTGCCCCACTCAATGTACCAGCCGGAAATGTAGTTGCCAGCAATTTGAACGGGTTTGTTTCCGGCCCAACCTTACCCGTTACTTCACTCACCAGGTGAATAACATGACTGTAATAATTTATCTTTTTGTATTGAGTCACTTCTACTTCATTGCACATGCGGCTGAGGTCATTTCTTGCCAGGTCAACCAGCATCACATGCTCTGCATTTTCCTTTTCATCATTCTCTAATTTAATAGCCAGGGCCTTGTCTTGCTCATCATCACCGGTCCTTTTAAAAGTTCCTGCAATGGGGTGAACAATGGCTTTTCCATTTTCAACGATCAGCTGGCTTTCCGGTGATGAACCCATCAGTTTATAATCGCCGTAATCAAAATAAAATAAGTAAGGAGATGGATTGATGCTACGTAAAGCCCTGTACACATTGAATTCATCACCGGTGAATTTTTGCTCAAACCTCCTGCTCAATACAATTTGAAACACATCTCCCCTATGACAACTGGCCACGCCTTTCTTCACCATGTCAATATAAAAATCATCAGTAATGTTGGAACTTTCTTCTCCAATATGCCTAAAAGGAAAGGCCGGTACATCTTTACTCTTTATTAAACTTTCGATCAGTTCAACTTCGCTTTCAATTCCGGTAAAATGATTTTCGCAGATGAACAATTCATCTTTAAAATGATTGATAGCGATGACATATTGATAAAGCCGGTAACGCATCAACGGTATTTCTGTGGTCTGTCGTCCGTCGTCTGTCGTCTTAATACTATCGAAAAACTGCACCGCATCAAATGTTGTATATCCAAACAAACCCTGTGCAACATTGACCGGCTTTGCAGCAGCTTCTTTAATTTCAAAACGTTGCATAAAATCGTGCAGTAATCCCGGCAAATCTGCAGCGTTATCCAGTTTAATGCGTTCAGCAATTTGTCCCGGCAATTTAAATTCAAGAGCAGCAGCATTGCTGATCTCGATACCTGCCACAGCGTTGATGCCTATAAAAGAATAGCTGTTCTCGCCTGCATGAAAATCGGTGCTCTCCAGTAAAATGGTATCCCTGAACCTGTCTCGCAGCCGCAGGTAAATGCCAACCGGTGTATATACATCGGCCAGCATTTTTTTGTAAGTGGTCTGTATCTCTATTTTTTTCATTGTCTGAACGGGGATTTGGGTGGATTAAACAGATTTATTGGATTTTAAGTTCGGATTGAATTTTGGATTTTCAAGTCTCTTAAATTCCAAAGAAGCTGTTCCAAAATTCAACAATAAACCTACTTCTACGTTATACGCTTCTAAGTAATTTCTAGCCTGTGCAAAATGAACAGTTTCTAATACTGTTATTGCTTTCAACTCAACACTTATCAACCCTTCAACAAAAAAATCAACTCTTCGTTCGCCAATCTGCTGTGCATCATAAAATATCGGCATCGAAAACTCTCTCACAAATCCAAGGCCCCATTTAGAGAATTCAATTTCAAGTGCCCTTTGATATATCACTTCCTGAAATCCATTTCCCAAAGCAGCATGAACTTTCATCGCTGCTCCAATGATCTTTTTCGTTATCTCTTCATATTTAAACTGTGTCATACCAGTTATAATTTCAAAAGTTAAAAAATCCTTTTAATCCAAACAATCCACCCAAATCCCCGTTCAGACAAAAAATAAAAAACCCGGCACATGTGCCGGGTTCAACTATTTTATATCAATAGCAATGAGGCACGTCATTTGACCATGCTCCACCACCAACCATTGTTATTTGTATTGATCATTTTCATTTCTATTGCAAATATGTGCACAAAATTGGTAACAAAAAAACTTATTTCGTAAATTCAGAAAAAATTACAAAATGCTGATACAACAAAAACAGGATGGCAGTAAAGGTTCTTTTTATATAGAAGAAAACGGAACGATGCTTGCAGAAATGACTTACTCCATGACAGGTACCGACCTCATGATCATTGACCATACCGAAGTTTCAGACGCATTGCGGGGAAAGAATGTTGGCTACCAATTGGTTAATTCCGCTGTTGAATATGCCCGTACAAACAAAATTAAAATATTACCCCTTTGTACCTTTGCAAAATCAGTTTTTGATAAAAAGAAAGATGAATTGGGCGATGTACTCAGGGCTAATTGAATTAACTTCATCAAAACTTAAAAAATGAAAATCATAATTTTCGGCGCAACCGGCATGGTTGGCAAACAACTGGTGCAACAGGCTTTGTTTAATGGCAATCATGTTAAAGCCTTCGGCAGAAATGTTTATACAACAGATTATTTACAAACGGAAAATCTTGAGTTGGTACAGGGCGCCTTATTTGATGAAGGCGAAGTGTATAAGGCGATCAAAGGCTGTGATGCCGTGATCTCTGCCATCGGCGGTAGTATGGATGGGACAGATAAAACCCGTACACTTGGTATGAAGAATATCATCAACCAAATGCAGAAGGCTGGTGTAAAAAGGATCATCGGGATTGGCGGCCTCGGTGTTTTGAATGCAGATGAAAACTCATTGCTGCTTGATTCAGATGATTATCCTGCAGAATATAAACCTGTGGGGCTGGAACATAAAAAGGCATATGAACTGCTTAATGAAAGCGGGCTCGACTGGACATTTGTTTGTCCGCCCACTATCAGCAATGAAGGCCCTACCGGCAGCTATACTACAAATGCAGATTACGCACCCGAACCAAATAATTACAAAATAAATGCCGGCGATCTTGCCATGTTCATGCTGAATGAACTGGTGAAGAATGAATATGTAAAACACCGGGTTGGAATATCAAATTGAAAATTTGTCTGAACAATGATTTGGGTAGATTTGTTGGATTAAAAAGATTTGGGTTCAATCCAACAAATCCTTTTAATCTACCCAAATCCACGTTCAGACAACAAACCAAAAATTAAAAAACATGAGAAACATTTTTATCGTTGCATTACTATTTGTATGTAACACTCTCTTCGCACAGGATGCCATCGAATACCAAAACCCGCCAAAAGAAATTTACGACCTGGTAATGGCAAAACCAACACCCGGTGTAACCTTCGATAATAAAGGGCAATATATGCTGATAATGGAACGCAGCAGCATGCCTTCGGTGGAGGATCTTGCCCAGCCTGAACTACGCATTGCAGGCCTGCGGATCAACCCAAACAATTTTGGCCCCAGCCGCACTACTTATTTCACCACCATCAGTATTAAAGATGTTAAAAGCGGCGCCGAATTTCCGATCAAAGGCCTGCCTGCAAATTTAAAAGCCGGTAACCTGCAATGGAGCCCCAATGAAGACAAAGCTGCATTCACGCATATCAGCAATAACAATATTGATATGTATGTGATCGATATTAAGAATCGTACTGCTTCCAAAATAAATAAATCTGCATTAAACCATGTATTAAGTACTTCCTACAGTTGGATAGATAACAATACCATATTATATGCAGCAGTAAGTAAGCCATTAAGCATGGCACCCAAAAAACCTGTGGCTCCCAAAGGGCCGGTGGTACAACAAAGCTTAGGCAAGGTAGCCGCAAGTCCAACTTTCCAGGACCTGATAAAATCTCCCTTTGATGAAATTCAGTTTGAGTTTTATGCCACCAGTCAACTCGTAAAGAACACGAACGGCAGCGAAATTAAAATTGGTGCTCCCGCTATTTACAGCAGTGTAGAACCGTCGCCCGATAATAAATATTTGTTGATTGAAAAGATAGATAAACCATTCTCTTACCTCGTTACCGCTTATGGTTTCAACAGCACCATGCTGGTAACCGATATGAATGCCAACACCGTAAAAGTATTGGCAAAATTACCCAGCAGCGAAGGCACACCAAGAGGCAACGACAATGTGTTGAATGCGCCACGCAGTTACGACTGGCTTGATAATTCTCCTGCAACAGTTAAATGGATAGAACCATTGGACAGCGGCCTCATCAAAAACAAAATGGATTACCATGATGCAGCATACACACTGGCAGCGCCATTTACAGGCTCACCAAAAGAACTGGCAAAAACAGCGCAGCGCATGTATAATGTAAGCGATCTTACTACCGATCTCTTTCTTATTACCGAAGGTTCACGTGCAAAACATACACAAAAAATGAGCAAGCTCAGCAATGGAAAAATGGAAACATTATTCGATCGCAGTACAGATGATGCCTACAACGATCCCGGCTTTCCGATGTATGAAAAAAATAAGTACGGCCGCAATGTTTCAAAACTCATCAATGGTTCTCAACTGGTAATGCGTGGCAATGGTGCTTCGCCAAAAGGCGACCTTCCATTCTTAAATACATTCGACATCAACACCAAAGAAACCAAACAACTCTGGCGCTGCGAAGAACCGTATTACGAAACCGTGACCACCATTCTGGATTACGATAAAATGATCATCGTTACCAATAAACAATCGCAAACCGAACAACCAAATTATTACCTGCGTGATCTTAAAACCAGTACGGCAAAAGTCATTACCAATTTTCCCGATCCGCAGCCCGGCATGCGTGGCATTACAAAACAAAAAATTACTTACAAGCGCAAAGATGGTGTTGACCTTGCTGCCGATCTTTATTTACCAAAAGGTTACGATGCAAAAAGAGACGGGCCCTTGCCTGTGATGATGTGGGCCTATCCACGTGAATTTAAAAGCGCTGCCGACGCCGCCCAGTTGCGTGGAAGCAAATACACTTTTACAAGAGTTGGTTATGGTTCCATTGTTTTTTGGGCCACGCAGGGTTATGCCATTATGGATAATACCGAGTTCCCCATTGTAGGCGAAGGCGAAAAACAACCCAACGATAATTTTGTTGAGCAACTTAAGTGGAGCGCCGAAGCTGCCATTGATAAAGCTGCCGAAATGGGTGTTGGCGAC
>Ga0193752_1000472_pt1 | contig 38734 bp, 38 predicted proteins | sample H1c1metaG_FD_144924 | JGI IMG/M metagenome (GOLD analysis project Ga0193752, IMG submission 144924) | Soil microbial communities from a riparian zone of the East river system, Colorado, United States - H1c1 | ecosystem: Environmental > Terrestrial > Soil > Riparian zone | place: USA: East River... | reverse complement strand
TAACTTTTTTAATCAACCTTATTCAGGATGAATTATCTTAGTAAACCAATAGCAGGATTTATTAACTAACACAATCAACTTTTTTCAGGACGGGTCAGTTATTAATTTAGTTCCGGTTCCGGGCAGACAGTTATTGACCCAAAAGATATTGTACAATGGATGCCGGATCAAAAGTAATCTAACAAGTAAATAAAGCTATGGCAAAAAACAATTTATTACGCATGGACAATGTGGGCATTGTGGTAGAATCCCTTGATGATGCCATCGCTTTCTTTACCGAACTTGGCCTGGAACTTGAAGGCCGGGCCACAATAGAAGGAGAATGGGCCGGGCGTGTTACCGGCCTGGGAAATCAGCATGTCGAGATTGCAATGATGGCCACCCCTGATGGGCACAACCGGCTTGAGATCTCACGTTTTATCGATCCACCCATTATAGCCGACCATCGCAACGCCCCGGTAAACGCTCTTGGCTATTTACGCGTTATGTTTACTGTGAACGACATTGATGACACACTTGCCAGGCTCCAAAAAATTGGTGCACAACTCGTAGGAGAAGTAGTTAAGTATGAAGAATTATATCGCCTGTGTTATATACGTGGCCCCGAAGGGGTTCTTATCGGGCTTGCAGAACAACTGACCAAAAACAGGGACCCTTTGTAAAAACCGGCTGAATAACTATAATACCACACCTGTACAAAACCCTGCCCTTAGCTGTACGGCGGGATCAACTAAATTCAGCTTTATATCACCATCGATCATGGGTATGATGGTTTATCAATTGAAAATAATGGAATCAGAAATAACACTACAAATAATTCTTATCAAGCCCACTCCAAAAGTGGTTTTTGGTTTGCAAAAAGGATCCGGCAGTAACTACGAAACGATTCAAAAGCAAATTCCTGTATCCGATGATCTGTCTTTTACATTTACAGTTAAAGTAAAAGGTGACAGGGCAAAAGATACATTTCCAAAATTCTCTGGCAGTTTTGTTCAAGGCCCTGCAGATAATAAGTTTGTATACATCGACATAGGAACTGCTGCAGGCCAGTTTGATACAATTTGGTCGAGGCGACTTAAGATCCCTTTAACAGGGATCACCTGGAAAGACATTGATTCATTATCCGGCCATTCAATGCTGCAGGCTACTGTTCCCGGAACTGGGAGAGATGGCGGGCCAAACTGTGCAACAGTAAAACCATTTGGAGGTTGGCACCTTAAGCGCTCTTAGTTAAATCCTGCTTCACCGTGATCTTTTTGTTTCAAAAGGCCATTCTTCTTCGGTCCTTATCTTTTTCTGAGGTATTATCTCTATCCATGCATTTGTAAAAGCTGCAAACCTGAATGGCCCCTCTCTGTTTGAATTGCTATAATTCCGTGGGTTCATATTCCTGCGTTCTTCCTTCAGGTCTTTTATTTCTCCGTTTTTATTGAACAGCCTTATTTCATAGTCGTCACAGTAGCTCCCGTAAATAATATGCACTTCCTCCGGGGCAGATGAAGAGCGCTGTAACCAAAGCCTTCTTACTATTGTGCTGTCATGCCATTCAATTTCAACCAGCCCGGTTTGTTTCAACAGGTCGCCTACGCCGTTTCCGGTAAATTTATCCTGCGAAGCAATAAAGTGTAGTTTCATTTTCCCTTTTAGACCTGTAACGTGGCCTGTATCAGTTTCATAATTACAGGTAAAAGAGATCCTGCTGCAATCTCCTGGTTTATTACCATGTGTTATCAGCCCTGTTTCATTATCCCATGACTTGTATATAACAACAAGACCTTTACCTTCTGTGGTTACCAGCTTCAACTCCACATCGCTGTATTTATATGCGCCGTTAAGCTTACTACCGGCAATGCTTATTGTCCAAATGCTTATTGTCCCGTTGTTTTGCGTGCCGACAGTTACTGTTATATTAGGTTTACCTGTTGTATCGTTGCTGTATTGCCGGCCAGGCAATGCTGTAACTTTTTTTACATTATTGTACATTACATACGTACGAAATATCGGGTACATTTTATAAACAGCATGGCCGCCAAGCAGTAAGAGAAATGCCGGGATGAACCATTTACCTACAGATGGTTTTGCCAGTGCCAGGTCCGTTTTTTCAAACCTGCCTGCGCCACTTGCAGCTTCTGTATTAATACCCGGCCTGCCTTTTATCTGCACACTATTCCCTTTTATTAAAACGCTGCCGGGCAATTTTATTTTTTTCTGTTGCAAACTAAATGCATCAGGCACCGGTGTAGTGGATGCATCTGTAACCTGTTCTTCTTTTTTTACCAATCCTTTCGATAACAGAGCAACGATCCGCAGTATATCTGACCTGTCTTCGATACCGGGGAAATATATCTTTATCACAGGTTCCTGCAGGTTTGCATTAGGTGAAGAGGCTTTTATTTGCTGCCATCTTTCTTTAAGAATATCTTTTATCAGTTCCAGGTTTGGGCCTTCATCTGCAAGTAATACTATTTTATTAACCTCGTAATTATCTATCAATAGCCCCAGTTCATATTCGCACCCTCTGTTTTGTTTTGAGAACCCCCGCAGATCCATCAGTACCGCTTTAGAAACCGGCATCATTTGTTGCACAGCTTTTTTCCAGGTATTGTCAACACAAAACAATGTGGTGTTTTTAAATGTACCACTAATGCTTCTTTTACTTCCTGTTATTTTTTGCACAGCCCTTTGCAGCTTTACCATGCTGTAAATAAACCTGTGGTAAATTATGATGATCACAGCGGGCAATACAAAGACAAGGCTGCAAGCCATAATAATAAGCCCTGCAACAAACATTACAGACAGCGGGCTCATTTGCTTCCATATCAGGATAATTCCTGTTGGCAGGCTGTCCTTGTCAACTAATTCTTCCTTAAAAACACTTATAATGATTGCCAATACCAGGAAGTACACTATAAAAAGTATAAAGAAGCGCCTCCTGTTCTCTCTTGAAGAGATAGAATACTGGTAACGTAGATAAGCAGGATCTGCTATAGTGACTATTGATCCAAGAAAACGCCAGGTGCGGCTTACTTCACGAAATAAAAAAGCAGTATGGCTATCTGCTCCAAAAATACGGAGTATGAGCAGTTGCCTGTTTACTGTATCGTTTGGCCTGTTCCTTATATATCCCCTTAAAACAAAAACGAGTGTTACCAATAAAAGAACCGCATAAAAAACAAAATAGTTGTGCATTACCCAAAAGAAAAGAAGCATTATCAGGATATATGATGTGCAGGTGCTTGAAGCCGGCAGCCTTCGTAATGATGAATACCGCATGTAAAGTGAAAAGTGCATAATGCCTGTAAGCAGGAATAGGAATATCGTTTCCCGGAACGGCCACACGCCATAAAAATATCTTACAATAAAAAGAACAGCAATGGCGCCACACATAAATACCAGTAAACTTTTTTTGAACAACTGCCAGCCCTTATTACCTGTTGTAACTGCTCTTATAAAATGATTTGCTGCTTCATTGTTCAGCGGAAGGTTCTCTTTTTCCCTGTGTTCTTCAAAACTGAGATTGCCGGCAGGTATTATTACTGCGGGGTCTTCATGCAGGGCTTCGCCTGTAACTTCAGCAGATCTGATCCTCATGAACCTGGAGGCCATTTGCACGGTTATTATGCGTATCAAAACATAAATAATAAAGGGGATCCCCACTATTTGAATAAATAAGAACACTGTATCAAATGTGAAGGAACCCAACGTTTGTATGCTGCATCCACTTACAAATGGTAGTAATAATAGCAACAAAGCAACCTGTTTTTTTGAAGCCAGGTTACAAAGAAGATCAGGGTGGTTGTTTTCCCGGTTAAACATTAGTGCTGGTTTTGCGATAGCAATTATCTCTAAAATAATAAATATTTTACATAATAATCAACTGTTCTTTTGAGGCAGCAATATCAAAGAAAAAGCCTCTGGAGTAATTTCCGGAGGCTCGTGCCAGAATCCCGGTACAAATCGGAACACATCCTTGCGAATACCATAAAAAAGAAATAAAAAAACCTTCTCAAATAAAGAGAAGGTTTCTTGTGCCCAGGACTGGATTCGAACCAGCACATCCTTGCGAACGCTGCGACCTGAACACAGTGCGTCTACCAATTTCGCCACCTGGGCATCTTTTGTTAATCCGTTAATTTGTTAATACGTAGAAACGTAAACTCAATTAACAATTCAGGGCTGCAAATATAATTGAAGTCTGCAACTTTCAACTTTCAATTTTCAACTAAAATTATACACTTACATTAAAATCCCTCAACGCATCATTCAAACTCGTCTTCAGATCGGTGCTGGGTTTGCGCTGGCCAATGATCAAAGAGCAGCCAACACCAAACTCACCAGCCGGGAATTTTTTTGTGTAACTACCGGGTATCACCACACTGCGGGCGGGTACAATACCTTTCATCTCTACCGGTTCTGCACCGCTTACATCTATTATTTTGGTTGATTGGGTAAGCACCACATTAGCACCCAGTACAGCTTCTTTTTCCACCCTCACTCCTTCTACCACAATGCAACGACTGCCTATAAAACATCCGTCCTCAATAATAACCGGGCTGGCCTGCAATGGCTCCAGCACACCACCAATACCCACACCACCACTCAGGTGTACACCCTTTCCTATCTGTGCACAACTGCCTACAGTTGCCCAGGTATCAACCATCGTGCCTTCATCCACATAAGCGCCTATGTTTACGTAACTCGGCATCAGTACTACATTGCGGCCCAGGAAGGCTCCATATCTTGCAACAGCATGCGGCACAGCCCTCACCCCCAGCGATGCATAATCCGATTTCAGTTTCATCTTATCGTAAAACTCAAAAGGAGGCAACGTGAATGTCTCCATTTGCTGTATGGCAAAATACATGAGTATGGCCTGCTTTACCCATTCGTTAACCTGCCAGCCACCCTGAGCGTCAGTCGAAGGGTCAATTGGGGCTGCTGTCCTTAATCGTCCCTTATCAACCTCTTCAATAACCGCCCTTACTGCATTGGCGTACACTTCTTCCTTCAGTAATTCACGATTGGCCCATGCTGCCAGTATTTGTTCTTTTAATTCCATCTGTTGTTTTTTTGCAAATTTAATTGATTGAGCTTTAGCTTAACTTAATAATATTTGATTTGGGCTAAAGCCCGGAGAATATTTTAACCTCGTTCATCGCCCTGAAGGGCGATGCAATTCATAAAATTCAATGTATTTTACACCCATGAATATTCTCATTCGTTTGCCCAACTGGCTGGGCGATATGGTTATGAGTACGGCTTTTGTACAGGCCGTAAAAAATGAATACCCCGATGCCACGGTTGACCTGGTTGCAAAAAAGGGTATTGATTTTTTGCTGGACTATTTTCCGGCACACGGGCAGGCTTTTATTTTTTCAAAAGAAGCATATAAAGGCCTTGGAGGACTGAGGAAATTTGGTAAAATGATCGCTGCTCAAAAAAAATATGACCTTTTCTTTTGCCTGCCCGATTCGTTTTCATCTGCCATGATGGCCCATGCTACCGGTGCAAAACAACGAATTGGTTTTAAGAAAGAATTACGGTCTGTTTTTTTAACGGATACCTACGTAAAGAAAAAGAATATTCACCGGGTTGAAGAGTATGTTGACCTGCTGCAGCAATTCACTAATAAACAAATGGCTGTACCGCCGGTGCAATTAAAGATTGATAATCCAGTTAAAAAAGACACACTCATAATCAATATCAATTCCGAAGCAGTATCTCGCAGGTTGCCAAAAGAAAAAGCGACCAGCATCATCTCCGCTGTGCGGAATGCAATTCCAAACGAAATAATTTTAGTTGGTAGTAATAAAGAAGCTGAATTTGTGAATGAAGTTTTTAATGCTTTACCAGATAAAAATAATATCACCAACAAAGCCGGCCAAACCAATTTACCCGAACTGCTGCAGCTGTTTGCGGGCAGTGCTGCCGTATTAACAACTGATAGCGGCCCGGCCCATGTTGCCAATGCACTCGGTGTACACACTATTGTTTTGTTTGGTGCCGGCAACGAAAACAATACAGCACCTTATAATAAAGATAACAGGACCATCATCAGGCTGGGACAACTGCCCTGCGAACCCTGTGTAAGCAATACCTGTAAAGTATATGGTGTGCCGCAATGCCTGGTAAGATTGGATGAGCAAATAATTGTTTCAGCTGTAAATTGCGTTTTAAAATAGAACATCAACATGAATTTTGAATTGGATATAGAAGGATCGCTCAACGCATTGAACAAAGGTGGACTTATACTCTACCCTACTGATACGGTTTGGGGCCTTGGATGCGATGCAACGGATGCAGAAGCTGTTTCAAAGATCTATGCATTAAAAAAAAGGCAGGATGGAAAAAGTATGATCGTGCTGCTGGCAGATGAAAATGATATTTTAAAATACGTTACACAACCCTACCCCAAGATATTTGACTACATCAAAGGCGTACACAAGCCCACCACATTTATTTATGAGGGCGGCATTAACCTGGCAGTTAACATGATACAGGATGACGGCACGGTAGGCATCCGCATAACCAAGGATCCTTTTTGTAAACAGCTCATCAAACGCTTTGGTAAACCATTGGTTTCTACTTCCGCAAATATTTCGGGCTACCCGGCCCCGGCTATTTTTATGGATGTGGATATTGCAATAAAAAGCGGTGTTGACTATATAGTGCAACACCGCCAGGATGATGTAACTGCAGCATCACCATCTGCTATTGTAAAGTTGAACGCCGATGGCTCTCTCTCCATCATACGCCCATAGAAATTATAAAGTAAACCCTACACCAATCTGCACACTCTGGCTTTTCCACTTTTCCTGATTGTCAATATCATTTAAATTACTTAAGCCCACTGCATATCGTGCATAAATATTCAGGTGGCCAATATTAACCTGTGCACCACCCAGCATACTAAAGTCGCCCGACTTGAATGCTTCTTTGCCATTCTGAAGCATCGTTTTGCTTTTGTTGGTCAATATTCCGAATTGCGGGCCTACTTGCAGGGTGAGAAATTTGATGGGTTTGTAATTAAGCATAATGGGGATACTCATGTACTTCAGCTGCACTTTATCTACATTTTTGAACTGGTACACAGTGCTGAACGTGCTGGAAGTATCAACATTGATCTGGTTGAATAATACTTCGGGCTGAATAGCAAATTTTTTACCAAGCCCTACTGAGAAAAATCCGCCCACATGATAACCGAAAGAGAATTCATCGTCGAAGGATTTACCGGTAAGTTTGTTGATGTTTGCACCACCTTTAACACCAACGTGTAGTTTTTGTGCATGGGCTGCACCGGCCGTGATACAGAGAATTGCCAGGATCAAGAGTTTTGTTTTCATAAAGTAAAAATGTTTAGTTAGCAGCAATTGCAACAAGTTATATGCCAATGGTTTGTTCAAAATTACAAACTTATGTTAAGAGAAGAGTTGTTAAAATGAAAACCCCGCACTCACCGAAAAGATAGCACTGAACCTGTTCTCCGTCGTTTCGGGAAGATAGTAATCAAAATAAACAACGGGCTGTATAAAGAATTTTTTAACCATGTAAGTAAGATCAAGCGATGCGGCAACAGACTGCGCCTGGAACTTATTACTGTAACTGGATTTTTTTCTCCTGCTAAAAGCAGGCCTGTCAAATATTTTATTAGTATGGGTCTGGGTTAATTTATCACTCCCCATATTCAGGATCAATGTAGGAATAAAATCCAGCTCGTCTTTTTTTGAAAACACATTGTAAAAAATAAAATCGTGCCCTACAGTTGCAGATGCGGAAAAATAATTGGTCTTATTATCAGTTGAATCTTTTCCGGAAACAGTTATGTAGATGGTATCTGGCGGAGGATTCGGGTTACGGATCGCTCTTTGAAATGTAACATACCTTACTTCTTTGTATTTCCCGGTTACATAACCCAAATTTATTCCTGGTTGAAGAATTCCCTTTGCCAGTTTAATGTAAGCATACAGGTCGTTCTGGTAAATCGATTTACTATTATATTTATTTCGGTTGCTTACATACCTGGTATAGCTGCCACCTGCATAAATTTTTTTACCATAATAAGCATAACCGGCTGTAAGGCCGGTTTGGTAAATTTCTGGTTTGTTAGCGCTGTCGCCTGTTACAAAAGCCGTAATACCAAAGTTGAATCCATTCTTTAAGCGATAAGTTATTGCTGGTGTGTATACCAACTGCCTGTTAATGGCCGTTGCATTGGCTGCATTGTTATTTGTGCTGAACTCCCCATTACCAATGCCGATGGATACATCAAGATAATTCTTGTCCTTCTTCATCATCAGATTAATGAATTCATCGTTCTTAAACATCGAATCCAGCAGGCGCTTTTCTTCTTTGGTCAAAGAATCCGTTTGCGCCTTTACAGAAAAGCCAATGAACAAAAAGGAAAACAACAGCAGGTATTTAAGCATAAAGGTTGAGTTAGCTGGTGTTAGATTGCCAAAACCAAATTTAGTTTAATAGTTCGTTAAATTATCTTCATTTACGCTCATTTAATACTCGTATCCTGATTAAGATCAGGTAAGATGCTGAAAATGAGAATAAATAACCTACCTTTGCGCCCATTATTTAAAAACTGAGAATTACATGACATGCTCAGTTGCTGTTGAACATTAGTTATTATCGGCAAGCATACAAATTACCACTGGCGGTGTTTGTAACCGCCGGCAGGGTTGAAAGAGAACCCTTACTTATCCCAACGGCCAAGGCATGACATCCCGCAAGCAGCGGGAAAATTACATGTGGCTATCGCAAAACAAATTACATGAATGCATTTGAGGCCTTAGGCCTGAACGAACAGTTGGTACAATCTGTTACCGACCTGGGATTTGAAACCCCAACAGAAATACAGGTAAAAGCTATCCCGGTTCTGTTATCTGGCACTACCGATTTTATCGGCCTGGCACAAACCGGAACCGGTAAAACCGCCGCTTTTGGTTTGCCTTTATTACAATTAATTGATGGCAACCTGCGCCATCCGCAGGCATTGATCGTTTGCCCAACACGTGAACTGTGTTTACAAATTACCAACGACCTGGAAAATTTTAGAAAACATAATAAAAACATCGTTACCGAAGCGGTATATGGAGGCGCATCCATCATGATGCAGATACGCAACCTGAAAAGAGGCGTACACATTGTTATTGCTACACCCGGCCGTTTGATCGACCTGATCGAAAGAAAAGCGATCGACCTTCAAAAAGTAAAATACGTGGTACTGGATGAAGCAGATGAAATGCTGAACATGGGCTTTAGGGATGATATTGATTTTGTATTGAAGAATACCATCAACAGGGAAAGCACCTGGTTGTTCAGCGCTACCATGCCGCCTGAAGTGAGGGCCATCAGCAAAAACTACATGGACAATCCTAAAGAAGTTACTGTTGGTAAAAAGAACAGTGGTAATGTAAATATCGATCACCAGTTTTTTGTAGTGCCTGCCAGCCAGCGTTACGAAGCATTAAAGCGGGTGATCGATTTTAACCCGGGCATGTACGGTATCATCTTCACCCGTACCAAAGCTGATGCACAGGAAATTTCTGAGCGTTTGGCAAAATCGGGTTACGAGATCGAAGCATTGCATGGCGACTTATCACAGCAACAACGTGATAAGGTAATGGGACGTTTCCGCAGCAAGAATTTACAATTATTAATTGCAACAGATGTTGCTGCACGTGGTATTGATGTGGATGGTATTACGCATGTTATCAATTTTGAATTACCAGATGATATGGAAGTGTACACACACCGTAGCGGACGTACAGGCCGTGCAGGTAAAACAGGTATCTGTTTGTCCATCTGCCATAGCAGGGAAACATATAAGATCAAATCTTTGGAAAGGATGATCAATGCACAATTCCATAAAGTGGATGTGCCATCGGGTAAAGATGTTTGCCGCAAGCAGTTCTTCCATTTTATGGATAAACTGATGCAGGCCGATGTGAGCCATGGCGATTACGAAACTTACATGCCCGACCTGATGGAGAAATTTGCTGATGTTAGCAAAGAAGAAGTTTTGCAAAGGGTTGCAGCATTGGAGTTCAGTCATTTCTTAAAGTACTACGAAAATGCAGATGACCTGAACAGGGGCGATATACGTGGCGACAGAAGGCCGGTTGAAAGAGCCGGAAGTGACATGAATGGCAGCCGTAAAGAACGCACCAGTTTTAACAGCCGCAATAGTGGTTACACAAGGTTGTTCATTAACCTGGGCACCAAAGATGGTTTTTACAAAGCCAGCTTCTTACAATTCATTTTAGATGAGAGTGACCTGAAGAAAGAAGTGCTTGGCAAGATCGACATGCGTGATATGAACAGCTGGATAGAAATTGACCAGGCTGCTGCATCTACCATGATAAAAGCCATCGACGGCAAACGTTATAACAACCGCACCGTACGTATGAATGAAGCTGATGGTGGTTTTAAAAGGCCTACTGATGAAGGCGGCAGAAGCGACAGAGCTACTGAAGGAAGAAAGAGGATTTATGCTTCTAAGGAGAAGAGAAGTTTTAGATAAGAGTTAGAAAAGCCCCGAATTAATTCGGGGCTTTTCTTATTAAGGATTTTGATTTGGGTCGATAACGGTGTATCCTATGTTGAATGTCTTCGTTTCTTTGGTACCATCAGGTTCTGTATATTCAATTTTTACAGCTTTAAAATATTTCCCTGCTTTTATTGGAGTTTTGAATTCATAAATTGCTACTCCATCTGGATTTAGCTCAATACCTTTTCTGTCAATGGTAACTTTGGGTTTCGATGCAACAGAAAATGCGCCAACACCAGCAGTTAGCATTATTTTATCTCCGGCTTTTACGTAGTTACTGCTTTGAGCTACAATTGCACTAAAAACATCGTATCCATCAAAGGTATTAGCAACTTGAACATTGCAATACGTTGCAAAATCATTCTCCATCACTTTCACATTGCTTTCGAATATATTAAGCGTAGAAAGCGCTGCATCAACCGTAATGCCTTTAAAAAAATATGACACAAAGTTTTCACTGCTTTGATTTGCCGAACCAAATGATTTCGTAGTTAATACAATATTGTTTTGGAATGCTTTTTTCATTCTTTCTTCAATACCCAACATATCTTCTTTATATTGTTCAAGTTTTTTAAATAATTCTTTCCCTTTATTTTTTTTATCGAAGACCAATCTTACTGCTTCCGTATTATCTTTGGCGTACACCTCTTTATCTCCTTTAGTTTTTAACCCAGCTTCCTTTTTAAGGTCATTTTTTAATGTTTCTATATAACTGATCATTTCAGAAGTAAGTGTCTTAACATACACTGCTCTCGGTTGCCATATAATTGCTTGATAATGAGTTCTGGGATCTTCAACCTTATACTCTAAAGATTTATATTGAATAGTTGTATGTTGATTTATCCTTGTATAAAATAATGACATTCCTTCATCAATCATTTTATGAACCTGATTGTCGCTTTCTGAATTATCAGAACAGGACGAAAAAAATAAAAGAATTACTAATCCGGGGATGGCGTATCTCATAAAGGGTTCTTTCCAGTAAGATAAAAAGAATACCCTTTTTAAAAAGTTAATGTTTTAGTGTGCAGGAAGGATCTTATTCCCAAACAACTGTCGGGGATCTCCCATTGCTATATAATTGCACCAGATGCTTCATACACTTCTACCGCCGCCTTCAACAGCTTCGCTTTTAGCCCCATCCTGCCCTGCTTCTCACCAGCCATTAATATTCTTTTGATCATTTTCTGCCGCTGCTCCTCCAGCCAGTCACGGTCCTTTTTAGTTGCCGCAGTTTTGGGTAAGGAGCCCAGCATATCATCGAGCATATTCAGCCAGGCCGTAGCTTTTTCCTGTTCTTCCCCGGTCTTTTTAATGTTATAGTTCAGCATTTCAATTCCTGAACGATGAATAGATACATGGTGCTCCATCTTTTTTCTTGCCTTATCCTGCTGTTTGCTTATTGCAGGTTGCATGGCAGTCCAGGACCTGCCGGTTCGCCGGGAACTTTTGTTCTGCCCAAGAAATACCTGTAGTTCAGCCAGTTTAAGTATGGCAGCTGTAGGAAGCCCACGGTTCCCGGTCTCATACATAGCCAGCAGGCTGGTTGATATGCCCAGGTATTTTGCCAGTTCATCCTGGGATATAAAACACTGCTTCCTGAGATCCTGTGCGCTGTTTTTCTGTTTGATCTTCTTCATGAAATATCTTTCTGTAAAAGTGTGATTATTTTTTTTAGTTTAAAAAAAATAATCACAAATATCTTCGGGTTCTGATAAAAGCCAGGAAGCTGAAAGTCTGTTTAAATGATCATACCAGCTCAATCACAGTGATCTCTGCCAAAACCCCCACCCTGCCGGGATAGCCTATAAAACCATAACCGGGGTTTACATAAAGTTTTTGTTTGCCATCTTCATACAGGCCATGCCATTGCTTGTACATGTATTGCACCGGGCTCCATTTAAAGCCGGGTATCTCAATGCCAAACTGCATACCGTGTGTGTGGCCGCTGAGGGTAAGGTCCACATCGGGGTAATCGGGCCTTACCTGTGCATCCCAATGGCTGGGATCATGGCTCATGAGTATTTTAAAAGGATATTTTTCTGCACCAGGGTGCGCCAGGTCCATGCGGCCATGCTTGGGAAATCTTGCTTTGTTGCTCCAGTTCTCTATACCAAGCAATGCGATCTCGGCCCCGCCTTTTTCCAATACCACATGCTCATTCAACAACAGTTTCCAGCCCAGGTCGGCATGCACTTTTTTTATGTTCTCCAGGTTCTGATCTTTGCTAATACCATTAAAAGGCCAGCGTACATAATCGCCATAATCATGGTTGCCCAATGTACTATATACGCCCAGCGGTGCATTCAGTTTATTGAACACATCCATATACTCTTCCATTTCGGTGGCACGGTCGTTTACCATATCGCCGGTAAATAAAATAAGATCAGGTTTCTCTTTCAGTATCTTTTCCACGCCATGTGCCACTGCTGCTTTATTGGTAAAGCTACCACTGTGTATATCGCTGATGTGAACGATCTTCATTCCTTTAAATGCAGCGGGCAGATTATCATAGGCAAGTTGTATGCGTTTAACATGGTAATTGTATTTATTACTAAACCCATACATCAGGCTCCCGAATAAAGTGCCGCCGGCCGCCAGGCCCAGCCAACTCAGAAAAGTGGAACGGCTGATGCCATCGCCACTCATGCTGTCCACATCAGTATTATTAAAAAATACTTTTCCGGCTATCCATTGTATGCCACGGCGTATATCATCTATCAAAAAGAAAACAATGGCAATTAGTTTTGCCAGGAACAGGCCGATAAAAGTGGCAAAGAGATAAGTACGGAATTTTTTACCCATAAAATTCTGCTCTGTAAAAACAAATAATATAAAGCAGGTAATGGCAATAGCTGTAAGCGCCCAGTAAATGCTATAGATGATGACCTTTGCTTTGGGTGATACATTCTGGCTTACCGTTTTTATAGCCTGGAAAATATAAGTATCCATCAAAAGCAGGATCACAATTACGATAAGGGCTCCTAATGGTGTACGCATTTTAAAACAGGTTTTGAGTTATGAGTTTTGAGTTTTGGGTTGTAAAGCTCCCCAAAAAATGAATTCATCCAGCTGTTGATTAATAGCTTTTAACGTGTTTTTATCACCAATCTTTCCATCGCTGCCCACCACCGTGTTTACAACTGATATAGGAAGTTTATTGGGATGCACCGTGATCTGTATGTAATTCAGCACATCGGCCAGGTGGTCCATGCCCCTCAGGTTGCCGGCCCTGCCGGTAGCAACGCCGGTAAGCAGGGCTTTTTTATGAAACCATATCTCGTGAGAACGGCTTGTATCGAAAAGTAATTTAAGTACGCCCGGGAAACTGCCATTGTACTCCGGTGAAATGATAATAAAATGAGTGGTGGGAATTAAAATTTCGTTCTCGATCCTTTCAAAAGCGGGGTTATAATTTACCAGGTCCAGGTCTTCCAGCGACAGCAACCCGGCTTCAATCCCTTTTTCACGTAAGATCAACTGGTATTCCCTCGCTATTTTGGAAGTATTACTGTGTTTTCGGTTTGTTCCCGATATGATGGTGACCATAGATCGAAGGCGTTTTAAAGCTTAATTCATCAATATTACAATTAAGATGCTTCTTTGTTGTCCAATTTTATGCCGAATGGTTAAATTTGCCATCCTGACAGCAATTTGCAAATAAATACCGGTTCTTTTTGACAAAGACGATTGGGACCGGGAAATATTTTAGTAAAACAGGAATTATACGGTAAGCTTTCAAAAACGGGATAAACTAAACTGGTTTTTGAGATACATTACAATACCTTTGGCGGTATTAAAAGAACCGTTTCTCGTTTCTCGTTGAGTACTGCACAACGAGAAACGAGAAACCAACAACGGCATTATGGCGAAAATAATTGGTGTAGCAAATCAAAAAGGCGGTGTAGGTAAAACAACTACGGCTATAAACCTGGCAGCAAGTTTTGCCGTACTGGAATACAGGACCCTGCTGGTAGATGCCGATCCCCAGGCCAACAGTACCACCGGTACAGGTTTCGACCTGCATAATATTACACAGAGCCTGTACGATTGCATGGTGAATGAAGCTTCAGCAAAGGACATTATTTTAAAATCAGACATACCTTTTTTAGACCTGTTACCATCGCATATTGACCTGGTAGGTGCCGAAATTGAAATGATCAACTACCCCAACAGGGAAACTGTTCTGAAAAAAATATTGGAACCCATAAAGGATAATTATGATTTTATTATCATTGATTGTTCTCCATCGCTGGGATTGATAACAGTAAATGCATTAACTGCCGCCGATAGCGTGGTAGTACCTGTACAAACAGAATTTTTTGCATTGGAAGGACTGGGCAAATTGCTAAACACCATCAAGATCGTACAGAACAGGCTAAACACCGATCTGAAGATAGAGGGTATATTAATGACCATGTACGATGGCCGCCTGCGCCTTTGCAACCAGGTGGTGAGTGAAGTACGCCGTCATTTTGAGGATATCGTTTTCAGCAGCATCATTCACCGTAACACACGTTTGAGTGAGGCGCCAAGCTTTGGTAAACCGGTTATATTATATGATGCTGACAGCAAGGGCGCTATCAATTACCTCAACCTTGCCAAAGAGATCCTGCAGAAAAACAATATGACCAAAATAAAAGAAGAAGAAAGGATAATGGAATGATGTTATCAGTTAGGTGTTAAATGTTAATCGGATCGCCGACAAACATACACGCTACTTTTAACCATTAACAAATAACCAATAACATGTCTCAACCAAATAAAAAAGACGCCCTCGGTAAAGGAATAAGAAGTTTATTACAGAATATCGACGCTGACCTGAAGAATACTGCCGGCAATTTAAAACCCGAAGTGGTGGAACAGGCTTCTGTATCGCTGCGTATTCCGCTCGACCAGATAGAGGTAAACCCCAAACAGCCACGCCACGATTTTGATGAAACAGCACTGAACGAACTGGCTGCTTCTATTAAGATACACGATATCATTCAGCCGCTTACAGTATCAAAACTTCCCAGCGGAAAATACAGGCTTATTGCAGGTGAACGTCGTTTCAGGGCATCAAAAATTGCGGGTATAAAAGATGTACCGGTTTATGTAAGGCAGGCAAATGATGCACAGTTATTGGAATTATCCTTGCTGGAAAACCTGCAGCGCAAAGACCTGAACGCCATTGAGATTGCATTAAGTTACAAGCGCCTGATGGATGATCTGGAATACACACAGGAACAGGTAGCCGAAAGAATGGGCAAAGAAAGAAGCACTGTTACCAACTATATCCGCCTGCTTAAATTACCTCCTGATATACAGGTGGCAGTACGCACCGGAATCATCAGCATGGGCCATGCAAGGGCATTGATTAATGTAGATGTGGTTGATAAACAGCTATACATTTTTAGTGAAATAAAAAGAAGCGGCCTTTCCGTCAGGCAAACAGAAGAACTGGTAAGAAAGCAATATACCCCCGCTGTTAAAGTTGCGGTAAAAGCAGCCCTGCCAGACAATTTTAGAAAGATTGAAGATAATTTAGCATCGAATTTTAATACCCGTGTAAAAATGAAACACGGTAAAAAAGGAAGTGGCAGCATTTTATTTGAATACTACTCCGTGGAAGAATTAAATGCATTGCTTGATAAATTTAATATCAAAGTATCTTAATGTTGAAAGCTTTTACAATTTTTCTTTTCACGTTTTCTCTTTTGATATCTGTACAGGTATTTGCACAAAAAACTGCACCCGTAAAACCCGACAGCACAAAAAAAAAGAATACCAATATATTTTTACCTGCCGATCCTGCGAAAGCATACAATCCCCGCATTGCAATGTACCGCTCGGCCATCTTACCCGGATGGGGACAATACACCAATAAAAAAATCTGGAAAATACCCATTGTTTACGCTGCATTGGGAACAACTACTTTCATTTTTTTCCGCAACACAAAACAATACCGGCAAGCCAGGGATGCCTATACCAACGCCATTGATGGAAATGCAGCAAATGATTCTCTTATTCCACAGCCCTATTATTCATTAAAAGACCAGCCCGACAGAATAAGAACTTTCAGGAACCAGGTACGGCAGAATGTTGATTACACGGTTTTATTCTTTATTCTTTTCTGGGGGTTGAATGTAGTTGATGCTACCGTTGATGCACACTTAAAAACTTTTGATGTAAGTGACGACCTTAGCTTGCAGATCAAGCCGGGCTATAGCCAGCTTGCAAATACCAACGGGATAAGTATTGTACTCAACATAGGAAAAAACCGCACAAAATAATTATCTTCATTTTACTGGAAAGATCTTATTACATTTTTAATTTTTACAATGAGAATTGCATTGATAGGTTATGGAAAAATGGGCAAGACGATTGAGTCCATTGCGCTTGAAAGAGGCCATACGGTTGACCTGAAAATTGATATTGACAGCATTGGTGATCTTACAAAAGAAAACCTGCTGCAATGCGATGCAGCCATAGAGTTTACCGGTCCGCACAGCGCCAAAGAAAATATAACCAGGTGCCTTAATGCCGGTATACCGGTTGTAAGCGGCAGTACTGGTTGGCTGGAAGACTGGGCCGAAGTAGAGCACCTGTGTAATGAAAAAAACGGCAGCTTTTTATATGCCAGCAATTTCAGCGTGGGGGTGAATATCTTTTTTGAAGTAAACAAAAAACTGGCGCAACTGATGAAGGGGCATCCGGATTATTCAATATCAATGGAAGAGATCCATCACACACAAAAGAAAGATGCGCCCAGTGGTACAGCTATCACATTAGCTGAACAGATCATCCAGGAAATTCCTGCCAGGAAAAAATGGGTAAATAACGAAACTGCTGAGCCGCAGGAATTATCCATCATCAGCAAACGTGAAGACCCTGCCCCCGGAACACACAGTATTAAATACAGTTCTACTGTTGATGATATTGAGATCATTCACACAGCGCACAACCGTTTGGGATTTGCCCTGGGTGCGGTTCTGGCTGCTGAATATATTTATAATAAGAAAGGGATCTTTAACATGAAGGATATTCTTGGTATATCTTAAATGAAAATCAACCACATGTTCAAATTCAAAAAAGCAGTTTTCTTTTTTTGTTTCTTATGCTGCACATCTTTTGCAAATGCCCAGTCTTCTAAAATTGACAGCCTCAGGTTCATTATTAAATTCAATGCCGATAATGCGCAAAAAGTAAATGCATATAAAGCGCTTGCAAATGCCATGATCTTTAAAGATTTTGATGAGTGCCAGGCTGCAGCAGTTGCCGGCGCTGCACTTGCTGAAAAGTTAAAAGATCCTGCTTCAGTTGCTGAATTAAAAAAATATGCCGGCTTGTCCTGGTATTTTAAAGGCTCCTATGATAGTGCTGCGGTGTATTATTACGTAGCCATGGATATCCTGAAAAAAACTGATGCCCCGGCGGTAAAAGCCGGCGTATTGAATGAACTGGGTAAACTCTACCGTAAAACAAGGGACCTTGACCGTTCCCTGCAAATGTATGACGAAGCTTTTGCCATTTATAAAAAGATGAACAATGACGATGGCATGGCAACGATCCTGAATGAATCGGGTGTGGTATTTGAGTATAAGGAAGATTACACAGAAGCCATCAGGAGGTATAAAAGTTCGCTGGCCCTCCGTGAAAAAATGAATGACCTTGTTGGCAAGGCTTACAGTTTAAATTTTTTAGGTGGAGTGTATACCTTACAAAAGAACTTTGTTGAGGCTGAAAAGTATTTATTGGAGTCGCTTGATCTGAAGAAACAATCACAGGACAGTTTTGCCATTGCCTTAGGTTATACAGATCTGGGATACATGTATAAAGAACAAGGCAAGTATGCTAAAGCAGTTGAGCAATATGATCTGAGCAATACCATCGCTATAAAACTAAAATATGCAGAACTGCAGATGGCAAATTACAGGGAACTTGCTGCCATTGCCGAAAAAACAGGAAATTTTGCACAATCGCTGGATTATTATAAAAAACAAACAAGCCTGAAGGATTCAATATTTTCTGGCGATAAAATGAAACAGGTTGAACAATTAAATGCGAAATATCAGGCAGAAAAAAAGGAACAACAATTAAAACTACAGCAGGCCGAGATCACAAAGAAAAATTACCTGCTTTGGGGATTGGTTACTGTTGCTGCATTAGTCATCTTTACCGGCTTTAGTTTTTACAGGAAAAGGCAGGTACAGAATAAGTTGCAATTACAGGCTGAAGTAATGAAACAACAGGATATTGCTACGAGGGCCATCATCAATGCCGAAGAAAATGAACGTAAACGCATTGCTGCCGAACTGCATGATGGTGTAGGCCAAATGATGAGTGCAGCAAAAATGAATTTATCTGCTTTTGAAAGTGATATTTTATTTAAGGATGAGTCCCAAAAAGTAAATTTTGAAAAACTCATCGGCCTGGTGGATGAAAGCTGCAAAGAGATAAGAAGTGTGAGCCACCAGATGATGCCCAATGCCTTATTGAAAAGCGGGCTGGCCAGTGCTGTGAAGGAATTCCTGGATAAGATCGATAATCGTATCATTAAAATAAACCTGCATACAGAAGGCTTACAGGAACGGCTGGACAGTAATACCGAAACTGTTTTGTACCGGGTGATACAGGAGTGTGTAAATAATGTAATAAAACATTCCGGCGCAAATAACCTGGATATATCATTGATAAAAGATGCTGATGGCATATCAGCAACGGTAGAAGACAATGGCCGTGGTTTCGATATCAGTGATAAACAAAAATTTGAAGGCATCGGTTTAAAGAATATCAGTTCAAGGGTTGCATTTTTAAAAGGTACAGTTGATTTTGACAGTTCACCAGGAAAAGGAACTCTTGTTGCGATTCATGTACCAATTGCAGTTTAAAAAATATAAATTGCACCAAATATGCATAACCTGCACCTATAAACCAGTATGAAGAGCAAAAAAATTGCATTAGGGATTGTAGATGACCACCAGATAGTAATTGATGGTTTAAAATCTTTATTGCATGGTTACGACCAGTTTGAAGTGTTGATCGAATGTACCCAGCCTTTGGAAATGATCTCACTGATCGAAAAAAGATCGATAGATATTTTACTGACCGATGTGATGATGCCTGGGTTAAATGGTGCTGAACTGTCAAAACTCGTTCATGAGCAATTTCCTGAAATAAAAATCCTGGCGCTGTCTATGAGTGGCCAGGGCGACCTGGTTAACCAGATGATCGATGATGCAGATATTTCGGGTTATGTTTTAAAGAATATCGGCAAACAGGAACTCGTAAAAGCTTTGGAGAAAATATCCGCAGGCGGCATTTATTTCAGCGAAGAGGTTTTACATGAAATGAGCCGGGCAAGCGAAATGAAAAAAGAAAATGAAGAAGCTCATTTAACTGCCCGTGAAATAGAGATCATCCAGTTGATAGAAAAAGAATTGAGCAACAAACAGATCGCCGAACAATTATTCCTGAGCGAACGCACCATTGAAACCCACCGTAAAAATATTTTCCGCAAAACAAATACCAGCAGTGTTATTGGTTTGGTGAAGTATGCATATGAGCACAAGTTGATTTGACAACTACACGAATTAAACTAATTACACGAATTACTATTCCCTGGCTCTCACACTTTTCAATTCGTGTAATTCGATATAATTAGTGTAATTCGTGTTTCAGATTCTCCAGCATATCCCTTGTCATTCTTTCCAAAGTATATTCTTCTTTCCAGGCCCAATCATTTCTTGCAACGGTATCATCAATGCTTTGCGGCCAGCTATCGGCAATGGCCTGCCTGTAATCAGGTTTATAACTGATCGAAAATTCAGGGATATGTTTTTTTATCCCGGCAGCAATTTCTTTTGGTGAAAAACTCATGCCTGAAATATTGTAAGATGTCCTGGTGGAAATTTTTGATGCATCCGCTTCCATTAGTTCGATGGTTGCACGGATTGCATCGGGCATATACATCATGGGCAGGTAAGTATCTTCACGTAAAAAGCATTCATATTTTTTTTCATCCAGTGCTTCATGAAAAATCTCAACAGCATAATCGGTCGTACCGCCACCGGGCGCACTCTTATAACTTATCAAACCGGGGTAACGTAAACTTCTTACATCAACATTATAACGACGGTTATAATAATTACACCAGAACTCGCCTGCAAATTTACTGATGCCATAAACCGTTACCGGTTCAATAACGGTAGCCTGTGGGCAGTTTTGCTTGGGTGATGTTGGACCGAAAACAGCTATGGAAGAAGGCCAGTAAACCTTATGCAGGTTTTCTTCCCTGGCAATATCCAATACGTTAAGCAGGCTCTGCATATTCAGGCTCCAGGCCAGGTTTGGATTTTTTTCGCCGGTGGCAGAGAGGATGGCTGCCAGCAGATAAATTTGTGTAATGCCCTGGCGGATCACCTGCACATGCAACATTTCCTTGTTCATTACATCCAGGCTTACATAAGGACCGGTTCCTTTCAGCAGGTCGTTCTCTTCCCGCAGGTCAGAGGCAACCACATTGGCATTGCCATACATTTTACGTAAGGCCAGCGTTAGCTCCACGCCTATTTGCCCGGAGGCACCGATGACCAATATTTTCTCTTTTATCATAGCAAATCGTTTACTGTACAAATGTAAGGGCTTATCCTATTTCAACCTCAAACTAACCTGTTTACCCGGCCGGATCGGCTTAATAAAAATTGTCATTTATTTTTTATTTTTGAAATACAGCCCTCGTAAAATAAAGACCTGTTATACCCACTGGTCTCTATGAAAAACGGCATGGAAAGACAAACAGGTTTTATAGCACAGGATGTTGAAAGGGTTGCACAGGAGTTGAATTTTATATTTAGCGGAGTTGATAAACCACAAAGCAAAGATGGTTTGTATGGATTGCGGTATGCAGAGTTTGTGGTGCCCCTGGTTAAAGCCATGCAGGAACAACAAATGCAAATTGAGGATCTGAAAAAGCAGGTTGCAGAATTAACCATGCTCATAAAAAACAGCCTGCAAAAGTGAATCGTCTTTACAAATGCATGATGTGAATATTAAAAACTGAATGCTGTAACTTTGCCGAATGGAACAACATTTAAAAGATCTTTTCAGCAATCAAAAATATAACGATAATAATTTCTTCCTCATTGCCGGCCCCTGCGTGGTGGAAAGTGAAGAAATAGTGATGGGAATTGCAGAAAAAGTTGCAGCCATTTGTGCAAAACTTGAGATACCTTATATTTTTAAAGCATCTTACCGTAAAGCAAACCGTACTTCGGCCAATTCATTCACAGGCATTGGCGACAGGAATGCTTTGGAACTGATCAAAAAAGTTGGAGAAAGATTTTCCATTCCAACCACAACCGATATTCATACAGCTGAAGAAGCGGCTATGGCTGCTGAATACGTAGATGTTTTGCAGATACCGGCTTTTCTTTGCCGCCAGACTGATCTGTTGATCGCAGCAGCAAAAACAGGTAAAATTGTGAACGTAAAAAAAGGCCAGTTCTTAAGCGGCCCTTCTATGAAATTTGCGGTTGAAAAAATTAATGCCGTTGGTAATGATAAAGTAGGGCTAATAGAAAGAGGCAATACTTTTGGTTATACCGACCTGGTGGTTGATTACCGCAACATAACCTGGATGAAAGAAATAAACGTTCCGGTGATCATGGATTGTACACATGCTTTACAACAACCCAATCAAACAGGCGGCGTTACCGGTGGCAATCCGGAACTGATCGAAACCATTGCCAAAGCTGCCATTGCAACCGGTGCCGATGGTTTATTCATTGAAACACATCCTAATCCCGCCGTTGCAAAAAGCGATGGGGCTAATATGCTGAGACTGGATCTGCTGGAAGGTTTGCTGGAGAAACTGGTGAAGATAAGAGCCGCCATACTTTAATCGCATAAACAAATTATTATTACGGCTTTCGTAATAACTTAAACTGATGGTCCCGTTAATTTTGTAAAAAATATAAATGGAACCTATACAATTGAATGAACTCATCCGCAACAGGCGTTCAGTTTTTCCTGCTCAATTTATACCCGGCAAACCTGTATCTAAAGAGATCATAGAACAGATATTGACGAATGCAACCTGGGCACCCAACCACGGACAAACCGAGCCCTGGCATTTTACCGTTTTCAGCGGAGCAGGCCTTGAAAAATTTGCCCGCTTTCAAAGTGAATTGTACAAGGAAAAAGCAGGAGAAAATTTCAACAGTAGCAAATATGAGAAAATGCAAACAAATCCGTTGCTTGCTTCTCATATCATTTCCATTGGCATGAAACGTACGCTTACCAAACGCATTCCCGAAATTGAAGGCATTGAAGCCGTAGCTTGTGCCGTACAAAATATTTACCTTTCTGTAAGTGCATATGGATTGGGTGGATATTGGACAACCGGTGGCATCACCTACTATGAAGAAGCCAAATCATTTTTTGGTTTAAATGAGCAGGACAAATTGCTCGGCTTTTTTTACATCGGGCATGTTGCCATTCCTTCCGGCGCAGCCAAAAGAAGCCCATTAAGTGAAAAAGTAAATTGGGTTGAGTTTTAAAGATAACGCAGTGGGTTGCGCCTGGCATTTAATATATACCGCTTAATATTCATCCAGAAAGCTACGAAAAGGTATACAATAACAGGTGATCCAAATGTCATGAACGACATATAGATGAAATACTTACGAATGGTAGATGTAGCAATGCCCATTTTTTCGCCAATGGCCGAGCATACCCCAAATACATGCCACTCAATAAAATGCCTTACCTGCTTCATAGTGCTAAATTAAACACATTTTAAACTAAAAACAAAGCGCTTTAAAAAATGCTTCAGTTTTCGTAAATTTGCGGCATTCCGATTTGAAGATTTGGAAATTCGAAAATTTGATGATTATTCAGACAATTTTTGCTCAAATAGCTCCCCCATCTTCAAATTGGCCCATTATCAAATCACCAAATTACTACCATGGCCTTCGACATTGACATGATCAAAAAGTTGTACAGCAACTTTGGCGCCCGTATTGACGCTGCCCGTAAAGCAACCGGCAAATCTCTCACACTTACCGAAAAGATCCTATATGCCCACCTTTGGCAGGGGGCCGCTACAGCGGCCTTTGAAAGAGGAAAAGATTATGTGGAATTTGCACCGGATCGTGTGGCCATGCAGGATGCAACAGCACAAATGGCTTTACTACAGTTCATGCAGGCAGGCAGGAAACAGGTTGCTGTTCCTTCTACTGTGCATTGCGATCACCTGATACAGGCTGAAGTTGGTGCAGATGCTGATCTGTCAAAAGCAAAAACACAAAATAAAGAAGTGTACGATTTCCTGGCTTCTGTATCCAATAAATATGGAATTGGTTTTTGGAAACCAGGTGCCGGTATCATTCACCAGGTAGTGTTGGAACAATACGCTTTCCCTGGCGGCATGATGATCGGAACTGATAGCCATACCGTAAATGCAGGCGGGTTAGGCATTATAGCCATTGGTGTTGGCGGTGCCGATGCCTGTGACGTGATGGCAGGTTTGCCATGGGAACTTAAATTTCCGAAATTGATCGGTGTAAAACTAACCGGTAAATTAAGTGGCTGGACAGCTTCAAAAGATATTATTTTAAAAGTGGCCGGCATTCTTACCGTAAAAGGTGGTACCGGTGCAATACTGGAATATTTTGGAGATGGTGCAACTTCTTTATCATGTACCGGTAAAGGAACCATTTGTAATATGGGCGCCGAAATTGGTGCCACCACTTCCATCTTCGGTTACGATGCAAAAATGGGAGAATATTTAAGAGGAACCGGCCGTACCGAAGTTGCTGATGGTGCCGACGCCATTGCTGAGCACCTGACCGGCGATGCTGATGTTTATTCAAATCCTGAAAATTATTTCGACCAGGTTATTGAAATTAATTTATCAGAACTGGAGCCACATATCAACGGGCCTTTTACGCCGGATCTGGCATGGCCTATATCAAAATTTGCCGATGCTGTTAAAGTAAATGGCTGGCCCGATCAGATGGAAGTTGGATTGATCGGTTCCTGCACTAACTCTTCTTATGAAGATATCACCCGTGCTGCTTCAATTGCAAAACAGGCATCGGATAATAATTTTAAAGCAAAAGCTGAATTTACCATAACACCAGGATCGGAGCAGGTTCGCTATACTGTTGAAAGAGATGGATACTTAGCTACATTTGAAAAAATGGGTGGCGTGGTTTTAGCCAATGCATGCGGACCTTGTATCGGCCAGTGGGCAAGGCATTCAACCGATCCTAACAGAAAGAATTCGATCGTTACTTCTTACAACAGGAATTTCTCTAAAAGAAATGATGGTAACCCCAATACACATGCATTTGTGGCTTCGCCGGAAATAACAACAGCTCTGGCAATTGCAGGCTCGCTGTCTTTTAATCCGCTTACCGATTATTTAACCAATGATAACGGAGAGAAATTCAAACTGGAAGAACCACTTGGTATTGAAATGCCGGTTAAAGGTTATGCAGTGGAAGACGCCGGCTTCCAGGCGCCGGCAGAAGATGGTAGTGGTGTAGAAGTATTGGTCTCTCCTACTTCAGACAGATTACAAATACTTGCGCCTTTTGCTGCATGGGAAGGAACTGATCTGAAAGGCTTAAAACTTCTTATTAAAGCAAAAGGAAAATGTACCACCGATCATATTTCTATGGCGGGGCCATGGTTAAAATTTCGTGGCCACTTAGATAATATCAGCAACAACATGCTGATCGGTGCATTGAATTTCTTCAACGAGAAAACTGACAATGTAAAGAATCAACTGACCGGTGAGTACGGTCCTGTACCGGCAACACAAAGAGCGTACAAAGCCGCTGGCATAGGTTCTATAGTGGTGGGTGATGAGAATTATGGCGAAGGTTCATCAAGAGAACATGCAGCCATGGAGCCAAGATTCCTGGGCGTTCGTGCTGTATTGGTAAAATCATTTGCCCGTATTCACGAAACCAATTTGAAGAAACAAGGCATGTTAGGTTTAACCTTTGCCGAAAAAGAAGATTATAATAAAATACAGGAAGATGACAAGATCGATATCATCGGCCTCACCAGTTTTGCACCAGGCCAACAACTACAGATAGTTTTGAACCATGTGGACGGAACTGCTGATACTATCAGCGTGAATCATACATATAATGAACAGCAGATCGAATGGTTTAAGGCAGGCGCTGCGTTAAATATCATCCGCAGGGAGTTTGAAGCGAACAAATAATCCCTTTTATGTGTCTTAATAGGATCCCCCGCATGTCGGGGGATTTTTTATTAACAAACATTTTTAAAATAAATTTCAATGTTTAAACATTAATTATTAACTTGCACTCAAAATTAAAAATCATGGCAACAAAAACATGGGCATTAGACCCCACCCACAGCGAAGTACAGTTCAAGATCAAACACCTGATGATCACCAATGTTACAGGCAGTTTCAACATTTTTACTGTAGCTGCGCAAACTGAAGATGAAGACTTTACAAAAGCCAAAGTGAGTTTTACGGCCGATGTGAATTCCATCTCAACCAATAATGAACAAAGAGATACGCACCTGAAAAGCGGTGATTTTTTTGATGCAGAAAAATTTCCGCAGCTAAAATTTGAAGCAACAAAAGCAGAGAACATTGACAATGATGGCTCTTACGATCTGTACGGCGATCTCACCATTCGTGATGTAACTAAAAATGTAAAATTATCAGTTGAGTTTGGTGGCGTGGTTAAAGATCCATGGGGCAATACCAAGGCTGGTTTCACCATCAACGGAAAAATTAACCGCAAAGATTTTGGCCTCACCTGGAATGCTGTAACAGAAGCCGGTGGCGTAATGGTTAGTGAAGAAGTAAGGCTTTTTGCTGAGATACAATTGATAGAACAGGCATAAGAAAAGTTTAGGAGTTTAGAGGTTTGGAAAGTTTAGGGTTTAGTTGCCAGATTATTACAGCTAAACTACTAAACCCTAAACTTCTAAGCTCATTTTACATCAAACCAAACTTTCTTTCCGTCGTTCCAGTCGCCGTTATAATTGATGGTAAGTTCTTCGCCATTCTCAATTACCCTAACAGTTTTTACCATAATGGAACTGTCTTCATAATCCATAAAATATTCACAATTGCTTTTGTAGCTGTGGTTGTAGATCGGTATCAATCCTAATGCCATAGCACATTTATCTTTTTCTTTGCCCCATTCAAAAATATAATCGTGCAGCAGGGTTTTATCAAGATGTTCACGGTCTGTTTTTTGCATCACAATGACTGGTGCAATCTCAATAACGGTATTGGCGGGAATGCGTTCATGTGTAAAAACACCCCTACCCTTTTGGCTGGTATCATCAACAAATAAATAAGGTTTCAGCATAAGATTTGCTTAAAGATAAATGGGTTAAATTGCGTTGCATTTGTACTGCAATTTAATAACAAAGAATAAGAGTGTATCAGTTTGAAAAGTTGTCAGGTTGAGCTTGTCGAAACCGGGGCTATATTTAACTAACCCGTCTTCGACAAGCTCAGACTGACAGAAAGTTGATTAGCAGCATTTCAAATTGAAGCAGTAAGTAATAAACTGATGTCAACCGAACTGGAAGAAATATCTATACAACAGCAGTTTGAAGAAGTGATCGCTTCTGACAATCAACTGGCCATACAGGAATTCCTGAATGACCAGAACATCAGTGATGTGGCCGACCTGATCTACGAAAATGAGGAGTATGAATGCCAGATCATTTCATTGTTATCCATACACCGTGCGGCCAGTGTTTTTAAGATCATTGAATTAGCCACGCAGAAAAGGATCATTAAGGATCTGCCGGCCATTAAAACTACGGAGCTGCTGAATGAACTGCCTGCCGATGACCGTGTTGCCTTCCTGGAAGAATTACCCAACAGTATTGTTCGTGACCTGATAAAAACATTAGACCCTGATGAACGCAGGGATACCCTTGAATTACTGGGTTACCCGGAGAACAGTATGGGCAGGATCATGACGCCTGATTATGTGTATGTGTATGAAGAAAATACGGTGGCTGAAGTATTTCAAACCATCCGTAAACATGCACGTGGGAGTGAAACCATTGACGTTATTTATGTGATCAATGATGCAGATGAATTGCTGGATGATATCAGGATACGTGATTTTATTTTGGCCGAACCGCAGACAAAAGTTAAAGAGATAATGGATGGCCGTTTTATAGCATTAAATGTTACCGACGACCAGGAAATGGCCAGCGAGGTTTTTAAAATGAACAACCGGGTGGCTTTACCCGTAACAGATGAAAATAATATTCTGTTGGGCATTGTAACCATTGATGATATTCTTTGGGTGGCTGAAGAAGAGTACAGTGAAGACATACAAAAGATTGGTGGTACCGAAGCGCTTGATGAACCTTACCTGGATATGCCTTTCTGGAAGCTGATACGAAAACGGGCTCCGTGGCTGGTTATTTTATTTGTGGGCGAATTATTAACTGCCAGCGCCATGAGTTTTTTTGAAGACGAGATAAAACAAGTACTCGTACTAAACATGCTTGTGCCGCTGATTATCTCAAGTGGTGGTAATACCGGCAGCCAGGCATCAACATTAATTATACAGGCGATGGCAAAAGCGGAAATAACAATTGCCGACTGGTTCATCATTTTAAAAAGGGAAATAAAAAGCGGCATTGTGCTTGGCGGACTCCTTGGCCTGGTGGGCTTTTTGCGAACTTATTTGTGGAGTTATATTGAGCCGCACCTGTATGGCACTCATACTTTTTTATTGGCCATGGTTACTGGTATCTCTGTTCTGGGAGTTGTTTTGTGGGGCACATTGGCAGGCTCTATGTTACCCATTTTTCTGAAGCGCTTGAAGTTTGATCCGGCAACTTCCTCAGCACCTTTTGTTGCAACACTGGTTGATGTTACAGGAATCATTATTTATTTTTCGGTAGCTTATCTTTTTTTGAGTGGTGTTTTATTGTAGCATTGCTGCCGAAGTCCCTGACTTAGCACCATACTTCGTCACTTTCACTTTTGCCTTTTCTTTTTTATAAGTGATCATAAATAAATTATCAAATTCATGGTCGGGTATATCTCCGTAAGGATAATCGGTTACACCAAGTTTCCTGATGATCTGCGGTATGGTATTGCTGTGCCCGATTATTAAGATGGTCTTTCCAAAATCCCCATGCTCCATAATGGCTTTGATAAGATTATCGCAAACAGTATCTGCAGCATAATGCACCGTGTCAATTTTTAATTGCAGCCTTAAACTGTCGCCTGTGTTTTGTGTGCGTTTGTATTGGCTTACATAGATCTTTTGTATGCTTTCACCCTGCAGCTTGCGCATCAGGTCGCCGGCCCGGGCGTTACCGGCAGCAGTCAATACCGGGTTATTACCTGCTTCTTTTTCGCCATGGCGAACAATAAATATTTTTGTTGTTGCAGGTTCCTGCTGCGCAAAAGCAATGTTTTGGAAAGCTACTAAGGCTAAAAAAATGAATATATATTTCATACTGGTAATTTTGATCATTCAATTTAAGTTAATAGAATGAAAAGAGATCCAACTTTAACTTGTAAAATGCTCAAATGCGTACATTTTTGTTAAATTGCACGATAGATTTTACCCGGCCGAACCGATAAAGCTGCATAAATATCTGTAGTACAAGAGTGCGACGCCAATGAAGCTTAATAGCATTATTGAAGCCGGGTTCCCCGAAATAATCGGGACAAGCAAAATAAAAATAAAACATCATAAACTATGTGTGGAATTGTAGGTTATACCGGTCCGAAAGAAGCTTACCCAATTGTAATTACCGGTTTAAAAAGGCTTGAATACCGGGGTTATGACAGTACCGGTGTAGCTTTATTGAACAGTGGGTTAAAAGTGTACAAAAAGAAAGGCCGTGTTTCAGAACTGGAAGATGCGATCGTTGGAAAAGACCTGCATGCACATACCGGCATTGGGCATACCCGTTGGGCCACGCATGGTGAACCCAGCGACAGGAATGCTCATCCTCACACATCGGCTAGTGGTAAATTAGCCATGATACACAATGGTATTATTGAAAATTATGCCCAGCTTAAAAAAGAGCTGGATAAAAAAGGCTATGCTTTTAGCAGCGATACCGATACTGAAGTGTTGTTGAATTTTATTGAAGATATTAAAGAGAATAACCAGTGCGACCTGGAAGAAGCTGTAAGGGTGGCGTTAAAAAGAGTTACCGGTGCTTATGTGATCTTGTTGCTTGATGCTGAACATCCTGATACTATCATTGCTGCACGTAAAGGAAGCCCGCTGGTTATTGGTGTAGGCAAAGGCGAACATTTTTTGGGCTCCGATGCATCGCCGATGCTGGAATACACCAAGGAAGTGGTTTATGTAAATGATTATGAGCTGGCTATTGTTCGTCCCGATGAACTGATATTAAAAAACCTGGGTAACGAAAAGATCACACCCTTTGTTACCAAGCTTGATATGGAACTGGCAGCCATTGAGAAAGGCGGTTATGATCATTTCATGCTGAAAGAAATTTTTGAACAACCAAGTACTATACATGATTGTTTAAGAGGAAGGCTGGATGCAACAGCCGGAACTATTACCATGAGCGGCATTCAAAATAATATTGAGCATTTTAAAAATGCTCAACGCATTATTATGGTTGCCTGTGGCACCAGGCTGGATGCAACAGCCGGAACTATTACCATGAGCGGCATTCAAAATAATATTGAGCATTTTAAAAATGCTCAACGCATTATTATGGTTGCCTGTGGCACCAGCTGGCATGCAGCGTTGCTGGCCGAATATATTATTGAAGAGCTTTGCCGGATTCCTGTTGAGGTTGAATATGCATCTGAATTTAGATACCGCAACCCGATCGTTAACAAAGGTGATATTATTGTTGCCATTTCGCAAAGTGGCGAAACGGCTGATACTTTAGTGGCCATTGAAAGGGCTAAAGAAAATGGTGCTATTATTTTTGGCGTGGTTAACGTGGTTGGTTCATCCATTGCACGTATCAGCGATGGTGGCGCTTATACTCATGCTGGTCCTGAGATTGGTGTTGCATCTACCAAAGCATTTACAGGCCAGTTGGCTGTATTGATCATGATGGCATTAAAAATTGCAAAGGAAAAGGGAACTATCACTGATGAACGGTATAATCATTTGTTGCTCGAACTGGATGCAGTTCCTGAAAAAGTAAATGCCATTTTAAAAAGTGCAGAAGATCTGAAGGCTATTGCAGAAAAATACAAAGGCGCTTCAGATGCTTTATTTTTAGGGCGTGGATATAATTTTCCCATTGCACTGGAAGGCGCTTTAAAATTAAAAGAGATCTCTTATATACATGCAGAGGGCTATCCTGCTGCTGAAATGAAACATGGACCGATCGCATTGGTGGATGAGAATTTACCAGTTGTATTTATTGCCACCAAAGATTCGTACCACGAAAAGATTGTAAGCAATATACAGGAGATAAAAGCCCGAAAAGGAAAAGTGATCGCTGTTATTACAGAAGGAGATGAAGTGATACCGGGTATGGCTGATGATGTGTTTTATATCCCGGGGGCAGATGAGATCATTGCACCAATGCTGAGCACGATCCCTATGCAGTTATTGAGTTACTACGTAGGAATTGCTAAAGGTGTTGATGTAGATAAACCGAGGAATTTGGCGAAGAGTGTGACGGTAGAATAAAATACAACCCCCTCCGCCCCCTAACGGGGGAACTTTGGAGTTCAATAATTAAAACTCTTTCCTATTTTGCATTAACTTACAAAATTAAAATCTCTAAAAGCCCCTTTAGGGGTTTGGGGCATTATGAACATCATCAAAAAACATCCTGTTAATAATCTTGGCTACAACTTTGTAGATGAAAAATATATTCCCGAAGGAAAAGATGAATACCATCTTCGGAATCTCCACAATAAAAATGGTATTGACTACCGCAAGCTTACAGCCCATGATATTGAGGCACTCATCCGAAACCGAAATACTTCTGATGACTGGAACAAAATTTTTGTTGCCAAAGAATTTAACCCCGAGCTGGTAAGGAATTGTAAATTCCATGGATTGGTACGCATCGGAAAGCTCGAATCTTTTTATCTTGAATTTCATAACCTGCGCATGGCTGTTGGTTTATACAACAGCACCATTATCAGCAGCGATATTGGCAATAATGTTTGTATTGATAACGTAAACTATCTCAGTCATTATATCATCGGTAACGAAGTGATGATCGCCAATGTAAACGAACTGGCTACTACCGACTATGCAAAATTTGGTAATGGTATTTTAAAAGATGGTGAGGAAGAAAAGACAAGGGTATGGATGGAGCTTTGTAATGAAGCCGGCGGCCGGAATGTAATTCCGTTTAATGGTATGCTGGCTGGTGATGCATGGCTTTGGAGTAAATACAGGGAAGATGATGCTTTGCTGGATAAATTCAAAGAATTTACAGAAAAACGTTACGACAAACAACGTGGTTACTACGGTAAGATCGGCGACAGGACAGTGATCAAAAACTGTAAGATCATTAAAGATGTTTGGGTTGGTACCGATGCATATTTTAAAGGTGCTAATAAATTAAAAAATATTACTGTCAACAGCGACGAAAACCGCACTTCACAAATTGGTGAAGGCTGCGAATTGGTGAATGGCGTTGTTGGTTATGGCTGCAGGATTTTTTATGGTGTAAAGGCTGTTCGTTTTGTAATGTCTTCGCATTCGCAATTAAAATATGGTGCCAGGTTGATCAATTCATTCCTGGGCAACAATTCAACTATTTCCTGTTGCGAGGTCTTGAATTCATTGATCTTTCCCTCACATGAACAACATCATAACAATTCATTCTTATGTGCAGCGCTGATCATGGGGCAAAGTAATATAGCTGCCGGAGCAACCATTGGTAGTAATCACAACAGCCGTGCAGCGGATGGTGAAATGATCGCTGGTCGTGGTTTTTGGCCGGGGCTGTGTGTAAGTTTGAAGCACAATTCCAAATTTGCATCTTTCACTATTATTGCCAAAGGTGATTTTCCGGCAGAGCTGAATATACAGATCCCTTTTAGCCTGGTAAGCAATGATGTTACCAATGATAAACTGGTAGTAATGCCTGCCTATTGGTTCATGTACAATATGTATGCACTGGCACGCAATGAGTGGAAATATAATGCCCGTGACAGGAGAACAGAGAAGATACAGCACATTGAATATAATTACCTGGCGCCTGATACCATCAATGAAGTGTTTGATGCACTAAAAATGCTCGAAAAGTTAAAAACTGACGATAAAGGTACTGCAACTATAAACGGTTGGGAAAATTCAAAACGAAAAACTGAATTACATAAAGTCCCACAGGCCATTTTACTTTTTAAAGAACTGATCAGCTATTATTGCATGATGGAAATTCTGCAACACATTACCAATAATAAATTTGCTGATTTTGCGGCACTGAAGAAAACGCTGTCAGCCAAAGTACAACGAAGCCAATGGCTGAATGTTGGCGGACAATTAATTCAAAAGGAAGATGTAGAAAATTTAAAGCGTAGTGTAAAATCTGATAAAGTTAAAAGCTGGGTTGAACTACACGCTTTTTACAAGCAACAGGGAACTTCTTACGCTGCTGATAAATTAAATCATGCTTATACTTCCCTGCTTGAAATACTGAATATTACTCCAAGGCAGTTTACTCCTTCGCTGCTTAAAGAGTTACTACAACAAGCACTCCATACAAAAGAATGGATGTGCAAAGGTATTTTTGATTCCCGTGCAAAAGACTACAGCAATCTTTTCCGTAAAATGATCTATGATACCAATGAAGAAATGAATAAGGTACTTGGGCGTTTGGAAGACAATAGTTTTATTCAGCAGCAACTTGCTGATCTTGATGTAATGAAAAAGCAGGTGAAAGCCGTTATTAGAAAAATTAAATAACACATGTACCTATTGAAAAAAATTCTCTTTCTTTTCCTTCTTTCCGGTTTATGTATTTCTGCAAAAAGCCAAACCATCGCAGAAATAAAAAAAATACTGGACACAACGCAGGACCCCATTGGTTTTGTAAAATATGTGCTCAAGAAAAAATATTTTATTGATACAGTTACCGTGGTCAGCACACAACAATTTATGGGCAAGTCGGACAGCCTCGCTTATCATGGCAAGGTTGGTAAAACATACGGCCCTTTTAAAAAAGAAAATATACTCGTAAAAATATTGGTAAAGGCGCCGAATACTTTTTATCACATCAAACATATTTTACTGGACACTACCGTATTTGATAAGAACTTTGCTGAAACAAAAGCTGATGATATCATCTACAAAATAAACTATGGATCAACCACATTTGCACAACAGGCAAGTATTTATAGTGCCGATTATGAGTCTGCACCTAAAGGTGGTGACTTAGGCTGGTTCATTAAAGGTGTAATGTTACCGCAACTCGATAAAGAAATGGTGAAGCATAAAAAAGGAGATATATTTAAAGTATGGTCAACTTCCGGGCTGCATATTGTAACTGTTGCAGATAATCCCAAAGAAGATACCGGCTATGCATTATTACTACGGGTTATCTTATAATATAAAAAGACCTTCAAAAAATAAAACAGTCAGTTTTTAGTTTGTACATTTATTGGTATAAAATCTTTTTATGCAGGATCAGCTAAACGAATTTACGAACGAAACCGGCTGCCCTAAATGCGGCAGCAAAACATTATCTAAAGTAAAATATACCTGGTGGGGCGGCGTTTTAGGGCCTAAACTACTACACCATACCAAATGTGGAGATTGTAGTTATACCTTTAACAGTAAAACGGGGAAATCCAATACTCCGGGAATCATTATATACTCCCTCGTTATTTTTGCAGTTGCTTTTGCCCTATACTATTTTGTCAGAAACATGTAGTTATAAGAAATATTCGAGCGCAAGTTCATAACCTTTCAGCCCTAAACCGCTTATAACGCCTTTGGCTTTAGCAGAAACATAAGATAGTTTCCTGAATTCTTCCCGGTCGAAAATATTGGAGATATGTACTTCGATAAGCGGACTGGTTATGGCTGCAATGGCATCACCAAGAGCAACAGATGTATGTGTATAGCCACCGGGGTTTAAAATAATACCATCATAACTAAATCCTACCCGCTGAACTTCGTTGATCAGCTCTCCTTCTACATTACTTTGGAAATAAGATATCTCAATAGTTGTATATTTCTCCCGGAGTGTTTTGAGATAACCGTCGAAAGATTCTCCTCCGTAAATATCTACTTCACGTTTGCCAAGCAGGTTTAAGTTAGGCCCGTTAATGATTGCAATTTTCATGACCACTAAATTAGTACACGAATTGGACGAATTACACGAATTACACGAATTATTTTACAACTTCTTAGATTGAATTCGTGTAATTCGTGTAATTGGTATTAATTAGTGTTGATAAGAGAAATAAACTCATCAAACAAATACCGGCTATCATGTGGGCCAGGCGTGGCTTCGGGGTGGTATTGTACAGAAAATGCCTTTTTATCCTTGATGCGGATGCCTTCTATACTCTCGTCATTTAGGTTAACATGGGTAATTTCAATATTGGCATTCGCTCTTACCGCTTTGGGATCAACACCAAAACCGTGGTTCTGTGTTGTAATTTCAGATTTACCACTGATGATATTTTTTACAGGATGATTTAATCCCCTGTGGCCGTGGTGCATTTTAAAAGTAGGAATATCATTTGCCAATGCCAGCAGCTGATGCCCCAGGCAGATACCAAACAATGGTTTATCTGCCGCCAATATCTGTTTAACTGTTTTTATAGCATAATCCATCGGCGCAGGATCACCCGGGCCATTACTGATAAAGTAGCCATGTGGTTTAAATTGTTCCAACTCCTCAAACCCTGTTTTTGCATTGTGTACTTTTACATAAGCACCTCTTTCTACCAAACAATTCAATATATTTTTCTTGATACCAAAGTCAAGTACAGCAATTCGCAGTTCACTTTTTTCATCGCCTAAAAAATAAGATTCCTGGGTGCTTACTGTTGACGCCAGTTCCAGTCCATCCATAGAAGGAACTTCCTTTAATAATTTTCTCAGTTCTTCCGCATCTGTGATCTCTGAAGATATGATACAGTTCATAGCTCCTTGTGTACGTATGTGTGCAACCAATGCACGGGTATCGATACCATCAATGGCTACCACACCCTGTGCTTCAAAATATTCCTGCAGTGAAGCATCAGCCATAAAACGACTGTATTTATCCTCCAGGTTACGGCCAATAACAGCTTTCACTTTCACGCTATCACTCTCTACATCCACAGCTTTTACGCCATAGTTACCAATGTGTACATTGTTCATGATGAGCACCTGGCCATAATAACTGGGATCGGTAAATACTTCCTGGTAACCGGTCATGCCGGTATTAAAACAGATCTCTCCGGTTGCTGTCCCGGTTTTACCAAAAGCAGTACCGTTAAAAATAGTTCCGTCCTCTAAAATTAAAATGGCGGGGAGTGTTTTTGTTTCAGGCATGTATTATAAAGGTTTTGCAAAGAAAGGAATATAATGGGGTTATGGACAAATAAAATTTTTCACATTGTGAATTTGTCTGAACGATGATTTAGCATGATTTAATAGGTTTTACCAGATTTTCCATTCTCTTCAAATCCTTTTAATCATCTAATCCACCCAAATCCCCGCTCAGACATAAAAAAAGCTCCGATAAAAATATCGGAGCCTTATATAAACTGTTAGTTTCAATTTGTAGTGAGCGGAGTCGAACTATACTTTTTCTTCAGTTGCTGTATCGGTAGTGAGCGGAGCCGAACTATCTTCAGCAGCAGCTTCAGTTGTTGCTTCTGTATCAGCAGCAGCTTTCTTTTTAGCACCACCGGCACGACGTGTTTTCTTAGCTGGTTCTGCAGCAGGAGTAACACCTTTACCGTAGATCTCGTTGAAGTCAACCAATTCGATCATCGCTATTTCAGCATTATCACCGGTTCTTGCACCTAACTTAATGATACGTGTGTAACCACCCGGGCGAGCTGCAACCTTTGGAGCAACTACAGTAAATAATTCTTTAACTGCAGCTTTATCATTCAGGTAGCTGAACACAATACGGTGATTGTGCATGATAGCTTCTTTACTTGCTGTGCTTTTTGTTTTAGTGATCAGTGGCTCGATGTAAGTGCGTAAAGCTTTTGCTTTAGCCAAAGTTGTTGTGATCCTTTTGTAAGTGATCAACTGGCAGCCTAAGTTCATCAACAGGGCTCTTCTGTGAGAAGCTGTTCTGCTTAAATTGTTTCTTTTGTTTCCGTGACGCATGACATTTGTGTTTTAAATTTCCTTCACACCGTGTCAGGAATTGTGAAGTACTTCTGTTATAAAAGCTCCGGGTTCCCCCTTCAGGGGGCGGAGGGGGTATTACTCATCATCTAATTTCAACTTGCTCAGGTCCATACCAAAGCTCAAACCTCTTTCGTGTAAAACCTGTTCGATCTCACTCAAAGATTTCTGGCCAAAATTCCTGAATTTCATCAGGTCTTCCTGCTCGTACTGTACCAGTTCGCTTAATGAATTGATCTTTGCAGCTTTTAAGCAATTGAAAGCACGTACAGAAAGATCCAGATCTTCCAATGGTGTCTTCAACACTTTACGTAACTGTAAAGTTTGTTCATCTACCAGGTCTTCTTTCTTATCTTCTTTAGTATCGAAAGTAATGTTCTCGTCAGTGATGATCATCAGGTGCTGTATCAGGATACGGCTGGCCTGCTTCACAGCATCTTCCGGGTGAATAGTACCATCGGTAACCACTTCCATGATCAGTTTTTCAAAATCGGTACGTTGCTCCACACGTGTATTTTCAATAGCGTATTTCACGTTCTTGATCGGTGTGTAAATAGCATCAACCGGAATATATCCAAAATGAGAATTCTTCTCTTTGTTCTCTTCTGCAGGAACATAACCACGGCCTTTACCAATGGTAATTTCAATATCCAGTTTAGCGCTGCTGTCCATAGTACAGATCAGCAATTCAGGATTCATTACTTCAAAAGTAGGAGAAGCCTCACCGATCATACCGGCTGTGAATTCAGTTTTATTTTTGATAGAAAGCGTTACTTTCTCTACGTTCACTTCATGCTCAACTTTCTTCTTAATGCGAACCTGTTTCAGGTTCAGGATTATTTCTGTTACGTCTTCAGTAATACCTTTCAGCGTAGCAAACTCATGGTCGGCACCGGCAATATTAATACCGATGATAGCATAACCCTCTAAAGAGTTCAATAACACCCTGCGAAGAGAGTTACCGATAGTTACACCATAACCTGGTTCAAGCGGACGGAATTCGAAGATGGCTTCAAACTCGGTTGCTTTCTGAAGAACTATTTTATCTGGCTTAACAAAATTTAAAATTCCCATTTGTATTTTGTTGTTTTTATTGTTTAAAATTTTTGTACCAGGCTGAAATTTCTTTGTTCAGCCTCATTGGCAGTTTATACTGAGCGAAGTCGAAGTACACTCTTGTACAGTTGAGCTTTATTCAGCCCATCCTATTACTTAGAGTACAATTCCACGATCAGTTGCTCCTTGATATTCTCAGGAACACTTTCTCTTTCAGGATAAGTGATAAAAGTACCCTGTGATGCAGTTTCGTTCCACTCCAACCAGTTAAACTTGGCATTCTTGCCACGTAAATTACCGGTGATAGATGCGTTTGCAGCACTTTTATTTTTAAGTCCAATTACATCACCTGCAGTACAACTGTAAGAAGGTATATTAACCACTTCACCATTAACAGTGATGTGCTTATGAGATACCAACTGGCGTGCAGCCTGGCGGCTTGGTGCAATACCTAAACGAAATACAGTATTATCCAAACGGGCTTCTAATAATTTAATAAGATTTTCACCGGTAACACCTTTACGGCGTGCAGCTTCATCAAATGTTTTACGGAATTGCTTTTCAAGCAACCCATAAGTATACTTTGCTTTTTGCTTTTCTCTTAATTGCAAAGCATATTCACCTAAAGTTTTACGCTTGCGGTTAGCACCATGCATACCCGGAGGGTTGCTGTTCTTGGTTAACCATTTTCCATTACCTGTAATGGGTTCTCCGAAGATCCTGGAGATTTTTGTTTTGGGGCCTGTGTAACGTGCCATAATTGTTATAGTGGTCTTTTAGTGACGATGCATCATTATAAAGACCTTTTAAAATGAAT
>Ga0193752_1000471_pt1 | contig 38837 bp, 34 predicted proteins | sample H1c1metaG_FD_144924 | JGI IMG/M metagenome (GOLD analysis project Ga0193752, IMG submission 144924) | Soil microbial communities from a riparian zone of the East river system, Colorado, United States - H1c1 | ecosystem: Environmental > Terrestrial > Soil > Riparian zone | place: USA: East River... | reverse complement strand
AATCTCTTGTCCGGACAGAACGTTCGTAGGCTTCATAGTCGTGCCAGTTATGTTCGGCGAATATATAATTGCGAAATGCTGCATTGGGTTGTTTCAATAGTTTCGCAAAACTAAGTCCCTGTATTGAAGGAACTGGTTGTACACCTGCAAATTGCAGGAGGGTAGGAGCAATATCTATGCTGCTTATCAGTGCATTAATTACACCCGGTTTTGTAATACCTGCGGGCCAGTTCAAAACGAAAGGCGTTCTGGTTCCCCGATCATTCAATCTCGTTTTACTGCCTGGAAAGGGCCTGGCGTTGTCGGACATAAAAATAATGATCGTATTTTTTTCGATTCCCAGTTCGCTCAGCGTTCTCAGCAAAGAGCCGATATAATAATCCAGCCGTCCGATTTCATTGTAATAGGAAGCAAGGTCCTCACGTGTCTGCTGATCATCAATGAGGGTTGCAGGAACCGTTACTTCTGTTTGTGGATTGTGTGTAATAGTAAAAGTATCTGCTGACCACTTCCTGTGTGCATCAAAAGGTGATAACCAAAGAAAAAACGGTTTATTTTTGGGTCTGTTTTTTATTGCATCATTCCATAGATCTTCACCGCCTGCGCCATTTTTTTGTTCACCTGCAATAACTGTATCATATGCTCTGGCTGTTTCCTTACCCTCGTGCCATTTTCCCAGCTGTGCTGTATAATAGCCTTGCTGTTTCAGCTGCTCGGGGAAAAAAGTAAGGTGAGATGGCAGAGCAGTATGCAATTCAGCAGCGCCGGTGTTATGAGGATAACGACCCGTTAATATGCTGGTACGACTGGGGCTGCAGGAACTGGATGTAACAAATACATTAGTGAAACGCAAGCCATTTTTTGCAAGGTTGTCGATATTAGGTGTTTTAACGGAGGGATTTCCATAACAGCCAATATCATCAATACTTACATCATCTGCTATAATAAATATGATATTCGGTTTGGCAGGCGGTGTCGTCCGTTGGGCGTATGCTGGTATCAACCATCCGGAACCGAGCACTATCAGAAAAAGAAGTTTGATTTTTAGATGTGACATTAACAAAACCGGTTCTTAAAATCGTAAGCTGGAAAGGTACATTTTTGGTTACCTCGTCATTATTGGGACTTATTGAAGTTAATGAAAGTCCTGCCATTATGGTATTGTTTTTGAAACAAAAAACTAGGCCGGTTGCAGTATGGATTTGCACCGGATCAGTAACATTTACAATTATTGGGATCGGCTTATTTTGCCGGCCACCCTACTGTGCCCCGCGAACAAATAGTGGCTGATGTAAATACCGATATGCCTACGCTTATATTTCCTTTATTATCCATATCGCCATTAGGCACCGCCCATTCCAGTCTGCAAAAGAATGTGGCTTTTGCTGCCAGTGAGCTTGGCATCGAAGTACAGGAAGATCCTATGCCGGAGGAGGTCCGTTTTATCCGCAGCGATCAATATAGTTTTGTATTGCAGGGAATTCCTTCCCTGCATGTTAAATATGGTACTAAAGCCAGCAGTCCTGCTTTTGATGTTGTAAAACACACCAAAGAATGGCGCGATAAGAATTACCATAAACCTTCTGATGAGATCAGCAATGGTTTTGATTATGTTGCTGCAAGAAAGTACGTTCAGCTTAATTTTCTGATCAGTTATTCCATAGCACAAACTACCGGCCGGCCTGTCTGGAATGCGGGCGATTTTTTTGAAGTGTCCGGAACGAAAAATAAGCCAGGGGAGAGGAAATAAATCCATTCCGGAATCAGACACACTGTTTAAAAATCTTGACTTTCAGGAGCTTTTTTTTCTTAAGATATAATATCGGTTGCAGATGTACGTTAAGCGATAGTAACTAATATTTTCACAGCAGTCGAAATCTCATTCCGGAACCTGTGTCTGAGCGCGTACTTTGCGATACACTGATGCTAATAATTTTCCTATGAAAAATAACACCCTTAAAACAATTCTCAAACCGGCAACGTCATCTGTAGTATTCTTCGCTGCCCTGCTATTTCTTTTGCAAGCCTGCAAAAAAGGCGATACAGGTGATCCTGGTACTCCCGGAAGAGATGGTGCTGCTAATGTGATTTACTCTGCCTGGTTTAAACCAAACGTCTATATTAAGGATACGGTGTTTGGTATCGCGGGATTTAACTATAATAAATCAGCTCCCGATATAACCCAGTCTATGCTGGACAGCGGCACTATTATTACATATGGTAAATTACAGGGTTATACTCCAGTTATCTGGCCAACCTCTCAGGTCACAACACTGCCAATTTTACTTACTTATAATTCCGGAGGTATTTCAACAGATACCTGGTCAGCACTTATCTCGGTAGGCAATCTGAGGATCAGGTTAGTTAATGATAAGAATGCATATGGCTCGATATCTAACGCTCACGAGTTCCGCTACATTATAATTCCCCCAGGAAAAAAAGCAACATTGTCGGTAAGGCGTTCTGGCGATGGATCTGTGCCGGTTGTATCAACCGTGAGCGATTTTTCTGTACGAAAAGTAATAACAGATCATGAACATATGACCTACGGAGAAGTGTGCCGGTTGTTAAATATCCCGGAATAAGCTTCCAGCCGGGTGCAGCTTTCAAACTTGTTGCCTAAATTCTTATTACCAGGAGGCTGCTGCTACCATCAGAGCTATTGATGCCAGTCTCTCCTTTGGTGTTATCCATGACTCTATACTGCCGGTCGTCATTCTTTTAGTGACTTGTATTTTTAGTAAATTTATTGATATCTTCCTGCGTTATACCTATTTACCTTTTCGGCCAATGAAATTGCTAACGCCATGCTTCAAATATTATTCTTTATCTACCATCGTTCAATGGTGTTCGGACTATTAATTTGCCTGTTGCCGGCAGTTCTTTTACAAGGGCAGACGCTTCAGGGAACTATGTTTGATAAAGTTTCCAATGCTCCTTTGCCGTATGCCAGTGTGGGGATTAAAAACAGGAACAACGGAGGAATTGCTGACAAGCATGGCAGATTTAATATCGATCTTTCAAATATTCCATCTTCGGACAGCATTGTATTTAGTCATATTGGGTACCGGTCCGTTACTTTTCGTGTAGGTGATATGGATTCATCGGGCAATGTGCTTATTTACTTGCGGAGGGAAGAGCGGCAGCTTAACGAAGTTGTTGTATCAGCTAAGAAGGATGTTTATATCGTCGGGATGGAAAAGTATTCCAACCGGTTTACCGGCTGGGGCGATTATTCCAGTTCCCGTGGAAGGGCAAGAGGGCTCGAAATGATTCCCGGAAAATTTCCCATTAAAGCTGTTACATTTTTATGTCGTATCAAACACAATACTTTCGATAGCGTAAAAGTAAGACTCAACATCTTTCGGAAGAACAACACCGCTGCTGAATTTGAACAGGTGCTCCATGAAAATATTTATTTTACTATCCGCAAAAATGCTAAATGGGTTGCTGTTGATGTGAGTAAATATAATATAGTAATAAAGGACACCGTTGTTGTAGCATTGGAGTGGATAGATGCCTGGACACCTGCTAACAGACCATTAGAGAAAAGTCACTTATTCACTATCGCCCTCGGATACACGAAGGGATATTCATACCAAAGAAATACGCCCAATGAATTGCCATCCCTGCAACAAAACACCGAATTGCCGGTAATGTATTTTCGCGGGCACAGGGTCGGGAAAATCAAATAGTGAGAATTGTATTTTTGAACAATCCAATGTATAAGACTCCACTATATAAATTTGTTTTATAAAAGAATCTTATATATATTTGAAAATGGTTGCAAACGATTTATTAAAAGGTACTTTACGCACTATCATCCTGAAACTGCTGTCTGAGAATAAGGAGCTATATGGATATGAAATGACCCAGAAAGTAGAAGAGCAGTCCAATGGTGCTATTAAGTTAACGTTTGGAGCCTTGTATCCGGTGTTACACAAACTTGAGGCTGAAGGAATTCTAAAAACAAGGAAGCAGGAATTAGGCAAAAGAACCCGGATTTACTATACATTGACGCAACTCGGAAAAAAGACTGCAACAGTGAAAATGGCGGAATTTGCTGAATTTGTGAAAACGATGCGATACATTTTGCATCCTGCAATCAAATGACATGAATGTTATTTCAGAAGCCGAAATCGATTTTATCGCAAATGATCTATGCTCTAAGGGGCTGACCGATCAGGTATTGAGGGAACAAATTCTGGACCATATTGTCTGTATGCTAGAGCAGGAAGAACATGTTTCCACGGGATACAATTTCATTTCGTCCTATCAAACGTTGATAAGTGATTTGGGTTACAAAAAAGTCGCCGGTATACAACGAGAGGTGTTGTTAGCTAAAAATATACCGCTGCAAAACCTAACGCGTATCCAATTTATGATAGCAGGTATGAGCACATTGTTGTTGATAGCCTGGTTGTATGTAAAAAAAAGCAGTCACATGTTTGGTATATTTGCGTTTACCACAAGCATGTTATTATTCATTACGGCTTTGGTTCCTATAAGCTGGTATATTTTCTGCCAAAAACATCAGGCGAGAAAACTGCGATTGCTATCATGCTTAGGCTGTATCCTCGCTTTGATCACGGGGAGCGGCATCCTTGCTAACTATCTGGACATTCGCAGTGGCTCTGTCTTTTTGCAATCTATTTTTATTTTCTTCTTCTGTATTTCGGTTCCCTTATTTCTCATTGGATCCAGCCATAAAAAAGTTCCTATCAGTAGTCTGGTATACTACAATTTGTTTCTTTTGGCTGTTGGAGCTGGATTATATCATGTCTACATTTCCTCTCAACCCTAATTTCTGTTTTATTGAATTTGGAAATTATAAACATTATTCCAATGTCGATACCGCTGTTTAAACGAACAGGTGAAAAATTGGAGATGAGCTTTATTGATCATCTCGAAGCATTACGGTGGCATATTGCCAGATCCCTGTTAGCTATTATGACCGGTGGTTTAATCGTATTCATTTATATCGAATGGATATTTGATCATATTATTACCGCCCCGTTGCATTCTGATTTTATTACCTATACCGCCCTATGTCGGATCAGCGAGCGAATAGGCATGGGTGGTAGACTCTGTTTACCTCCTCCTTTGAATTCCACCCTGCAAACCACAGCGTTCAGTTCGCAATTTATGAGTAGTATCACCATTTCCGTTGGCTGTGGTTTCATCCTTTCTTTCCCCTACATTTTCTGGGAAGTCTGGAAGTTTGTCAGGCCCGCATTAACGGCGAGGGAAAAGCGTTCCACCCGGGGGATGATAGGATTTGTATCGTTTTTCTTTTTTATCGGAGCTGGCTTCGGTTATTTTTTGATTGCACCATTTACGTTCAGCTTTTTGTCGAATTATTCTATCAGTCGGGTGGGTATCGTAGTCACCAGGCCCACGTTATCTGACTATACCGAGAATCTCATCGATATTCTATTTGGCTCTGCGCTTGCCTTTCAGATGCCCGTACTTTCATATGTGCTCACCAGAATGGGCCTGCTTACTCCGGTAATCCTGCGACTCTACCGGAAATATGCATATGTCGGTATCTTAGTTGCTGCCGCGATTATTACTCCTTCCAGTGACTGGCTTAGCCAACTCGTCGTATTTATCCCGTTGGCTTTATTGTATGAAATAAGTATTGGGGTGTCCAAAAGGGTAACGCGGGTTCAGGGAAGAAAAAATGCTAAATGGGACTAAAATGACCAAAAAACGAACAAGTCGTGTAACAAAATCGTACACTTACGTAACAACTTCATTTACAGATTATTGAATACTAGAAGATTAGAAAACTGGCATCCGCTTGGGTGCTAAATCGACGGCATTAAAAGCAAAACTGCATCGCCGGTAACGGATGTATCGTTAGCATTGGAATATTGTTATTTATTGATGGGGGTATTGTTGATCATATTAATCTGATGCCACAACAACAACAAAAAAGCGCAATATTATGCTGAAAAACTTTTTCGTAATCGCAGTCAGACACCTTACAAGACATAAGTTGTTTTCTGTTATCAATATTCTTTGCCTGAGTGTCGGGATCACTTTTTCTATGCTGATCTGGAATTACATTGTGCAGGAAAAGAAAGTAAACCTCGGGCTTCGTCACGCGGAAAATCAATATATTATTAAGAGCAAATGGAAAGTCAAAGACATGGGAATGTCCATTACCACGGTGGGACCCCTGGCCAAAGCGTTGAAGGAAGAACACCCTGGTCTTATAAAGAATTATTACAGATTCAATCCTGTTACCAATGTTGTAACGGTGGGCGATAAACATTTCAAACAAAATATTTCCATTTGTGACACCAGCCTCGTTTCGATGTATGGTTTCAGGCTGTTGCATGGCAATCCACAGCATGCGTTTCCGAACACCAGTTCCGCCGTCATCACTGAACGGCTGGCTATGAAACTTTTTGGAAAGACAGATGCTATTGACAAAACGATCTCTATTACAACAACAACTTTAGGTAAACAGGACTATTCGGTTTCTGCAGTATTGGAAACAATGCCATATAATACCGTAAATCAAATACTCGACAAAGAGGGTTATGATGTCTTTGTGCCTTTCGAGGGAAATAAATTCTTCGGGGACCAACCATATGTAGACGATTGGACAAATATCTTTATAATAGGAATGATCGAGTTGAAAGAAGGTGTAAAACCGCATGATATGGCGGAACCGATCAGACAGCTATTGAAACGTCGTCTGCCTGGCAATCTTCAGGGTCAATTGCAGGTGGAACTTTCGGGGCTGCCTGATTACTACTTGAAAGATAATAATGGTGCTGTTCAACAAATGATCACTACCCTTAGTTTGGTAGCCATCTTTATTTTGCTGATGGCAATCATCAATTTTGTGAATATAACAATTGGGACATCTACCTACAGGCTAAAGGAAATCGGACTGCGAAAGGTATTCGGAGGTGCAAGAAAACAGCTCATCGTGCAATTTCTCGTTGAGTCGTTGCTGCTTTCTTTTATTGCTGCACTCATCTCTTTGGGTATATACGAATTGGTACGTCCTCTCTTTGACCAGTTGTTGAATGCAAATCTCGATCCGGTGTCGCAATTTGGCATCAGCAATATAGGGATGCTTCTGGCATTTGTGATTGGACTTGGACTCACAGCCGGATTATATCCTGCCTTTGCTCTCAGTGCTTCGAAAATCATCCATTCAGTAAAGGGCAAAATTGATACTGCACGGGGCGGATTGATTTTGAGAAAAACATTGCTGACCGTTCAGTTTACACTCGCCATCTTTATTTTTATCAGTGCCCTGAATGTTTCAAAACAGGTAGCATATTTTTTTAATAAAGATCTGGGTTATGACAAGGAACAACTTCTTATTATAACCGCCTTTCCTAAGCAATGGGATTCCACTGGAGTATTAAAAATGGAAACAATAAGAGATGGCCTGGCTCAGTTACCTACTGTACGGAACGCCACCATTTCTTTCGAAGTGCCTGATCGTTTGCCGCCGATTGCAACTGATCTCTTGCCTGAGGGTGCCACTGGCCAGAAACCTGTAGTGGTGCCAACGATTGGCACCGATCAAAATTATGCATCGACTTTTGGATTGAATATAAAAGAAGGAACATATCTATCAAATAAGAATGGTACCGCAACGCAATCTGAAATAGTATTGAATGAGGCTGCCGCAAAAGCGCTGCGTTTAAAGTCACCTGTGGGTTCAATAGTTAGTATGCCTGGTGGATTTACCTATAAAGTTGCGGGTGTTGTCAGGGATTTTAATTTCTCTTCTTTCCAACAGCAAATCGGTCCGCTTGCGTTTATCCCGACAAAATTGACACGTTCATACAGATTCCTTACACTTAAAATAAATTCGCCCGATATAAGCAAGGCGATCAATGAAATAAAAAAGAAATGGCAGGAGTTCTCACCGGGTACGCCATTTGAATACACGTTCATGGACGAAAAGTTTCGGTCCATTTATGAGTCAGAAATAAAATTAAAGAAGGCTGCCCAGCTGGCCACTGTGCTAAACCTGTTTATCGTGTTCATGGGCATTTTTGGGATCGTTGCTTTTACACTCGCCAGGCGCACCAGGGAGATTGCCGTTCGCAAAGTCTTGGGTGCTGGTGTGAAAAATATTATGGTGCTATTTATAAAAGAATATGCACTGCTGATCATTTTGGCAAATGTGATTGCATGGCCAATAGCTTATATAATCACAAATCGCTGGCTACAGAATTATTCTTATCGCATGCAACAGGATATTATTCCATATCTCACGGTAGGAGGGGTTGTTTTCGCTGCAACATTTGTTTTTATCTCGGCACAATGTTTTAAAACAGCGATAAGCAACCCGGTGAAAAATCTTAGAACGGAATGAAACAGGAAGAGAGCGCAGGGATTTTCTTACTTCTTAAATGTTATTCATTTCTTAAAATCATATGTCTCTGATTCAGTATTGCAGGTAAATCGCCAAATTCAATTTTCGCTTCAATAGTATCCGGTCATTAAATTCCTGCTTATGATCAAAAGTTACCTGAAAATTGCCTGGCGTAACCTGCTCAAGCACAGAATTTTTTCTCTTATTAACATCCTGGGATTATCAATTGGCATAGCGACCTGCACAATCATATTTCTTTATGTGCAGCATGAACTGACCTATGATCAATACAATAAAAAAGCTGATCGCATTGTAAGAGTAACGGCCAGTATACTTTCACCCGACAATGATCTTCGTCTCGCTACATCGCCGGTCTTGCTTACATCCACTCTGAAAAGAACGCTGCCAGAAGTAGAAGAAGCAGTAAGAATTGAGGCGGCGCCATCAACCGTCAAATGGAATAGTCAACTTTATCACGAACAGGATTTTTGTAAAGCCGATCAAAGTATATTTTCCGTTTTTGATTTCGAGTTTATTGAGGGCACCCCGGTCAATGCACTCAATTCACCTAATTCAATTGTGATCAATGAGACGGTAGCAAAAAAATATTTTGGCAACTCACCTGCGATTGGTAAGACACTCATGTGCAATAATGATGCTTTACTTGTTACAGGCGTTATTCAGAACACTCCCGGAAATTCTGATCTCCGAATATCCGCTTTGATAAGCGGCGATTTTGATAAGTACAAAAAGTGGCTGGAAGAATTGGATAATTTCAGTTTTGTTTTATTCAGGACTAAACCCGATCTCAGAAGCTTTTCAAAAAAGCTGCAGACAATCAGTTCGACTTATGCACAGCCAGAGCTGAATTCACTCGGAGCATCGTCATATAAAATGGAATTTACACCGGAATTACTAAAGGATGTGCATTTTAGCAAAGGTAAACTTGGGGATACTCCCAAAGGGGACAAACAATACAGTGTGATCTTTTCGTTGCTCGCTGTATTTATATTACTCATTGCACTGCTCAATTATATAAATCTCACCACAGCCCGCTCTTTCGAACGGGCAAAGGAAGTGGGTATACGAAAAACGATTGGCGCGAAACAGACACAACTAATAAAACAGTTTCTTTTTGAATCGTTTTTACTGATAACTATTTCATGGATCCTAGGAATTGTATTGGTTAAACTCGGACTTCCATATATAAATCAGCTCCTGGAAAAAAGACTGGCCATTGACTGGTCCTATATCATTCTTTTTACAACAAGTATACTTCTTATATCATTTGTACTGGCAGGGCTTTACCCGGCTTTTGTGTTGAGTGTCTATAAACCCACGGCGGTTCTTAAAGGAAAATGGCAGAGATCATTTAAAGGCTTGTGGCTACGGAAGGCAGTAACGATCACACAGTTTGCCATAGCCGCAGCTCTGATCATGGGAACCACAGTTATATATTACCAGTTGAAACATTTACGGAGCCGGGACCTTGGTTATAACAAGGATCAGCTGATGGCTGTTTATCTACCCATGGATTCGGCCCTGGGCGGGCGCTTGCGTGCTTTTCAAAATGAGTTGAGAAACCGGCCGGAAGTAATCAAACTAACTTCCGGGGCAAGATTGAATGTTGAAGGGTTATCATCTTCAACTACAATCGCCGAAGCTGATGGAAAGAAAAAGGAATTCATGTGTAATTTTTTTGCAGTAGATGCGGATTATATCCCGGTGTTCCAAATGCAATTGCTGGAAGGCCGCAATTTTTCAGATAGCTTTTCTACAGACAAATCGGAAGCATTTATCGTGAATGAAGCTTTTGTAAAATCAATGGGCTGGAAGTCGGCTGTTGGAAAAAAACTGGAAGGGCACGACAAAAAAGGCAGGGTCATAGGTGTAGTGCGTGATTATTCTTATAAATCTCTTCATAACATCATTGAGCCGCTTGTGCTCGTTAGTAACACAGGTCAGTGGATGAACACAACGACTATAAGGATCAGACCAAAGGACATACAGGTTGTCGAAAACTTATATAAGAAACATTTCCCGGATCGTTATTTTGATCATACTTTTTTTGATGAGATGTTGAACCAATATTATAAAGAGGACCGGATTACAATGAGCCTGTTCAACCGGTTTACGATACTGGCGGTGTTTATTTCCTGTCTTGGATTGTATGGTCTTGTTTCCCTTGTAACCATTCACCGTACCAAAGAAGTTGGTGTCAGAAAAGTATTGGGAGCGACTTTATCCCAGTTGTTTTCTTTGTTGTCAAAAGATTTTCTGATCCTGATCGTTTTTGCTCTTGCCATAGCGCTGCCCCTAATGACTATCGCCATGCAGACTGGCTTTCGTTATATCCTTACCATATCAGCCTTGATTGGAAAATGTTCCTGGTTCCTGTTGTGGCAACGCTGTTGGTTGCCCTGGCTGTAGTAAGCAGGGAAATCATAAATGCTTCCTTGGCTAATCCGGTAAAAAGTCTGAGATCTGATTAACCCTGTTCCCCTCCTGCGAAGGAGGGGAAATGCCGAAGGCATGGGGTGGTTGTTCTTTGGTAACCGCGTACTGATTACCTTCGAAGACCAAAGAACAACCACCCGCTCGCTTCGCTCGCCTCCCTCCTTCGCAGGAGGGCAGCTGCGATTAATCATATTTCAAAGCCGGATAACCTAACAATCTGCGCCAAAGAGCCAGTTGCCCGATGATACTCGCCTCACGGTATATGGTAAATGATATCAAATCAAAATAGCTCATTTTCATTGGCCCCATTTCAAAGTCGCTATCAAGCTTTTTATCGTCAATGGTTACGAGTGCTTCGCGGGCTAACGGACTTACCTTTTCCCAGTCCTTTAAATATTCTGCGACGGTTGGGTACTTAGCATCATCCTGAATTCCTTTGTTATCTTTAAACAGTTCGTATCCGGCCTGTTTCAAACCGGGATTTGTTTCGCTGCACATCAAATACCGTTGCTGTACCAGCGAACCGGCAAGCCATGCCATGTGGTTAGCTTTTGTATTAAGCCGGTTATGGGTGTCTTTCTCAGAAATTCCTTCAAGAGCTCGGGCTAAAAATGTAGTCTGCATATCAAATAATGCCAATAATCCCTGTGTTCTACGGCTCGCTGTTTTAGTTTCCAGAATTGTAGTTTCCATAATAATAATTTAATTGGTGAATGTTAATCCCTTTACTGCCTATGGTAAAGCTACGATAACTAATATTTGGATTACCTGTGGTATTGCGACAATCAGAGGGGTAAACGCGCCATCTTTTACTTTTAATGTCGGAGCGCTACTTACCTCAACTTTAAAAAAATGAACTTATGAAGCTGGCCAGTTGAGAAACAAGATAAGATCAAAAAGTTTTTTAAAATAAAATTCCGACTCTCCCGTCTATGGAAGAAATGCTTCTTTCAATCGACAACAATAATCGGGGAAAACCCAGGTGTCAATCCGGATCCGGAGGTTTTAAAGTTTTTGTTTAACAGGATGTATTTGTTTGAAAATTATTGTGTTAGCCATGGGAGGTCAACTTTGGGACTTTCAAACCCCGGGGTTCAAAAAAAAATAAATCCCATGGCAACAAATTGAAATTTGACTTGTTGTTAGCAATTTTACAAAACCCAAACCTAAGGGTACGAATATATATTGGTAACAATTAAGATGGGAGGTAACGTGGCTTTTAGTCAATAATAAAAAATCTTATGCGTACAGCAATTAGTAAAACGGTAATCGAATACCAAAGCTTTAATGAGTTGTTGACTTTATTTGGAGAATCATCTCACCAGAATGGTTTTCATATTATTGAGCATAGCGATGCCATCGGTGAGATATGTCCGCATCATTCTTTTCGTTCAGATCATTTTTCGATAATGATCATCAGCGGAGGTGAATGCGGTATTCGTCTTAACATGACGGAATACACGCTTAAGGAGAACCAGGTAATGATCATATCACCAAATGCTATCCGGCAATTTATAGAAGCCAGTGCTGATTTCAGGTGTACGGGGATAGCATTTACTCCAGGTTTTCTATCTGAAGCAGGAATGAGCCCGAAACATATCGATATGTTCAGCTTTTTTTCCTACAATTCTTACCCCCAAATTCAACTGAGTCAGTATGACGCAAACCTGTTACGGGAAATGCTACATATACTGAAACAAAAGGAAGCCGAACACCGGTCGACCAAATATAATAAAGAGGTAGTCAATCATAGTTTCCTTGCTTTTGTATATCAGTTCGGAGAAGTTTACCAGCGGACCAACAAGACAACTGAAATAAAAATCACAAAAAAGGAAGACCTTACTATGCGGTTTACCAGGTTGTTGATGAAGCATTTTAAGGAAGAACGCAGTGTATTGTATTACGCCCAGTTACTCTTTGTGACTCCCAGATATCTGACCCAGACCATAAAGGAAACAACTGGTAAAACAGCCGGTGAATTGATAGATGAAATGGTTATCAGGGAGGCAAAAGTACATTTAAACAACATGTCTGTAAGTATTGCACAGGTAGCAGAGTCGCTGTACTTCAGTGATCAGTTCTTCTTTAGTAAGTTTTTTAAAAAACATGCCGGGATAACACCTTCTGAATACCGGAGAACTGGTTAGTGTACTGATCCATCCATCAATGTAGTAAGTGAACCGTTGTCCTATGGGTTAGTGCTGACCTTTACAAAAAATGAATGCCATATTCATTCTCAACATTTGCGACAGGCAGCTTTAAGAACTGCCGCTATTTTATCCAGGTCATTTTATGTATTATGTAGTTCAATGTTTTAAGTAGACAGTCGCTTTGTAACTATTCAGACATATACTGCCTACTTTCAGACATTTTCTGGAACGTGATGATGACTGAATTTTGCGATGTTCTTTTGATGATTATCCTCCTGGAAAATCAAAGGTTAGGAACAGATGGTTTGTGCCATAAATCCATTGGGCAAAGTACCTAAACTACCAATTACATACAGACGAGAGCATACTTATCGATTAATTGTATAAACGAACGACAATTGATGAAAAAAAAACTATACGAGAAGGTTTCTTCCTTCCGGGACGCGAAAGACATTATGGATATGGGCGTATATCCGTATTTCCGTGTAATACAGTCGGAACAGGATACTGAGGTAATATTGGATAACAGAAAGGTTCTGATGTTCGGTTCCAACTCCTACCTGGGATTGACTAACCATCCGAAAATAAAAGAAGCAGCCCGAAAGGCTATCAGTAAATATGGGACAGGTTGTGCCGGATCCCGTTTTCTGAATGGAACATTGGATATCCATCTTGAGCTGGAAAATAAGCTGGCAGAATATACTGGCAAAGAGGCGGCTACGCTCTTCAGTACAGGTTTCCAGGCAAACCTGGGAATCCTTTCCTGCCTCACTGGCCGGAGTGATTACCTGGTATTGGATGAATACGATCACGCGTCTATTATTGATGGCAGCCGACTGTCTTTTTCCAGGGTCATAAAGTACGCACATAATAATATGGATGATCTGGAGCAGAAGCTAAGCAACCTGCCTGCCGATGCTATCAAACTAATTGCAGTCGATGGCATTTTTAGCATGGAAGGTGACATTGTAAAATTACCGGGAGTAGTGGAAATAGCTGAGAGATATGGTGCCAATATTATGGTTGACGATGCTCACAGCCTTGGTGTGATTGGAAAGGAAGGCGCAGGTACTGCATCACATTTCGGTCTCACTGATAAGGTCGATATCATCATGGGAACTTTCAGCAAATCGCTGGCCTCTCTGGGCGGCTTTGCTGCAGGCGACCAGGAGACGATCGATTATCTCAAACACAGGGCCAGATCACTTCTGTTCAGTGCGAGTATGCCGCCGGCTTCGGTCGCCAGCGTTATTGCCGCACTTGATATAATCCGGGAAGAACCGGAAAGAATAACCCGATTATGGAGCAATACAAAATTTGCCATGGATCTGCTCCGGGAAAAAGGGCTTGATACCGGCGTAACGGAAAGCCCTATCATTCCTTTGTACGTACGCGACAATTATAAAACTTTTCTGCTAACAAAAATTCTACAGGAAGAAGGCGTTTTTGTTAACCCGGTTGTCTCTCCGGCTGTGCCTTCAGATAGTTCACTGATCAGGTTTTCATTGATGGCGACGCATACATTTCAACAAATCGAAGAGGCGGTAGATAAATTAGCAAAAGTTGCTGCGAAACTGGGCATCAGGCATACCCCGCAAAAACAGGAAATATGATTTGGACAGAACCCGTGGATAATAAACGAAGGCTTAAATTATTCATTGATTTTCCGCATAAACTTTACCGCCGCGATAATAATTATGTGCCGGAATTATTTATAGCCCAAAGAGATCTGCTCACACCTGGAAAACATCCGTTTCATGAACATTCAGTTATGAAACTTTTCCTGGTCTATGAAAATAATACGCTCAAAGGCAGGATCGCTGCTATCATGAATAACAACCATAATTCATTTAACCAGGCCGCGGATGGATTTTTTGGATTTTTCGACTGTGTGGACGATGCAGATATTGCGAAGACTTTATTTGAGGAGGCGGCAAAATGGTTAAGGGAAAAAGGTGCAACAACTATTATTGGACCGGTTAATCCCTCTACCAATGAACCTTGTGGAATGCTGCTGGATGGATTTGATAGTCCTCCTGTAGCCATGATGGTTTATAATAAGTCCTATTATAATAACCTGATGAATGGATGGGGATTTCAAAAAAAAATGGATCTGTTAGCCTATCATATAGATATAACACAAATCGATGATCGCTCTGTACAGTTGCAACAAACATTGTTGAAAAGATTGCAAAGCAAGAACATTACGATCAGACGTATTAACATGAAGGAATTTAAAAAGGAGGTAGCTAATGTGAAAGAAGTGTATAATTCAGCCTGGGACCATAATCTGGGATTTGTTCCAATGACTGACAGAGAATTTAATTACCTGGCCAAAGATCTTAAGAATGTTTTGGATCCTGAATTTTGTATGATAGCCGAACATGGAGATAAGCTGGTAGGGTTTGCACTGGCTATTCCCGACATCAACCAGGTTTTGATAAAACTAAAAAGAGGCAGATTATTTCCAACCGGCATCTTCAAATTACTGACAGGACTAAAAAAAATAAACTATGTACGGGTGCTCGCCCTGGGAGTTACAGAAGACTACCGGAAAATGGGAATCGAAGCGTGTTTTTATGCGTCTATGATTGTGAGGGGCAGGCAGAAAAAAATAAAAGGGGCAGAAGCTTCCTGGATTCTGGAGCACAATGCGTTAATGAACAGAGGTATCGAAAGTATGAATGGGAAATTGTATAAAAAATACAGGCTCTACCAGAAAAGCATTGTTAATATGGAAGCTGCTTAATAAGCATACGAAATGCAGAAGAAGGAAAAAGTATTGATAACCGGGGCAAGCGGTTTTTTGGGATACCATTTGGTTCGATCTGCATTGGAAATGGGATTGGAAGTATTTGCAGGTATAAGGACCAGCAGTAATACAAAACAGCTGGAGGGTTTGGAAGTCACATACGTATATCCCGATTTGGAAAATAGCCGTGACCTGGAAAATGAAATGGGAAAACAGCAATATGATTATATCATCCATGCTGCGGGCGTTACAAAATCGGGGAAGAAAGAAGAATTTATTAAAGTGAACAGCAACTACACATATAACCTCGCGAAGGCAGCTGCGACGATTCCTTCATTGAAGAAATTTGTTTATATCAGCAGCCTTGCAGCCGTTGGACCATTAGAAAACATATATGGTGAACTGACCGAGCAAACTCAACCCCGGCCGGTAACTGACTATGGAAGAAGTAAGCTGATGGGGGAACAAAAAATTTCAGATCTGGATATACCCTGGCTGATATTAAGACCGACAGCTGTATATGGTCCGTGGGAAAAAAACATTTTTATTCTCCTCAAAATGATTCGCAACGGGTTTGAGGGGTATATAGGGAGATCGCCGCAGCAGTTAAGTTTTATACATGCAGAGGATGTGGCAAAAGCAACGGTTAACGCTCTTTTCTCGGACCGGGCAAAAGAAATTTATCACCTGGCCGATGGTAAAAGTTATAACCGGTATGAGTTGGCTGTTATCGCTAAATCAATACTAAAAAAGAAGACAATCCGGTTTCATCTGCCTGTTGGCATTGTAAAGTCATTGGCCGGAATACTTGAAACGATCAATAAAATAAATAATAAGTCTCCGGCACTGAATAAAGATAAAATACGAGAACTGACTGCACTTAACTGGGATTGCAGTATTCAAAAAGCAGTGAATGAATTGGGATTTAATCCTTCTTATTCTTTAAAGGATGGTTTAACTCAAACGCTTCAATGGTACAAGAAGCATAAATGGTTATGACAAAGAATAATTGTATTCCAAAAAATAAAAATATCTAAAATGAAAGAGACTATACCACATGCAGAAGGAAGACTTGGTGTTTTGCTGCCGGGATTAGGCGCAGTAGCCACCACATTTATTGCCGGGGTAGAAGCAGTAAAAAAAGGTCTTGGCCAACCTATTGGTTCATTGACACAGATGGGCAGCATCCGTCTTGGAAAGCGGACTGAGAACCGTAACATGAAAGTAAAAGACTTTGTGCCATTAGCGGATCTCAACGATATCGTGTTCGGTGGCTGGGACATCTACAAGGACAATGTTTACGAAGCAGCTGTAAGGGCCAAAGTACTGGATCCATACCTGTTGCAATCTATCAAACCTGAGCTGGAAGTCATCAAGCCCATGAAGGCTGTATTTGATAAATCCTATGTATCAAACCTGGATGGCGATAATTTAAAATATGGCGCAAATAAATATGAACTTGCTCTTCAGTTGATGGACGATATTGAAAAATTCCGCGAGGAAAATGACTGCAGCCGGCTTGTAATGGTATGGTGCGGTTCAACGGAAAGATATATTGAAGAAGTAGCCGTTCATGCAACCATTGACAGTTTCGAACATGGGATGAAGAATAATCATCCCCTGATAGCACCCAGTATGATCTATGCATATGCTGCAATCATGTCCGGTGTGCCATTTGCCAATGGTGCCCCAAATCTTACATGTGATATCCCGGCGCTCATTGCGTTGGCAAAAGAAAATAACGTTCCAATCGGCGGCAAGGACTTTAAAACAGGACAAACATTGATGAAAACCATCTTAGCTCCAGGATTGCAGGCAAGGGCATTGGGTGTAAGGGGATGGTTCTCTACCAATATCCTGGGCAACAGAGACGGCTATGTACTTGACCATCCGGATAATTTCAGAACAAAAGAAGTATCGAAACTTAGTGTGCTCGAAGACATACTTCAGCCTGATATCAATCCGGAATTATATGGCGAACTCTATCATAAGATCCGGATCAACTATTACCCTCCGCATGGTGATAATAAAGAGAGCTGGGATAACATCGACATATTCGGCTGGTTGGGATATTCCATGCAGATAAAAATAAATTTTCTCTGTAAGGATTCTATCCTCGCTGCACCCATTGTACTTGATCTTGCATTGTTTCTTGATCTGGCAAAGCGGAGTAACATGAGTGGTATACAGGAATGGTTATCGTTCTATTTTAAATCACCGCAAACGCTCCCTGATCTTCGTCCGGAGCATGATATTTTTAAACAACTGATCAAACTGCAGAACACTTTACGTTACATTATGGGTGAAGAGATGATAACCCATCTTGGACTGGATTATTATAATGAACTACAAGAAGTAGATGGTTAAGGTTTCGAAAGCAATAGCTACCGTATGCGGCATCGGATATATAGGTAAAGGGGCTGGCACTATCGCATCGGTAGCTTATTGCTTTATTTGGATCCTGTTTCCGGCAGTTGGTATTATAAGCTGGTCTCTGGCTTTATTGTTTGCCGTGTTGGTATTGGGTATCTGGAGTGCAGGCAGGGTAGAAAGGATATGGGGGCAGGATAGTAACCGGGTGGTGATAGATGAAATTGCGGGAATGATGATAACGCTGTTAATGGTGCCCGCAAATGTTGTATACGGCATAACGGGCCTGTTGCTGTTCCGGTTCTTTGATATAGTAAAGCCGTTTGGGATAAAAAAGGCCGAGCGATTACACGGCGGGATTGGAGTTATGGCTGATGACGTAATAGCGGGGATATATGCCAGGTTTATTTTACAGATAATTATTTCCGCTAAAATATTCTGATATGCAGGTATTTATTAAAACGAATATGGCTTCTCTGATTGCATCTTTGTTTGATTACTGTATCACTATTACAGCTGTTACTTTTTTTGAAATGTCTGCCCTCAAAGCCAGCGTCGCCGGCTTAATAAGCGGGGCCGTATTGAATTTTTTATTAGGAAGGCATTGGGTATTTATGCAAAAAGAGGAGCGCTCTTATAGTCAGGCGCTAAGATACCTGAAGGTCTGGTGCGGTAATTTAATATTGAACACAAGTGGTATGTACATACTGATTAATCAGGGAGTCTATTACCTCACAGCCAAAATAATAATCTCTGTATTGGTAGCAGTCGGTTATAATTATCCAATGCAGAAAAAATATGTATTCAAACAGATTCGATAATATGAAAACGGACCGTGGGATTAGGTGGATAAATTTATTTCTGGTGCTCATGATCATGCATTTGTCATCTTATTCTCAGACCATGGTAAGAGGCTTGCAAATTCTCATCAGCCACTACAGTTTGCAAGCATTTATTTTAAAGGAGGCAAGGGAACGGTTAGTGGTGCAGACGGGAGCTATTCGCTGAATACAAATAACAGCAAATTGAAAACCGTCGAGTTTTCCTATAATGGATATAAAACGATAACCAAATCGATAGAACCCGATAAGCAGCAGCAAATTGATATAGATCTGGAACCGGCGCTTCTGAAGGAAGTCGTTGTTAAAAACAGAAGGCGGGGCAAATACAGCAACAGGAATAACCCGGCTGTGGAACTGATTCGCAAAGTAATCGACAATAAAAGCCGAAACCGGGTTTCTGCCTATGATTATGTTCAATATCAGCAGTATGAAAAACTGGAGTTTTCATTGTTGAACAAACCTGAAAAACTGATGAAAAACAGGGTACTTAAAAACTATAAGTTTATTATAGAAAATGTAGATACTTCAAAAGTTGAGGGGAAGTCGATATTGCCTGTATTTCTGGAAGAGACGCTGTCTCAAAAATATTTCCGTAAAGATCCGCGCAAAGAGAAAACATATATCCTGGGACAGAAGAAGGTCGATTTTGGGGAATTCGTCGATAATAATGGAATCAGCAATTTTCTGAACCGTATGTATGCGGATATAGATGTGTATGAAAACAATATTACCATCCTGACAAACCAGTTTCTGAGCCCGATAGCAGATATGTCACCTGCTTTTTATCGTTTTTATATACGTGACACAACCATAGCGGACGGCATCCCTTTAGTAACACTTTCTTTTTCACCCAAAAATCCAAATGACCTGTTGTTCAGGGGAAGCATGGCTATTACGCTCGATGGCAACTATTCGGTACAAAAGATCAACATGACCATCAGCAAACATGCAAACCTTAATTGGACAAATCAACTGCGGGTTAACCAGGGCTTTGAAAGAGGAACTGATGGCCGCTATCATGTGATCAGTAGTAATATGCTGGCAGAATTTGCACTTACCAAGGGTTCTGCTGGGGGACTGCTTGGAGAGCGGACGGTATCATTTAAAAATTTTACCATTGATCAGCCCGCAGACGATAGCGTGTACACAGGAAAGGATGATGTGATAGCAACAAACGCTTCCAACACAGCCGATAGCTTTTGGGTTTCACACCGTCATGAGCCGCTGTCGGCTGTTCAATCAAAAGTCTATACCAATATGGATAGTCTGAAGAACATGCCATCTTTCAGGCGGTTCATGGATATTGCCACTTTATTACTGGCAGGATATAAGTCTTTCGGACCTGTTGAGGTGGGGCCGGTTAACACATTTTATAGCTTCAACCCCGTTGAGGGATTTCGATTGAGGGTAGGTGGCAGAACCACTCCTTTGTTCAACAAGAATCTTTATTTTGAGAATTACGTTGCATTCGGGTTCAAAGATCAGAAATGGAAATATTTTTTATCAGGGACCTGGTCATTCAATCACAAATCGGTCTATTCATTCCCTTTGAATTATTTGCGGGCAAGTTATCAGTATGACACAAAGATACCCGGGCAAGAGTTGCAATTTGTGCAGGAAGACAATTTTCTCCTCTCGTTCAAAAGAGGCAACAATGACAAATGGCTATACAACAATACTTTCAGACTGGAATATGTAAGGGAGTTTGGAAAGAATGTATCTTATACGTTTGGTTTTAAAAACTGGAAACAAACTCCTGCCGGCGTTATAACATATGTAAAGAACACGGCTGCTGGCGCTGCAATCATTCCAAACGTAACAACCAGTGAATTATCCGCGGAATTGAGGTGGGCACCCCATGAACAATTCTACCAGGGAAAAAATTACCGGATACCGATCGTTAACAGGCATCCCATTTTCAGGCTCCGGTATATTGCCGGAATTAAAGGTCTGGTAAACGGAGAATATAATTATCATAACCTGAACGGAAATATTTATAAGCGCTTTTATCTGTCACAATTTGGCTATACTGATGTAGTACTGGAAGGCGGTTATATTTTTGGAAAGCTGCCATATCCATTGCTCACTATTCACAGGGCAAATCAAACCTATGCATACCAGTTAAATTCCTATAATCTGATGAACTTCATGGAATTTGTAAGTGACAGATACGCAGCCCTCAATATGGATTATTATTTCAACGGATTTATTTTCAATAAAATTCCATTGCTCAAAAAACTTAAACTACGTGAGGTAGCCAGTGTGAAAGTACTGTATGGTGGTTTGCGGGATGAAAATGACCCCCGGACCAACTCCTCAACATTTAAATTCCCGGTTGACAATTCCGGCTTGCCGAGCACTTTTTCATTGGGTAAAAAACCGTACGTGGAAGCAAGTGTGGGAATTGCGAATATTTTCAAACTGGTAAGAGTGGACCTGGTAAAAAGGCTTACATATCTTGATAATCCGGAAGTGTCGGAGTGGGGTATCAGGGTTCGTACAAAATTTGATTTTTGATCCTGTAAATACGTTCAGATGAATAACCAGTTATTAAGGGATAAGCTTCAACATGGCATTTATGCGGTCATCAATCCCTGGGTGAAAGGAATGATCAAGATCGGGCTAACCGCTAATGCAGTAACTACTATCGGCCTTATATTAAATATTGGCGTTGCCATTGTTTTCATTGTAGGCGCCGAAGAGGGCAACAGAGGTGATTTTTCTTATGTTGGCTGGGCGGGAGCGCTTGTTCTTTTTGCAGGTCTGTTCGACATGCTCGATGGGCAGGTAGCAAGATTAGGTAATATGAGTTCCCCTTTCGGAGCGCTTTATGATTCTGTTCTGGACAGGTATAGTGAATTATTTATGTTCCTTGGTATCTGTTATTATCTGGTTGCCCATCATTATTTTCTTAGTTCTTTATTTGCATTCATCGCACTGATCGGATCGATGATGGTAAGTTATACCAGGGCACGTAGCGAAGGTTTGGGAATTGATAATAAAGCAGGATTTATGCAGCGGCCGGAGCGGATCGTTTTGGTAAGTGTGTCAGCTATTACCTGCGGAATTACAGGAAGTATTGCAGGAGATTACAAATTATATATTCCGGGCGTTTCATTTCATGTGTTTGAAAATATGTCACTGTTCACATTGCCTTTAACGGTGATGGCGGTTTTAACCAATGTAACAGCTATACAAAGATTAATGAATGCAAAAAAGGCAATGGAAAAAAATAAAAGCTGAATATAAATGCAGGTATTCTCTAAACTTGCCGGCTGGAATATATTGACTGCTGTTGCTGTGGTTTTGAGCACTTTGAATGTGACACAAGCACAAACAGGCTTTCCGACGCCTACGGGAAATATACACCAGTTGTTTTATCTGCAAAGGACACCAAATTCCAACACAATTGTTTGTGAGCTTAATCTCAGGAACGGTGAACTGGATGAGGAAAAACCCGTTCATGTTTTTTGGATAAGATATCAGGAAGAAGGGCAAAGGCAGGAATTATCGTATATCCAGCGGACATTCGCTTATGGAATCAAAATCAAGCCGCTGTCAAAAGATAAATATGAACTTTGGTTTGTATCATATAAGAAATACCGGATGCGCCTGATGAAAGATGCAAATGGTAAATTTCATGTGTTTACGACAATACAGGGAAAACTTGCGATCCTCAGGAGTTTATTTATTAAAATAAACGGAGGCTCATTCTGGTCACCCAATGTTGAATATATGGAGATAAAAGGTGCAGATATAACAAATGGCGGTGAGATTTCGGAACGTATCAACCTTGAAAATTGCAAAAAAATGTGAGGTATGCAAAAGAATTTTGTTTCCAATTCCAGCGAATCTATAAAGATGTTTAAAAACAGCTTTCTCGAACGTCTTTCAAAAGTACACTATACAATACCGCTTTTTATTTATGTACCGGTTGTTGTATTTTTTTCGGTGAAAGCCTTTACGAATGGTGCAGCACCTTTGACATTTGCAGTTTATTTTCTTTTTGGTTTCCTGATTTGGACCATTACCGAATACCTGCTTCACCGGTTTATTTTTCATTTTGTTCCCCGGTCCAAATGGGGGTTAAGGCTGCATTTTATTTTTCATGGTGTTCATCATGACTATCCGAAAGATGCTAAAAGGTTAGTTATGCCTCCATCAGCCAGCATACCTCTGGCGATAGGTTTTTATTTTTTGTTTGATCTTTTTTTTGGCAGTGGCACTCAGTTGTTTTCGTTCTATCCGGGCTTTATAACCGGTTATCTTATGTATGATATGATGCACTATGCGATGCATCATTACAACTTCAAAAGCGGCTTAATGAAAAAGGTAAAACAACATCACATGCTCCACCATTATGAAGATTCAACAAAAGGTTATGGTGTTAGTTCTTCTTTGTGGGATATTATTCTGAGATCCGATTTCTCCAAAAAAACCAAATGAAAACGTTGACCTATAGATCCGTGCAATTTTATACAAGGAAAGATATTCTCTTTACTGGGATTGTTTCGGTAGCATATCTTTTACTCTCTTATCTGTTGATTGGATATAGATCGGACCAGCTTGTTCTGATCGGCTTATTCAACACGATGTATTATTTATCCCCGTCTACCAGGAAATTTATATTGGGCTTTTCTGTTTTTATCCTTTACTGGATCATCTTCGACTATATGAAGGCCTTTCCGAATTATTTGTTCAACGAGGTTCATATTGAAAGCCTGTATCAGGCCGAGAAAAACCTTTTTGGCATTTATGGCGGGGAAGGGATATTGACTCCTAATGAGTACTGGCTACTACATACAAGTCCGTTTCTGGATATACTAAGTGGCCTGTTCTACTTATGTTGGGTGCCGGTGCCATTGATGTTTGCCGGGTATTTATATTTTCGGGATAAAGCACAGTTCATGAACTTTTCCTGGACATTTCTACTGATAAATATCATTGGATTTATTATTTATTACTGTTATCCCGCTGCGCCGCCCTGGTATGTGCAGCAGCATGGTTTTTCTTTTCAGTCGGCTACACCTGGAAGTCCGGCAGGCCTGTCACGCTTCGATAATTATTTCGGGATCACTCTTTTTAAATCACTCTATGTAAGAGGATCGAATGTTTTTGCAGCTATGCCTTCTCTTCACTCATCTTATCCGCTTCTTGTATTGTATTATGGTATCAGAAACAGAATGGGGCGGATAAACCTCATATTTGCCGTGATTACAGTGGGCATCTGGTTTGCTGCCGTTTACACCAGTCATCATTATATACTGGATGTGATTGCCGGAATACTATGCGCTTTACTCGGATTGGTGTTTTTCGGCTTTTTATCCCGAGTGTATAAGGGATACAGGAGTAATATTAAAAGCAAATGGAATCTTTAAAATTAACGGAAAAATAATCCTCTTGTATATTTGGATATTCCCGGACTCCTACAGACATATATGCACTACTTTTTGACATTCTTTTCCTAATACAGGTGTATCATCTTTGTAATATGATCCAATAATATAAAGTTTCAATAATATAGAGATGCACGAAAATAACAGGGGAGTCAACATTATCGCGATGGTTGCGGGATACATTAATGATCTTCTCTTTGCAGTTATTAGAAGCTTAATGAATCAGAATGCAACTGTGATTGTGCTTTTGAGAAGCTCTCATGATATCCGTATTATCAGAAAACTGGTGGCAGAAATTAAATCAGGCAAATTGATTACTATCCTGATTGATTTTCCGGATAATGAGCATGTGTCAATGTTGACGAATATTATAGTTGAGCAATACGGTCAGTTAAATATTGTAGTGGAAATCTTTGATGATCCACTTGTGTACCGTTCATTATATATGACGGAGACCGGTGATTGGCGGCAGACAATTGAAGACAATCTTGCTTCTTATTTTAGTGCTGGCAAAACGTGTATTGAAGCGATGAAAGAAAAACGGGAAGGCATGTTTCTTGTTATCAGTAACGTTGCTGATTCCGGGAACCTAAATAGTCCTCTGAGAAATGCGTTGACGGTTAAAAAGATGGAAATGACAAAACTTTTCTATGAGGAAGTGAAACGTTCGGGAGTCCGGGTGTATCATTTGTTAACGGGTCATAGTCAAATACAATATTTGTTTAATGGTCCCGGGTCTGGCCATTCCAAAACCTCCGGGGAATTAACTGTTGGTGATTTTGCTATCCGCTTATTTAAAGGTGAGGTCAGATATCCGGAAAGGCTGTTTCAAAGCTTACCCGGTTTTGATTATCATTCGATCTGGAACACCAATTGACGAATTTATTCAGCGGCTAAAGATTGATTCAAAATGGGATTTAAAGTTTCCAATTTTTTTTGCGGGCGGGTGAGGACTTTTAAGATTTTAAAAAACGCGGATTCATACATATCTGTGTCAACTTAAAACTGCAAATTGAATTATATCGGTAACAAGTTAAAAGCCGCAAAAATTTCTAACATGGCAGTATCAACTTTAAACGTACTTGTTGACAGAGGTCTGAAATAAATAACCAGCCAGCCAGCCAGCTACTGTTTCAATAATACCCCCTTTTTCTGTAAACCAGGCATATCAAATTATTGAAACCAGAATCGTGAAATATGAAAAAATATTTACCATGCTGCCTGTTGGTTGGCATAATGGTGTTGTCAGGTGTTAATAAACTGCGTGGGCAGTCCCGGGAACCTTTGCGGATGTTCCGGCTTTTCGAGGATAACGATATTTTAAACATTCGTGGAAATGGCAGCGACAGGTCTTACACCAATGGCCTCCGGTTCGACCTGTTTTATACCAAAAAGCATCTCTCGCGTTTTTTCATTGACAGATGGTTGCCAGGGGCGGGTGATAATAGTATAGACGTATTTGGTTGGGGAGTCATGCAAAAAATGGTTACTCCAAACGATCTCAGCAAATCCGAAAATCAGCCGAATGATTATCAGTATGCAGGAGTTTTGTACCTGACACATACACTGTTTTCGTATAATCCTTCCAGAAAATATAGCTTTAAAACAGAAATTCTACTTGGCATCAGGGGACCAGCATCCCTGGCAAGTGAAACCCAAACCCTGGTACACAGGCTGACGAATCTCCAGAAACCCATGGGCTGGGGCAATCAGCTTGAGACAAAACCGTTGGCTAATATCAGTTTTGCTGCAGAAAAACAATTGCTGCGGCTCGGAAATTTTGTTGAACTTAATGGAGGGGCAGAACTGGCTGCAGGTAATATGCTGCAGGCGATTGGTTTTTATCCAATGATCCGCATAGGCAAAATGGTGCCCTATTTTGACGGATTTCTCAGTCAATACAGTTCGGATCGTAAGGCTAATAAAGGTAAGAGGTCGCAGTTTTACCTGATATTTAAACCTGTTACCACTTTTGTGCTCAGAAATGCATTGATGCACGGTGAAAGCATGAGTGCGGATAAGCCGGATCAAAATAGATCAACAGAAACTTCCAATCGCCGGGTAAGACACCGCCTTAGTGAAATAGAATATGGCGCGGTATTTACACACGGGAGATTCGGTATATCGTTTACTCAAACACATAGCACGGAATACAACAAAGGATTGTATCATCACAATGTGGGTAACATCAGCCTTTTTTTAAGTTACTGATTTCTGTCTGAGGCAATAGCGGCAATAGTTAAACCTGGCGGGAAAGAAACAAACCTGGACGGAAAGAAATTAATCTGAGCGGAAAGAAACAAACTGTTTTTAAGGTATCCGTATATTTGAAAGATATATTTTTTGCATGGATACCAGTTCTCAGATAGTTTGTAAGGGATGTCAACAGCCCGGAACAGGAAAGTATTGCTCTCAGTGTGGTGAGTCGCTGCAAATGAAGCGGATAAGTTTGTCAAATCTTTTTCACGAGGTAATTCATTTTTTTACTCATCTCGATAAAGGTATTGGCCATACGCTCAGTCAACTCTTCCTCCGACCGGGGCATATGCAAAGAGAATATGTTGATGGCAGAAGGAAAAACCATCAGAAACCTTTTTCATTTTTTTTTCTGTCAGCTACCATAACCGGCCTTTCTTTGTATTGGATAAATATCCTGCTTGAAGATTTTTATGGTGCCGGAAATATGAAAGAAAGCGTATTTTTTCATCAGTACATGATCTTTCTCCTCGTATTCTCATTGCCATATTTTACCCTGGTAACCTGGTTGTTTTTTTATAAATCCGGATATAATTTTGCTGAGATTGGCGTGCTGCAACTGTATACAATGTCTATTTTTTTTCTGATGGTTATATCTTCCAATTGCACCAAATTCCTATTTCCTTCCTTTGAAACACGAATCATCGAACTTCCACTGCTATTAGGGTATACAGTCATTACCAATATTAATTTTTTTCAAAAAGAAGCCAGATGGAAAGTAATCGTTAAAAGCCTAGTTGCAGCTTACATCTTCTTCAAAACAGTAACATTTATGCAGGATTGGATAGTTGACCGATACGTCAATATTTGACCCGTTATCTAAGTTCATAATTCATCAGAACTATGCCACTTTTAAATTCGGTTGATTTTATGAGTTTGAATTGTTGGAAGCTCTCCAAACTGCTGAATACAGACTCACCTTTACCGAGAACAACGGGATTGATGAAAATATAGAATTCGTCAATCAGTCCCTGCTTAATTAAGGCCGAAACAAATGAAGTGCCTCCATAAACAATTATGTCTTTTCCATCCTGGCTTTTTAGTTTTTTAATTTCTTCCTTCAGGTCGTCTTTTGCAAGTTCAGTATTAGCCCACCGGGATTTATCCAGCGTCTTAGTAAAAACTATTTTTTTTGAAGCAGCAATCCTTTGAGCAAAAGCAAACATTGGATCACCCGGTTTTGTCACTACATCCTCCCAGAAGGGAATATAGTCTACAGCCAGCTTTCTGCCGATGATAATAGTATCAGTGGAATTCGATAAGTCCAATACAGGCTGAAAGATGTCTTCCAATGCCCAGGTTACCCATTTTTGTTCATCGTTAGGGCCGGTAGAAGCAAAACCATCTAAGGAAACCTGCATTTGTAGTTTTAATTTTCGCATACAAAAGTTTATCTGGTGTTAACAGGAATTGAAATTATTCATTTTATCTAATCATCACTTTAGTGCAATCATTTGCTTGCGCATTTAATGCAAATATATATGCAAGCATTTACTTGCGCAAATATTTTTTCTTAAAAATTTAGAATAAAAGAAGACAATTAATTTAAAAAGGAGACTGATTGAAAAGTGGTTGATTAGAAAGGAGACTGATTGAAAAAGCGGTTGATTGAAAAAAGCAGTTGACTGAAAAAGCAGTTGACTGAAAAAGAAGTTGATGAAAAAGATGATTGGTGAAAATGTCAATAGAATTATTTTTTTCTACTTAGGGTATAACTGAATTCATTATTGCCAACCAGATAATTTCCAGTCGGGTTGAGGAAAATAAGCACATTTCCAATTGTCATCCAGTTTAGCAAGTGAGATCGAGTGTTGCCATCTGATAATTGCTCATTAAACAATGAAAGTTTCCATCTTATCCAATCGCATTTTCCGGCAGGGGGTATTTGCAGGAACGAATCAAACGAAAGAATTTTATACGAATTGAAAGGAATACTTGACCAATGGGAAATAACGGACGCGGGATTTTGTTAATTTGCCGTATAATGAATCGGTAAAATATAATGAATCAGGAAAGTACAACAAATCGCATAAGCAGGCTCATCGTTCCAGATGCATTGAAAAAAAATGAACCGCAGAAATGGTCGCCGGGTATTGGGACAGATATCTGGAGCCTGTTTTGCGCGTCGATGACCGGCGACCTGCAAACAATTAAGTTACTGGTTGACAAGGATCCTGCTCTTGTTCGCAGCAGTTACGAGTATCGCAATGCAATGACTTTTGCGGTCCAGGAGAACCAATTGGAAGTAGCAACATTTCTTATTCAGCGGGGTGCCGATCCGGTAAATGCAGGAACACCGGATTCTTTGCTAAACATAGCAACGGACAGGGGACATAATGCCATGGCACAGTTACTGAAAAAAGCGATTTCAGGTTCCGGCAACGGAATGGAACAGGGCGAAGTAATCGCAGAAGCTATCCGGAGTCGTGATCTAAACACTGTGCGGAGTTTACTGGAGACGTCTTCCGGGTACGTTCATGCAACGGATCAGAGTAGCAATCAACCAATCCACTGGGCAGTAATGACGAGGCAGCCGGATATGATTGATCTGTTGCTTGCACATGGTGCAGATATTAATGCCAAACGTTTTGACGGCGCGAGTTGCGTTCAGTTGGTGAATGGCGATTATAATTTTAGAGGATGGTCAAAAGATTTTCCTGTAACTCCCCGCCAGACATTGCAACATCTGCGCACACGTGGTGCTTATATAGATATTTGCACGGCATCCGCTATTGGTGATATTGAAAGGGTGCGACAATTATTGAATGAAGATCCCTCACTGGCAAATCGTGTTTCCGATTATGTCACCTATTATATCGGATCGGGCGCTCCAATTAAAAATGCAGCATCCTGCGGGCATATTGAAATAGTTCGGCTTCTACTCGATTATGGAGCAGATCCAAATCTTCCGGAAGAGGGGATAGCGCCGGATGGTCACGCCTTGCATTCTGCTGTGTGCAACGGCCATATTGAAATTGTAAAACTTTTACTTAAGCATGGTGCCTATCCAAATGTTGAAATAGAAAGTTCAGCAGATACATTAAGCGCAGCCATTGCAAATAATGATCAGCCCATGATAGAGTTGCTTTGCTCATATGGTGCAGCCAGAAATGTTCGCCTGCTGGCTTACTATGGAGATATCAGTACTGCAGCTGCGGTATTTGCTGCTAATACTTCAAAGGCCAATGATACGGGTGCATTAGAAAACGCTGCAGGCCAGGGGCACGAATCCTTTGTCCGTTTGATGATTAAATACTGCCCCACTCTTCCTCAGCGGATAGCCGTGGGCGTTAGCAGCCGATCTCCCGGTGCCGGCGCTAAAACAAAGGCAATTGCTGATCTTCTTTTCGAGCATGGCATGAATGCCAGCCTTCCAAACTGGCTGCGTATTACACCGCTTCACCGGTTTGCGCAAAAAGGCGATATGGAAAATGCGGAACTTTTTATAATGCGTGGTGCCGATATAAATGCGATCGATGAAGAACTTTCGTCGACGCCTCTTGGATGGGCGGCAAAATATGGTCAGCTGGCTATGATTGATCTTTTGCTAAAACACGGTGCAGATCGAAATCTGCCATTAAATAACTTATGGGCAACTCCACTTGCGTGGGCAAGGAGACGGGGTCATGAACAAATCGCCGCCCTGTTAGAAATTACTAAGATTTAAGAGACAATAGAGTCGCAGACTCCATCATTAGTTTTTGTAAAACTTTGACGAACCGTTTTGTGTTTTTATGAAATATATTAACCTATGAACCTTTCCTTGCAATTCTATACAACCTGCCCTGTTCGGTGATTGAATAAAGGGCACCATCCTTACCCTGGAAAATATCTCTGAAGCGTTGACCTTCCCGGCCCAGCAATCGTTCCTCTCCCGACACGAGATTGTTTTTAAGTATAAGCCTCACGATCTGCTGACCTCCGAGACAGCTAATAAAAAGGTTGTTTTTCCATTCAGGCATGTTGTTGCCGGTATAGAAAATCATGCCGCTAGGTGATACTACCGGATCCCAGTAATAAACAGGTTGTTCCATACCCGTTTTTTGCTGAATGGAATCGCCTATTTTTCGACTGCTATATTCAGTCCCATAAGTTATAATTGGCCAGCCATAATTTTTTCCAGGCTTTATAAGATTGAGTTCATCACCACCCCTTGGTCCGAATTCATGTTCCCACACGTCACCTGTTGCCGGACTGATTGCGATGCCCTGCACATTTCTGTGTCCGTATGAATAAATTTCCTGTCTCACATCCTTTTTTCCCGAGAAAGGATTGCCGGGAGCGGGTTTGCCATCTCTTGTAATCCTGATAACTTTCCCCAGGCCCGAATTGAGTTGCTGTGCCTGATGCCTTGTTTGTAAATGTGCTCGCTCACCTGTAGTCAAAAAGAGATTTCCTGTTTTGTCAAAAAGCAGTCTGCCTCCGTAATGGATCGTCCCTTTATAAGCGGGTTCCGCCCGATATATAATGACTACGTTTTCGATTGTTTTTTCGTCAGCTGCCAGTTTTCCTTTTGCGACTGCTGTTACATTTATCTCGCCTTTATTTTCAGAGAATGCCCAGTATACAATCCTGTTTTTTGCGAAAGCCGGGTCAAGAGCGATGCCGAGAAGTCCACCCTGATCAGCAGCATTCACTGCCGGGAGTCCTGTTATAGGTTCACTTAACTCACCTTTCACGGTAACAATCCGCATCAGCCCCAATTTCTCAGTAATAAGAAACCGGCCATCAGGAAGAACAGCTACCGCCCATGGAAATTTAAGTTTGTCGGTGAGGATCCTGGTTTCATAAGAAGATCGCGTCCGGGCTCCTGCTGCCCGGGTTTGTCCCTTGAGAGCAGGTTTATAGTTTGTATTAGGTGGTTGCGTTTCTACAGGAGGAAGTGTATCCTGGTACGTGTTGTAAGTTAACCTGGCACCGTTTGAATCAAAAGCAGAAAATCCTGTGTACAGAAACATGCAAAAGACGATTCCGATTTTGTACATAGCGCTGAATTTTCAAGGAATGATGAGGCGCTAAGATAAAGGTTTATAGTTGTTCGTTTAATTTTTAGACTCACACATCTCTTTCAGTTTGGCCAAAGCTGCGGGCCATCCGTCATTGAACATTTGTTCCCAGTCGGGATTTGTGAGTATTTCGACTTTAAGTTTTGTAGCATTTCCATTGGACGTGAAAATATAGGTTTCCTCTGTTCCGATCCATCCTTTGGCAACATCACTGTCTTTATCTTCTATACCGCCCGGGTGCAGCACCGCTATGTGATCTGCTTTAACGGTCTCATAGGGTACTAATTTTTTTATACGTGCCAGGGTTCCACTCCCATCTTTTCCAATAAAACGGATGTCTTCTCCCTGTTGCCACTTGCCGCTATAAAAGGATCCGGGCCAGCTTACATTGGTCCATTCTATATAATTCTCAGGATCAAGCATTTTATGCCATACTTCTTCCTGAGTTGACTGAATGTCGATACTGTATTCAAGCTTTTTCATAAAACCGTTTTTTTTATTTTGATTAATGTTTAATGTCCCATCAGTGACTTTAATGTCGCATTGGTGACTTTAATGTCGCATTGATGACGATATAAAATTAAGGATAGTAATACAAATACATCGTACGCGTTTGCGACTTTTGAAGGGGTTGTTTGCGACCTGATTTTTGATAATTTTTCTTTGGGGAATTTAAACGATAATTATTTGAGTGATGGCAGACAAATTCTTCCGTTACCAAAATTTTAAAAGATAATTGAAAAAACCCCTGACTCTTCCCTTAGGTCATACCATACCTTTGTTTTGTTACTGAAAAAATACACTCTATGACCAAAAAGTATTCTGTAAAACAACTGGCCAGGCTTGCCGGTGTAAGTGTAAAGACACTTCATGTGTATGACAAGATTGGCTTGTTAGAGCCGGCAGTCAGAACCGATGCGAGGTATCGGATTTACGAAGAAAGGGAATTACTGCGACTGCAGCAGATACTGTTTTATAAGGAACTTGACTTTTCCTTAAAAGAGATAAGGGAAATAATGGATGATCCTGATTTCGACCTGATAAAGGCGTTGGAAGGTCATAAAAGATTACTGCAACAGAAAAAAGCCAGGATTGATACGTTAATGAAAACACTCGATAACACAATTCATTCACTAAAAAATAAAACCATGTTGAACTTAGATGAACTTTACGATGGCCTGTCACACGAACAGGCGCTACGGTATCGCACAGAGGCTGTTACTGCCTATGGCGAAGAAGTTGTTACCCATGCCGAAATACATTTGAAATCCCTTAGTAAAGATGAAATGAAAAAGCTGGTTTCACAACAGAAAGAATTGGGCAAAATTCTTTACCTTTTACTCCATGAATCTCCGGCTTCAGCGAAGGTTCAGGAAGTGGTGCATCAACATTATCTGAATACCAGGAAACTATGGGGAACACACAATGCATCCGACAAACAATCCGGAGCTTATAAGGGACTTGGTCAGCTTTATCTCTCTGACGGGCGATACACCAGCGAATATGGCAATCCTGATCCAGCATTTGCTACCTTCATCAGCGAAGCGATAAGCTACTATGCAGATCATCAGCTTGTCTGATCTTAATTTGTATAAAGGGGCAGGTGTACTGACCCCATTTTATACTATCGTAAGTAATTATTATACATGCGGGATCAGTTCTCGTTATGCACTACCGGTTTTTTTGTGTCACTGATATCATTACCAGCCAGGTTATTATTAAACGGTGCAATATCCTGCATAGTGCGGGATGGATATTTTTTTACATCAAACTTTCCAGTCCAGTCTGCATTTTTACTATCACCGATCAGAATACCTGTTGTTGATTTTGAGATGTGATTATTCTTAATCAGGCAGTCACTTGCGGCCACATAAAAACCAATTTCAGTTTTTCCTTTCGACATTCCATACATCAACCTGATGCCGGTAGGTAAACCACTTAATATATTGTTTGTAATGATGTGACGCGTGCCATTAACACGAATACCACCGGTACCTGATTTGATAGTATTGCTGTCGATCTTACAATCATGGCCCCCACGCATGACCAGCTCACCACGACAGTTTTCAAAATAATTGCCTATATAGTTATTCCCTGAACTTTTGTTGCTGATTACTTCGGCCTCGCCATTGCAGGCAATAAACCTGTTATTACGTACAACTGTATACGAATACTGTGTGCCAAGCAGTACCGGATCCTGGCCGATCTGAATACATTCTCCGCCGTTTGAATTTTCCCAGCTCACTTTATCTTTATCCTTAAATATGTTCTGATCTATCAGCGTGTATAGTGGTATCTCAACTGATGTAATCCTGACCTGCATTTCCTGGTTATCTATGTTACCAGTAAACCGACAATGATCCACCCGGTTGTTTTCCCCTTTACCGGAAACTACAACAAGCGGTGTGAACTGCGTCTTTGCAATATTTTTGCTAAATGAGCAATCTGTTACCCTGCAATTTTTCGTATCCTTTAATTCAATTAAAACGCCGTTGCCGCTACCATTTTTGATTTGATTACAACCCGAAAAAGTAAAACCTGAAATTTCAGTATAATTTCCTGTAATCAAAAACACAGGTTTATTTACATCACCCGTGAACAATACTTTTCCCGGTGTTTCGGCGCGGATTAAAACAGGTTTGCCAACTGCTCCCTTTGTATTAATTATCAATTGCCAGGGCGTATAATTGCCGTTTACAATTACGATTGCATCGCCGGCCTTAACCTGCGCCGCGGCTTTGTTGAATTCATCTGCAGTTGCTACCTTATATGTTTTCGCGGACGCGGATATGGATAACAGAAACAGAATGCCTGTTGTTAGAATCGAAAACCTCTCTTTCATATAGCTCATTTACTTGTAACTTTTTTACTTAACTTTTTTACTTATCTTTTTTACTTATCCTTTACATAATCTGCTTAATCTCCTCCAAAAGCCGGAGGGCCTTAGGCTGGTTATAATGAACCACGTTCGCAATCAACGCATTTTCAATCACCGAATCCCCCTTTTCTAACTGAAAAGATCCGACGCCAAATATCTCGAGGAATTTCTCAGAATCCGAACGGATATTATATACCATAGTATCTATATCTAACAACCTGATCATTACAGCTATGTTGTCTCCGATGATAATTGTATGTTCTAAATGTTCCATATCGTCCTTTAGATAAATGTACGAATAAACAACTTTGTATTTTCTTCCACCGCTTAAACGCAATTCAAACCGTCGTACAGATAAATTTTTCCGTATACTAACAAATTAGTTTGTCTACTAATTAATTAGTAGTATATTGCTGTCAAATGAATAAATATGCAAAAACTGGCTAAAAGGGAAGAACAGATTATGCAGGTGTACTGGGACTTGAAGAAGGCTTTCATCAGGGACATCATTCCACTTTTACCTGAACCAAAACCTCATTATAATAGCGTGGCGACGATGGTAAAAATTTTAGAGGACAAGGGTTTCCTCGACCATGAAACGATAGGAAATGTTTATTGTTATTTTCCAATCATCAGCCGGGAGAACTATCAGAAATATGCCATGAAAGATATCGTAAGTCAGTACTTCGATAATTCCTATCCCCGGATGCTGGCTTTTTTTGCAAAAGAGCAAAACCTGAGCGAAAAAGAACTTACAGAAATTCTTGAAATTATTAAATCCAGGAAAAAATGACACCTTATATTCTGCATGTTGCGATTATATTAACCGGTTGTCTTGCCTTTTACAAGATATTGCTTCAGCGCGAAACTTTTTTCAGGCTTAACCGGATGATATTATTATTATGCCTGGCACTTTCTTTCGGCCTTCCATTATTGCCGGTACCGCATCAATGGAGTTTTCGAAAGGCAGATGGGCCTTTGGTCAACACTTCCGGGGCAGCAACGGGTAATTCTGCGGCAGGAACTGACTTAAAAATTCAAAAGGATGTACCTCCATCACAGCCCGTAGAACCAACTGAAGTTAAACCAACCACCGTAACAGACAGTTATAGTTTGGCACAATTCACAAAATGGTTGTTCTATTTTTATTGGTTCGGAGTGGCCGCTTTTGCTCTCAACTTTTTGTTACAAATGGTTAGCCTCGTATACCGGGCTTACTCACGGCCTGTTATAAAAGACGGCCGGTTTCGTATTGTTGAATTAGCTGGCGACAAAGCGCCTTGTTCTTTCGGAAACAACATCTTTATTAATCCGGAAAAATATGACTGGGATACATACAACCAGATTTTATTACACGAAAAAATACACATCCAACAAGGACATACTTTCGATATTCTACTGGCCGAACTAGTGCTCATTTTCCAGTGGTTCAATCCCGTTGCGTGGCTGTACCGGAAAGAGCTGGAGTGCAATCTTGAATTTTTAACCGATAGCAAATTACTCGAGGAATCTGCTGTCGAAAAAACTTCTTACCAGGTAAGCCTCCTTAGGGTTTCAGCTCCACATTTTCCGCTCAGCCTTACTACCAATTACAATCAATCACTTCTTAAAAAACGATTAGTTATGATGAATGCTAAACGCTCAAACATAAACACTACCTGGAAGTATTTTTTCCTGCTGCCATTAGCAATTGCTTTTGTTTGTTTACTTAACAAACCGGTTGTGTACGGGCAGTCAAATGATGTCGTGCAAAATAAAAAACAAAATGATTCACGAAGCAATTCGGGTATGGAGCCCGAAGGAGCATGGTTTGCTACCGTTAAAGGCGATAAAGTATCTGTTCAGTTTAGAAATGATGATGAAGGCCATAACTCGTTTAACGGTAATACATTTCCCTTGAGTGAATTCAAGGGTTTCCCGGAAGCAAAGTCGTACACCTTTGTCCGCGATGCCGGAACTATGCAACTTACCGGCAAATTTGAAGGCGAGCAGGGTATGGGCCGGTATAAGTTTACGGGCGATAAGAGTTTTTCGGATTTTCTTAAGACAGAAGGTGTTCGTGATACTGATGAGGACGATCTCATGGCTTTCTTTTTCGTTGGTGTGACGAAAACTTATTTGCAGACGTTGAAGGAGGCTGGTTACCGGAACCTGCAAAAGAACGACCTGCTTCCCCTGGCAGCTTTGAAGATAGATGCCGAATATATCAAGTCGATCAAGAGCAATGGTTTTCCCGATATCAGTGTACAGGATCTGATTCCTTTTAAATCGTTAGGAATAAATGCCGAATATATCCAGGACATCCGCAAGGCTGGGTATCAAAACGTATCATCAAATCAACTGATCAGCTTTAAGGCGCAGGGAATTGACGGAAAGTATGTTGCTGATGTGCGGGCTGCAGCACGTGAGGGCAGATCAAACAGCGATCAGAACAATGTCAGTGGTAAGAATACTGATAGAGCTAATTCGCGGGGAGTAAAGGAAGAACGGAAAAGAACAGGACGCGAATCTGCCGATAAAGACGAACCTGCGGATAATAATGAAAATGTGGAAAGCGATAACGATTCGCGGGATGATGCCGATTATATAATTAGCTACAAAGCGTTAAATATAGATGCCGATTATGTCCGTTCTATCAAAGAATCAGGATTTGGAAATATATCCAGAAATAACCTCATTGCGATGAAAGCTCAGGGCATAACATCAGACTATATCAAATCTATAAAAGCAATGGGGTATCCCGATATTTCAGCATCGGATGTAATAGCCATGAAAGCTCAGAATATCACCAGTGATTATTTAAAGGGTTTTAATGCCGTAGGTTTCAATAAAGTCCGGGCATCTGATTTAATCGCATTAAAAGCTCTCAACATTACACCTACCTATGTCAAAAGCTTTACAGACGCGGGGTATCCGGATATCTCTGTTAATTCCGTCATTTCAATGAAAGCGCAACACATCACACCGGAAATTATGAAGGAGTATAAAGCACTTGGCTTTAGTAATTTATCAGTAGAGGATGTAATAGGTGCAAAAGCTACCGGCACATCGCCCGGCTTTATTGCCTCTATGAAACAGAAAGGTCACAATCTGAAGAGCATTGATAAATACATACAATTAAAAGTTGCCATCGACGACTGATTAAAAAAATCTGTCATCTGACCGAACCTGATCAGACTCATCTTTTTGTTAGCTGCTTTATTTTTCGTATAAAATAGGGCAGCTATTTTTTTGTGCCGAAAATATTGATCCTATCACATTGACTTGGCAACTTAATTTTTGATATATTCATGGACAGTTAGGTTGCTTATGCCAGTAATTCGTCTTTTAACCCTTTTCATACTGCTCGTGGGTCTGTCAGGCCCGTTTATGCTATGTGCAGCGGATGGCTCCGATAGTATCATCGACAGAAGACGGCCACTCAGGGTTTTGTTGAGTGGACTGAGAGTTAACAATGTCCCTGTTCAGGCCGCAGATGGTTATATTTCGAAACGCGGTTTCGACAATATTGAAATTATCACGCTTCCGTATGATAAAGCAGTTCTTGCGGTCGATTTTGCAGCAGTTAATTCTTCCCCTTCTGAAGAAATCAGTTACGCATATTATCTGGAGGGTTGGGATAGGGGGTGGAGCTACGTTGGAAAAGCCAGAACTGCAAGTTATGCCAGGTTGAATGAGGGGACTTATTTTTTTCATGTAAAGGCAATGGATGTTACGACTGGAGAATGGCACGAATGGAAGGATGAACTGATCATAAAAATCCTTCCGCCATGGTATCGTTCGTGGTGGGCCTACCTGTTATACATAGCAACAGGATGTAGCCTCATCTATCTATATAACAGGTACAAATCAGAGCGGAACAAACGGGCTTATGTAATCGCAATTGCAAGGATTGAGGCGGAAAAACAAAAGGAACTAAATGAAAAGAAGTTAGCGTTTTTTTCAAATGTCTCGCACGAATTCAGAGCTCCGCTCACCCTTATCATTGATCCGGTTAAGGAACTGTTACATAATCCAGATAAAAGGTCGGGGACGGTAGGTCTTCATATCGTATATCGTAATGCGCGAAGGTTATTAAGTCTTGTAGATCAGTTATCACTTTTTAGACAAGCCGGGAACGGTTTGGATAATTTAAAACGCGTTCGGATAAATTTTTACGAACTGTGTCACGAAGTATTTATCTGTTTCTCGAATCACGCAATATCGAAGGATATAATATATGAATTTTCAGGAAATAACCCTTCTTTGGAATTGATGGTAGATCCGGGAAAGATGGAAATCATATTATTTAACCTTTTATCGAATGCACTGAAATTTACGTCTTCAGGCGGGAAAGTAAGTTTCCGGATTGTAGAAACAATCGAAACACCGGGA
>Ga0193752_1000469_pt1 | contig 39019 bp, 36 predicted proteins | sample H1c1metaG_FD_144924 | JGI IMG/M metagenome (GOLD analysis project Ga0193752, IMG submission 144924) | Soil microbial communities from a riparian zone of the East river system, Colorado, United States - H1c1 | ecosystem: Environmental > Terrestrial > Soil > Riparian zone | place: USA: East River... | reverse complement strand
TGCGGAATTCATCGCGTCAGCGCACTTTCGGTCGCGGTCCTGGCGATCGGCTCATTGGATTTTCGGCAGGCCTTGGGGCTCTGTTGCTGAGTGGGACACCACTCGCCTCGGCACAGAATGCCGACCCGGCGCCAACCGCGCCGACCGCGCCGACCGAGCCAGCCGCACCCGCGCCGGCACCCACACCCGCAGCCGTAGCCGAGGTGGAGGAAGTTGTGGTTGTCGGGACGCGCGCGTCCCAACGCTCGTCGATGGAACGCAAACGGCAAGCCGCGACGGCCATGGATTCCATCACTGCCGAGGATGTCGGCAGTTTCCCCGATCAAAATATCAATGAAGCGATTTCCCGCGTAGCCGGCATCGCGATCGATCGCGGCGACAGTGGCGAGGGCCAGGGCTTTTCGGTGCGCGGCAACACCCCGGATCTGACCCGCGTCGATATCGACGGCATGAGCGTTCTCAACACGAACGGCGCGCTGTCGCTGGGCACCGGTGCCGGCGGCGGCGGCCGCGCGGCCGATCTGCGCGAATTGCCGGCCGCCATGATCAAGAGCATCGACGTCATCAAGGGCACGACGGCGGCGATGACGGAAGGCTCGCTGGGCGGATCGGTGCACATCGAAACGCGCAGTGGTCTCGATTTCGATAAACCTTTCCTTCAGTTCTCCACCGACGGCCAGCAGAATTCCATCACCGAAGAGTTGACGCCGAGTGGTTCGGCTATTTTCGCGCGAACCTTCATGGACGACCGCCTGGGCGTCGTCGGCAACGTCAGCTATTCGGAATTCGAGACAATTTCGGACCTTCAGCAGCCGCAGACGTCGGGCAACGCGGGGCCTTTCCGCAGTGCCGATTTCGATCAATCGCCGGACAAGACCTTTACCTTCGATCCAAGCATCGTCGATCCGACCGCGACGGGCGGAAATTTCCGTGTGTTTGGTGCCGGCGGCGTGCCGGCTTATGCGTCGGCATCGCCCATCGACATCCTGACGAGGTCGGCGGCAGCCGCGTCTCCAGCGGACTGCCTCGCGGCATTTCCGGCCCTCACGACGGCGCAATTGAATGCCATTCCGGCGGGCGACAACGTCCTGGGTTCTGTCCCGACATCCGCTCAAACCGCGGCTAACAATCGCACGGCCGCGCAGGCGGAACAGCGCGATGGATTGCAGACCTGCCTGAACCAATGGAACGATTACGCCCCTTCGCTCATTCGTGCGTTCCCACGCAAAGCTACGGAGGACAGGGTCGCGGCCCAATTCCGGGTCGACTTTCGGGTGAACGACGATTTGGTGGTCTATGCCGCCTATCAGCAGGCGGACCGCCACGTCACCAACGTCGACAACACGCTCAATCTCGGCAGCCCCGCCTACAACCAGACTCCCGCGAGCTTCACTCAGGCCGCGATTGCGGCCGACTCGAACGCATTGATCACGCCACGCACGGTCAATACCGGCCTTGGCTACAGCTTCAATTCCACCGGCCTGTGCGGAGCTCCCACCGTCTCCGGGACCGGCGCGGCGCAAACGACCTTGGGTTGCGGAGTGGCCAGCGACATGACCAACGTCGTGATCGATGACACTCACCACGTCACCTCGTTCCACTTGAACGACGGCAATGCCAACATCGACGCGATCAACTACAACACGAACATCGACACCTGGAACTGGCAGACCGGCCTCCACTTCGATCGTGACAACTTCAAAGTCGATTTGATGCTTGGAGATTCCGGCGCGACCTTCGAACGTGCCCAGCTTCGCACCGCCGTGAACTTCACTTACGGCGGAGTGGACGCACACATCACACCGTCCGGTCTTTGGACCTATGACCTGCCGGAGGGGCTCGATCTGGCGGGCTTGCCTTATGCAAATCTGAATCCCGTCATCGCGCGAGGGGTGTCCAACGCCACGAACGTCCAGGCGGGGTCGCCGGCCTATACGGCGGCTCAGGCGGCGCAATGGGGCAACAACTTCACCCTCACCTGGCGTCCGCAGATGTCGGATGACGCCGAGCGGCAGGGCAAGCTGGATTTCACCTGGGATGTTGAAGAGAAGCTTCCGTTCCTGAGCAGAATCCAGACGGGCTATCAACGTCGCGATCACACCGGCAATGGATGGGCGGGCGGCGGCTACACGGTGCGGCCAGGCACTGGCAATGTGGGCGCGGCGGGGTATGTCGCGCCGGTCGTGGTTCCGACCGAAAACCTCACCGTCAATTATCGATCGTGCGTGCCGACGGCGACCTCCACACAGCCCTGCGAATACGGCTTTGTGCCGGGAACTACGGTCGGCACCAACAACAGTCCCGTCGCCAATCTGAACAACGCCCTGTTCGGCACGATGACGTTCACGCCCACGGACCTGGCTGCATTGATCTCGAGCTCGCTTTACACGAAGGACTATCCGTTCCTGGGGGATTATCCGGACAAGGGCGATGTCATGACCAATTGGCCGTACATCAATCCGGCCACCATCGCGGCGGGCATTCCTGATCAGGTGTTCGACCTGCACTGCATGAAGCGGTGCACGGCCAATGACGGCAGCATTTATCAGCAGCCGCACTTCGCCTTCAACGAAGTCAACGATGCCGCTTACTTCATGTTCGATTTCGAACAGAAACTGCCGTGGGACATGGTTTTCAACGGCAACATCGGCACGCGCTACGTCATCACCACGACCAACGCGACGGGCTTCATGACATTGGCCCACACGGCGGTGACCGCGGCCTACAACCCGGTCACCAATCCCGGCGCCGTGGTCACCACGACGGTCGCGCTCAATACGTCGCTGATGAACGAAACCAAGGATTGGCTGCCGGCCGCCAATCTCAATCTCTGGGTCATGCCCGACGAGCTGGTGCTCCGCTATTACCAGGGCCGCGTGATGTCACGCCCGCCGCCGGCCAATCTACTGCCCTCGGGAACCTGCACCATCGACGAACGCAACGACGCCGACGTCAACGGGACCTCCGACAATCCGAACACGTGCACCGGACGCGTCGGCAATCCCGCCCTGCAGCCGTTCAAGGCCGACAACCACAACATTTCCCTCGAGTGGTACCCCACTCAGGACTTGATGTTCTCGGTCGGACACTATCGCAACAAGGTGATTGTTGGCGCCCCGATCAACGCCAACTTGCCCGCCTCGAACCTGTTTGCTGGCAATGACGACGCGATCGATCCGGTGACCGGGCTGCCATTCTCCGCGGCCACGTTCACCTATCCCTCTTACGAGAACGGACCGTCCGGGACGCAATTGGGCTGGGAATACAGCGCGAAAGTCGCGTTCACGTTCTTGCCATGGATCTTGCGGCACACCGGCGTGGATGCGAACTACTCCAAGTTGTCGTCCGAGGATTTCGCGGCAACGCGGGATCTGATGACCGGCGCCTTCAACCCCCCGCAGCTGCAGCGCGAATACTTCAAGAATTTCGCGCTGTGGTACGACGACGGCAAGTTCAATGCGCGGGTGTCCTATCAGGGCGCATCCGAGTTTTTCGACTTCATCTCGTCCTGCTCGAACGCCATCAACAACTACCCGACCTCATTCGGGCAATGCTCGGGCCAGACGATCCGTACGCCCTACAATCCAGGCGGCACGAACTATCGGGAGGCCACGGAATTTTACGATCTGAAATTGAGCTACCAGTTCAACCCGCACTGGAATGTGTTCTTCACGGGACGCAACGTCACCCGCGAGGCGACCTACCGGAGCATTCAACCCAACAATGTCTATTCCGACGGGGCGCCGACCCTGGAACAGTTCAGCTACGGCGGCGCGCGTTGGCAGCTCGGACTCAGCTGGCGGAACTGACGAAGCACGGCGGAGAGTAGTTTGATGTCCTCGCGTATTTCCGGCCGGGCTTCCATCTGTCTCGCGGTGCTCGGAATCCTGGCGGGGCCGCGCGCGGACGCCGGAGCGCGCTGGATGGAGGCCCTGGATCGGGGGGTCGTCGCGGTGCCGGCCAAGGCCGGCGGCAATCTGGTGAGCTGGCGCCTGCTGGCGACGGATGCGCCAAAGACGGAGTTCGACGTCTATCGGGACGGCCGGAAGATCAATCTCCGCCCCTTGCGCGCCGGTACCAATCTCGTCGACGAGGCGGGAACCCTGCAGTCGACGTACGCCGTCCGCACCCGCGTGAATCGCAAGGTTGTCGAAACCGGGAAACCCATCGGGGTGTGGCCATACGGTTATCTCGCCATACCCCTCCAGCAACCCGCGGGCGGTGTCACGCCGTCCGGCGAGGCCTATACCTACACGGCTCGCGAGGCCAGCGCCGCCGATCTGGATGGCGACGGCCGTTACGAAATCATCCTGAAGTGGGACCCGGCAAATGCGCGGGACAATGCCTTCGACGGTTACACCGGCGTGGTCTATCTAGACGCCTACACACAGGACGGCCAGCGTCTGTGGCGGATCGACCTGGGGCGCAACATCCGCGCCGGCGCGCACTACACGCAGTTCCAGGTCTTCGACTACGACGGGGACGGGCGCGCGGAATTGGCCGTGCGTACCTGCGACGGAACCGTAGACGGCACGGGAAAGGTCCTCGGCGACCCGAACGCCGATTGGCGGGAGCGTGGTGGAGAAACGCCGTCGACCGATCGCACCGGCGGCGCGGTAAAGGATGACGGGAGCATGGTCGCGCCGCTGCAGGGCCGCATCATGAAAGGTCCGGAGTACCTGACCATCTTCGATGGTCTGACCGGCAAGGCGCTGGCGAGCGAGCCGTATTGGCCGGCGCGCGATCCCCGCACCGACGCGCCGACGGCGGCACAAATGAAGGAGACCTGGGGCGACGGCTACGCGAATCGTTCCGACCGCTTCCTCGCGGGCACCGCCTATCTGGACGGAGAGCGTCCCAGCATCGTCATGGCGCGCGGCTACTACGCGCGCACGACGCTCGCGGCCTGGGACTGGCGCGACGGCAGACTCACGCGGCGCTGGACGTTCGACAGTGCGGCACCGGGTAACGAGCCCTTCGGCGGACAGGGCAATCACCAGCTCAGTGTCGCCGACGTGGACGGCGACGGCAGGGACGAAATCGTTTACGGCTCGATGGTCGTCGATGACGACGGCAAAGGCCTGTGGAGCTCGGGGCTGCGGCATGGCGATGCGATGGGCGTGGGCGACTTCGATCCCTTGCATCCGGGTCTCGAGAAGTTCGGCGCTCACGAAGAAGTCAAGCGCAATGGCGGTATCGGCTCGGCGATGCTCGATGCGCGCACGGGCAACGTGTTGTGGAGCACGCCGGCGGACAGAGACACCGGACGAGCGGTGGCTGCCGACATCGATCCGCGGTATCCGGGCGCGGAAGCCTGGGCTCCCACCAGCGACGTCCTCTATTCAGCGCAGGGCAAGCCCATCGAGGGCGTCAAGCGCCCGAGGGAATTGAGCTTCGTGGTCTGGTGGGATGGAGATGACCTGCGCGAATTGTTCGACCAGAACCGGATCACGAAGTGGAACTGGACATCAGGCAAGTCGGAGATCCTGCTGGAGGCGAGCGGTGCGCTGCAGACCAGCGGAACGAAGAACGTGCCCGTGCTCTCCGCCGACCTGTTCGGTGACTGGCGCGAAGAGGTCGTGTGGCACACGCCCGACGAAAAATTTCTTCGCATCTACACGACGCCCTTCCCCACCGGTCGACGCCTGGTGACGCTCATGCACGACGCCCAGTATCGCGTCGCCATCGCGTGGCAGAACACCGCCTACAACCAGCCGCCCTATCCGGGCTTCCCGTTGGGCGACGGCATGAAAACGCCGCCGGCCCCCAGGATCATCGTCCGAAAGGCGGCTGACGCCCCCAGGCGCGCACCGGCGGCGCCGTGATGAACGGCGTTTCGATGCGTTGGCGCGCAGCAACACGCGGCGGAGATACGCGGACATCCTGATTCTCGCTGTGTGCCGGTCAGCGTCGCGGCACGGGTGCCGCGTTTGCGCAGCGTGACGGAAGCCTCGGCGCGCGCGGTCAACGCGTGCAAGTATCGCGCGATGCGCTCAACTTTCGCTGCATTCGCGCTGTTGCTGGCACCATGCGCCGCGCTCGCCGAGAACGGGAACTGGTCGACGACCGTTTACGGCGCGCGGATTTCCACCCAGCCGGGCTGGGAAGACCTGTTCCTCGACACCGCCGGCACCGAGTTCACCGATTCGTACCTGCTGGTCGGCGCGCTCGCGCACCGATATGCGCAACGCTACGACGGCGCACTGGCGATCGAATGGGAAGGCCAGGTCGTGCGCCACTTCGGCGATCAGCAGCATTGGGAGTTCAACGCGCTGCCCATCCTGCTGCGCTGGCAGCGATTTCCGTGGAACGAGCGGATCGCGACCTCGGCCGCCTTCGGGCTCGGCCTCTCCTGGGCCACCGAAATGCCGCGCGTGGAAGTCGAACTCGAAGGCGAGAGCCATCGCACCCTCGTCTACTGGGTGATGGAGCTCACCGCGGGGCCGCCGTCCAAGGACTGGGCCGTCTCGCTGCGCCTGCATCATCGTTCGGTGGGATACGGCCTGATGGGTGACGAAGGTGGAATGAACGCGGTGGGCCTCGGGGTTCGCTTCGCGTTCTGATCCGGCGGAGTCTTACCGCCGGCGATACAACCAGAGCGTCACGGGCGCGAGCAGCAGCGTCAAGACAATCGGCGCGATCAGCGCCACGGCAATCTGCTCGAACGTGGCGGTGCCACTCATGAGCCCACGCATCGCGCTGGTCATCAGCGACACCGGATTCACCATGACGAATGCGCGCAGCCATCCCGGCATGGTTTCGGGCGCGACCATGATGTTGGACGCGAACACCAGCGGGAACAGCACGGTGAACCCGATCGTCATCACCGTCATCGGTGTGCGGATCAGGAGGCCCAGCACGATGAAGACCCAGCCCATGCCGAAGCCGATGGTGACCAGCATGGCGAATGCGGCCAGCACGCCGCCGATGCCGGCCTCGGGGCGATAACCCAGGATCAGGCCGATCGAAAGAATGATCGAGCCCGCGATCAGGTGCCGCAGGATGTCGCCGACCATCAACCCCGCGAACGGCGCCAGCGGCCAGATCGGCAACGAGCGGAACCGGTCGAACAATCCCTTGCCGAGATCGGTCGACAGGCCCATGCCGGAATACACCGCGTTGAAGACCACCGTCTGCACCAGGATGCCGGGCAGGAACACCTGTAGATAGGCGCCGGGTGAACCGGCCAGCGCGCCACCGAACACGAACGTGAACAGCAGCGTGAACATGATGGGAGTCATCACCAGGTCGAACAGCTGTTCGGGCACGTGCTTGAACTTGAGCACCGCCCGCCAACCGAACACCAGCGCGTTGGACAGCGCCGACGGCGCCTGCGGGCGCGCCACGAGTTTGAGCTCGCTCATGGCTGCTTCTTCCCGGTCAGCGAGAAAAACACTTCGTCGAGGCTCGGGCTGCCCATGGAGAAATCCTCGAGCCCGATGCCGGCGTTTATCAAGGCGCCCAACGCGGCGTTTGCGTCCAGCGGCGTTTTCGCGGCGATCGACAAAGTGGCGCCCTCGACACTGCGCTGGACCACCCCGCCGAGGTGCGCCTCGAGCAGGCGCGCGGCCTCCTCGAGCCGGGCCACGTCGCTGACCGCCACGTGCAGGAATCCGGATCCGGTCGCCGCCTTCAACTCGCGACTGGTGCCCTCGGCGATCATCTTGCCGTGATCGATGACCGCGATGCGCGCGGCGAGCTGGTCGGCCTCGTCGAGATACTGCGTCGTCAGCAGGATCGTCACGCCCGAGCCGGCGAGCGCGCGAATCATGCGCCAGACGCTCTTGCGCGCGACCGGATCGAGCCCCGTGGTCGGTTCGTCGAGAAACAGGACGCCGGGAGTCACGATCAGCGAGGCGGCGATGTCGAGCCGGCGCCGCATGCCGCCGGAATAATCCTTGACCTGTTTGGCCGCCGCGTCCGCGAGATCGAACGTGGCTAACAACTCGTCGGCACGCTCGCGCGCCGTACGGCCCCGAAAGCCCCACAACCGGGCCAGCAACATGAGGTTCTCGCGGCCGGTGAGATCCTCGTCGAGCGAGGCGAACTGGCCCGTCATCGCGATGGCGCCGCGCACTTCCTGGGGTGCCGCGATCAGATCGTGCCCCATCACGCTGGCGGAGCCGGCATCGGGGCCGAGCAAGGTGGCCAGCATGCGCATGAGCGTGGTCTTGCCCGCGCCGTTGGGGCCCAGGATCGCGAAGATCATGCCGCGCGGCACGTCGAGGTCGATGCCGTCGACCGCATGCAGGTCGCCAAACTTCTTGACGAGCCCGCGGGCGTGGATGGCGAGACTGTGGGAAACGTTGGCTGACATGGGAACGCGATTGGAGAGTGCCGCCTGAGGCGAAGTTCCGCGATGCTACCTAATAAAAGTCGCGACCCTTGTAACCAATCGGGGGTCTCGCTCGTCTCAAGAACAGGAACGTTGCATTCGCCGCGTTCGAACGGAGACCCCGCCATGTTTGCTTCAAAGTTCGCTCCGCCGGCGCGGATCGCGGCTGCCTCGATGATTCTGACCCTCGCCGCCGCCACGGCCTGGCCTTCCAATTCGTACGCGCTGCTGGTGGGCAGCGTGAGCGCCAGCACCGCGGTCGCGGCGCCGGTCGTCGTCATGGTCGTGAACCGCAACACGGGCAAGGTCGCGCAGCGCGCCTTTCTCGAGTCGAAGCGCGCGTTCCAGATGCCGCTCGTGCCCGGTGACTACCGGTTCTACGCATTCGCCGATGCCAATCGCAACGGCGTGCGTGATCCGGACGAAGCGGTGAGCGTGGCTTATACCCTCACGGCTCCGCTGCGCGCGGGCGAGATGCTCGAATTGCCGGCGTTCGAAATTCGCTGACGCAGAAGCCCGGTCAGCGCCGCTGAGGGGCGACCATCTGCTCGATCGCGTGGCCGATCGCGAGCAGCCGGCGATCCGCATTGCGGGTGCCCGCGATCATCAGCCCCACGGGCGCGCTGCCCGCCGCGTGACACGGCACCGACAGCGCGCAGCCATCGAACAGGTTTACCAATGCCGGATTGCGCAGCATGCGGCCATTGAAGCGGAAATAGCTTTCGTCGCTCGCCAGCACCTCGCTGATGGTGGGCGCGGTGTCGGCGGTGACCGGCATCAGCATCGCATCGTAGCCGTGCGCCGCGGCTTCGATGTCCTGAACGAATCGCTGACGCTGCCGCAGCAGTTCGCGGTAGTCAGCGTCGGAGACCGCCTCTCCCGGACGGATGCGAACGATGACGCGAGGGTCGTATTTGCCGGCCGCCGTGTCGATCAATCGCCGGTGCCAGCGGAACGCTTCGGCACTGCTGATGACGCCACGCGGATTCACGTCGGCGGCCCGCGCGAATTCAGCCATCGGCAACTCGACGATGTTCGCGCCGGCGGCGGACAGACGCGAGAGGCTTGCGGAAAATGCCGCGGCGACACCGGCGGACAAATCGTCATGGAACACGGTTGTGGGTACGGCAAACCTGAGCCCACGCACGTTGTCGACGGGGCGGAAATCTTCCGTCTCGCCCGCCAGCACCTGGTCGAGCAAGGCGCAGTCCGCCACGGAATGCGCGATCGGCCCGGCGGAATCGAGCGTCGTCGACAACGGCAATACCCCTTCGAGCGGTACACGATGCGCCGTCGGCTTGAAACCGACCAGGCCATTCAGCGCGGCCGGAATCCGCAGCGAGCCACCCGTGTCGGTGCCGATCGCGCCGGCCGCCATGGCATCGGTGACCGAAATGGCGCCGCCCGAAGTCGAGCCGCCGGGCAGGCGACTGGCCACGCGATCGAAGACGTTGCGCGGCGTGCCGTAGTGCGGATTGATCCCGAGACCCGAATACGCAAACTCGGTCATGTTGGTACGGCCGATGATGACGGCTCCGGCGGCCTTGAGCCGCTGTACCACGAGCGAATCGCGCGCCGCCGCCGGTGTCCCGGCCAATGCGGTCGAACCCGCGAGTGTGACGCAGCCGGCTTCGTCGAAATTGTCCTTGACCGTGAGCGGAATACCCGCGAGCGGCGGTAGTTTGACGCCGGCGCGCCGCTGCGCATCGATGCGGTCCGCCGCCGCCACCGCGTCGGCTTCATGAATACGGATGAAGACGCGAGCACCCTCGCCGCCCGGGTCCTTGCTGGCCGCGAGCGATTGCCCGACCAGTTGGCGGCTGGTGACCTTTCCGTCCGCCAACAGGCGCGCGAGCTCGATCAGCGTCAGGGTGGCGATCACGTTTCCGGCTCCCGTGGGTGCGCGCGCCAATGCCGGCTGCGCAAATGCCAGGTACGAGCCGGCGTGGATGGCATTCGCGAAAAATTCGCGGCGGGTCTTCACGGCCGCAGGATCGCACATTTGTTCAAGGTATCAGGACCGTGAGCTAGATTAGGACCGCATGGATTCACTGATCAACGCCGCCGCGCGGGCGCTGGCCGCCGGAGACCCGCTCGGCGCGCTCAACCTGATCGCGTTGCGCGACGACGCGCCGGCGCTGGCGCTGCGCGGCATCGCCATGGCTCAGCTCGGCGAACTCGCGCGCGCCAAGCTCCTGCTGCGCAAAGCGGCGCGCGCTTTTGGCCCGAAGGAAATGGTGGCCCGCGCGCGTTGTGTCGTCGCGGAGGCCGAGGTCGCATTCGCCGCGCGCGACCTCGGCTGGCCGTCGCAGTTGCTGGAGTCGGCGCAGGCGACGCTCGAAGCACACGGCGATCTCGCCAATGCCACCCACGCGCGTTACCTCACCATCCGGCGCGACCTCCTGCTGGGACGCGTCGCGGCCGCCGAACGTCTGCTATCGGAATTCGATCCCGCGCGATTTCCGCCGGCCGCCCGAGCCGTGCACGAATTGATCGTCGCGGGCATCGCCATCCGCCGACTGCAGACCGCGCCGGCGCGCGCAGCGCTGACCCGCGCGGCCCGCGCCGCGCGCGCCGCGAACATCCCGGCGCTCAACGCCGAAGTCGAGACGGCCGCCGCCGTGTTGAGTGCACCCGCGGCGCGGCTGGTCGCGGCGGGCGGTGAACGATTGTTGCGGCTCGACCAGGTCGAAGCATTGCAATCGTCGAAGGCGTTGATCGTGGACGCTTGCCGCCTGGTCGTGCGGCGCGCCGGCACCGTGGTCTCGCTGTCCACACGGCCCGTATTGTTCACCCTCGCACGGGCGTTGGCCGAAGCGTATCCGGGAGACGTAACGAGGGATGTGCTGGTGGCGCGCGCCTTCCGCGCGAACGCGCGGATGAATCCCAGCGCGCGCGGTTGCGCGTCGAAATCGGCCGCCTGCGAAAGATCCTGCGCACCCTGGCCGGCGTGAACGCGACCACTCGCGGCTTCGCGCTCGCGCCGCGCGGCACGAAAGAAATCATCGTGCTCGCGCAGCCCGTCGAGGAAAGTCATGGAGCCGTACTCGCCGTCCTGTCCGATGGCGAATCGTGGTCGAGCTCGGCACTGGGGCTGGCGCTCGGGCAAAGCCAGCGCACCGTGCAGCGTTCGCTCGATTCATTGATGGCCGCGAGCAAGGTGCAGTCATTCGGCCGGGGCCGCGCGCGACGCTGGATGACGCCGCCGGTGCCGGGATTCACGACGACATTGTTACTCCCCGCTCCGCTGCCGATTGACTAGGATTCACGCATGAACAAATCAGCAGCCGAAGTCATTCGTGAATACGGACCCTTCCCTGGCATCGAAGGCATCCATGGCGTTACCTACGACGGCGACCACGTGTGGTTCGCCTCGGGTGGCAAGCTCAACGCCCTCGATCCGCGCAGCGGGAAGATAGACCGCAGCTTCGAGGTTCCGGCGCATGCCGGAACGGCCTTCGATGGCAAGTTCCTGTATCAGCTCGCCGATACGCGCATTCAGAAAATAGATCCGAAGACCGGCCAGGTGTTGTCGACGATCCCGGCGCCCGAAGGCGGCGGTTCCGGTCTCGCCTGGGCCGAAGGCTCGCTGTGGGTGGGCCGCTACCGCGATCGCAGGATCGATCAGATCGATCCTGTAACCGGCGCGACGCTGCGCACGATCGACTCGAACCGTTTCGTCACGGGAGTCACCTGGGTCGGCGGCGAGTTATGGCACGCCACCATGGAAAACGACCAGAGCGAAATCCGGCACATCGACGAGGTGTCGGGCAAAGTGCTCGAGACCGTCGAGATGCCGGCGGGCACGGTCGTCTCCGGCATGGAATCGAATGGCAAGGACGAGTTTTATTGCGGTGGCGCGAAGAGCGGCAAGCTGCGCGCGGTGCGCAAGCCCGGATAGTCAGCAAGGGTACGGCTGCAAGTCATGACCAAATTCGTCGTCGCGTTCCTGGTGGTGGCCGCACTTCTCGTGGGCGGCCTGCTTGGCCTGCTGCGCGGGCGGCGCGCCCCCATGGCCTCGCCCGAGGCGCTCGAGCGGGTCAGGCAGCGCAACCGCGAGCTCGAAGCGCAGGAACGCCGCGAGGGCAAAGACTAGTTAGCGCCGCGCGTCAGCCGCCGGCGCGGACGTGCCACCACTCGCGCAGACTCGAACAGGAGCCCGCGGCGTCGAACTCGAGCACGAACACGCCGTCGAGCTCGATCGTCGCGCCCGTCGATGGGACGCGGAAATTCGCCGACCAGTGCGCGACGCCGGTTTTTCCGTTGCCCGACACGACTTCGGACTTGAAGACCACGTCGCGTTGATCGCCCGTGACGCCGCGCCAGTATTCTTCGATCGCGGCGCGGCCGGCCTTCGGCGCGTCGAACGGCATCTCGTGGTAGGTAGCCTCGGCGGTGAACAACTTGCCAACGGCGGCGGCATCGCGTGTTTGCCAAGCCGCGCCGTAGGCCGCAAGCCAGGCCGTCAGCGCCGCGGCGTTCAGCGGCTTCGCCTGTGCCTGCGGCATCGCGCCCACCAGCACGAATGCCAGAATCATCGAGATGGCGAATCGATTGAACATCAGGCCTCTCCCGTTCGATCGTTGCAGGCGTCTTGCCGGGATACGGTAGCCGTACCGGGTCACTTGCGCGCGCCGAGCCGCGCGAGCATCGCGCTCAACTCTTCGGGGCTGATGTAGAAGTGTTCGCACACCCGCCCCCACAACATCGGGGTGGGAACATTGCGGCCACCTCGCTCCTTCTGCGCCTCGTGCAACACGTACAACACGACGCGCTCCTTGCGTGTCAGGCCGTCGCGGACATCGGGGATGTCGGGGCGGAAGATCATCGTTCTCCTTGGTGAAGAATCCGCAGCCGTATTGTCGACTACGATCGCGACCCACTGCCAAAAGAGGCTGAGGTCCCCACCTGCATGTCCTAGAAATTGCGGTTGAAACGGGCGGAAACCCTCTTCCGGCCAGCCACACTTCCGGTCGCGCTCGAACCCTCCTACACGGGAGCCCGCGTGCCCGCCTACACGCGTCGTCCGCGAAACGCGCGATAGTGCGTTCCGACCCAAGAGCAGAGCAGCGTCCGTTCCGGCCGGTGCCTCCCGCAGAACACCATAGAAGTGCCGTGGAAAAACGACTCAAAGTCCTCGTCATCGCCCCGTATTTCGACAAGACCGCACCAGGGGAAAGCTGGTGCACCTACATGTGGGTCAAAGGCCTCAGCGAACGCTGCGATGTGACGGTGCTAACCAGTCATCGCGCGGGCTGGGACGCGTCACGGTCTCCGACCGAAGCCAAGGAAGTGGTGAACTGGACGCACTTCGCGCTGAAAGGACGCTGGGCAAGAATCGATTACGAGCTCAAGCCGCATTACCTGCTGTTCTATTTCCGCGCCCGCCGTTGGCTGAAGATGAAAATCCGCGAGGGCTTCGACTTCGACATCGTCCACCAGCTCAATCCGGTATCGATCCGGTATCCGTCCCCGGCCCGCGGGCTCGGGCTCAAATATGTCATCGGTCCGCACGCGGGAAGCCTCTCGACGCCCCCGGGATTCGAAAAGGAAACCCCGGAAAAACAGTGGTTCCGCAAGTTGCGGGGTCTCGATCTGTGGCGCGTGCGGCACGACCCGTTCTTGAGGAAATCGTTTGGCGATGCCGCTGTCGTGCTCGGGGTGGCGCCCTACGTGGCGGAGTTTCTGGCTCCGGCGAACATCAAGCGCTTCGAAATCATGGCGGAAACCGGACCCGAATTTGTCATCGGCGAGAAAAAGGGACCGGTCCCCGAAGACCGCCCGCTGCGCCTGCTCTTCGTTGGACGAACCGTTCGCACGAAGGGAGTCATCGACGCCATCCGGGCGGTCGCCATCGCCGCGAAAACCTGCAACATCACTTTTGACGTCATCGGCCACGGCGACATGTTGCAGCAGTGCAAGGACGAGGCCGAAAAGTTGGGAATTGCCGGCATCGTGACTTTCCACGGGCGCCTTCCCCGAAGCCAGGTTTACGAGTGGTACGCCAGATCGGACGTGTTCCTGTTTCCGAGCTTCCGCGAACCCAGCGGCACCGTGGTCTTCGAAGCAATGGGCTTCGGGTTGCCGTTGATCACGAGCACGCTGGGCGGTCCCGCGTACGTCGTGACCCCGGCATGCGGGGAGCTGGTGGAACCCATCAACCCCGACCAGTACGCGGCACAGCTGGCGCAAGCTATCTACCGTATCGCGTCGGATCGGCAGAGAATACCGGCGATGTCGGCCGCCGCACTGGCGAGGGTTCGTGAGGTCGCTTCCTGGGACAGTCGATTCGATCGGCTGCTCAAGATCTACCGGCGCACCGGCAGCTCCAACCAACTGGCAGGGGCGACCCAGTTCGCCTAACCGGTGCCGACCGGGGGGCCGGGCCCCTTTCATTTCGCGTCCACCGGCAGCCCATCATCACGGGGCACTTTCTGCTCCCCGTGGCGGGAGCTAAGCTCATCCGCCGCGAACCCGATCGCCTGGCAATCCTCATGAATACCGAAACTCCCTTCTATCCGATCGGCACCCCCGGGGTGGCCTGGGGCGCCATCGAACGCACGCAGTGGCTCGCGCGGCAACGCAAGCTCCGCAGCTTTGCCGACGAGGTCGAGACTCGCATCGAGCGCCTCGCGGCGCGCTTCGACCTTGCGGAGTACGGGCGGCTAGACTACCCACCCGATCACTATCGTCAGCTCGCACTGCGCAGCCGTGGCTGGCGCGATGAACTCCCGCTGGTGCTCGTCACGGGCGGAGTGCACGGCTATGAGACCAGCGGCGTGCACGGTGCGCTCGAGTTCCTCGAGCAGCGCGCCGCCGACTATCCAGTCAACCTGCTCGCGGTGCCCTGCGTGAGCCCCTGGGCCTACGAACGCATTCATCGCTGGAACGCGAATGCCGTCGATCCGAATCGCACCTTCAAGGACGGCGGTACCACGGCCGAGTCGGCGGCGCTGCTGCGCCTGGTGGCGCCGTTGCGCGGACGTTTCCTGCTGCACGTCGATCTGCACGAGACAACCGACACGGACGAAAGTGAATACCGGCCGGCACTCGCGGCACGCGACGGCAAGCCGTTCGAACCCGGGCTCGTGCCGGATGGGTTTTATCTCGTCGACGACCGCGAAAATCCGCAACCCGAATTTCAGCGCGCGATCATCGACGCGGTCGCGAAGGTTACGCACGTCGCGCCGGCTGACGCCAGGAACGAGATCATCGGCACACCGCTCGTGGCGCCGGGTGTCATCGAGTATCCGCTGCGCGAGCTCGGCCTGTGCGCGGGTATTACCGGCGCGCGCTACACGACGACGACCGAGGTGTACCCCGACAGTCCGCGCGCGTCACCCGAGCAGTGCAACGCAGCCCAGGTCGCGGCGACCTGCGCGGCGATCGAGTTCGTATTGCAGGCAGGTTGACGGAGCGCCTCGTCCAGACAACCCGCACCTAGCGCGGGAGGTAATCCAGTCTGACCGTGTGCGACACGATGCCTAGCGCGTATCCGTGGTCGAACGCCGTGTCGATTCGTCCCTGGAGTTCGTGGCTTACGATCACGTCGATGCTGCAGCGGGTGATGTTCGACGTCGCGCCGGAACGGATAAAGTTCAGGACGGGATCGATGGGGACGGCTTCGCGGCCATTGGCGTCCGAGTCGTCCGCCAGTGAGCCGCCCGCAAACGTGTGTGTCCCGGAAGCCATGGTGCAATCGGCCGCGTAATTCAACGACACCCGCGCGGGCGCACCGGCTGGCGACCACGAAAACGCCACGGTGTCGCCGTCGTTCACCGGTTGGTGGTTGACCGGCGTCACGATGGAAAAGCCCGGCGGTAGTTTGACGCGCGAATCCGGCGCGTCCTGGGCCTTCTGGCGATTGAACGACACGACGTAGTCGACGCCAGCCTGGTAGTCGAAACGCGCGATGTAGTCGGGGGTGAAGATGGAGTCGTTGTCGGCCATGCTGCGACACACGCCGGAGATGCAGGCCCGTAAAAAGTCGCCGCCATCCAGCCGGTACGACGCACCAGCCAACTTGCCATCGTTCAGGTTCGCGCGCACGACCACGGGGGCGTCATCGATGGCTTCGACGCGCAGGTTGATGGTGATCCGGTTGGTCGGCACCGGCCCGCCCTGGGGCCCGCTGGTGGAACTGCTCTTCGGACCGCCGCAAGCCGGCAGCAGAATGCTCAAGGCAGCCAAACCCAGTATTCGATGGCGAGAAGCTCTAGTTTGCATGGCAGGCTCCCTCAAGTGGCTGCGTATTTTTCTTGTTGACGGGCAAACTACTCCGGCGGCGTGACGAAGCAATCGACAGCGAGCGGGTATCGTATACCGATACTGCCGGCGACGGAAAGCGCTACTGGTTAGTGGCCACCCTCGACATGGATACCCGCGTCCGCGAGCGCCTCCGCCAGGGCCACTTCGATGCGCGCCGCTGCGGCGCGCTTGATGTGTTGCAGATGCAGGGTCGGACCGACCAGCACCTCGATGCCGCGCTTCAACACGCTCCCGGCCGCGCGAATCCCGGCCTTGTGCTGATCGAAGCGGTGCGCGGGCGAATAGCGGCTCATGCCGACGTATACGCCGTGGTCATCGCCGCGGCGGTCGGCGAAATCCAGCAGGATTAGATAGACATTCGAGCGCCCGCTGCCGTTCGCCGTGAAGCGCGCGGCAACCTCGTACGCGGCGGGCAACCAGCTGACGTAGCGCATCGGAAGCCAGTCGGGGATCGATGCGCCCGCGCGCTTCCACAGCAAGTCCAGCGCGGCCTCGATGTGCGCCGCGAACTCGCCGCGCATCCAGCGTTCGTGGATGCAATGCGCGCCGGCGACGCCGTCGCCCGCGGCCAGCGCCCGCTCGAATTCCACCGCGAGATCGCGGTCGGAGCGCATGCGCAGCGGTCGCTCGGCAGGAAGCATCAGCTCACTCGAACAGGCTCACGATGCTCTGGTACTTCTCGATGTACCACCGGTTCTCGTTGTTGTATTTCGGGATCGCCACCGGACGTGTCGCGTCGCCTTCTGTCTTCCACACGCAGGGACATTTCACCGGATCGTCAGTGGGCTGCGCCTGCGGGCGGCCCAGCTCATCGAGTTGCACGTTCATCCGGGTCAACACGCGATAGAGCTTGGCGACGTTTCGCGGTCCGCCGTTGTATGCCGCGACCGGAAAAATTCCCAACACGACAGGGTTTTTCCGATACGCCTCGCGGATATCCGGCCGCATCGCCGAGATCTCCATGTCCAGCAGGCAGATCGCGGCCTTCATCGCATTCAGCAGATTGGTGGCGCCGCGCTCGAATACCGGATCGAGTCTTGCGCCGCGGCAGCGCCGGACCACCGCCGAGTAGGTCCCGTTTCCCCTGCGATTGGTGAATTGCATGGGGCCCAACGCCTTTGCGCTCGACACGCTGTACCGATAGGCCTCCTCTTCCTTGAGCCCGTACTGACTCAGCACTTCGTCGAAGGCGACCGACTGCTTCTCCACGTAGTCCCGGTCGTCGGTCTGCTCGATGACCGCGAGTGTCGTGATGACTTCGGGAGGAATGGCATCGGCAAGCAGTTTCTCCGGGAAGGCTGCGCTCGGCACCTTCGCGAGACGCAGCTCCTCGAGCGCCCTGGCGGCCGTGGCGATCAGGAATTCCTTCCCGCCGCTGACGAAACCGGGATCGAAAGTGTCTTCGGTGAAGGGTAGATAGACGATCGGCTTCGCGGACCGGGCGACGGCAGCCCACTGCCTGCGTTTGACGAGCTTGTTGTCGAATACCGGGAACTTGCGCCCGTACACCTTCAAAGGCTCCCCTTCCACGGAGAAGGCGAACATCAGCCGTTCGGCGCCGGTGCCCTTGACGTGCCGCGCCTCGATGCCGGGCGTGAGTATGCGAAAGGGCAGCGGCTTCCTGCCCGGTTTCCACCGCAGCGGCGGACGGGGGAGCTCGAGCTGGGCGACAGTCCACAGCTGCTTCGTCTCGCTCCAAAGCGCGAAAGCGACGGGCCGCCCGCGCAGGGTCTGGCGCCTGCCTTTTCCAGTCAGCACATATTTGAGATCGACGTCGCGGAGCAGCGCCTGCGCTTCGGTGACGAGGTCGTGGATCGCCTCATGGCGATTACGGATGCGAGCCTGGACGACGACCTCGGTCACGCCGTCTTCGGTCTGCTCGGACTCGGCAACGGGAAGCGGAACCTCGCCTTCCTGCTGCTTCGAATCTTCCTGCTGTTTCGGGTCTTCGGCCGCGATCGAAGCCACCGCCTCGGCCACGGGTTCCGGCAACGCGTCGATCACCGTCGGCTCGGATTCCTCATCGGCGCTCCCGGTTGTCGCGCAACCCGCGAAGATCAGCGCCAAGAGTATTAGCAGAATACGAATCACGAACTCCTCCGGATTTGGCGAGCGGCCATACTAGAGGAGGCGCGGTGCCGTCATCGTGACTGCGTTCGCGCCTTGCGCAATCCGCGCCACAATTGACGCCGACCTACGTATTACTCCCACTCGATCGTGGCGGGAGGTTTCCCGGAAATGTCGTAGACCACCCGCGAGATGCCCTTTACCTCGTTGACGATGCGCCGGGAGCACACATCGAGAAAGTCGTACGGCAGCCTGGCCCAGTGCGCGGTCATGAAGTCCACGGTTTCCACGGCGCGCAACGCCACGACGTAATCGTACCGGCGGCCATCGCCCATCACGCCCACCGAACGCACGGGCAGGAACACCGCGAACGCCTGCGAAGTCTTGTCGTACAGATCGTGGCGGCGTAATTCTTCGATGAAGATCGCGTCGGCCTGGCGCAGCAGGTCCGCATAGTCCTTGCGCACTTCGCCGAGGATGCGCACGCCGAGCCCCGGGCCCGGGAATGGGTGGCGATAAACCATCGCGCGCGGCAGGCCGAGCTCGACGCCCATCCTGCGCACCTCGTCCTTGAACAGTTCGCGCAGGGGCTCGACCAGTTTCATGCGCATGTTGGCCGGCAGGCCGCCCACGTTGTGGTGCGACTTGATGACGTGCGCCTTGCCGGTCTTGCTGCCGGCGGACTCGATCACGTCGGGGTAAATAGTGCCCTGCGCCAGCCAATCCACGCCGGTGAGCTTGTTGGCCTCTTCGTCGAACACTTTCACGAACAGGCCGCCGATGATCTTGCGCTTCTTCTCGGGGTCGTTTTCGCCGCGCAACGCGTCGAGGAAACGCGCCTCGGCATCGACGCGGATGACCTTCACGCCGAGATTGTCGGCGAAGATCTTCATGACCTGGTCGCCTTCATCGAGGCGCATCAGCCCGTGATCCACGAAAACGCAGGTGAGTTGATCGCCGATGGCCCTGTGCAGCAGCGCCGCGACCACGGAGGAATCCACGCCGCCGGATAATCCCAGCAGCACCTTGCCCTTGCCCACCTGCGCTCTGACGCGCGCGATGGCGTCTTCGATGATGTTGCCGACGCTCCACAGCGGCTCGCAACCGCAGATCTCGCGCACGAAGCGCTCGAGCAGCGCCGCACCCTGCAACGTGTGCGTGACTTCGGGATGGAACTGCACCGCGTAGAACTTCCGCGACTCGTCGACCATCGCCGCGAGCGGCGCGTTGGCGCTCTGCGCCACGGCGGTGAAACCCGGCGGCAGCGTCTCGACGCGATCGCCGTGACTCATCCAGACGTCGAACACGGAATTGCCGGCGCCATCCTTGCGATCGGACAGGCCGTCGAGCAGCTTGTTGGGCGCGGTGGCCGTGACTTCGGCGTAGCCGAATTCGCGGTGATTGCTCGGGAGCACCTTGCCGCCGAGCTGCTGCGCCATCGTCTGCATGCCGTAGCAGATGCCGAGCACGGGCACGCCGAGCTCGAAGACCACCTGCGGTGAACGTGGCGGTTCCTTGTCGGTGACGGATTCCGGTCCGCCCGAGAGAATGACGCCTCTGGGTTTCCACCTGCGGACGTCGTCGTTGGTGACGTCCCACGGGAGGATTTCGCAGTAGACGCCGAGCTCGCGCACGCGGCGGGCGATGAGCTGGGTGTATTGGGCGCCGAAGTCGAGGATCAGGACGCGCGCGGAGTGGATGTCGGTCTTAAGACCCGTTGAACTCATCGCCGCACTCGTCATGATTTACCTCGTGATTTCAGGAAACACGATAGTTAGGTGCTTCCTTGGTGATCTGCACGTCGTGCACGTGGCTCTCGCGCATGCCGGCACCCGTGACGCGCACGAACTTGGGATTCTTGCGCATGGCGTCGATGCTGGTGCTGCCCGTGTAACCCATCGCGGCGCGCAAACCGCCGGCGAGCTGATGGATGATCGAGACCAGGCTGCCCTTGTAAGGCACTCGGCCTTCGACGCCTTCCGGAACGAGCTTTTCGAGCTCGGAAGCCGTGTCCTGGAAATAGCGATCGGCCGAGCCGTGGCGCTCGCTCATCGCGCCGATCGAGCCCATGCCGCGGTAGGCCTTGTACGACGCGCCCTGGTAAAGCTCGACGTCACCCGGAGATTCCTCGGTACCGGCGAACAAGCCGCCGATCATCACGCAGTCCGCGCCCGCAACGATGGCCTTGGCGACGTCTCCTGAGAAGCGGATACCGCCATCGGCGATGACCGGCACCTGGTTGTCGACCGCGGCCGCGACGTTCGACACTGCGGAAATCTGCGGCACTCCGACACCAGCCACAATACGCGTGGTGCAGATGGAGCCCGGGCCGATGCCGACCTTGATGCCGTCTACGCCGGCCTTCACGAGATCCTTCGCCGCGTCGCTGGTCGCGACGTTGCCGCCGATGACCTGCAGATCGCCCCATTTCGCCTTGATGCGTTTGATGGTGTCCAGCACGCCCTTTGAGTGACCGTGCGCGGTGTCGACGACGATCACATCGACGCCGGCTTCACGCAACGCGGCGACGCGCTCTAGCGTGTCGTACGCGGTACCGACCGCAGCCCCGACGCGCAGGCGGCCGGAGGAATCCTTGCAGGCGCGCGGGAATTCCGTCGCCTTCTGGAAATCCTTCACGGTGATCATGCCGCGCAATTCTTCGTTGCCGTTCACGACCAGCACCTTTTCGATGCGGTGCTTGTGCAGCAGCAACAGCACCTCGTCCTTCGGCGCGTTCTCGCGCACGGTGACGAGCCGTTCTTTCGGCGTCATGACGGTCGACACCGGCGCATCGAGCTTCACTTCGAAGCGCAGGTCGCGGTGCGTGACGATGCCGACGACCTTGGCGCCCTGCACCACCGGCACGCCGGAGATGCCTTTCGATCTGGTTAGTTCGATGACCTGGCGGATCGTCATCTCGGGCGCGACCGTGATCGGGTCGCGGATCACGCCGCTCTCGAACTTCTTGACGCGCGCCACTTCGGCCGCCTGACCCTCGATGGTCATGCTCTTGTGAACGATGCCGATGCCGCCTTCCTGCGCCATCGTGATGGCGAGGCGCGCTTCGGTGACGGTGTCCATGGCGGCGGACACGAGCGGGAGATTGAGGCGGATTTCGCGGGTGAGGCGCGTGCCGAGGTCGACTTCGCGCGGGAGGATTTCCGAGTAAGCCGGGACTAAAAGAACGTCGTCGAAGGTCAACGCTTCTTCAAGAATTCGCATGGGTTTGTTCGGGGGGTAGCGAACGATGCGGGATTGTACGCAGGTCGATGCGGTCGGTAAACCTGGGGACATTCCTCGTTTCCTGGCAAATGGGGACGCGCCTCGATGCGAACCGTATCAATGTCTTGCGGCTCCAGGGAGGCGCGTCCCCATTTGCCAAGAAACGAGGAATGTCCCCATTATCGCGCCCGTGAACTTCCCCCTGTTCCCACCCGACCCGCCACGCGTCCCTCCCCCGCGCCCCGAGCGCGACGTCTACAGCGTCTCTCGCCTCAATAAAGAAGTACGGCTGCTGCTCGAATCCGGGCTGCCCCTGCTGTGGCTCGAAGGGGAACTTTCCAACTTCGCCGCCCCCGCCTCCGGCCACTGGTATTTCTCCCTCAAAGACGCGGGCGCCCAGGTTCGCTGCGCCATGTGGCGCCAGAAAAATCAGCTGGTGAAATTCCGCCCGAAGGACGGCATGGCGGTGCTGGTCCGCGCACGCGTCGGGTTGTACGAGCCGCGCGGTGAATACCAGCTGCTGATCGAGCACCTCGAGGAAGCGGGCGAAGGCGCGCTCAAGCGCGAGTTCGAGAAGCTCAAGGCGAAGCTTGCCGCCGAAGGATTGTTTGCCGGCGAGCGCAAGCGGCCGCTGCCCGCGGTGCCGCGCCGCATCGGCATCGTCACCTCGCCCACCGGAGCCGCGGTGCACGACATATTGAGAGTGCTGCGCGCGCGGTTCGCCGCCGCGTCGGTGCTGATCTATCCGACGCCCGTGCAGGGCGCCGCGGCCGTGCCGGAAATCGTGCGTGCCATCGAGACCGCGTCGCGGCGCGCGGAATGCGACGTGCTGATCGTCGCGCGCGGCGGCGGCTCGCTCGAGGATCTCTGGTGTTTCAACGACGAGCGCGTGGCCCGTGCGATCGCCGCGTGCCGCATACCGACCATCTCGGGCGTGGGGCACGAGGTCGACGTCACCATCGCGGACTTCGTCGCCGATCTGCGCGCACCGACGCCGTCGGCCGCCGCGCTCGCGGCCGTGCCCGACAAAACCACCTGGCTCGAATCCCTGTCGCTGTTCGAGACGCGGTTCGGTGGCGCGATCGGCCGGTACTTGCGGACGCGCGGACTCGCGCTCGCGGCATTCGCGCAGCGCCTGCAGATCTCGCATCCGGGCGCGAAGCTCGCGCAGCACGCGCAGCGGCTCGACGATCTCGAGCAGCGGTTGCGGCTCGCGCTGCGCGCCGGCGTGCTCGGCAGGCAGCAGCGCCTGGAAAATCTCAGCACGCGCCTGTGGCGCGAAAATCCGCGCCATCGGCTCGAGGCGTTGTGCGCGCTCGCGGCGACGTTGCGGCAGCGCTTGGTGAGCGCGTTCGGCGGCAAGGTGAACGCGCTCGAGCAGCGGCTCGCCCTGGCCGCGCGCACGCTCGACGCCGTGAGCCCGCTCGCGACCCTGGGGCGCGGTTTTTCGGTAGTTAGCCGGGCCGCGGACGGCGCATTGCTGCGCGACGCCGCGCAGGCCCCCGTGGGCACCGAGATCGAAGCGCGCCTCGCGCGCGGGCGGTTGCGCGCGACCGTGACGAAATCCGAGGGTGAGGGCAATGAATAGATTCGTGACGGGTGTTCTGCTGATCGCAATGGTGTTCACGTCTCCGGCTCTTGCCGGCGCGTTTACGGCGCCACGCGTCGCGGCCGTTCCGGGCGGTGTGGTCACCTTCAGATTGGCGGGCGCGCCGGAAGAACCGCCCGTCGTCACCTACAAGGAAAAGCCCGTGCTGGTCGCGCGCGTGGCGGACGCGTGGCTCGCCATCGTCGGCATCTCGCTCGATACCGAGCCCGGCGAATATCACGTGGACGTCCGGCAGCCGCACGCGGATCCGCGGCAAGTCGCGTTCCAGGTCGCGCCGAAGCAATACCGCGTGCAACAGCTCAAGGTGCCGCCGAGCCAGGTGAATCTCTCGCCCGAAGACGAAGCCCGCGTGGCGCGCGAGACCGAACACATGCGCGTCGTGCTCGACGCGTTCACGGCCGCGGCGCCGACGACCCTGCGACTGGCCGCGCCGATCACGGGACCACGTTCGAGCTCGTTCGGCCTGCGTCGCATGTTCAACGGCGAAGCGCGCAGGCCGCACAGCGGCATGGACATCGCCGCTCCAACCGGCACGCCCATCAAGGCGCCGCTGGCGGGAAAAGTTGTCGACGTCGGCAACTATTTCTTCAACGGCAACGACGTGCTCGTCGACCACGGCCAGGGGCTGGTGACGATGTACTGCCACCTCTCGAAGATCCGCGTGGTGGTGGGTCAGCCACTCAAACAGGGCGAGACGCTGGGCGAGGTCGGCGCTACGGGGCGTGTCACCGGGCCGCACCTGCATTGGGGCGTTTCACTCAATGGCGCGTGGGTGGATCCCGCGCTGTTCCTCGCGCCGCCGCCCGCGAAAAAGAAACCGGCCACGCAGCCGGCAAACTAGTCCGCAGGTGCCGGTGGCGGGCGAATGGCGTGATGGTGGCGTGTTTTACCGGCCGCTCCAGGTGAATACTGGGGAGAGTTCACCGACTCGAGGGCCAAGGGCATGGACATGCAGTTGAATGTCGACGTGATCAAGGCGGAGCGGCTAAAGCGGGGATGGAGTCAGGAGCAACTGGCCGCCACCACGGGCCTTGGGGTCAGGACCATCCAGCGGATCGAGTCGACTGGCATTGCGTCGAGCGAGAGCGCGACGTCACTGTCCGCGGTTTTCGAGGTGCCTCTGGAACGGATCGTCGTCGCGTCGCAACCCGGCACCGGAATCTCTTACCGCAGGAAGATCTACGCGTTCGGCTCGGCGGCGCTCGTCGCGGTGCTGGCGCTCGCGTTCCTGCTTCCGAAGGCGGCCGCGACTGAAGTTGCCATGCGCGTGGCGCTGTCGACCGGCCCCTCGACTGAGTCGACGATGAATACTTCGGCGCCGGACGGGAAGCCCACCGAGATCCGGTTCGAAAAGGAGTTGAAGGTCGTCCTCGTTCCAAGGGTATTGAACGACGATCAGATCCTGCTTTCCATCGACGTCTATCGCTACGAGGGCCAGGATTTCAAACTCGTATCGCAGCCGAAGATATTGCTCAGGAATCGCACGGAGACCTCGCTGTCGGTCTCCATGGGAAACGGCCAGAGCATACGGCTGACGATTACTCCCGATACGAAATAGCCCATACGAAATAGCGACCAAGGCCGGCCGCTTCACGCTTGAAGTCGGCCGGACCGTTTCGAGCCGCGTCCCCGTTTGCTAGCAAACGAGGAATGTCCCCATTACCAGGTCAGGTTGAGTGTGTAACGCCCGTTCGTCGCGCCCGTGCCGCCGCTGTAGAACACCACGCGCACATAACGCGATACGGTGCCGGTGCCTGTGTTGGTCACGCTCACCGTATCGGTGAGCCCCGAGGCGCGTTCACTGCTGCCGATCAAACTGCCGTTGCTGTTGTAGACATACAGGTCGTAGTCGGAGCTGCCGTTGGGCGTCAACAACGACGTCAACGTCTTGCCCGCCGGCAACGCCACGCTGAAGTAGTCGGTGTCGGTGCGGCTGCCCATCGTGCCGTTGACGGTCGTGTTGGCGGCGACGATCGCCTGGGACGCGGCGCGCGAGTTGTTAGGCTCGGATTCCGCGACGGTGCCCGGCGGGTTGGTCGGCGGCGTCGTGCCGCCGAGCGCCGCATCGACCGCGGCGTTGGCGTTCACGATGCCCGAGCCGCACTGCGAGCAGGTTGCCGGAAACGACCGCGCGGTGCTTTGCAGGATGGAGGTGACCTGCGCCGGCGTGAGCGTCGGTTTCGCCGCCAGCATCAACGCGACCACGCCCACGACGTGCGGTGTCGCCATCGACGTGCCGTTGTACAACGCGTAGCTGTCCGCGCCCGGCGTCGTCGAGCCGGCATTCAGCGTCGAGAGGATGCTGTTCGCGCCGCCGCTGCCACCCGGCGCCGCGACTTCCACGACGGCGCCAAAGTTCGAGTACGACGCCCGCCCGCCGTTGCGACCCGTGGCCGCGACTGTCACGACGCCCGAGCAATTGGCCGGCGAGAAGCTGGACGCGTTGGCGGCGCTGTTGCCCGCCGCGACGATGACCGAGGTGCCGCGCGAGACCGCCGAGTTGATGGCGTTCTGCGTGGTGGTGTCGCAGCTGCCGCCACCGCCGAGCGAGATGTTGATCACCTTGGCGGGGTTGGCATTGGCCGGAACGCCGGACACGCTGCCGCCCGAGGACCAGACGATGGCATCGGCGATGTCGGAGGTGTAGCCGCCGCACTTGCCGAGCACGCGTGCCGGAACGACCCTGGCGTTGAACGCGATGCCCGCGACGCCCACCGAGTTGTTGGTACGCGCGGCGATGGTGCCGGCCACGTGCGTGCCGTGCCAGCTGCTCGACTCGAACGCGGCCGGATCGCCGGGACCGCACTCACCCGCGTTGATCCAGTCGCCCGGATCGCTGGCGTCGCTGTCGCGGCCGTTGCCGTCATTCGACACGAAGGTGTCGGAGATGAAGTCGTAGCCCGGCAGGATGTTCGCCGCAAGATCGGCGTGCGGGCGGTAGCCCGTATCGACGACGGCGACCACGACGCCCGAACCGGTGGATTTGTCCCAGGCGGCGGTGGCGTTGATACCGCCGGTCGCCTCGAAGTAGGCCCACTGCTCGTTGTAACGCGGATCGTTCGGCGTCAGCGTCTTGCGCATGATGCGATCGGGTTCGGCGTATTCGACGTTCGGGTCGGTTGCGATCTCCTGCGCGATGCGCGCCGCTTCCGCGAGCGACAGGCGGCGATCCGCCTTGAGCACCTGCGAACCGAAAGCCGTCGTGCGCACGCGGCTCATGGCCACGCCAAAACGCTGCGCGGACAGCGCAGCTCCGCGCGCCTGGTCGGTTTGAGCCGCCGCGTCCGTCGCGACCGTCCGGTACTTCACGATGATGCGATCGGTCCAGCCCGCATCGGCGGCCTGCGCCGCCGCACCCGCACTCAACAACACGCCCATCGCGAAAACACGGAGGCTCGCGCCTCCCATTCTGGTTAGACGAATCATAAATCTCCCTTGCAGTTGTTTTGCTGGGGAGTCCCGTCAGGCGTCAGAGGGAAGGGAAAACGGACGAACTTCGTCCGGCGCGAAAACGGCGCCATGCCTGCATCCCTGCTCCACCGGCTCCTGCAAGAACCACCCGGTCGCGAAAGCCATCCTTGGTCGACCTGCGCTTGAGCCGAAACTAGGCCCACGCGAAAAAGAATTCAAGAAGGGAAAGTCGCTGTCGGCGTTTGGCGTCGCGGGGAGACGCAGCGCTTGCAGTTCGTCGCCCAGGGGAGTATTCGCGCGCGCGAATACGCGAACCGGACCGCTATCTACTTGCGTTTCTTCGCGCGCCCGCGCGGGGCGCCGACCTGTTTCGTGCCGCCGCCTTTTTTCTTCGGCGGGCGCTTGGCGCGATCCTTGGTGATGCGCCGCTCGCGCCGTTCCTTCTGCGAAGTCTTAAGACCACGCTTTTCCTTAGGCTTGTCCTTCAGAAACGGATTCACGTCACTGCGGAAATCCACCATCACGGGCGTCGCGAACAGGTCGAACTCGTCGCGGAACATGTTCGCGAGATACCGCTTGTAGGACTCGGGTACATGCGCCGCCTGGCTGCCGTGCACGATGATGCGCGGCGGGTTTTTCCCGCCCTGGTGCGCATATCGCAGCCGGATGCGCCGGCCGCGCACGATGGGCGGCTGGTGCTGCGTCATCGCGCGTTCCATCGCCTTGGTCAACTGCGGGGTCTTCATCTGCCGCATCGCCGCTTCGTAGGCACGGATCATCGACGCGACCAGGTCGCCGACGCCGGTGCCGTGCCGCGCGCTGATGAAATGGATGGGCGCCCACGGGACGAAATCGAGCTTGAGCGACAGCAGGCGGCGGATGTCTTCGCGTTTCTCGACCGGAATGTTGTCCCACTTGTTGATGGTGAGGATCAGCGCGCGGCCGCGTGACAGCGCCAGACCCAGCACGCTCGCGTCCTGCTCGCCGATGGAATCCTGCGCATCGACCACCATCGTGACGACATGCGCCTCGGCGATGGCCTGCAGCGTCTTCGAGACGGACAGGATTTCGATCTCGTCGTCGATCTTCGCGCGGCGCCGCACGCCGGCGGTATCGATGAGCATGAACTCGCGGCCATCGCGTTCGAACGGCACGAAAATGCTGTCACGCGTGGTGCCCGCGACTTCGCTCGTGATCAGCCGTTCGTCGCCGATCAGGCGATTGATCAACGTCGACTTGCCCACGTTCGGCCGGCCGATCACCGCGATGCGGATGCGGCCGTCTTCGTTCTGTTCGCCCGGCGGCACGTCGGGAAAACCCGCGAGCACGATGTCCATGAGCTCTTCGCAGCCCATGCCGTGGGTCGCGGCGATGGCGAACGGCTCGCCGAGACCGATGCTGTGGAAATCCGCGCCCGCGAGGCCCGACTCGAGCCCCTCGGCCTTGTTGACGGCGAGAAACACCGGCTTGCCCGAGCGCCGCAACTCGTTCGCGAAGAATTGATCCTGCGGCGTGAGCCCGGCGCGCGCGTCGGCGACGAAGATGAGCCGGTCGGCTTCCTTGATGGCGTGTTCGGTCTGGATGCGCATCAGCGCGTCCATGCCCATCGGGTTCTCGACCAGGCCGCCGGTGTCGACGCAGACGTATTGCACCCGGCCCAGCTTCCCGTAGCCGTATTGCCGGTCGCGGGTGACGCCGGGCACGTCGGCCACGATGGCGTCACGCGTCTGCGTGAGCGTGTTGAACAGCGTGGACTTGCCGACGTTCGGCCGCCCGACGATCGCGATGACCGGCAGCATGGGGGACTTTGTTAGCTAGGGAGCGCGGTGGCTTCAGCCACCGGGCGAACGCGTCGGGCCGTCCGCATCGCTGGCCGGCGCCGCCGGGGCGGCTGCATCGGGAGCGGCCTGCTTCGGCGCCTTCTGCGCCTTGGCGGCGCGCGCGGCGATCGGGAGACCATGCAGTGCGACGAGGTCGCCCTTGTCGCTGATCACGTAGACGATGCCGTTCACGGCGAGCGGCGCGTTGGTCACGCGATCGCCGCCGGTCTTGACGCGCCCGGCCAGCGTGCCGGTGGTGCGATCGAACCAGTGCACGTAGCCCTCGAGATCGGCCACCGCCACGAAATCGCCGGCCACGGCCGGGGCCGACAACGAGCGCCGCTTGAGCTGATCGTTGCGCCAGACCTCCACCCCGGTGCGGCGCTTGAGCGCCACGACTTCGCCACCCAAGGTAGAAACGTACAGCTGGTCGTCGTCGACGTCGACGCCGCGGTAACTCGACAGGTCGCGCGTCCACCAGATCTGTCCGGAATCGAGCGCCAGCATCGCCGCCCGGCCCTGGAAGCCCGCGACGAAGACGTCATCGCCATTCACCTTGACGGCCGCGTCGATATCGTTGAGACGTTCGAGTTCGGTGCGGCCATGCGACGGTGAAACGGGCGAATCCCACACGGTGGCTCCGTCGGTGAGGCTCACCGCGAGGACCCGGCCGTTGTCGAAGCCGGAGATCGCCACGTCGCGCACCACCACCGGAGCTGCGACACCGCGCAGCGTGAGACGCGGAATCTGTTGCTCGGTCGACCAGACTTCCTTGCCGTCGGCCAGCGCCAGCGCGCGCAGCTTGCCGTCGACCGTGCGCACCACGACCTCGGTGGCGGACACCGCGGGTGACGACAGGACTTCGCCCTTCACGTCGGCGCGCCAGCGCTCGGCGCCGTTGGCGGCCGCGAGCGCCACCACCTGGCCATCGGCGGAACCGACCGCGACGATGTCGCCGCCCACGCCGGTGCCACCCGCGAGCGCGAGCTTGGTTTCGACACGCCACAATTGTTTGCCGGTCTTGAGATCGAACGCGGCGACGTCGCCGTCGCGGCCCGCCGCGAACAGGCGGTTATCGGCGCTGGCCAGACCCAGCCCGAGGCGCAGCTTCTTGCCGCCGCCGCCGACGCTGGCGCCCCACAGCTTCTGCACGTGCACCGTCGGATTGTCGATGTCGGTGAGCTCGGCCGGCTTTTCGACTTTCTTTTCTTTCGAATCGCAGGCCGCGAGCGCGAGCAGCGCCGCCAGAGCCAACAGGCTGGTTTTTTTCATCGGGGTTCTCGGGTAATTCAGGTTTCTTCCGGGCTCGCAGGCGGCGTGCCGCCCAGGTCGCGGATCTTCAGGTCGAGTAGTTCGGTGTCGACACGGCCCTTGTTCTCGCCGCTACGCGCGGCGAGATATTCGCGCAGCGCGCCGCTGCGATCGCCCTTGGCGAACAGGACGTCGCCGCGCGTGTCGGCAAACCGCGGGGCAAACTCGCCGACCTCGTCAACCTTGAGAGTGGCGAGCGCGTCGTCGTATTTGCCCTGCGCGGACTGCACCCGCGCCAGGCGCATGCGCGCGATCATCTTGATTTCCTGCTCGGATGCCGTCTCCATCACGGACTTGAGACTCGCCACGGCCTTGTCGAGTTCATTCGCGTCGACCTGGACCCGCGCCGCGACCAGATTCCCGAGGGCCGCATACGGCGTCCAGGCGTATTCCCGGTTGAGCTCGGCGGCCAGCGTTTCGCCGCGGGTACGGTCGTTGCGCGTGAAGGCGTCGAGCAGTTCTTCGTAACGTGCCGAGGCGGTTTCAGCCTGCGTGGCCTTGCGCTCCTGGTACCAGCGGTATCCGCCGAGTCCACCCGCGCCGATCGCGATGCCCGCGATGATCCACAGGCCGTTGGCCTTGAGCCACTCTTTGGCCCGTTCCCATTGTTCCGCTTCGCTGTATTCGCTCACGTCGATCTCCTGAAAAACTCTTCGACCCGCGCGCTCAATTCGGCGACGGGGTGTTCTGTCTGCGTGGTCTCGGCGCCGCGCAAGGGCTTGAGCGCGATGACCCCGCGGGCGAGTTCATCCTCTCCCACGATCAGCGCCAGCCGGGCGCCGGACTCGTCGGCGCGGCGGAACTGTGTCTTGAACTTGGCCGATCCGCAATGGACGACGATACCGCGCCCCGGAAAAGCGTCGCGCAGCTGTTCGGCCATCACCAGGGCGGCGCGTTGCCCCGCCTCCCCCTGCGCCATGACGAACAGGTCGAGCGGCTGGGGCTTGGGGTCCATGCCGGCGAGACGGACCAGCTCGGTCACACGCTCCACGCCCATGGCGAAACCGACGGCCGGCGTCGACTCGCCGCCCATCTGCGCGATCAGGCCGTCGTAACGGCCGCCCGAGCACACGGCGTCCTGGGAACCGAGCGCGTCGGTGGTCCACTCGAACACCGTGCGCGAGTAGTAGTCGAGGCCGCGCACCAGCCGCGGGTTCACCGTGTACGGGATACGGAGCGCGTCGAGGCCGGCGCGCAGCCCGGCGAAGTGCGCCTTCGATTCCTCATCGAGATGATCGGTGAGCACCGGCGCGTCCGCCACGATCGCCTGCGTGGGCGGATGTTTGCTGTCGAGGATGCGCAGCGGATTGCCTTCGAGCCGGCGCTTGCCGTCGGCGTCGAGCGCGTCCAGGTGTCCGCGAAAATAGTTCTGCAGCAGCTCGCGATACGCCTTGCGCGATTCGGAGGTGCCGAGCGAGTTGATCTGCAGCCTGACGCGCGTCAGTCCCAGCAATTTCCAGAGGCGCGCGGTGAGCGCGATCAACTCGATGTCGACGTCCGGGCCGATGAATCCGATGGCCTCGACATCGACCTGGTTGAACTGGCGGTAACGGCCCTTTTGCGGCTTCTCGTGCCGGAACATCGGGCCCTGGCACCAGAGCTTCAGGCGCGCGCCGCGCAACAGGCCGTTTGAGATGGCCGCCCGCACGATGCCGGCGGTCGCTTCCGGCCGCAGCGTCAGGCTGTCGCCGCCGAGATCGGTGAAGGTGTACATCTCCTTCTCGACCACGTCGGTGTATTCGCCGATCGCGCGTTTGAAGAGTTCCGTGTGCTCCACCACCGGCACGCGGATTTCGCCGTAGCCATAGGAGGCGAGCAACGCGGCGAAGGTGCGTTCGACGTGTTGCCAGACATCGATGTCCGCGCCGAGAACGTCTTTCATGCCGGTGACCGGCTGGATATTGCGGCTCATGTTGTCAGCGGCCGCGCGACAGCGAGCCGGATCGATTCACGACGAAGCGCGCGCCCTCGCCATCCGCCGCATTGGCGGGAATGCTGCGCGACTGGCCATCAACTTCGACGGTGACGCCCGCGGCATTGCCGAGCACGACACGCAACGGGCCGCGGCCGGCAACACTCTGCATGCTGCCGCCGCTCGCGACGTCGTAGAACAGACGCTCGCCGCGCGAATCGTAGATTTCGACCCAGCTGTCGTTGGTGAGCGCGAGCTTGAGACGGGTCTCGCGTGCTGGCGTGGTCTCTTCGCGTTTCGGCGGCGGCGGGGTCGCGGCCGCGGGCGTCACGGGTGCGGCGCCCGGAATCACGGCATTGCCGCCCGGCGCGGCGGCCAGCGCGCCGGTGTCGGCAGGAGTGGCCGGCACTTCGGCGCTCGGCAGTACGACGGGCACGGCGGCCGAAGTCGCCGCGGGCCTGGGCGAGCCGCCCTTCGAGCCGGCGAGGATCCACCAGATGGCCAGCAGCAGCACCGCCGCGCACGCGAGGCCCAGCAGCGGCGTCAACAGGCGGCGCGGATCCGTGCGGTGCTCCGCGTGCGGGATCTGCGTGAGATCGGGCGGCGGCGGCCGCGTTTCACGCGACGCCGTATACGACTCGACCATCTGCGCGCCGGGCTCGCCGACGAAATCCGCATATCGCTTGAGATGGCCGCGCACGTACACCGAGGCGCCGAGCTCGGCGAACCGGTCGGCCTCGAGGGCGTCGATCACCTTGGGATCGAGATGGAGTTTTTCCGCGGCGGCGGCTACGGACAACCCGGCGCGCTCGCGACCGGCGCGCAAGCGCTCGCCGATCGAACGCGGCGCTGCGGGAGCGGGTGCGGCCGTCTCATCCACGACCAGGTCAGGGGCGCTTGAGCGCGCGGGCCTGCGCGGAATCGGGAAATTCGAGACGCAGCGTACGCGCGTATTTCTCTTCGCTCATCCGGTCCTTGGCGGCGCGCGCCACGGTGACCCCGATCAGCAACACGTCGGGATCGGGCTTGAAGGCACCGACGTAGGTGTCGATCACCTTGCGCGCGTCCGCGAGCCGCTCGCGCTCGAGATACAGGCTCGCGAGCTGGACGGTCGCCTCGCCGTAGTTAGGCCGGGCCCGGATCGCGCCGTTGAATTTTTCCTGCGCCTCGTCGAGCCGCTTGGCCGCCCGCAGGCAGACGCCGGCATTGGTGAGCGCCACTTCGGGAGTGCGGTAATACTTGCTGCCGGCCACCGCCAGGAAACGCTCCACGCCTTCGTCGGTGCGGCCGCTCTTGCACAGGTAGATGGCGTAGTTGTTGGAGATGTCCGGCTTGTTGGGTTCGAGCCGCAGCGCTTCGCGGTAATGCTTGTCGGCGAGCTTCGAATCGCCGGTGCGGTCGTACAGCAGCCCCAGGCTGGTGTGCACGTCGGCGTCCTTCGGGTTCTGCTTGAGCGAGCGCTCGAGCTTTTCCCGCGCGAGCGGATAGTTGCCCTGCTGCAGGTAGGCGGTGCCGAGCTGGATGTTGTACTTGGCGGCGGCTTCCTTCGGATCGTCCTGTTTGAGCGGCTTGCCGCCTTCGCTGTTGCTGGTGACGCAGCCCACCAGCAGGACGGCGAGTATCACAAACGAATACGAGTACTTCATGCGCGCACCTGCAATCCGAAGGTTTTCGAGCCGAGCCGCACGATGGTGCGGTCGGTGACCTGACCTGCGAGCTGGCCGCAGGCCGCATCGATGTCGTCACCGCGCGTCTTGCGGATGGTGGCCATGACGCCGCGCCGGATCAGCTCGTCGCCGAACTGCCGGATCACATCGGCAGGCGAGCGGCGGTATTGCGTGCCCGGGAACGGATTGAACGGAATGAGGTTCACCTTCGCAGGCTTGTCCTTCAGGAGCCGCGCGAGCTCGATGGCGTGTTCGCGCTTGTCGTTCACGCCGTCGAGCATCACGTATTCGAACGTGACGCTGCGGCCATTCTGCTCGTCGAGGTAGTGCCAGCAGGCCGCCAACAACTCGGCGATGTTGTGTTTGCGGTTGATCGGCACGAGCTGGCTGCGTAATTCGTCGTTCGGCGCGTGCAGCGAGACCGCCAGCGCGCAGTTCACTTCCTCGGCGAGCTTGTAGATCTGCGGCACGAGGCCGGAGGTCGACAACGTGACGCGGCGGCGCGAGATGTCGAAACCGAGGTCGTCGAGAAACAGGCGGATCGCGGGGATCACGTTGCGGAAGTTGGCGAGCGGCTCGCCCATGCCCATCAGCACGATGTTGGTGATGATCCGATTCCCACCGACCTGCCAGCCGAGCTCCCCCGCGAGGACCTTATGGGCGAGCCACACCTGCCCGACGATCTCCGCGGTGGTGAGGTTGCGATTGAAGCCCTGCTGCGCGGTCGAGCAGAACGAGCAATCGAGCGCGCAGCCGACCTGCGAGGAAATGCAGAGCGTGCCGCGGTCTTCTTCCGGGATGTAGACCATCTCGTACGCCTGGCCATTGCCACCGGACAGCAGCCACTTGCGCGTGCCGTCGGTCGCGATCTGCGTCTTGACGATCTCGGGGACGGCAACCTCGGCGCGCGTGATTAGTTCGGCGCGGAAATCCTTGGCGAGATCCGTCATCGCGGCGATGTCGCCCTCGCCGCGCTTGTACAGCCAGTTCATGAGCTGCCGCGCGCGGAAGGGTTTGCTGCCCATCGAGCCCACGAACGCCTCGAGGTCCGCCTTCGGCAGACCTAACAAGTTCGTCATGGGTGGCTGGGCTTCGGACATGGAGTTCAGCCGCGCGGGCAGAGCTCGGTCGTGCGGAAGAAATACGCGATCTCGTTCGCCGCCGTTTCCGGCGCGTCCGAGCCGTGGACCGTGTTCGCTTCGATGCTCTCGGCGAGGTCGGCGCGGATGGTGCCGGGGGCCGCCTTCTTCGGATCGGTGGCGCCCATGATCTCGCGATTCTTCGCGATGGCGTTTTCACCTTCGAGCACCTGCACGAGCACCGGACCCGAGGTCATGTACTTCACGAGGTCTTTGAAAAACGGACGCGCGGCGTGCACGGCGTAGAAACCCTCGGCGTCACGCTGCGACAGGTGGACCATGCGCGCGGCGATGACCTTGAGGCCCGCCTTTTCGAAGCGGCTGAGGACCTCGCCGATGAGGTTACGGGCAACGCCGTCGGGCTTGACGATGGAAAAGGTGCGCTCGAGCGCCATGCGAATGATTCCTTGGTGGGGGTCGTAAAGGCGCGCGATTGTACCGGGAGGAAGCCTTCCCCGCGAGTAAGCCGCTGAAATTCAACGGTGAAAGCTACGGCCCCGGGCGGTAGCTGTTAGACGCCTAGACGTTGAAAGATTCCCCGCATCCACATTCGCCCTTGGTGTTCGGGTTATGGAAACGGAAGGCCTCGTTGAGGCCCTGTTTGACGAAGTCCACCCGGGTGCCGTTGATGAGCGGCAGGCTGTCCGGATCCACGAACACCTTGACGCCCTGGTCCTCGAACACGAGGTCGGTGGCCGCGCTGTCGTCGGCGTAATTGACGACGTAGGCGAAGCCCGAACAACCCGTCTTGCGCACGCCGAGCCGCAGGCCCAATCCCTTGCCGCGCGAGGCGATGAAGGTTTTGACTCGTTCGGCGGCAGCCGGTGTGAGCGAAATGGCCATGGGTGATCCGTTCCTGTGGCGCGTTTCAGGGGCTCTTGCCGTTCAAGAGCGCCGCGCGCAATGCATCTTCGACGATCAGCAGCCGGCCAAGTTTCTCGGCCGGGACTTCGAACTTGCGGGCCCAGGCGGCGGGGGTCTCAGGGACGCCGGCGTCGAACCGCGCACCTTCCAGAACCTCACATAACCAGGACACGACGGCCAGAGTATGGGGGCATCCGTAGGCGCTGAAACGGGCGCTTTTCACGAATTCGCCGGCAATTTCGAGTTCGAACGACACCTCGGTCCCTTCGGACCGCCGGCCCGCCCGGCCCTGGCGGATTCCGGCCGGCGGGGTTGCCGGCCCGCAGCGCGGAACGCGGGCCGCCGCGAGGAAATGGCGCTGGGCCAGTGGGCTCAAGGTGCGCGCCAGCAACGAACCCGGGGGTCCACTGCCGGCGGCCAGACCCCGCCCGGACTCTTCGGGTTTCCCCGAGGAGCCGTCACCTGCCAGCAGGCGCAGCCTCGCGACCTCGCGGCGGATCGCCCCCGCCGCCTCGTCCACGTCGGCCGCCGACGTAAATCGCCCGAGCGACACGCGCAGCGAGCTCTGTGCGAGTTCGGCGCCGTGGCCGAGCGCGCGCAGGACGTAACTCGGCTCGCGCGTGGCGGAACTGCAGGCCGAACCGGTCGAAACTGCGAGCTCCGATAATCCGGTCACCAGGCTCTCGCCCTCGACTCCCTCGAACGACAGATTGAGCAGGCCCGGCACGCGCGGCGCGGCGCCATTCAGGAATACGCCCGGCATCGACTCGAGCTCGCGCCACAGGCGGGCGGCGAGATCGCGCGCGTGGGCCGCGTCGTCCTCGCCGTGGGCGCGCGCCAGCGCCGCCGCGGCTCCGAAGCCCGCGATCTGGTGCGTGGCCAGCGTGCCAGAACGCAACCCGCGTTCGTGGCCGCCGCCGAACTGCACGGCGGCTATGCGCGGCCGCGCCGCTTCGCGCACGTACAACGCGCCGACCCCCTTGGGGCCGTAGAACTTGTGCGCGGTCAGCGAGAGGAAATCGACGCCGAGCCGCGCGACGTCGACGGGTAGTTTGCCCAGCGCCTGCGACGCGTCCGTGTGCAGCAGGACCGCGCGCGGCCGGCAGTGCGCCGCAATCGCCGCGATCTCGTTGATCACGCCGATCTCGTTGTTGACGAGCATCAACGACACCAGCAGCGTGTCGGCGCGCAGCGCCGCGCGCACCGCGTCCGGCGGCACGCGCCCGCCGGCGTCCGGCTCGAGCAGTGTCACCTCGAACCCGTCGCGGGCGAGCTGCGCGCAGGCGTCGAGCACCGATTTGTGCTCGGTGCGGCCACTGACGATGTGGCCGCGCCCGCCGGCGCGGGCGGCCGCGCGCGCCACGCCCAGCAGCGCGAGGTTGTTGGCCTCGGTGGCGCCGGAGGTGAACACGATTTCGCGCGAACTGGCGCCGATCAAGGCCGCGACTTCCGCGCGCGCCGTCTCGACCAGGTCGTGCACGCCGAGCCCCAGGCCGTGGGTCGCCGAGGCCGCGTTCGCCTGCAGGGCGGGGTCGGTCAGGCAGCGGGCCATCTGCGCCGCGACGCGCGGATCGACCGGCGTGGTGGCCGCGTAGTCGAGGTAGATAGTCATCGCGGCCCCGCGGGCCGCCGCTTGCTCTGCACCGCGGTCAGGATCCCGCGCAGGATGTTGACCTCGTTCTGGTCCATCTCGCAGCGCTGGAACAGACGGCGGATACGCGTCATCAACGCGGTGCCCGCCTGCGTGCGATCGCGGAACTCGACCTCCTCCATCACCTGGGCGAGATGCGCATAGAAGCGCTCCATGTCCTCGCCGGTCGCCGGCGGCACGGTGGCTTCCGACAACGGACGCGGACTCGCCGGGCTGCCCGCGGCGCGAAACAACTCGTAGGTCAGCAACTGCACGGCCATCGCGAGATTGAGCGAGGGATAGGCCGGATTGGCCGGGATGCGGATCAGCAGGTGCGCGAGCGCCAGTTCTTCGTTGGTGAGCCCGGTGCGCTCGGCGCCAAACAACACCGCGACCGGCGCGAGGGCGCTGTGCGCGAAGATGTTCTGCGCGGCCTCGGAAAGATCGAGCGCGCGGAAATTCTGGTCGCGCGGCCGCGAGGTCGTCGCCGCGACGAAGCCGCAGTCGGCCACGGCTTCGGCCACCGTGTCGACGACGCGCGCGCGATCCAGCAGATCGACCGCGCCCGAGGCGCGCGCCGTGGCTTCCGGGTGCGGAAACGCCTTGGGTCGTACCAGCACGAGCTCGGTCAACGCCATGTTTTTCAGCGCGCGCGCCACCGCCCCGATGTTTCCGGGGTGTGAGGGCTCGACCAGTACGATGCGAATGGCGGACAGGGGCACGGGCTGTATCATAGCGACCCTTTTTGCCGAGCCCCTCCCCGCCCGATGCAGCCTCTACTCAATATCGCCATCAAGGCCGCGCGCCGCGCCGGCGACATCATCGTCCGTGCCATTCCGCGCCTCGAGGCCGTACAGGTCGAAACCAAGGGCCGCAACGACTTCGTCACCGAGGTGGACAAGGCCGCCGAGGCCGACATCATCCAGACGATCCGCCGGCTGCATCCCGATCACGCCATCCTCGCGGAGGAAAGCGGCGCCTCGGGCGACAACGAAGTGATCTGGATCATCGATCCGCTCGATGGCACGACTAACTTCATGCACGGCAACCCGGTTTTCGCGGTGTCGATCGCCTGCCAGATCCGCGGCCGCCTCGAACACGCGGTGGTGTTCGATCCGATGCGCCAGGAGCTCTTCACCGCCTCGCGCGGCGACGGCGCGCAGGTCGAAGGCCGCAAGATGCGCATCAGCAAGCAGACCACGCTCGACGGCTCGCTGATCGCCACCGGCTTTCCGTTCCGCACCGACGCGCCTTACATCGACGAATACCTCGCGATGCTCAAGGCCGTGATGCTGCGGGCGTCGGGAATACGCCGTCCGGGCGCCGCGGCGCTCGATCTCGCCTATGTGGCCGCGGGCCGCGTCGACGGGTTCTGGGAAATCGGCCTGAAGCCCTGGGACACCGCGGCCGGCACGCTGCTCATCACCGAGGCCGGCGGCCGCGTCGGCACCATCTTCGGCGAAAAATACGAGCAGGGCGGCCACATCATCGCCGGCACGCCCAAGGTCTACGCGGAGCTGGTGGCGGCGATTTCGCTGCACGCCCCCGCCAGCCTGCGCGGTGCCTAACTAGCTGGCTTTTCGGCGGCCGCCTTCTCGCGCATCGGGCTCACCCAGAACGGGTAGACGAAATACAGCGCGACGGTCCCGAGCAGGAACCAGGCGAACCACACGCGGATCGCGTGTTCGACGCCGATCCAGGCGAGCACGAAGCACAGCAGCACGCCGATGCCCGGGATCACCGGGTAGCCCCAGACCTTGAAGT